>Ga0070700_100001638_pt1 | contig 11194 bp, 12 predicted proteins | sample KBSK5101metaG_FD_65456 | JGI IMG/M metagenome (GOLD analysis project Ga0070700, IMG submission 65456) | Corn, switchgrass and miscanthus rhizosphere microbial communities from Kellogg Biological Station, Michigan, USA - KBS K5-10-1 metaG | ecosystem: Host-associated > Plants > Roots >...
TGTATTCTTGCAAATGTCCCTTAAGGACAGTATGCGAAAGCCCTTGGAAGCCGGATTCACGCTTCTCGAGCTCCTGATCGTTGTTGCCCTGATCGGCATCATCGCGGCGATTACGATCCCGGGATTGCTGCGCGCGCGCATGGCCGCCAACGAGGCGGCGGCGATCGGCACCCTTCGCGTCGTCAATAGTTCTCAGCAGGCGTACATGGCGTCGTGCGGCCACGGCTTCTATGCCTCGGCGCTCCCCATCCTTGCCGATCCCGCGCCGAGCGGCGACGGATTCATCAGCCCCGACCTGGGCGCCGCGATCAGCATCACCAAGAGCGGTTACCGCCTCGACATGGCCGGCGGCACCGAAGCGGGCACCGCGCCTCGCGACGGCTGCAATCCGCTCGGTGTGATGGCTGATCTTTACAGTTCGTATTACGCGTCGAACCAGCCGATGACGAGCAACCTCACCGGCAGCCGCTGGTTCTGGACCAACTCGCTTGGCACGGTCTTCGACTCGTCGGCGGATGACTTCGACGCCGAGACCGTCGGCAACGCGCGGCCGACCGTCGGCCAGCCGATTCAATAGCCGCATCGCATCGCCCCGCTCCGCGGGACGTCTAGCGCACGCTTCTCCGCATCCCTTCGGTGATGATGCCGACGCGGTTCACGCCCGCGCCCTTGCTCGCGTCGATGACGGCGACGATCTCTCCGTAGCGCAACGCTCCGTCGCCGGCGATATAAAGCGTCTTGTTGACGCGCTCTCGAAAAATCTCGCGCAGGCGATCCTCGAGCTCGGCGATGGTCACCGGCGAGTGATTGATCTCGATCCGCTTGTCGGCGAAGTACTCCACCATTATTTCGTTGGTGATCGGCGGCGTTGAGGGCTTGGCCGTCGTCTCCGACGGCAGGTGTGCGTCGAGACCGCGCTGCGACAGCGGCAGCGCGGCCATGAAGATGACGAGCAGGACGAGCAGCACGTCGATCATCGGCGTGATGTTCATTTCGGACGAGGGCTTTGGAATCGACGGTTTGATCATCGCGCTCACTTCGAAAGCGTGAACTGCACGGTCACCGTCATGATCACAGGCACCGGCACGCCATTCAACTGCGACGGCGTGAACTCCCATTGCCGCACGGCATCGAGGGCCGCCTGATCCAGCAGCGGCACGGATCGCAGGATCCGCGCGTTGATGATTTTTCCCTCTGCGCTGATCGTCGCTTCGACAATGACGATGCCCTGGATGCGCGCTGATTGTGCGATGACCGGATACACGGGATTCACGTGAACCGTCTTGATGGGTATGCGCACGCCGGAGGTGCCCGCGCGCACCGGCTTCTGCGGTTCCGGGGGAGGAGCGACGACCGGCGGCGGCAGGACGCGATCGATGTTGTCGCCGACGATGGTGCCGATCGGAATGTCGGTCGGCGTGAAGTCATCGAAGCGCTCGGGCTCCTTCGTGATCCCATTGGGTGCAACGGTCGGCGCCGCGTTGGGATTCGGCGGCGGATCGAGAGTGGGCTGCTTCGGCGGCAACGCCGGCGGAATCTTCGGCGGATCGACGATCGGGATGTAGTCGGGAATCCGGCTCGAGATGCCTGGCATGTACGGCGCCGCGAGGATCGGCAGCACCACGAACATCGCGATGAGGACTGAATGTGACAGCAGCGAGACCGGCACCGTGTACCACTTGCGGTTGCCGACCGAAATGGATGGACGCGTGACGTCGCCGAACAGATCGCGAGGCATGGATCACTCTCCCTTTTTGCCTGTATCGCGCGCCCGGCCGGGTCAGCGTGTTGTTATAGGGATTAGACTCCGTACAAAAGAAAACGGGCTCAAAGGCCCGTGACCAAGTTTTGAGGAGGTCTTGAGGTCTTGAGGTCTTGCAAGACCCCAAGTCCCCAGGACCTCAAGTCCGCACAATTCAGTTCGCCAGCTTGATCGACTTGACGTTGATCGTCTTCTGGCCGTCCTTCTCCGTCACCTCGCCCGTCACGATCACGTTCTTGGCAACGAAGTCGAGCAGCTTCGCGTTGCTGTTCGACGCGTAGTCGCCGGTCACGGTGTAGATCGCGTCGGCGGTGAGGATGCCCACCGGCTGGCCCTTCTTCGCGCACACCATCGCGCAGCTGGCGTGGGCCGCGCCCTTGCCGGCGTCCTTCTTCGACACCGAGCAGGCCACGTCCACCACTTCACCCTTCACCGTCATGTCGGCGGCAAACGCCGGCATCGCCAGGGACACCGCGAACGCGGCTCCCGCCACCATCGAGATCAAATTGCGCATATCGTCAAACTCCTTGGAATCAGGCCAATCCGGCCCTTCCGCGGACCGGCGAAACCACTATACTCCCCCGTTAGACGCGATCTACCAACAGAGGATCCCATGCCCAGCCCCAATAAAGCCCCCCAGGCTCTCGCGGCGTTGGCTTTTCTCGGCGTGTGTGTGTTGGCGGCGGCGCCCGGCGCGCAGTCGCCGCCTTCGCCCTCCATCGACGACGTGATCAATCTCAAGCGCGTGGGCTCGCCCGCGATTTCTCCGAACGGCCAGCTCGTCGCCTACACCATCCGCGAAACCAACTGGGACGAGAACGCCTACGAGACCGAGATCTGGATCGGCGACGCCGCCACGGGCCAGTCGCGGCAGCTCACCAACGCGAGAAAATCCAGCAGCCAGCCGGCGTTCTCACGCGACGGTGCGTGGCTCGGCTTCATATCCGATCGCGACGGCAAGCGGCAGCTGTATCGCATCGCGATCCGGGGCGGCGAAGCGGAGAAGCTCACCGGCGTCGAGGACGGCGTGACGAGTTTCGCGTGGTCGCCCGATGGCAAGACGATCGCCTACACGATGACCGATCCGGTCACCGACGCCATGAAGGAACGCGAGAAGCGCTGGGGCGAGATCAAGATCGAGGATCAGGATCAGCGCTACACGCACCTCCACCTGTTCGACATCGCGACGAAGACGTCGAAGCGGGTGACCTCGGGCAACTTCGTCGTGGGGAGCTTCGAGTGGTCGCCCGACGGGCACCACATTGCCTACGATCATCGCGTCACGAGCGATCCAGCCGACAGCGGCACCGCCGACATCTCGGTCCTGTTCATCGACAGCGGCAAGTCCGTTGTCGTCGTGGCGCTGGAGGGGCCGGATTCGAATCCGCACTGGTCGCCGGACGGCAGCCAGCTGGCGTTCGTCACGGCGATGGCCAAGCCGACGTTCTTCTACACCAACAGCGTGATCGCCACGATTGCGATGGGCTCCACCGCGCCGCACAGCGTGACGGACGCGTTCGATGAAGATCCGAATCTGATCGCCTGGACGAAGACCGGGATCCAGTTCGCAGCGTCGCAGCACACCTGGGCGTATCTCTTCACCGTCGATCCAGCCACGAAACAGATCACCAGGCACGCCGTCCGCGACGCGTGGATCGGCGGCGGCTTCTCGTTGACACCTGACGGGTCGCAAGCTGCGTTCATCGCCTCGGGACCGACCGAGTTCCCCGACGTCTACGTGGCGCCGCTGCAGACGATGGCGGCGAAGAAGTTGAGCGATGCGGGCGCGCAGATCGCGTCGTGGCCGAAGCACACGCGCGAAGTGATCAAGTGGAAGAGCCAGGACGGCGCCGAGATCGAGGGCGTGCTCCACAAGCCCGCCGACTTTCAACAGGGCCGCCGCTACCCGCTCCTGATTGTGATCCACGGCGGGCCGACCGGCGTGTCGCGCCCGGTGCCGTACGGCAGCGGCACGGCGCATCCGATCGATGCGTTCCTCGCGAAGGGTGCGATCGTGCTCGAGCCGAACTACCGCGGCAGCGCCGGCTACGGCGAGAAATTCCGGTCGCTCAACGTCCGCAACCTCGGCATCGGCGACGCGTGGGACGTGCTCTCAGGCATCGACTACCTGGTCCAGCAGGGCATTGCCGATCGCGATCGCGTCGGCAGCATGGGCTGGAGCCAGGGCGGCTATATTTCCGCGTTCCTGACAACGAAGCATTCCGATCGGTTCAAGGCCATTTCGGTCGGCGCCGGGATCTCGGACTGGATGACGTATTACGTCAACACCGACATCCATCCGTTCACGCGGCAGTACTTGAAGGCGACGCCCTGGGACGACCCGAAGATCTACGCCGACACGTCGCCGATGACCTACATCAAGCAGGCGCACACGCCGACGCTGATCCAGCACGGCGATCAGGACGCGCGCGTGCCGATCCCGAATGCGTTCCAGTTGTATCAGGGGCTGCGCGATCAGAACGTGCCGGTGCAGCTGTCGATCTTCAAGGGCTTCGGGCACGGCATCAACAAGCCGAAGGCCAATCGCGCCGCCATGCAGCAGAACCTCGACTGGTTCACGCGCTACATCTGGAATCAGCCATCGGGGACGCAACAGTAGATGCGCCCGCTCGTTCTGCTCGTCGCACTGCTGTTCTCGGCCGGTGTCGCTCAGGACAGGCCTCCCCGCACCCCTGAGGCAACGCGCCAGCCCGATCTCGTCGAGCTGGTCAAGCTCGATCCGGCGATCAAGCTCGACATCCGCTATGCCGGCACCAACAACTTTCTCGGCAAGCCGGTCTACAAGGAAGCGCGCGCGTTCCTGCAGCGGCCGGCGGCCGAATCGTTGCTCAAGGCCCATCGCGATCTTCGGAAGAGCGGCTACGGCCTGCTCATTCACGACGGCTACCGCCCGTGGACAATCACCAAGCTGTTCTGGGACATGACGTCGGGCGTGCAGCGCGAATTCGTGGCCGATCCGAAGACCGGATCGAAACACAATCGCGGCTGCGCGGTCGATTTGTCGATGTATGACCTCAAGACCGGCACGGCGGTCGAGATGCCCGGCGCCTACGACGAGATGACCGAGCGATCGTATCCGGACTACAAGGGCGGCACCGCCGAGCAGCGCGCCCGGCGCGATCTGCTGCGCAAGGCGATGGAGAGCCACGACTTCACGGTCGAGCCGAACGAGTGGTGGCACTTCAACTACAAGGACTGGAAGGAATACCCGATCCTCGACATCGCTTTTTCCGAAATCAAATAGTCTGCTCCATGAGGTACGCTGAAAGGCGCGCATGGAGTACTTGATCGATCTCTTTCTCCACCTCGACGTTCACCTCGCGGATTTCGTCGCTCAATACGGCGTCCTGGTTTACGCCGGCCTCTTCGCGGTCATCTTTGCCGAAACGGGATTGGTGGTCACGCCGTTCCTGCCCGGCGACTCGCTGCTGTTTGCGGCGGGCGCGCTGTCGGCGACCGGCGCCATGAATCTCCCGCTGGTGCTGACGCTGATCGCGGTTGCCGCGATCCTCGGCAACTCCGTCAACTACGCGATCGGCCGGGCGATCGGTCCGCGCGTGTTTGCGGCGAGTGACGGCACCGGCATCCAGAGCCGGCTGCTGAATCGCAAGCACCTCGATCGCGCCCACGAGTTCTTCGAAAGGCACGGCGCCATGGCGGTGATCTCCAGCCGATTTGCGCCGATCATCCGCACCTTCGTGCCGTTCGTGGCCGGCGCCGCGAGAATGTCCGCGCCGAAGTTCCTGCTCTACAACGTCGTGGGCGGCGCGCTCTGGACGCTGGTCTGCGTCGGCGCCGGCTACGCCTTCGGCAACGTGCCGGTGATCAAGAACAACTTCTCGCTGGTCGCCCTGGGAATTGTGGCGGTGTCCTTACTGCCGATGATCATCGAGATCGTCAAGGCTCGCCGGGCCACTTAACTCGAAGGCCGCGTGCAGCACGTCCACGACAATGTGGAGGTGGGCATCGGCGAGGATCAACGCCACGCCCGCGACACGGTACTCGAGTTCGGGCGGCAACTGTGGCAATACCGCGGCCATGCACGACTGAACCGGACCGGTTCCCTCAGTCGAACTGTTGACACGCGGAACCACGAACTCCTGACCCGCCGCATTCCTGCAGCCGGCCGCGCGCAAACGGTCCCGCAGCGCCGCCGCCACTTGCGGCGTGAAGAACGCGCCCTCGACCAGCCGCGCCGGCGGCGCTCCACGCCGCTCGCTCTGCCGGTGCTGAAACGCATATGAATCAGCGACGCGCTGAAACTGCAGGATGACGCCATCGTCCCCCTGCTGCGCATGCAGCGCCGGCAGCAGAATCGAGCCGAGCGCGATGGCGGTCAAGAACTGTTTCATCGCATCAATCACGGAGCAAGAACTCCGCCATTCCGATCGGCAAGGATCGTGCGTACGCGGCTTGGGAGGTCCGTATGACTGGACGTCAAATCATCAAGAACACGGCGACAACGGTAGCCGCGACCGCGGCCATCGCCGCGGCAGGTTACGCCGCACTCGTCGTGTTCAATCGCGCGCAGTACGGAAAGGTGAAAGGTTTCGCGGAGAAGGGGAAAGATTCCCTGCTCGATCGGTTCATTCCCGAGCCCGAAGTGGCGGAGCAGCATCAGATCGGCATCGACGCGCCGGCCGACGTCGTGATGGCCGCGGCCAGGGAGATCGAGTTTCTCAAGTCGCCGGTGATCAGGGCGATCTTCAAGATGCGCGAGCTGGCGCTCGGCGGCGCGCCGGACGGGCGCGATCATCCAACGGCGCTCGTCGATCAGATGCAGTCGATCGGCTGGGTCGTGCTTGCCGAGCAGCCGGGTCGCGAGATCGTGTTCGGAACGGCGACGCAGCCGTGGCAGGCTGCGCCGGTGTTTCGATCGATTCCGACCGGCGAGTTCCGCGATTTCGCGGAACCCGGCTACGTGAAGATCGTGTGGACGCTGCGCGCCGATCCGATCGACGAGCGCCGTTCGACGTTTCACACCGAAACGCGCGCCTGCACCACCGATGCCGCGGCGCGGCGCCGATTCCGCAACTACTGGTCGTTGGTTGCGCCCGGAGTCGAGGTGATCCGGATGGCGATGCTCGGCCCGCTGCGCCGCGCGGCCGAGGCGCGTGTCGCGCGGGATGCCGCGTAAGACGGTCCCGGCGGGATATCCTGCAGCCTATGGTGTCGGCCGAAGGATTCCCGCCGGGTTGCGTTCTCATCGAGGTGCACGTCGCGGACCTCAAACAGCTCTACAACTCGTTCGATCCGACGCCGTTTCGCGAGCGCGATCTCGATCCGCGAGCGGAGGAATTCATCACCGGCTGGGCGCGCGAGATTTCGCCCGATAAGCCGCTTGGCCTGCTGATTCACGTCGACAAGCACGACGCCAGCGGCGAACAGATCGCCATCGTCAAGGAGGCCATTCGCGACTACTTTGCCGAGCGTGCCTCGGTCGCACGTCAGCAATTGCGGCTGTTGTTCCGGCGCGGCCGCACCAGCCTCGTGATCGGGCTGGTATTCCTGGCCGGGTCGATCGCGTCGGGCAACGTTGCCGCGAAAATGCTGGAGGGCACCAACTTCGCGGCCATCGCCCGCGAGAGCCTGTTGATCGGCGGCTGGGTCGCGATGTGGCGCCCGCTCGAAGTGTTTCTCTACGACTGGTGGCCGATCCGCGCGGAAGCCCGCCTGTTCGATCGATTGAGCGCGATGATCGTCCGTGTCGGGCCATCCAGCGAGGCGTCGCCGTCGAAGCGGCCGGCTCAGCCTCGCTAGGGCCAGGCTAGTGTTGCTCGTGCGTCGCCCTCAGTTGAATCGATTCGAGGAAATCCACCAGCGATTGAATCACCGCCGTGACGCGCGCCTGATCGCCGGCTTCGCGTGACTTCTCGAACACATCGCCCCACACCGGCATGTCCGGACCGCCGTGGCCGCGCACCGGTTGCCGGCCGTCGATGGTCCTGAACACCATGTCGGCCGGGAACGCACCGGCATTGCGCTTGGCTATCTCGGTGAGGTTCGCGGGCTTCCTTCTCATCGACGAAGAGAGCGGGCCGTCGCCGCGCGCCGACACGCCGTGGCAGGATGCGCAGTAGGTGCGAAAGATTTCCGCACCGGCCGTCGTCTGTTTCATCGTCTCCTGCGCGGTGGCGCCGGATGGCGCCAGGAGCAGTGCGGCGATCATCGCGGCTCCCACAAACGCGAGCTTCTTCGCATGGCGCTTCTCGACTTCGCGCGCGCGCGGCTCGCGAACGGTCAGGACCGGGCAGGGTGCCATGCGCACGACGCGCTCGGCGACGTTGCCCATCATCACGTGCATCAGCGCGCCGTGGCCGTGCGTGCCCATGACGATCAGATCGGCGCCGTTCGCATCGGCGGCATCGATGATCGCCGGCCCCGGAGCGCCGAACAGCACTTCGGTGGTGGCCGCGATGCCACGAAGGCCGTTGGCGATCGTCGTCAGCTCGCGCTCGGCTTCTTCGCCGAGGAGCCGGCTCCAATCGGTGTAGGCAATGGCATAGGCGTCCGCCGAACCGGTCGAGAGGCTCGGCACATCGCAGACGTGAATCAGGTGGATCGCCGCGTCGAACTTGAGCGCCAGGCCGTACGCATAATCGAGCGCGCGGGTCGAATTGGTGCTGAAGTCGAGCGGCACGAGGATGCGTTTGATGTCGGGTGTCATGATCAGGGTCCTTTGCAAGACGGTTGCGCCGATCCCAGAGGCAACCGTCATGCCAGTCGAAATTGGCCTGTTCCGCGGGATTGACACGAATTCGCCGTTGGATAGCGCGGGGATTTTCAACGCGCCGGGGAATAGTTCACTGCCGCTCGATCGTCGTCTCAACGAGCGCGTGCGGCAGCAGGTCCACGATCAGGCTGGCATGCACGTCGATCAGCACGAGCGCGTCGCCGACCAAGCGGTATTGCAGCTCGGGAGGAAGCGGCGGCAGGGCCGCGATCACGAGCGGGAATACCGCCGCGCCGAGCACCCACGGGAATGTTCCGTTGACGCGCAGAACGGCCGCGCCTGGGTCGATCGCGTCGATTGCGTCGCGCCGTTCGTTGGCGCGCATGTCTTCGGCGGTGAACCCGTTCATCGCGAGCGCGTGAGCGATGCGCGCCCGCAACTCCCGTGCGAGTGCCGGCGTGAAGAAATCACCCTGCTTCGCATCCGGACGCTCCGCGCGAATTGCGGCGGCCAGCTCCTGGATCATGCGATTCAACTCTGCGACGGTGATGTTCAGATGCATGGCGCCGACCTGGCTCTCGAGGCGCCGGTGCATTTGCACATACTCGCGCGTCGCCGACGCAAAGGCCTGGACGGCCGGCGTTTCGGGCCCAAGTGGCTGCGCTGTCGCGGTCGCCGCGAACAGCGCGGCGATGAAGAACACTGCCGCCGCCGAGATGTGTCGCAGTGACGGCACCTCACGCCGGGGCGTGCGGCTGGCGCGATGGCGAAGCAGCACGATCATCCGTTCAACCGATTGCCAGCAGCTGCAATGTTTGGTGAAGGTGCAGCCGTCGAGCGAGGCGCGCACGCGCCAGCCAAAGCCATCGCATGCGGTGGCATGTAAGAGGTGATCGCGTCCGAACGCGTCGGAAAAGCGCAGGTCGATAGTGGTTTCACTCACGGTCGTTCTCCGATGCGATCACGACGCCACTGCAGACGTTACGCTCGCGGGCGACACGAATGCGGCGAAGCGACCGGCAAAATCGCGAAGGTCTTTCCAGTCGGTGTACTCGTAGTCGCGGGAAGTGTCGGTGTCGCCCCCGGCTGCCGAGACGATGCGTTTCATGATCCAGCGCGTGACGATGTTGTATTTCGTGTACGGCAACGCGCCGGCGACAACTTTGATCATCGTCGGGTGCCAACCGAGGCCGTCCACGAAGCTGCGCGGGATGGCCCGCGCTTCGTCGCGCGCCTTCTCCTGCGTGCTGAGCACCGACAGGCACACCGACACGAACGCCGTCGGCTGATTGCCGAACTCCGCGAGGTGCGCCCGGATCCACTTCGCGAGCGGCTTCTGATAGCCGCCGCGGTGAATGGAACCAGCAACGATGACGCCTGCGTAGTGGCACGGCCGCGGATCGCGGGTGCCCGCTTGCACCACGTCGGTATCGATCGAGTCGGCATTGAGGGAGAAGGCGATCGCCCTGGCGATTTTCGCCGTCTGCCCTTCCGAAGTGCCGTAGAGGACGAGGACGCGAGACATAACAACTCCCGGCCGCCTTTACAGCAACGTTCGTTCCAGATTGCGGACGCGTGAATCGGGCGCGATCTCGGAATTGGGCGGGGAGATTTCATTCCGTCGTGCGGGTTTTCACGCGGTCGGCCGGCGCCGCGATGGCCGGATTTCCCGCTGGCCGTTGCGGCGCGATCTATGCAGTAAGCCGGTCGAGGAATACTTGAACGAAGTCATGCAGCAGACGCGAATTGCCGGCGGCTTGAGCGCGTTCTTCGAGCCGCGCGTGGTCGCCGTGATCGGCGCCAACCGCGAACCCCGCAAGATCGGCTCCGAGATTCTGCACAATCTGCTGCTGACCGATTTCACCGGCACCGTGGTGCCGGTGCATCCGACCGCGCCGGAAATCTCCGGCCTCAAGGCATACCCGCGCGTCGTCGATATTCCGGAACCGGTCGATCTCGCCGTGGTGGTCGTGCCCGCGCCGCATGTCGAGGCGGTGGTCGACGATTGCCTCGCCAAAGGCGTGCCGGCGATCTGCATCATCAGCGCCGGCTTCGGAGAGTGCGGCGATGCCGGCCGTGCCTGCGAACAACGCATGGTCGCGAAAGCGCGGGCCGCAGGTTGCCGCATCATCGGCCCGAACTGCATGGGCCTTCTCAACACCGACCCGAAAGTGCAGTTGAATGCGACGTTCTCGCCGATCTATCCACCGGCGGGCCGCGTCGCCATGTCGACCCAAAGCGGTGCCCTCGGCCTGGCCATCCTCGACTACGCGAAGAAGCTGAACATCGGCATCTCGAGCTTCGTGTCGATCGGCAACAAGGCCGACATCTCGGGCAACGACCTGCTGCAGTATTGGGAAACCGATCCGCGCACGTCGGTGATCCTGTTGTATCTCGAGAGCTTCGGAAACCCCGACAAGTTCAGCCGCATCGCGCGGCGAATCAGCCGCACGAAACCGATTGTCGCGCTGAAGTCGGGCCGCTCGACGGTCGGCGCCCGCGCCGCCGCGTCCCACACGGGCGCGCTGGCGTCCTCCGATTCGTTCGTCGATGCGTTGTTCCAGCAGTCGGGCGTGATTCGCACCGACACGGTCACCGAGCTTTTCGATGTGGCGATGTTGCTGTCGCGCCAGCCGCTGCCGCGCGGGCGCCGGGTTGCGATCCTGACCAACGCGGGTGGGCCGGGCATTCTTGCCGCCGACGCCTGCCAGTCGCATGGCCTCGAGGTCGCCGGGCTG
>Ga0070700_100001639_pt1 | contig 11192 bp, 10 predicted proteins | sample KBSK5101metaG_FD_65456 | JGI IMG/M metagenome (GOLD analysis project Ga0070700, IMG submission 65456) | Corn, switchgrass and miscanthus rhizosphere microbial communities from Kellogg Biological Station, Michigan, USA - KBS K5-10-1 metaG | ecosystem: Host-associated > Plants > Roots >...
GCGCCGACGAGCGAGACATGTCCTACAGCCACGAATCCTCCGGTCCACTGAGCCACGGCACCCGCGGGCTGCGTTCGACGGCGGCGCCCGCGGCCGGATCCCCCGCTGCACCGGCGGCCGGCGATCCCATCGCGGCGTATGCCGGCCCTGCGGCGGCGGCGCCGTACAGCGCGTTCAACGCCCGCAGCAGCTTTGGTTTGCGTTCGTGCATCGGCACGCCGTCCCGGCGCCACGAGATCCGCTCGACGCGTGCCGCCTCGGCCCATGCGGCCAGATCGCGCGGCAGCGTCGCGTCGAGCGCTTCGCGAAGCAGCGCCGTCAGCGCGGGGGCGTCCCCGCTCGTCGAGATCGCCAGCGTCACCCCGTCGCGCCGCACGACGCCGCTCAAGTAGGCGGTGGCGTTCGCCGGGTCGTCCACCGCGTTCACGAACAGCCGCAGCGGCTCGGCCGCGTCGGCGACTTGCTTGTTCACGTCAGGGGTCGCGGCGGCGACGACCAGCCACACGCCGTCGAGATCGGATGGAGTGAACGGACGACGTTCGATGCGAACGTCGGCGGCCGACGCAATCTCGCGGCGAACCTCCGGTGCAACCACGCGCACCGCTGCCCCGGCCGCGCGCAGCTGGGCCAGCTTGGCGGCCGCGACGGCGCCGCCGCCGACCAGCAGCACCGGCCGGCCCGTCAGGTTCAGGAACAACGGAAGCAAATCAGCCATAAAAACAAAAAGGCCCGGGAAGCGATGAGCCTCCCGGGCCTGGGTCGTTGCTTGGTCTGAGACTAGATCATGGGGTGATCATCGACTCGCATGCAGCTGGACCACTGGCGCAGGGGCTCGTGGAGAGCCCGCGACAACAACAGCAGCTACACATGCAGGTCGAATGACCGGACAAGATGCTCTGTTTTACTCCTGGAGCGCCCGGCGCGTCAAGTTCCGGCGCTAAACTGAGTCATGCGACTCCGCTGGCCCCTCGCGGCCGTCATCGTCCTGACCTCCGTCCTGCCCGCCTCCGCCCAGCGGCTGCCGGCCAACGTCACCCCGGACCACTACGACCTGGCCTTTGTCGTCGACCTGGCGCGTGAGCGCTTCGATGGCGCCGAGACCATCCGCGTCCGTCTGGCCGAGCCGGCGACGAAAATCGTGCTCCACGCGGCTGAGATCGACTTCCGCGAGGTGACGATTGGGACCGGCGCCAGCGCGCAGCCGGCGAAAGTGACGCTCGACGAGGCGAGCCAGACCGCGACGCTGACCGTGCCGAAGACGATCGAGAAGGGCACAACCGAGATCCGGATCCGCTACGGCGGCATCCTCAACAGCCAGTTGCGCGGCTTCTACATCAGCAAGACGCCGCAGCGGAAATACGCCGTCACCCAGTTCGAGGCCACTGACGCGCGCCGCGCGTTCCCCTCCTTCGACGAGCCGGCGTTCAAGGCGACCTTCGCGGTCACGCTGACCATCGATCGCGGCGATACCGCGATCTCGAACGGCAAGGTGCTGTCGGACACGCCCGGTCCATCGCCGACGCAGCACACGATTAAATTCGCGACCACGCCGAAGATGTCGTCATACCTGGTGGCGATGACGGTCGGCGACTTCAAGTGCCTCGACGGCGCGGCGGAAGGGGTGCCGATCCGAATCTGCGCCACGCCCGACAAGCGCGATCTCGGGCGGATCGCGCTCGACGCGGCGCAGCAGATCCTCACCTTCTACAACGGCTATTACAAGGTCAAGTACCCATTCGTGAAACTCGACGTCGTCGCCGTGCCCGACTTCGCCGCCGGCGCGATGGAGAACACCGCCGCGATCTTCTACCGTGAGACCGATCTGCTCGCCGACACGCGCACCGCGCCGGTCGATACGCGGAAGAAAATCTGGTCGATCCTCGCCCACGAGATGGCGCACCAGTGGTTCGGCAACCTCGTCACCATGCAGTGGTGGGACGACATCTGGCTGAACGAGGGCTTCGCCACCTGGATGCAGAACAAGCCGCTCGCCGCGGCGCACCCTGAATGGAACATCCCGGTCGACGAGGCGAACGACAACCAGACCGCCCTCGGCCTCGACTCGCTGCGCTCGACCCGGCCGGTGCACTCCGACGTGCAGACCCCGGCGCAGATCGACGAAGCCTTCGACGGCATCGCCTATCAGAAGGGCGCCGCCGTGCTGCGGATGCTGGAGAGCTACGTCGGCGCCGAGACGTTCCGCAAGGGCGTCAACGCCTACATCGACGCGCACGCCTACAAGAACGCCACCTCGGAGGACTTTTCGCGCGCGCTCTCCGGCGCGTCCGGCAAGCCGGTGGAGCGCATCCTCCCCAGCTTCGTCAACCAGCCCGGCGTGCCGCTGCTCAACGTGTCGCTCGCCTGCGCCGGCGGTCAGACCGCGGTGACGCTGAAGCAGCAGCGCTTCTTCGTCGACCCGGCGCAGAGCGGGGCCGGCCGCTGGCAGATGCCCGTCTGCGTCAAGGCGCCGGGGCAGTCGTCGTCCACCTGCGAGGTGCTCTCGGACGAATCGCGCACCATCAACATTCCCGGCAGCTGCGCGCCGTGGGTCTTCGTCAACGCCGGCGCCGACGGCTATTACCGCACCACCTATTCGCCGGAGATGCTGCGCGAGATGGCGCCGCGGATCGCCACCGACCTGACGGCGGAGGAGCGGCTCTCGCTGCTCGACGACGAGTGGGCGATGGTCCGAACCGGCCGGCACAACGCCGGCGACTACCTGACGCTGGTCGCCGGCCTCGGCCGCGAGCGCACCGCCGGTGTGATCGACGAGGTGTCGAACCGTCTCGGCTTCCTCCACGACTACCTGACGACCACCGCGACGCGGCCGAAAGTCGAAGCGTTTACCCGTTCGCTGCTGCGGCCGCTGTTCGACGAAGTCGGCTTCTCGAGCGCCGTCTCGGAAGCCGACGATCGTCGCGCGCTGCGGGCGTCGGTGGTCGCTGCGCTCGGCACCATCGCCCACGACCCTGACGTCGTCTCCGCCGCCCGCAACGCCGTCGACCGTTCGCTCGCCGGCCACGTCGAGATCGAGCCGACGATGGCCGGCGCGGTGATCGAGACGGCGGCCATGCACGGCGACGCGGCGCTGTTCGACGCGCTGGCGGCCGCCGCGGAGCGCGCCACCGATCCGGATCAGCACTACCGCTACCTCTACGCCCTCGGCGACTTCCGCGACCCGGCGCTCATCGACCGCGGCCTGCGGCTCGCGCTGTCGCCGCAGCTGCGGACCCAGGACACCGCGATCTACCTCTCGCGTTTCTTCGCCAACCCCGAGGCGCGCGACCGCGCGTTCGCTTTCGTCGGCGACAACTGGGCCGCGCTCGAGCCGAAGCTGACGATCTTCGGCGGCGACACGTTCCTGGTGCGATCGATGGCCGCGTTCTGCGACCCGCAGTGGCGCGACAAGGTGAAGCAGTTCTTCACCGAGCACAAGCTGCCGGCGGCGGTGCGCGCGCTCGATCAGACGCTCGAGACGATCAACAACTGCATCGCGCTGCGGGAGAAGCAGACACCGAACGTCGAAGCTTGGCTCACGCAGACTCAGAGGCGCTGAGACTCAGAGCCCGGCCTTCTCCGAGCCTCTGAGCCCTCCGAGTCTCTGTGCCTTTGATACGGCTTCGTGCTCGAGCACCCATGCCCGCCATGGCGATTCGGTGCCGACCTGGATGCCGATGCGCGGGCCCCAGCCGATCTCGCCAACCTGGATTCCGCGGTCCTCGATGTAGAGGCGGTCGCCCTCGAGATCCAGCCGGTTCTCCGCCAGCGTAATCCCCATCGCCATCGTCAGGTTGCCGGGGCCGCGGCAGATCTCGTGATGCGCCAGCGCGCGCGCATCGGGCACGGCGCGGCGTCCTTTCGCGGCCCGCGCGCGGCGGCGCCGCATCACCGCGACGCCGTCGAGTGGATCGAGCGCGCGAATCAGCACCGCCGCCGGGAAGCCGTGCGATTCGGTGACGACGTTCATCAGGCAGTGGATGCCGTAGTTCAGGTACACGTACGCGTGGCCCGGCGGCCCGTAGAGCGGCTGATTGCGGCGCGTCGGGCCGGGCGCGGCGTGGCAGGCGGGGTCGGTTTCGCCGATGTAGGCCTCGACCTCGACGATCGCGCCGCTGGTGATCACGCCGCGGCGGCGGTGGACGAGGACGAGGCCGAGGAGATCGCGGGCGACGTCGAGGGTCGGGCGGTCATAGAAAGCCCGCTCGATCTTGACGGGCTTTCCACGGAGGGGCACAGAGGGCACAGAGGACACAGAGGCACAGAGGCACAGAGGCAGAGGTTTATTGTGCGCGCAACCGGACCAGGGCGCGCTCGGCGGCGCGGGCGACCTGCGGCTCGCGATCTCTCAGCGCGCGTTCGACCAGCGGCACCGCCGCGCGATCGCCGCTCGCGCCCAGCAGCTCGATGGCTTCGAGGCGAACGCGCGCGTCGGGGTCCTGGGCGTGGCTCGTCAGCGCTGCCGCTCGACCCGGCAGGAGCTCGATCAAGTACTGACGCGCCTGCGCCCGCAGCCTCGGCTTGGCCAGCGCGTCGCCGATCCGATCGATGCGCCCGTTGGCGAGCCGCGCCGATGCGTAGACGCCGGCGAGCGCCGTCGCTTCGCTGCGGTCGGCGTCGACCGCGGCGACAATGGCGGCGAGCTTCGTCGCATCGCCGATTCGCGCCAGGCCTTCGATTGCCGAAACGCGGAGCGCCGCACTGCGTGCCGACAGCGCCGTCGTGAACAGATCGCCGCTCGCCGGCTGCGCGATGTGGGCGAGCGCGTCGAGCGCCGCCTCCGCCATCTCGTTCTGCCCCTGCCCGTAGAAGGCGTAGAGATCGGTCAGCGCCTGGACCGCCCGGTCGTAGCGGATCGCCCCGAGCGCCTGCATCGCCGCCGCCTTGATCACGCGGTCGTCGTCGTTCAGTGCCGTGATCAGCGCGTCGCCGATCGGCTCGTCGATCGGCTCGTCGCCGGGACGCCTTGCGAACACCGCGCTCAGAACCCGTGCCGCCGCATAGCGCATGGCCGGGTCGGAGGCGCCGACGAGCGGGGCGATATCTGGCCAGGTTGCGCGGAGCAGCACGCGCCGCGCGCTGCCCGACGGCTGCAACGCAAGCAGGCCGAACGCGTACACAGCTTCGAGGGCGACGCGCGCGTTTTCGTCGTGCGCAGCCTTGCGCAGCGCAGCCAGCACCTCAGCCGGCACACTGCGCACGCCGAGCGAGAATCGCCCGCCGGTGAACGCCGTCTCGGCGGCAATCGAGCTCCGTTTCTCGATCACCAGGCCGACGCGCCGTCGCGGCAGGATCCGATCGGCAAGGAAGATGTTCAATTCGGCAGCGATCGCCGCGAACTGCACCTCGTCCTGCGGATCGTTGATGAGCGGCGCCAGCGGCAGCGCCGACTCGGCCAGCGCCGTTTCCTGGAGCCGCTGCACCGCCCGCAGGCGCGTCGACGGGTTCGTGCTCTTCAGATCGCGCGTGTCGCCGAACGAGGCCTGCCCGGAGACGAAGGCAGGAAGGGTTGGTAGGGCTGGGAGGGCAGGTAGGGAAATCACAGCAACGAAAAGCAGGGCACGCACGCCCGGCGATGCCTTTGTGACCTGCCCCACCCGCCTCACCTGCCCTACCCGCCCTGTCTATCGCCCCGCCGCGTACGCGTGCGAGCGGCCGCCGGCGAGCACCGGGCGCAAGTACTGGCCGGTGTAGGACTGCTCGACCTGCGCCACCTGCTCCGGCGTGCCGGTGGTGACGACGACGCCGCCGTCTTCGCCCCCTTCCGGCCCGAGGTCGATGATGTGGTCGGCGGTCTTGATGACGTCGAGGTTGTGCTCGATCACCAGCAGCGTGTGCCCGGCCTCGAGCAGCTTCCGGAACGCGGTGAGCAGCTTGGCGATGTCGTCGAAATGCAGGCCGGTGGTCGGCTCGTCGAGGATGTAGAGCAGCCGCTCGCCGCCGTGGGACGAAAGATGCGCGGCGATCTTGATTCGCTGCGCTTCGCCGCCCGACAGCGTCGTCGCCGGCTGGCCGAGCCGGAGGTAGCCGAGGCCAATTTCGTCGAGCACCTGCAGCCGGCGCAGCACTTTCGGCGAGCTGCTGAAGAAGGTGAGCGCCTCGCGCACGGTGAGGTCGAGCACCTGGTGAATCGACCGTCCCTTGTAGCGGACCTCGAGCACCTGCGGCTTGAAGCGCTTGCCGTCGCATTGATCGCACGGCACGAAGACGTCGGCGAGGAACTGCATCTCGACCCGCACCTCGCCCTCGCCCTGGCAGGCCTCGCAGCGTCCGCCCGGCACGTTGAACGAGAAGTGGCTCGCCGTGAGCCCGCGCGATCGCGCGTCCTTGGTCGCCGCGAACAGCTCGCGAATCGGATCGAACGCCTTCAGGTAGGTGACCGGGTTGGAGCGCGGCGTCCGGCCAATCGGCGCCTGATCGACGAGGACGACGTCGGTGATGTACTCCGCCCCTTCGAGCTTCTTGAACGACCCGACCCGCTTGTCCCAGCCGCCCTTCGCGCGCTTGATTGCCGCGTAGAGCACGTCGTGCACGATCGTCGACTTCCCCGAGCCGCTGACGCCGGTGACGCAGGTGAGGGTGTTGAGCGGGATGCTGATGTCGACGTTCTTGAGGTTGTGCTCGGTCGCGCCGAGCAGCCGAATCTTCTGTCCCGTCCCGCGCCGCCGCGCTTTCGGCACCGGGATGGCCAGCTCCTGGCGCAGGTACTTCGACGTCAGCGAACGGGCTTCCTGCATCAGCCCGTCGAGCGTGCCGGAGAACACGACGCGGCCGCCCTGCTCGCCCGCGCCGAGGCCGAGATCGACGATGTGATCGGCGACCCTGATCATGTCGGCGTCGTGTTCGACCACCAGCACGGTGTTGCCCTGGTCGCGCAGCTGTCTCAGGATGGCGATCAGCCGCAGGTTGTCGCGCGAGTGCAAACCGATGGACGGCTCGTCGAGCACATACAGCGTGCCGACCAGCGCCGATCCGAGCGAGGTCGCGAGGTTGATGCGCTGCGCTTCCCCGCCCGACAGCGTCGACGACAGGCGATCGAGGGTGAGGTAATCGAGGCCGACGTCGCTCAGGAACGACAACCGGCGCTGAATCTCCTTCAGCACCTTCTCGGCAATCGATTGCTCCTTCTCGGTCAGCTGCAGTGTGCTGAAGAAGGTCTGCGCCTCGCGGACCGTCAGCGCCGAGACGGCGTCGATCGTGCGGCCCGCAACCTGGACATCGCGCGCCTCGCGGCGCAGCCGCGCGCCGCGGCAGTCGGGGCAGGTCAGGTAGCCGCGGTAGCGGCTCAGGAACACGCGCACGTGCACCTTGTATTTCTTCCGCTCCAGCCAGCGGAAGAAGCCGCGCACGCCTTCATACGACTCGCCATCGCCCTCGACCACGAACTGCTTCTGCTCGTCGGTCAGCTCCGACCATTTCGCGTCGAGCGGCAGCTTCACCTTCTTCGCCGCGCGCTTCAGCTCGGCGAGCTGCGCACGGTAGTGCGGCTTGGTCCACGGCTCGATCGCGCCTTCCTGGATCGACTTGCTCGCATCGGGCACCACCAGATCCATGTCCAGCTCGATGATGTTGCCGAACCCGTGGCAGGTCGGACAGGCGCCGAACGGGTTGTTGAACGAGAACAGGCGCGGCTGCGGATCTTCGTAGGCGATGCCGCACTGGCGGCACTCGAAGCGCTCCGAGAAGAGGATGAACTGCGAATCGCGATACGCCCACGCCGCGCCGCCGCCCTCCTGATACGCCATCTCGATCGAGTCGGTCAGGCGCTGACGCAAGTCGTCGCCGCTGATCTGAACGCGATCGATGACCACCTGGAGAACAGGCCGATCGCGCAGTGTCGAAGGCGAGACATCGTCGATGGCGACGGCGGTTCCATCGACCAGCAGCCGCGCGAATCCCTTCTTCCGCAGTCCTGCCAGCGTCGCGGCGACCGCCTGCTCGCTCCGGGCATCGGCCTTCGCGGCGCGGCCGCCGTTCGCCTGCGGGTCGGACGGCGACGGCACGCCCGCAAACAGATCCCGATCCGGCGCGTCGGGACGCGGAGTGCTCTCCTCGTCGGACTGCTCGGCCAGCTCGTCGACTTCGATCGTCTCCACGATCGGCACCGAGACGTCGACGACCGGCAGGTCGAATCCGATCAGCAGCCGCGTGCCTTCCGGCAGCGCGCCGAGCTGGCGGGCGACGACTTCGGCGGTCTCGCGGACCACTTCGCGCCCGCATTGCCGGCAGTAGGTGCGGCCGACGCGAGCGTAGAGGAGGCGCATGTAGTCGTGGATTTCCGTAGTCGTGCCGACGGTCGAGCGCGGATTCCGGATGCTGTTCTTCTGCCGGATCGCGATCGCCGGGGCGATGCCGTCGATGCGATCGACGTCGGGCTTTTCCATCCGCTCGAGGAACTGGCGGGCATAGGCCGAGAGCGATTCCACGTAGCGGCGCTGCCCTTCGGCGTAGATCGTGTCGAAGGCGAGCGACGATTTTCCCGATCCGCTGACACCGGTGACGATGATCAGCTTGCCGACCGGCAGCGTCAGGTCGATGTTCTTGAGGTTATGCGTGCGCGCGCCGCGCACGACGAGATCGGCCGGTTCTGACGCGGCGGGAATGACGGGCTCGGACATCTCTCGGTCTGCGACCCCACTGCTGCGATTTCAGGAGTGAACTGAACCTCCTATCGTAACCGCGGCTCGTGGGTGGCGCAACCCGAGCTCATCCCTTCGCGACGCAGTCGCGCTGCGTCGCGAAGTCCGCTGGGCCGATGCTCCGCCGACGACTTCAGATGGTCGGGCGCCGCAGATACGCGATCGTGGCGGTCGCCGCGAGCAGCACGATCGGCATCAGCGGGTTCCCGCCGATGACGAACAGGTGCGCGATGATCGCGCCCACCATCGTCACCGCGAGCGCGACGGCGCCGTAGAAGGCGAGCGACGGGACGAGCAGCAGCGCCGCGCTCGTCACTTCGATGAGGCCGGTCACATAGCGGAACCACTGGCCGACACCGATGCTGTCGAAGACCTGCACCATCGCCGCCTGCCCCGCGAGTTTGCTGCCGCCCGCGAACAAGAACATCGCCGCGCAGAGGATTGACAGCGTCCAGGCCACTGCCGTCGCCGCGCCCCGGGTTCTGGAAACTGTCGCTGAGGTCGCCATGCTGACTCCTTTTCGACGTTCTGGATTGTCTATACGTGAACCTTTGGTGTCAAAAAAACTACCCCTTGAGCTTCGCGAGCAGCGTGTGCAGCGTCGCTGATTCGTCCTGCGTCAGCGCGCCGAACAGCGCCTGCTCGGTTTCGATCTGGATCTGCCGGCCTTTCTGGTACGCGTCGCGGCCCGCATCGGTCAGCACCGCGAGACGCGAGCGTCGATCGTTGGGATCGCCGGCCCGGCTCACGAGGCCATCCGCCTCCAGGCGATCGACCAGCTGCGTGACGTTCGATTTGACGCAGGACAAGCGCTCGGCGAGTTGTCCGAGGGGAAGCGATTCGCCCGCTTCGCTGAGACGATGCAGCGCGGCGAGCTTGGCGAGCGACAGGCCGATGTCGGCGAGCTTGGTCTCGACGCGGCTCTCGAGGACGCTGGAGGTGTGGAGCACCGCAAAGAGGCCGGTTCGTTCCATCTCAGCCATGTAGTTCAGGTATGTATGATATCACAGCGTCCTGTAGAATACGGGTTTGTACAACGACTCGTCGCGGTGCGGTGCCGGTTTTCCGGCCGCGCTTGCCTCGAGCCCGGCGGTCGGCTGCCGTGTCGTTGCCGGATTAGTCAGAACGCGAACGTCGCATCCGCGTTGAGGAGGATCGATGCAGGCAGGAACCGTCGTGCGCCATCGCTGGAGCGACATCGCACCGGAGCAGATCAACCCGTCGATCACGCGTCAGTACATCAGCGGCGATCGCGTGACCATCGCGCGCTTCGAGCTGAAGGCCGGCGGCGTCGTGCCGCGGCACGCGCACGAGAACGAGCAGGTCAGCATGGTGCTGAGCGGCGCGCTGCTGTTCCGGATCGACGGACGCGAGACGACGATTCGCGGCGGCGAGGTGATGCAGATTCCCGGCAACGTCGCGCACGAAGTCGAGGTGCTGGAGGACGCGCTCGTGATCGACGTGTTCAGCCCGGTGCGCCAGGACTGGATCGACAAGACCGACACCTACTTCAAACGAACCTAATCGCCTGTAGCCACCGGCTTCAACCGGCTCGTGATTTCACCCATGACCGACATCCGCTTTCAGAGTCTCGAGGACGGCCCGCTGGCCGACATCTGGTACGCGCTCGGCGGCGCCGCGGTGCGCCACCCGGAACATTTCAAGAAGTTGATGGACGACTGCTTCGAGGAGCTGGTCGCACGGCGCGGCGACGGGTTGAAGGCGTGGCTCGAGGAGCGCTTCCGGCCGTTCCGGCTCGCGGACTCGAAGGAAGATGCCGAGACGAACATGCGGATTTCGCCGGAGGCGCGCTCGTGATCGCGCGAGCCCTGGCCGTCGCGCTGGCGTTCATCGCGCTCGGTCCCGCACCCGCGCCCGCGCAGACGCCGACCGGCACCGGCAGCGCCGTGTTCGTCGCCTACTACTGGCGCGCCAGGCCGGGCCAGCTCGACGCCTACAACGAGTACGTCAGGAAGGTCGCCGAGCCGATCGACGAAGACGCGCGCAAGGCCGGCGTGTTCGAAGAAGTGCGGACCGTGAACCCGGCACCGGGCGTCACCGCCGACTGGACGCACCTGCGGATCTTCCGGCTGAAGGATGCGGCCGCTGAGAAAGCGCTCGCCGCCGGGCTGGACGCCGCGACCGCGCGCGTCGTGCCGAGCGACGCCCAGCGCAAAGCGAACAGCGAGCGGGCGGCGACGCTGCGCGATCTCGTGCGGCGCGAAGTGTGGGTCGAGCTGCGCTGACGGCGCCGGGGCTTGGGTCTGGGGGCTGGCGGATTCACTCGTGGCGTCGGGCTTCCGCCGCGCAGTCGTCTCTGGATGGCGCGTGGTAGAATCGGGGTTCCTGCCTGGCCGGCGTAGCTCAGTTGGTAGAGCAGCTGATTCGTAATCAGCAGGTCACCAGTTCAAGTCTGGTCGCCGGCTCCACGTTTTCTCGGTCCCTCCCACAATGTCGAGTCGTTCGTCCGCTCACTCGACAGGCTCTGTCTACGGCGTCGGCGTGCCCGCCGTCTGAAACGCGGCAATCAGCCAGTCGTTGCCTTCTTTCACGAGC
>Ga0070700_100001640_pt1 | contig 11192 bp, 5 predicted proteins | sample KBSK5101metaG_FD_65456 | JGI IMG/M metagenome (GOLD analysis project Ga0070700, IMG submission 65456) | Corn, switchgrass and miscanthus rhizosphere microbial communities from Kellogg Biological Station, Michigan, USA - KBS K5-10-1 metaG | ecosystem: Host-associated > Plants > Roots >...
CAGCACTGCGCCGTACTCGCCGACACGGAACCAGAACTGGTTCCGGTACCAGCCGCCGGGGAAGGTGAGCTCCGCGGGCGACTCCATGAACGCCGAGCGGACGTCTGCGTCGACCGCCCACGCCTGGCGCAGCCAGCGTGGCGGAAGAACCTCGCGACTGCCGCCATCGGGGACGGGCACCGCGCCGCCCCCGAGCAGCAGCTGCCCGAACCGGAGGAGGTCTCGGGTGGTCGCGCTCAGCCCGCCGTCGTGGATCGCGGTGCCGGTGCGGTCGGACATCATCTCCGCGTCGCTGGCGGCGCCCATGGGCGCCCAGACGAGCTCCGCGATCAGCTCTGCCATGAGGGACCCGGAGGCCCTCTCGCACACCCAGCCCAGGACGTCTGTCTCCGAGGAGCGATAGAGGAAGTGTCCGCCGTGCGGACGCTCGGCACCGAGCGTCGGCAGATAGCCGTACAGCCCTCGCTCGCCCAGGAGCCACTCCTCCATCCGCCTGATCCCACCCTCGGGGTCCGTGTAGTCCTCGAGGAAGCGGACCCCGCTGCGCATGTCCAGCAGGTGCCGAACGGAGGCGCCGGCGTATCCGGAGGAGGCTAGCTCGGGGACGTAGCGGTCGGCGGGCTCGCTCTCGGCGAGTACGCCGCGGTCCAGAAGGATTCCGGCGACGCACCCGACCAGGGACTTGGTTACGGAGAGTACGGCGTGAACCGTGTCCGGCCCGCCCCCCGGGGCGTACCACTCAGTGGCCAGCTCGCCACCCTGGAGCACCGCGAACGCGTCGGTGAACGTGTCGTCGAGCACCCCGCGCACCATCTTGTCCGAGCCGTCGGCCCGGGTGACCGCCACCCCGTCCAGATCGAGCGGCTCGGCCCGCTCGGGGAGCGCCCGGGCCGGACCCACGCCTCGCGACACGACCTGCGTGGGGGAGATCTCACGGACGTGCCACATGGCCCACCGGTTGTACGGCGCCTCCAGCCAGTTCGCTTCGGACACCCTGGCATCGCGGGTCGGGGGTGTCGCGTCACTCACCCCTGAATCCTAGGGCCGACTCGACCGGCGGTAGGTCCCGCGGCCCTGCTGGACGGGCCCCCCTAGGGTGTGCGCATGGACAGGATGACCGGTTTCCCGCCGGACAAGGACTCACGCGTCACGGTGGCCAACTGGCAGGACCCCGGGAGCGTCCGCTGGGCCTTCCGACACATGCGCGAGATCATCCCGACCCAGGTGATTCCGGCCGGACCAGCGCCCGCCGTCGACTTCGCCAAACGCGACGAGGTCGACCTCGATGATGTCACCGTTCAGCGGCTCGACGGTACGACGTCGAGCGTCGAGGACGTCTTCGACGAGACCTCGACCGATGCTCTTATCGTGTTGCACGACGGCGTCCTGCTCACCGAGCGTTACTACGCGGGCAACACCGAGGCCACCCCGCACCTGCTCATGTCGGTGTCGAAGTCGATCGTCGGGTGTGTCGCGGGAATTCTGGCCGACCGCGCCACGCTCGACGTGTCCGCTCCGGTCGAGCAGTACGTCCCCGAGGTCGCCGACTCCGGTTATGGCGGCGCCACCGTCCGCGACCTGCTCGACATGCGGACCGGCGTCCACTTCCGAGAGACCTACGACGCGCCCGAGGCGGAGGTCCGCGTGATGGAGCGCTCGATGGGCTGGCACCCCCGGCTGGAAGACGATCCGGTGGGTGCCTACGCCTACCTCGCGAGCCTCCGACGGGCCGAGCCGCACGGCGGCACCTTCACCTACCGCTCGGCCGACACCGACATGCTCGGGTGGGTGTGCGAGCGGGCAGCAGGCACCCGCATGGCCGAGCTGGTCTCCACCCTGCTCTGGCAGCCGATGGGTGCCGAAGCCGACGCCGAGATCACCTGCGACTCCGTCGGAACCGGGATCCACGACGGAGGGATCTCCGCGATTGCTCGCGACCTGGCCCGCTTCGGCAGGATGCTGCTCGAGGACGGCCGCGTCGACGGCCGTGAGGTCGTCCCGGCGGGCTGGCTGGAGGACTCGTGGAGCCGGCCCGACGGCGTCCGCGCCGCGTTCGCTGCCTCGGACAACGAGGAGGTGTTGCCGGGCGGGTGGTACCGCAACCAGTTCTGGTTCGTGCCGACACCGCGCGGTGAGGTGATGCTCTGCCTCGGCATCCATGGTCAGATGGTCTACGTCAACCGCGCGACCCGCCTGGTCGGCGTCAAGCTCTCGTCGTGGCCGACTCCCCAGCACACCCAGTCCCTCGTCGACACGATCCGGGCCTTCGGGTCGATCGGAGGCGCGCTCGAGGCTGACGGCGAACGCCGCCCCCAAGCCAGAGGGAAGCGCCACAAGGCCCGTCGAGCCTAGGTTCCTTGACGGCGCCTCCGGGTGCGCGAAGACTCGTGCGATGACCCGATACGGCCAGCAGTTCGGCCCGGACTTCACCTTCCTCGGCGTCCCGATGTGCGACCTGGACGACCCCTCGACGTACGCCGATGCCCAGGTCGTGATCCTCGGCGCACCGTTCGACGGGGGCACTTCGGCTCGCTCCGGTGCGCGCTTCGGTCCGATGGCGATCCGGATGTGCGACTACCTGCCGCACGACGGGGAGCGGCCCAGCCTGGCCCTGCGGACCGACGGCCTCAAGGACCTCGGCGTCGTCGACGCTGGTGACGTCGAGATGTACTCCGGTGACATCGAGGTCGCGCTCCCCGCGCTCGAGGCGGCCGTCGAGAAGGTCACGCGCTCCGGGGCGGTGCCGGTCATCCTCGGCGGCGACCACTCCGTCACGTTCCCCGACGCAAAGGGCGTCGCCAACGTGCACGGGCACGGGCGGATCTCGATGATCCACTTCGACGCGCACGCCGACACCGGAGACATCGAGTTCGGGTCATTGTGGGGTCACGGGCAACCGATGCGCCGGCTGATCGAGTCGGGCGCGCTGCGTGGCGACCGGTTCCTCCAGGTCGGCCTGCGCGGCTACTGGCCGCCACCCGAGACCCTGGACTGGATGGCGGGCCAGAAGATGCGGTCCTACGAGATGACCGAGATCGTGCACCGGGGCCTCGAGGCGTGTCTCACGGAGGCGTTCGGCATCGCCCTGGACGACTGCGACGGCGTGTTCCTCTCCGTCGACATCGACGTGTGCGACCCGGGGCACGCGCCGGGCACCGGGACGCCCGAGCCGGGCGGGCTCAGTGCCCGCCAGCTCCTCGATGCCGTACGCCGGATCTGCCTCGAGCTGCCGGTCGTCGGGATGGACGTCGTCGAGGTGGCGCCGCCCTACGACCACGCGGACATCACGGCGGCCCTCGGCAACCGGGTGGTGCTCGAGGCGCTCTCGGCGCTGGCGCGCAAGAGGAAGGACGAGCGCGAGGGCACGACCTGGGATCCGGCGCAGCCGCTACTGGCCGATCGGCCGGCCGTCGAGCCGGACCCGCAACACCACAGCAGCCACCTCGGTCACGACCGGCCGACCTGACGGTCGTGACGCGAGCCCGTCAGGGTTCTTCGACGATCAGTGCCGGCGTGTCCTTCACCAGCGTCTCACCGCGGAAGTACGCACCGTCCCGGGCTCGCTGAACCAGCATGAACACGATCCCGAGGAGGATCAGGCCCAGCCCCAGGATCAGCACCAGGCCGACGCCGCCGATGTTCGCGCCGCTGCCGTAGTCCGGCGAGGCGCTGTCCCTCAGGGTGACAACGAAGACCCAGGCCAGGCCGAGCCCCCCCAGCAGCGGGAAGGTCAGCTTGAAGACGACGCTGTAGAAGTCGAGGAAGAGCTCGTTACGGAAGTACCAGATGCAGGCGAAGGCGGTCAGGCCGTAGTAGAAGCAGATCATGATGCCGAGCGAGTAGATGGTGTCGGTGAGCACCCGCTCGCTGACGAAGGTCAGCACCGTGTAGAACAGGCCGGAGCCGACGCCGGCCACGATCAGCGCGAAGGCCGGTGTCTTGTGCACGGGGTGCACCTCCGCGAACCTCGGCGGGAAGGCGCGGTAGATGCCCATGGCGAGCATGGTGCGTGATGCCGGCAGGAACGTCGTGATCAGGCTCGCCGCACTCGACGCCAGGACCGCAAGGAAGAGCAACAGGTCGAGCGGCCGTCCCAGGATGGGACCGGCGAGCGCACCGAAGACGTTGTCCGCGATCTCCTCGTTCGCCAACCCGTTGCCCTTGTCGCCCACGCCGGCGTACATCTGCAGTGCGACCGCGACCAGCAGGTAGGTCAACAGGATCGACAGGACGCACAGCAGCGCTGCCCGACCCGGTGTCCTGTCCGCGTCGACCGACTCTTCGTTGACAGTCAGGGCGGTGTCCCAGCCCCAGAAGGCGAAGATCGATCCGGAGAGCCCGGCTACGAACGCGGACAGCGTCAGCCCGGACGGACTGAACCAGTCCATGCTGAACGAGATCCCGGTCGCGGAGTCAGCGGACTTGGCGAACGCCGCGATCGCGAAGATGCCGAGCATGACCAGCTGGAAGAGGACGAGCACGATCTGGACGCGCTCCGTCGTGGTGACGCCCCGGTAGGACACCCAGGTCGCGATCGCCAGGAAGATCAAACAGGTCACCACGTTGACGCCGCGCGTCTCCCACAGCGTGCTGATGCCGTCGTCCTGCACCAGGTCACCGAGGAACTGGTAGAAGAACTGCACCGCGACACCCGCCAGGTTGGACAGCACGATGACCGTGGCCAGGATCGCCGCCCAGCCGCCGAGCCATCCGACCCAGGGACCGAAGGCCTTGGTGGTCCACGTGAATGACGTGCCGCAGTCCGGGGCCACCTTGTTGAGCTCCCGGTAGGCGTAGGCCGCCAAGAACATCGGCAGGAAGCCGGCGATGATGATGACCGGCATCTTGGCGCCGACGGCCGCGACCAGGAGTCCGACGGTGGCGGTGAGCGCATAGGCGGGCGCCACCGAGGAGATGCCCAGGATCGTGCCGCCGAACAGCCCGACCGCACCCTCGGTCAGACCCTTGTCGACGAGGTCCGCCTCTACCCGGTGGTGCGGGTCGTGCTGAGTCGCGTGGAGGTGGTTGTCCCCCACGGGAGTGGTCATCCCTCGAACCCGTGGTAGAGCATCACGTGCTTGATGCGTGTGTAGTCCTCGAACCCGTACATTGACAGGTCTTTGCCGTACCCCGAGTGCTTGAACCCGCCGTGTGGCATCTCCCCCACGAGCGGGATGTGGGTGTTGACCCACACACACCCGAAGTCGAGGCGCGCCGCCATCCTCGCTGCCCGGCCGACGTTGCCGGTCCACACTGATGAGGCAAGGCCGTACTCGGTGCCGTTCGCGAACGCGAGCGCCTCGTCCTCGTCGCTGAAGGGCTGAGCCGTGACGACAGGCCCGAAGACCTCGGTCTGGATCAGCTCGTCGTCCTGGTTCAGGTCGGCGATCAACGTCGGCTCGAAGAAGAAGCCCTTGTCACCCTGCTGCTGCCCACCGCTCAGGACCCGGCTGTGCTGCGGAGCCCGTTCGACCAGGCCCTTGATGTGCTCGAGCTGGTTCCTGTTGTTGATCGGTCCGTAGAGGATGTCCTCGTCGTTCGGGTCGTAGCCGGTCCTGGTGCCCTTGACCGAGTCCGTGAGTGCCGAGAGGAACTCGTCGTACACGCCTCTCTGAGCGACGATGCGCGTTGCGGCAGTGCAGTCCTGGCCGGCGTTGAAGTAGCCCGCGGCGGTGATGCCCTCGACTGCCAGCTCGACGTCGACGTCGTCGAAGATGACCACAGGCGCCTTGCCACCGAGCTCCAGGTGGGCGCGCTTGAGGTCCTTGGCGGCCGCGCTGGCGACCGCGATGCCGGCCCGGGTCGAGCCGGTGATCGACACGAGCTGAGGAGTGGGATGCGCGGTGAGGGCGGCGCCCGTGTCACGATCGCCGCAGACCAGGTTGCAGACACCGGGCGGGAAGATCTCCTGCATCTTCTCGACCATCCAGTACGACGAGGCAGGCGTCGTGTCGGACGGCTTGAGCACAACGGTGTTGCCCGCGGCGAGAGCCGGTGCGAACTTCCAGACCGACATCATCATCGGGTAGTTCCACGGAGCCACCTGCGCCACGGGTCCCACTGGCTCCCGCCGGATCGACGACGTGAAGCCCCTCATGTACTCGCCGGTCGCCTTGCCCTCGAGGACCCTCGCTGCGCCCGCGAAGAACCGGATCTGGTCGAGCATCATGGGGATCTCTTCGGACATGGTCAACGAGACCGGCTTCCCGGTGTTCTTGGACTCGATCGCAACGAGCTCCTCGGCGTTCTCCTCGATCACGTCGGCGAGCTTCAGCAGCGCTCGCTGACGCTCGCTCGGCGTCGACCACCGCCACTTCTCGAAAGCCCGGTCGGCGGCCTGGAACGCCTGGTCCACGTCCCGGGCGTCGGAGTTCGGGGCCGAGGCGTAGACCTCGCCGGTCGACGGGTTGATGATGTCCATCATCGCGCCGGACGCCGACGCCTGGACCTCCCCGTCGATGATGTTGTGGAAGACCTGCTTCTCCGACATGCCGCCTCCTCGGGCCTGTGCTCTTGCCGAAGCGATCCCGAGTCCGCTGCCGATTCACTCAGGCTATTCCTCGCAGGGCCTATGGTCGACAGCCAAGACCTTTTCGATTCCCGGCCAGGACGCGCGGTGCTGGCCGCGGAGGGCCCGAGGGTGGTTACATGGCGAAGGGCTCGTCCCGGTGCCGAGCACGAGCCGGAGGAGCGCGAATCATGGCGAAGCATCCACTCGAACCGCTCGACGCGGACGAGTTCCGGCGGACTGCGGAGGTCCTCCGACGGGACCAAGGGGTCACCGACTCCTGGCGGTTCGCCTCGATCGAGCTGAAGGAACCACCGAAGCGGGACGTGAAGGCGTGGAAACCCGGCGACCCGGTCGGACGTGTGTCGTCGGCGGTGCTGTGGAACCGCGAGGACAACCAGGCCTACGAGGGAACCGTCGACCTGGTCGGTGACAAGGTCGAGTCGTGGACCCACCTGCCCGGCGTCTGTCCGAACTTCACCGTCGACGAGTGGCACGAGTGTGACGAGGCGATGCGGGCGCACCCCGACGTCGTCGCCGCCCTGGCAGCCCGCGGCGTCACCGACATGTCGCTCCTGCTGATCGACGTGTGGACGTATGGCAAGGCGCTGATGCCGGAACAGTGGCGGGACCGGCGCCTGGGCTGGTGCGACGTCTGGCGGCGCGAGACGCCTGACGGCAACCCGTACGCCCACCTCGTGTCCGGGATCAAGTTCATCGTCGACATGAACACCATGGAGCTGCTGCAGATCGAGGAGGACCGCGACCTCGGGTCGCCCGACGTGCAGGGCGAGTACATCCCGGGCATCTGGACCGGCGAGCAGCGCTCAGATCTCACGCCGCTGCACATCACACAGCCCGAGGGTGTCTCGTTCACCGTTGAGGGCACCGAGCTGCGCTGGCAGAACTGGTCGATGCGACTGGGGTTCAACTATCGCGAGGGCCCGGTCATCTACCAGGTCGCCTACGACGACCACGGCGATGTCCGCGACGTCGCCTACCGGCTGTCCTTTGCGGAGATGGTCGTCCCCTACCGCGACTCCTCCTTCGACCACTACCGTCGCACCGCCTACGACGTCGGCGAGTGGGGCCTGGGCTACATGACCACATCTCTCGAGCTCGGCTGCGACTGTCTCGGAGAGATCGTCTACGTCGATGCGGTGCTGCACGACAGCACGGGCGAACCGTACGACATCTCGAACGCGATCTGCCTCCACGAGGAGGACAACGCGGTCCTCTGGAAGCATGTCGACGGCAAAACCGGCGCCGAGGTCCGCCGGATGCGCCGCATGGTCGTCTCCTGCCACATCACCGTGGCCAACTACGAGTACCTCGTGTACTGGCGCTTCTACCAGGACGGCAACATCGAGTGCGAGGTACGCGCCACCGGGATCATGGTGACCACGCCGTACGCCGAGGGAGCCGATGCCCCGCGCACCGGCACCGTCGTGGACAACCGGACGTACGCGCCGTTCCACCAGCACTTCATCGTGGCCCGCCTGGACCTGGACGTCGACGGTGATGAGAACACCGTGATGGAGGTCGACTCCGAGGCTCTTCCCGTTTCCGACGACAACCCGTTCGGGCTTGACGTGGTCACGAACGCGACCCCGGTTCGCTCGGAGGCCGAGGCCGCCCGCGACTACCGGTGGGAGACGCAGCGGTCGTGGAAGGTCGTCAACCCGACCCGCACCAACCGGCACGGCACGAACACCGCGTACAAGCTCGTGCCGACCGCATGCTTCCCACCGATGATGGACCCCGCCACCGCCCAGTACCTGCGGGCACCGATCATCGGTCACACGCTGTGGGTCACCCGTCACCACGACGACGAGCGCTGGCCTGCCGGCGCGCACCCAACGCAGTCGGAACGCGACGAGGGGATGACCCGCTGGATCTCCGACGACGAACCGCTCGAGGGCACCGACGTCGTGCTCTGGTACGTGTTCGGCCTGCACCACATCACCCGCACGGAGGACTGGCCGATCATGCCTGCCGACACGATCTCCTTCTGGCTCAAGCCGTTCGGGTTCTTCGACCAGAACCCGTCGATCGACGTGGCGCCGTCCGACACGGCCGAGGGCGCCCACTGCCACACAGGCGTGGATGACGAGCACGGCAAGATCCCCCACTGAGGGACAGGGTCGGGACGGGCTCGAAGGAGCCGAGCACCTCACCAGCCCATGCTGAGGACCTCGTCGAGCCGTTCGACGAAGAAGTCGGCGCTGTCCAGGGTGATGCACAGTGGTGGCTTGACCTTGAGCACGTTCGAGTGGTCGCCGGTGGCGTGGTCGATGACGCCGAGCTCGCGCAGCCGTTCGCAGATCGCTGTGGCCTCCTCGGTTGCCGGCTCCCTGGTCTCGGGATCTCGTACCAGCTCGACTCCCTGGTAGAGGCCGCGGCCGTGGACGCAGCCGATGATCGGGTGCCTCTCGGCGAGCGCCCTGAGCCGCTTCGACAGGTGCCCGCCCACTCGTGCGGCGCTGTCCTGCAGGTTCTCCTCGCGAATCGAGTCGAGGACCGCCAAGCCGACGGCTGACGAGACTGGACTCCCGCCGACGGACGAGAAGAAGGAGCCCTGCGACGAGAACTGGTCTGCGATCTCGCGCCGTGTCACCACGAACCCGATGGGGTGACCGTTGCCCGCTGCCTTGGCCATCGTGATCACGTCGGGGACGACGCCGTGGATCTGGAAGCCCCAGAAGTCGCTGCCGGTGCGGCCGTAGCCGACCTGCACCTCGTCGGAGATCACGAGCCCGCCTGCGCCGCGCACGGACTCGTAGACCTGCGACATGTAGCCCGGAGGAATCTCGACCCCTCCGGCGTTGCCGGACAACGGTTCCGCCACGAACGCAGCCGGACCTCCCGGAACGTGCGCGACGATGGATCGGACTGCGTCGGCATAGCGGTCCGCGGCATCCGTGCCGCGGTGCTCGCCACGATAGAGATTGGGCAACGGCGCCAGGTGGACCCATGGCGGCCTCGTGTCACGAGAGTCCGGGTTGTCGTTGAGCGACGTCGAGATCTCGTCGGTTGCTGTCGACCAGCCGTGGTACCCGCCGGCCAGACAGATGGTGTCCTTGCGGGCCGTGACACTGCGCACGATGCGCAGGGCGAGGTCGACGGCTTCGCTCCCCGAGTTGACGAAGAACACAGTGTCGAGCGGCTCGGGCAGCAGCTCGACGATGCGCTCTGCGTAGGTGACCATGCCGTCATAGCAGAACCGCGAGTTCGTGTTGAGCAGCCCGAACTGCCGGCTGGCCGCAGCGGTGACCCGGGGATTGCTGTGCCCGACGATGGCGACATTGTTGACCATGTCGAGATACGCCCGGCCGGAGGTGTCGATCAAGTGGTGACGCCATCCGCGTTCGATGCGTGGCGGGTGCGCGTAGTAGTGCTCCTGGACTCGAGCCACGACGGCGTGGCGCCGGGTGAGGAGCTCCTCGCCGGAGCTGGTCGGCATGTCGCGGGCCGCCACGCCGACCAGCGCAGAGGCGTCCGGCGACAGCGCTCGCCAGGCCGTGGCGACAGACGGCTCCACCGCTCCTCGTGCCCCCAGACCGGCGGGCGTCAGTTGCACGTGAACGTGTGCAGGCAGTGGGTTCGCCTCGCCCGACGACTCGAGGACACGACCGACGACGTCGCCTGCGGCTACCGGGGCTCCGGTGGGGACCGAGGGCTGTATCCCAGCCAGCAACACGTCCACGTCGCCGCTGCGCAGCACGACTGACCTGTCTCGCGCGACTGCCACCGTGCTGTCGGCAGGGGCGCGGACGACCGTGCCGCTGGGAGCGAATGCGTCGGCACCCAGGTGCACACTCCGCACCTCATCGGCGGTGTCGCGCAGCACGAACGGGAGCCATGCTCCGCCCCCGGTGGTGCCGTATCCCTCCACCAATGCCGCTTGAAGCGCGGTGCGTGTCGCCGATGGGTTCGTCCAGACTGCCCCGGGCAGCATCGGCGTCGTGACCGAGAGGTCGATCCGGGGAGCGTCGGCAGGCATATCCACGACCGGCCTGGCAGGCCGCCACGCAGCGACCTTGGCCGCCAGCACGCCGGCGTCGCAGCCGACTGCGTGCCGCAGCGCGACCTCGGCCAGAGGGAACGGCACCTCCGCTGCGCGGTCGAGGATCAGCCAGTCGAGTGGCTGCTCCTGACGGGCGTAGTCATTGTCCGGATCAGCCGCGAGGATGTCCTCGACGCTCGTGGCCAGGACACTGGCGCGAGCCGCGACCAGCGGCCACACTGCGGCGATCTCCGGCTCGGTCAGCGGAGTCACGGAGTTGAACCCAGCGACGACCGCGCACGCGTCGAGCAGCTGCGACCGTCGGGTCCGCACGAGCAGCGAGGTGATGGCCGTGGCCAGATCGGCGACCAGCCAGCTGCGTACGACGTCGCCGAAGTCGATGACGCCGCTCGGCGTGAGCCGGCCCGCCCCATCCCTCGTGGCGACCACGTTGTAGTCGGCCAGGTCGGCGTGCACGACCTGCACGCGCAGGTCATCCACCAGGGGGGTGAGGGCGGCCCAGGCTCGGCCGCTGAGCCCGGTGACGTCCGCCCGTCGGAGGGGGTCGGCCACCGAGCCTGCCAGTCGCTCCACGACGCGTGCGGCGTGGCGGCTGTCGTACTGGAGGGAGCGGTCCGCCGCGGGGTGGTCGAACGTGGCCAGCGCCGCCGACACTCG
>Ga0070700_100001645_pt1 | contig 11179 bp, 10 predicted proteins | sample KBSK5101metaG_FD_65456 | JGI IMG/M metagenome (GOLD analysis project Ga0070700, IMG submission 65456) | Corn, switchgrass and miscanthus rhizosphere microbial communities from Kellogg Biological Station, Michigan, USA - KBS K5-10-1 metaG | ecosystem: Host-associated > Plants > Roots >...
GTGCTTCCGGCCGTGAACCCGCACGTGTCGTTTACGTTTGGACAGTGATCGGAGGCAAGCGTCATCGATGCGCCCGGAGATGAATGATCCACGGCGAGCCGCCCTTGCGCTGCGTCGGGCACGGGCACGATCACCGTAAGCTCGGTGAAGGAGCCGGACTCGTCCTCCGCTGCGACCGAAACAGACGGCAACAATTCGCTGAGCGGCCCGAGTGCCTGCGTCGCCGCGACGTTCTGACCGGCGGAGCGAAGCGCCTGCGACAGGGCGTGGATCGCGGTACGGCCACGCTGCTGTAGATCGAGATCCGCGGGCACGCGCTCGAATGCATCGCGTGCCGGCGGCGCCACGCCCGCGATCGCGCCGGCGATGAGCAGGGCGACCGCCATCGCGATCACCAGTTCGATGACAGTGAACCCACCTTCGCGCATTGCGCGACGCAGGGCAAGGCCTTGCCACTTCATGGCTGCCTCGTTCGGATGGTCGCGAGACACGCGTCTGCACTCTTCGGATCTGCAGGTCCTGGCACCCGAAACACACACACCTCGATCGCGATCGCATCCGGCGTGGTCGCGCCCAACGATGAGACGCGCCAGCGCCGGATCAACACGGCATCATCGGCGCTCGCTCGCGGCGTTCCATTCACGTCCAGCCAATCGACATACGGCTCGATATCCTCACCGAGCACATCCGGCGGCGAAGGCTGAAGAGCCGGTGCGGTCACGGTAAGCCCGTCGGCGTCGTAGGTGAACGCGAGACCCCGCAGCGATTCGAGTTTGTCTTGCGCGGCGACGAGCGCGATCCCGGACCGGCCCGCCTGCCGCGTCAACTGCGCGCCAAGGATGAAGAGTTGAGCGACACCAGCGAGCGCGGTGACAAGAATGCCGGTGGCGACGAGGGTTTCAAAGAGCGTGAATCCACGAGCAGAGGCGAGTGAAGGCATGTCCGTATAACTGCAACGGCCTTGCCTTCGAAGTGTTGGCGCAAGATTAGGGATTTCTGGCGCGTTTGCGAGGAGACGTGGATGGCACGAAGCGTGTGGCGATCAATTCCTGCCGCGTCGCCGGCGTGGAGCCAGGGCAGTTCTTGCGATCTGCCATGCGAGGTCGACGGGCCTGAATACTTATCGCGGCTTGGCGAGCGGCATTCGCAGCTCGATTGTCACGAGCTGTACCGGCACGTCGCCGGTGACCTCGAATTCCTCTGTAGTGCCTTTATCGAGGAAGCGATACGCGTTCTTTGCGGCGAGTTTCCATTCAGTCTTGCCTGGCAGCCAGGCCACTCGAAGGATCGGAAAACTCCTCGCTTCGATGCGCGTCTTCGTGCCGGGTTGCAGGTTGATGCGGCTGACGCGCACCCTCGCGTGCTCGTAGTCCATGATACTCGGCGTCATACGCGCGTTAGGAGGCCCGAGCCTGCCGGTCTCCGTCTTCAGCAGGACGCGAATGAAGTCGCTCGGCTCAGCGGCGACGTTCGTCACGGTGTGATGTTCCAGCGGGGTGGTGGACACCCGAATCGCGCCCGCAAGCACCGCGGGACGCCTGACCGCCTCTTCGTCCTGGTTGTGCTGAAACAGGACGCCGTCGGACGCATTGAGATACAGATAGACGGTGATTCCGGGAGGATGCTCGTGCTCCGGCAGCTTGCTCTTCGCGTCGTAATGCACGCGCACGATTCGCACCCAGTCGTTTTCGAGCTCGAGCTTGTAAGACTTCGGCAGCGTCGTCGTTGAATCCTGCGAGTCCTGCGGCGGCTGCGCGACCGCCGTCCCGTTGAGCGCGAACGCGATGGCAACCGCGGTGAACAACAGCCTCATGGGCCACAATTCTACGCCACACGCCGCCCGCATGACCGCCTCGCGATTGCTCATCATGCCGGGATGGGGAACCGCAATCGAAACTGCGCGCCGCCCTCGGGACGGTTGGCCGCCGTAATCAGGCCGTTGTGCGACACGATTACCTTCTGCACGATCGCAAGTCCGAGACCCGTGCCGTTGGCCTTGGTTGTCGCGAACGGTTGAAACACCTTCGACAAATACTCCGGTGAGAATCCAGGCCCGTTGTCTTCAACGATCAATTGCAGGTAATCGTCGTGGATGTCGCTCCGGACGTAGATGTGAGCGGGCATACCCGCATTTGCGCACGCTTCAAGACTGTTGCGAACGAGGTTGCTGAACGCGCGTCGCAGCAGCACATCGTCGCCGTTGATCATCGGAAAGGTGCCTTCGAGCTCGACCGCGGCGGCGGCGCCGGGCACATCGTCGATGGCGCGCAGGATCACGGCCTTGAGATCGACGGGCCCCATCGTCATCTGCTCCGGCCGCGCGAAGCGCAGAAAGTTCGTGACGACTTCACCCAGCGACGTCGTTTCAGCTCGGATGCCTTCGACGCAGGTGCGCGCTTGATCGGGAAGCGTCGACGGATCGAGCAGGCGGCCGTAACCGTGAATCGTGGCGAGCCCGTTCCTGAACTCGTGCGCGAGGCCGGCGGTCAGCTCACCGAGCCGCGCCAGAGCCTCCTTGAGACGCAACTGCTCTTCCAGTTGCATGACGTCCGTGAGATCCGTGAACAGGCATACCGACGCCTGTAACGAGCCTTCGTCGCTGGTGATCGGCGAGATCGTCACGCCGAGATGACGCGGTTTTTCAGCGCCGATGGTGATCGTCCGGCGGACAATCGGCGATGAGCCTTCGAGGGCCTCATCGATCAAGGCGGACAGCGGCTGCACCGGACGCAACGCTTGTCGATACGGATTGCCAGCGCCGCCCTCGATGCCGAGGATTCGTTTTGCCGCCGGGTTGATCGCCTGCACGATGCCGGTGCGATCGACGACGACCAGGCCCGACGTGAGGCCTTCAACGATCTGATCGGCCAGGCGCTCGGAGGCCTCGGCGCGCGCGGCCATGGCGCGCTCCTGCTGTTTCAGCTTCGTCAGCGCATCCTGCAGCGCCATCGACAGCATCGCCGTCTCGCCGCCAAGCTCGCGCCTCGCCGTGCCGCGGCCGCTGGCGACGCGAATCGCCCGCACCATCACGATCACGAACACGATCGCGATGACCAGCAGGATGCCGAGCATCGCCATGCTCGCGACGCTCAGGGACGACGCATCCATTTACATGAACCCCGCATACCACGTGACCAGCGGCTCGCCGACGAACATGGCGATCACCGCGCCGATCGCGAGGAAGGTGCCGAAGGGCAACGCGTATTTCATGCTGCCGCGCTGGGCGGCCATCATCGCCAGGCCGACGACAGCGCCGGCGAACGATGCCAGAATGACGGTGACCAGCACGGCCTTCCAGCCGAGGAAGGCGCCGAGCATGGCGAGCATCTTGACGTCGCCCATGCCCATGCCCTCTTCGCGCCGCCACAGGTAATAGGCGCCGGCGATCGCGTACAGCAGGCCGCCCCCGACGAGCACGCCGATCGCGGCATCCTTGATGCCGGGCGGCGCAATCGCGCTCAGCATCAGGCCAATGACAATGCCCGGCAGCGTGATCACGTTCGGAAGAATCTGGTGCTCGAGATCGATGCCGAAGAGCGCAATCAGGGCGCACACCAGCAGCAGGCGCGAGGCCAGCAGCGGTCCCGGAGGCGTCAGCCAGACCACGAGCACGAACAGGGCGCCGGTGACGAGCTCAACGACGGGATACTGCCACGACACGGGGATGCCACACTTCCGGCAGCGGCCGCGCAGGAACGCCCAGCTCAGGACCGGAATATTGTCGAACCATCGCAGCGAGTAACCGCACTTGCGGCAGCGCGAGGGCGGCGTCGCCAGCGACTGCCCCAACGGTAACCGGTAAATGACGACGTTCAGGAAGCTGCCGATACACAGCCCGAAGACACCAGCGGCAACCAGATACACCGTTGGGGGTGTCATTTGGGCAGCGGCCAGAGCGTCGACTTTCGCGACACGTCGATGTAGCCGACTTTGGGATCGAAATAGAACCTGACTCCGGTCGGATCGGTGGGCACGCGTGGCAAGTGCTCCGCTTCCACGAGTTCCTCCCACGAGCTCGGGTAACGGCGCTCGCGCTCGACGAAGCGCCTCAACACCGGTGTCAGCTGCGAGATCGTATCCATGGCGTCGAGCTGCTGCAGGCGCAGGGCCGCATCGCGGCGCACCCAATCGAGATCGGAGTTGGCCAGCTGCATCCAGAGAAGCCGCGATCCCTCCCGGTGGCCGCCCTGCGCCAGCGTGGTCGCGGCCAGCGGCGCCAGCCACGATGGCGCGTCGGGCTGCTCGCCGGCGCGCTTGAACCATTCGGCAGCCTTCTGGAAATCCTTGATCCACCAGTAGTAGACGAACCCGATGTCCTCCATGTACTCCCATCGGGCGGCATCACGCTCGATGCCGCGCTGCAAGAGCGCGATGGCGAGATCGGGACGGCCGGGGCCGGCGGGATACGTATCGGCGAGAAAGATCGCGCCGAAGCGGTAGGCGACCTTGAAATGCGGATCGAGCGAGGTGACGAGATTGAGCAGCGTATCGAGTTGATCGAAGTTGGCGCTGGGCGCCGCACCGCTCTCCTGCTGCGCGGCGCTGTGGCGGCGGCTGCCACCGTAGTAGACGACCGCGCGCATCCAGTAGACATCGGCGACGAGGTTCTTGTAGCCAAGAAACACCCGGTCCGCGACGCTGCCCGATTGCAGCCATAACGTCGGCTGGGGCGGCACGAACGGCGCCCAGCCGCGATCGCGCACCAGCTGCACGCCAATCGACGCCGCCATCAACGCGGCGATCGCCACGTAATGAAGACGGTTCGTCGGCCGGAGATCGATGGTGGCGCCCCTCATTGCTTCACTTGAAGTCACGCCGGCGGAAAATCGTCACCGCGGCCGTCAGCAGCAGGGTGATGTAGACCAGCGCGTAGAGCAGCGTGAAGCCGAGGACGCGCCGTGCGATGGGCATTCCGTACACGACCTCCGCTTTCACGTCGAACGGCGCCAGGTTGGGCAGCACGTAGTACGCCGCCCGCGCGATGGCAATCGCCGCCGGATTATCGACCACGTTCTCGAAGTTCCGCAGGTCCGCGTTGAAATGACCCGCGACCCAGAGACCGAGCGTCAACATCGTGGCGAGGAGTGGGCTCGAAAACGTCGAGAACAACAGCGCCAGCGCGGTGACCAGCATCAGCTCTGCGAAGATCAATCCGATCGCGATGAGCAGCCGCGGATCCATCGCCGGCGACGGCCACGCCAGGCGCACGCCGGGCAGCGTCGTGGCGTGCATGTAATACAGCATGGCGTAATACGCGAGCGTCATGACGCCGAGGTTGACGGCCAGCGTCATGACGAGACCGGCGTACTTGCCGAGGATGAACTGGGTGCGCGAGAGCGGCTTGCTGAGCAGCCCGAACACGCTCTTTTTGTCGACTTCCTTCGAGACCAGGCCGATGCCGATGAAGACCGCAATGAAGAGGCCGAAGATGGAGAGCGCCGACAGCCCGAGATCCTTGATGGTCTTCATGTCCTGGCCGGCGGTGAGCTGTCCGATCAGGTACGAGGCGGCAATCAACAGCACCGCGAACACGACCATGGCGTACGGCACACGATCGCGAACCGATTCCTTGAACACCGCGCCGGCGATTAACCAGATGGTGCGCATCGGCCTATTTGGCTTTCCGCGGCTCCGCCGCGTGGTCGTGTCTCGGCTGCGCCGCAGTGACCTGCTTGACGAAATACTCTTCGAGGGTTTCGCGAACCGGATTGAGCGACACCAGCTGCGCTCCGGTGGCGCGGACCTCGGCGATCAGCTTCTCCGGTTCCGCCTCCGGCGCCAGTTCGAGCATGAAGCGTCCGTGCGCCAGCGGAGTGATCGACCTGACGCGGGGCCGCAGGCGATTGGAGACGTCGTCCGACAGGCCCGAGACCACCAGCTCCCAGCCCTTGAGCTCGAACGCGAGCAACTCGCTGACCTCGCCGCTGGCGACCAGCCGCCCTTGCGCCATGATGCCGACACGGCTGCACAACGATTCGGCGTCGGACAGGATGTGGGAGCTGAAGAACACCGTGCAGCCGCGCTGACGGAGCTTCAGGATCAGATCGCGAATCTGGTGACGGCCAATCGGATCGAGCCCCGACATCGGTTCGTCGAGGAAGATCAGTTCGGGATCGTTGATCAACGCCTGCGCCAGCCCGACCCGTTGCAGGTTGCCCTTGGAGAGGGCACGCAGCTTCATCCTCCGGTACGGCTCGATGCCGGCGTCTTCGACCACGCGATCGATACGTGTCTTGACGTCGGCGCCCGAAAAGCCGAACAGCCGCGCGAAATACGAGAGCACTTCCTCGACGGTGAGATAGTCGTAGTAGTACGGGTTTTCGGCGAGGAAACCGATGCGCCTCTTGACGTCGAGATCGCCGGCGGGACGGCCGAGAATCGTGGCGCGGCCGCTCGTCGGATAAATCAGCTGCATCAGCAGCTTGAGGGTCGTGCTCTTGCCGGCGCCGTTGGGCCCCAGGAAGCCAAATACTTCGCCCGCCTCGACGCTGAGCGTCAACGCGTCGAGCGCGCGATGGGGCCGGGGCCGCCAGAAGCCAGTCAGGAAGTCCTTGGTCAGTGCTTCAGTCTCGATCGCAGCTGCCATGTGTCTCCGTGGTTACTTGGCGCCTGATACTCGCTTGAGCTCCCAGGCGATGGCCGCATCGAAGAATTCACCACGCAACCCGGGCAGCTGCATGCCGTTCACGAAAAACGTCGGCGTGCCGCCGATTTTCAGCTGGCCGCCCTGTGCGACGTCGGCCTTCACGAGCTCCAGCGTGGCCTTATAACGCGTCTCAAAATCGCTGACGCCGCCCACCGAGGCCGCCGCCTTCTTCACCGTCTCGGGATTCATCGCCGGTTGATTCGAGTAGAGCCACTCCTCCATCACTTCGCCCTTGCCTTTTTCACGGGCGAGCCGGACGGCGACCGCAGCTTCACACGCGCCGGAATGCAGATCCTGCCCGACAAACGCATTGCACTCGCGCTCGAGCGGATAGTCCTTGGTCGTGAACTTGACCTTGCCAGGCGCCTGCTTGGCCCATTTCGCCAGGACCGGCTTGTAGTCACGATAAGTCTGCCCGCAACCGGGGCACTGGTAATCGTTGAACTTCAGGATCACCACCGCCGCACCATCGCTCGGCGCCATCACCGGAATGCGCGGCTGCTGCGAGAGCCACTGCTCGAACTGCTGAATCTGTTGCGCTGAGGCGGTTGGCACGGCCGGGGTCTGATCAGCTTCCGCGCCGGCCGCGGCCGTCACGCGTTGCTCGGGGAACACGACAATCGCCGTCGCCGCAGCGACAGTGAAGACAACCGCCACCGCCAACCCGCGCGGATTGCGAACCAGGAGCCGAAGATCGTCGAGCATGTGCATAGGTAGACTCGTCATGGAAACCTTGGTGGCCGATCCTGACACCAGGAACAAGCCAACGACCGCGACATATGTGCCGGCACAAAGCAGGCACACGACATGAAGGATGAAATACGAGGCGTACGCGAGATAGAGGACGACGGCAAGACCGAATGTAGAAGCCGCGAAGACATACCCGGGAAGATGCTGCAATGCCGCGGTGGATCGCGCGCATAACGTGATCACCGTCAGCACCCCGGCGAAAAACACCAATCCAAGCAAAGCGACCGGCACGCCGGCGAATGCGCCGAAGCGGCTCGTGTAAGCTTCCGTGCAATTCAACGTCGAGTTCACGTCGCAGAAGCTCGCGTAGGTGGGGTCGTTGAGGATTCGGTAGTGCACCCACGTCGAGGCCGACGCAAACCCAAGTCCCAGCAACGCCAACGCTGCAAGCCAGGATGCCTTGGACATGCGCACGATTCTACCTGTACAGCAAGACGGGCGCGATTGCTCGCGCCCGTGCTGCTTGTTGTTGTCGCCGAGTCTTACTGAATCGGCTGGCCGCCGGTGGGCAGACCAGTCGGGGCGCCGATGGATTCGGTCGCGCCGATGACGTTCGTTCCGTCGCCCTTGGTGGGCGCTTCATAGACGGTGCCGCTCGTGTTCGTCCAGAAGTCGCGCGAAGCCGTCGAAAGGCTCTGCGCCGTCGACGTCGCGAAGTAACCAGTGATCTGGTTGGTGCCCATCGGGTCGCCCTGGCAGCTGTCCGGGGTCGACGCCGGCGCGGCGACCGCGTCGCCCATCGCCATCGTGGTGTTGAAGCCGCTCTTCGCGATCGTTGAGGCGGCCGCAAGGTCCGGGCTGATGAACGCCGCGCCACCGGTGGCGGGCGTCACGCCGAGAACCGGCAGAGCCTCGGCATACATGCCGTGGCCGCAGGCCGACGAGAACGCCTGCTGCGAGCTGTTGATGGCGCGCAGCGAACCAATCGCCGAGGCCTCGTTGCCCGCCATACGGGCGCGGAGCAGGCCGGGGATGGCAATCGCGGCGATGATGCCGATGATCGCGACGACGATCAGCAGCTCGATGAGCGTGAAGCCCTTGTTCGAACGAATACGCATGATGGTTCTTCTCCTAAACGAAATCGGTTTCCGGATTTGTTCACTTAGGCTACGCCGCCGTTTTTGAGGCGGCGTCGGCCTGCGGCTCTCTAGAGCAACCGCCGTACCAACCCGGTAACCGGTCCCAAGAATCTCCTAAGTGATTGTAGTAATAGGTCTTATCGACAGTCGTCGACTCAGTCTTTAGGCCAATTTAGCCACAAAACTGACAATTCCTGTCAGGTCTGTCTGCCAGTTCTTGTCAGTCTGCGCGATTTGGCTAATCCTCAATTTCGACGACCCATAGTCCGCCGCGGCCTGATCTGAACCGGAGTCGCCACCCAAGGGACTTGATCGGCAGCTCACTGCCGGGCACGGTCGACACGACGTACCGGACACCGTCCGCCTTCCAGTGCGCCCAATTGCGCCGCATGGCATCGATCGCGCGCGTACGCCGGTTCGAGCCCAGGTAAATCAAGCCCGGATTCGTCGTCGCTATGGTCCCATCGGGGGGAACGTTCTGATCGATCCAGGTCAAGACAGATCGGACCTGGTGCCAGTCGTCAATCCATTGGGGTACCGCAGTCAACTTCTGATGAATGTAACCGGCGTGATCCAGTGCGTGCAGTCCGATGACCACCAACAACAGCAATCGCCCGACGACCGGCGAACGAAGACCGTGCCAGGAGAACAACAGAAGATATGGCGTGAGTGGAATCAGGTAGCGCAAGGTCTGGCCTGAGACCGGCGCGATCATCGGGAGCGTCGCGGCGATGACAAGAGCGGGCATTGCGAGCCGCTCGCGTGCGACTCCGATCCATCCGATGATCATGATCGCGCCAAGAATCGTCGACACGATCATCGTGCCGCTCGCGATTCCCATGTTGCCCAACCCGGGGCGGCCAACCGAGATCACCTCCAGGCCGCTTTCGTCGGGTCCCCGATACAGGGCTGGCACCAGCACCGCGCCGAGATCCCGCGACAGGACGACGGTGAGATTGCCGGCCATGCGACCCAGCGTCGTTGCAGCCACAGCTACCCCCTGGGAGGGATCCTCCAGCCGTGGCGCGGTCAACAACCGCGAGTAGGAATAGGCAATCGTGCCGCCGTGTGCCGAACGCTCGTCATCGGTCGGCTCGTGTACGGCCGCATAAATCGTCCACGGCAGCAGGCCAAGTGCCAGCACGCCTGCAAAGACCGCCGTCTGTCGCCAGCGCCGCGCGATGAGCAGGTAGGCAATCGCGGCGACCACGAGGGCGACGGCCGCGCTGCGAATCAGCATCGCAGCGGCCGCAAGGATCGCCGCGTGGATTGGCGCGCGCGCATCATCGGCAGGGCGACGCATGATTTTTTCGACCGAGACGATCGCGGCGACTTGCACCAGCATGAACACGGATTCCGCCATCACCGTGGAAGTGGCCAGAAACACGATCGCCGGCGTGAGCAGTGTCGCAGCGACGATCAGGGTGGCAGGCGCCGGCGCTACCGCGCGGTGGCGCGTGAAATCATCCCAGCAGATCGCTCCGGCCGCGAACACCGCAGCGACCGAGAGGAGTTTCATCCAGATCACGTGATCCGGAAATTGCGGCACGGCCAGCGCAATCGGCGCCAGCAGCGCGGGAAAACCAGGCGGCACGGCCGGCAGAATCTGGGACGTCGAGGAGCTGATCAGGCGGTACCCCTCGCCCTGGGCGAGTGCCTTCGCCAGCACGATGTACCAGGCATCGTCGACCATCAGGCCGGCGACATCGTCCATGCGAAGGGCGTAGATGACGCTAATGGCGAGCAAGGAGAGGGCCAGGCCCGCCCGCCCGCGAGTCCACCATGGCCCTGGCGAAGCTGGCCATCCTGGCGACGGCGCGCTCATGCCTCGCGCTTGATGCCGTGCTTCTTCATCAGGTAACGGAATTGCCGGAAGCTCAGGCCGAGCACATCGGCGGCGCGAGTCTGGACGCCGCCGGCCCGCTCGAGCGCGCGCTCCAGATGCGAGCGCTCGATGTCCTGCAGGTGCCGCTCCAGATTGAATCCGTCGCCCGCGTCGACGACCGGATCTCCGGGACGCGTCGTCGCGGCTCGGCCTTCGCGCACGTTTTCCGGCAGGGCCGCCAATTCGATCCGGCGGCCTGATTCGAGCGCCACCGCCCGTTCCATCGTGTTCTCGAGCTCACGCACGTTGCCCGGCCAGGAATACGCGCGCAGCGCGTCCATGGCCTCGGGCGATACGCTCTCGACGGTCTTGTTCATCTCGCGCGTGTACTTCGCGAGAAAGTGTTCGGCGATGAGCGGAATGTCGTCGGCGCGGTCGCGCAGGGCCGGCATCTTCACCGGGATGACGTTGAGGCGATAGAACAGATCTTCGCGGAACTTGCCTTCGCCGACGAACTTCGGCAGGTCGCGATTGGTGGCGGCGATGACGCGGATGTTCGACGACGCCTCGTCGGTGCCGCCGACGCGGCGATACTTGCGATCCTGCAGCACGCGTAACAGCTTGACCTGCATGGTCGGGGCCATCTCGCCGATCTCGTCGAGGAAAACAGTGCCGCCGTCGGCGGCCTCGATCAGGCCCTTCTTGTCCTTGTCGGCCCCGGTAAACGCCCCGCGGATATGGCCGAACAATTCCGATTCGAGCAGCGCTTCGGGCATCGCGCCGCAGTTGACCGCGACGAAGGGATGATCGCGCCGCAACGACAGCGCGTGCATCGCGCGCGCCACCAGTTCCTTTCCCGTGCCCGACTCGCCGGTGATC
>Ga0070700_100001646_pt1 | contig 11177 bp, 24 predicted proteins | sample KBSK5101metaG_FD_65456 | JGI IMG/M metagenome (GOLD analysis project Ga0070700, IMG submission 65456) | Corn, switchgrass and miscanthus rhizosphere microbial communities from Kellogg Biological Station, Michigan, USA - KBS K5-10-1 metaG | ecosystem: Host-associated > Plants > Roots >...
GGTTGGTACTCACGCGGTCAGCGTGAGTTCTTCGTGCGGGCTTTCAGCCCGCCGAAATCGGGTCTCATCGTCGATGCTGGCGATTCCGCAGCAGACATCGAACATCTCGCATGTGCGCCCGTACTGGTAACAGGCGCCTGGATTACGTGGCGCATGTTCAGCCGTTGCGCTGTCCCGGATCTGAATTGCCACGGCCTCGACGTCTTTGGCCGACTCCTCAAGTTCGGATTCAAGACGGACCACCTCGGCCCGCGCGAAATACAGATCGGGCTCTGCTGCTACCAGGTCAGCAATGCGCGCCTGGAATTCCTCCAGCGACTCATCCGTCTCGCGCTGGTTCGCGTAAAGGCGACTGACCGGATCCTTCTTGGTCGGCTTGGTGTATTTGCGCTTGTCCTCTGGTGTCGCCTTCAGCGGCTTTTCATTGGGGCGATCGATGACGTCGTAGAGGCAGCCGGCCGGGTCATGCCCGAGCGCCTTGCACCCACCGAAGTAGATCGACACCTGGGGATCCATCCGGAGCCGCTGCCAGTAGGTCGACCCGGCAGTTAGGTCCGCCACTGTGGTCTTGTGCTCCACGAACCACACGGACCCATGGCTGCGCTTGCGGACCAGCGCATCTAGCTTCCCCGCCACGCGCAACCGACGCCGACCGGGAATCATCGCGATGAATTCGACCTCGACACCCAGCACCTCCCATTCGTGCATCGTCGGCGCCCAGCGTGCGTCATAGGCCGCCATCATGATCTGCGCCTTGGCCATCGCGGCATCGTCGATGCCCGGGGACTTTTCGCGATAGGCCAGCATCGCTATCCCGGCGTTTCCGATGGCGAGCCCTGGAAGCGGCGGCGCATCGGCGTCCGCGCCTTCATATGTCCGCCACCAAGCCTCAAGCCCGGCGTGCAAAAGACCTCCCCATGCCTGCGCGTCGCCGTCGACCAACGGACGTACGCCGAGGTTGTACCGAAGATGATGAAGGCGCTGACATGACCCAAAGCAGGCCAGGCGACTCTTGGTGACAATCTGAAGGTCACTCATCGCCGCACCGCGATTGGCATCTCGGCGGTCAGGTCTTCCGCCTCTCTTAGCGGAACCGCCCCGCAGTTCCGGCAGTCCCCGACGTAGTCGTTGATCAGCGACATCACGATCGAATCCACGCGAGACGCGATCCATTGCGAGTGCAACTGCCCTGTCTCGGGCGGAACGCAGAGAGCCCGCGTCACCATCGTCACCAGGGCTTCGCGGGTGTGGTCGGAGACGGAGGGACGGTCGGGGCGCCACGGCGGCGACGCTGCGGCCTCCCTCGCGATCAAACAGCGTTCGTGGATTACCTTCGGCTTTTCCAGGCCGACGCCCGGTTCGAGCACGCACACTGTGTCCGTCGCCTTGATCTCGCGCCGACACTCGACGCAGGTCAATGACCGCACCGATCGACCAGACACCCGTGCCGTCTCTCCGCGCGCGTCGACCTCAATGCGCCGAATGACCTCCCGGTCGTAGGCGAATTGCGCCCGACGGGCCTGCGTTGCGGCGGCGACCTCGGCAGCTTCCCGAGCGTTGTCGGCACGCACGATTTCCGCATGCGCCGCACACCACGGCTGTCCGTCGATGGTGGTTGCGGGCGGCTGATGGCATCGGTACTTATCGGCGGGCGAGCCGTGGAGAACGTCGGCCCCGGTACACAGGCAGCCGGTATCCATGGGCTCGGCAATGAACAGCGTGGGGTGGCCGGGGAACGGTTCCACGCTACCGGCATCGAAGCCCAACACGTGCGACATCTCCATCCAAATGGGCAGCTGCCGCGCGCCGGTCCCGAAGGCCGGGCCAGCCTCTGCAGCGAGGATGAAACGACGGGCGTACTCCTGTGAAATCGTGAACTGACGGCGCGTGCTCATGGCGCCACTTCCCGGTAGGCGGTTTCTGGTAGCCAGCGACCAGGCTTCGCCTCGACCTGGCAGCCGGCGAACCCGCGATACCGATACGGCACGCCTGTGCCGGACCAGCGCGAGCGGCACATCAAGACCCCTGTGCCCATGCCAGCGCCGATGCCGACCACGAGAAGTGCGGCGTAGTAGGCGATGGCCACCAGCCACACCCGTAGGCTAGCGGACCTCATGGCGCCACCGTGCAGGCCAATCCGTAGACAGACAGCGCCAGCGTCAGCACGGCCCATCCACAGCGTCGGATCAACGTTCCCATCACTGACCTCCCTTGCTGCGGTTGTCGTTCACGGGCAGCATCCGCGCCCGCACGGTGTCTATGACCTCGCGCACTATCTCGGCCGACGGCGGGTTCACGCCGGCCAGCTTCGCGAACGCCGCCCACGCTTCTGGGGTCGCTTGCTCCATCAACTCGACGGTGATGAGCGCGCCCGACGGGGTTAGGGCTTCGGCTGGTACGATTCTGAGGATGGCGGCAACCTTGCGGGCGCGCGCTAGGCGCTCGTACGCGCGGGCGATGGCGTCGGCGTGGCGGGTCACGATCGCACCGCCGATCCGCCGCACGACGCGCATGAGATACGAATCATCTTCATGCACGGCGGCATCGGGTCATCTACCAGGACCGTCCCTTGCCCGCGGCACTCAACGCAGGGATCGTCGATGTCGATTCGATTGTCCTCGAGAATGAGAGCGGGCCACGCGGCGCCCTCCTTTACCCGCGTAGAGTCCAGAGACACCGCCGCCGCCCGAGCCTCGCGCGACGCCACAAAGACTGGTGTGGACGCTTGTACCAACCGTCCCGCCATGATCTGGCCGACGAACCCGCCGCCCGGAGCCGGCACCGCGCGAATGGTCCGCACCAGGTTCGTCGGGCGGTAACCAGCGTTCGAAACCTTGCCGCGCATTACCGGTACCCATCCGGGCGTGACTTCACCGGCTGGCAGCGGGCGTCGATGTCGTGCTGCGCGGACGGAAGCTCGATCGGCAACTTGACCCCGAGAAGCGTCCACTCCTCCACCGTCAGCCCCTCTCCCCTCGAGCGCTTGCCCGCCGCCTCCGCCCGCGCCGGCGTCCATGCCGGCCCGCCATGACGGTGGCAGTTTCCGCCGCCGGTCATCCACTGGCAAAGGCGGCAATAGAGCTCGGGGTGCTTCTCCTTCCGCTCGCGCACCGCCTTGGCGACGCTTCCGTGAGTGGTCATTGGGCACCTCCGAACACCAGCGCCGACATGGTCTGCACCGGGATCCGCTTCGTCCGCCCTGGGTCGGCCGGCGGGGGAGCGGTCTCGGGAACAGCCGCCACGCAGAGGCAGCAGAACTCCTTGGCCCAGTCCGCCGGGCTGACGACCTCACCGGGCAGGAGGCGCATCCCGCAGCCATCGCATCCGACCGTGCCATCCCCGCCGTCGTAATCCGGGTCCGCCCGGCAGCCCTCGCAGACCGCCTCGCGACCACGAATCGAGTGAACCGCATACGCGCTGGCAAGCTCGCCGCACTCGCAGCGCGCCCGGCCCGTGCCTCGGCAATAACCGTCGCAGAAGTAGCCCTTTCCGTCGCAAGACCGGCAGTGCGGGACCGGGCAGTCGATGCCGGTCAGGTGGCAGGTCTCGTGGGCGGCCAGGTTGGTTTGCGTCGTCGTCATGGGTCTATTTATATACATAGGGTGCATTGGACGCAATAGGAAAACGTCAAGCGCGCGAAGAAAAACGCCCGCCTATCTCGACGCGTCGCGCTTGGCCTTGGCCAATAGCGCGTCGATCTTGACCTGGCCGTCGTCGGGGATGGCGTTCCGGGCGTTCCAGGCTTTGACGGTGTTCTCGTTGACTCCGATTGCCTTCGCAAGCTTGGGCATCGAGAGCCCTAATTTCTTCGCGGCTTTGGCCACCGGACCAGCGCCCAGCGGACGCCCAGGTTTTCTCGGTTCAGCAACAAATGACGTTGACATAGATGCGATGGTTGCATAGGGTTCATTGGGTGTCAACGTCGATTCTTCAGACGCCCCGAGGACGCTCTCAAGGAACTCCGCCGGCAGACCCGACCGAGCCAGCGCTGCCGCGCGTTTCTCGCCGGCCTCCCGATCGATTGCCCGCAGTTCGGCCAGCAGCTTTTCGACCAATCGATCGATTCGGGCGCGGATTTCGTCGGGGTCCAGCGGCGGGCGCGGGTCGTCGGGCGGCACGGTCGCGCCAGACTGCCACGGGCGGGCGAGCGCTGGCAACGGTGCGCCCATGACAGTCAGGCAGCTCGAACGGGAGTTGGCGCGGCTGGAAAAGAAGTCAGCTCGCCTCGCTGCTGCCCGGGCGGCGCTTCCACCTGGGTCGACCCGCGCGCGCGTGACATCCGCGAACGCTCGATGGGCTCGGGTTGCCGAGGCGCGCGACGGCGTCGCCCGCGAGCTCTCCAGAGCCAGGATCGCGGCTGCCATTGCCAACAACGCCGCCGACTTTCGGAGGCACGACCCGTGACCTGGGGCCCCTGGCGCCCCACTCTCGTCGCCTTTCCTGATGGCCACGGTCTTCGCGTTGTCACGTGGGTTCGGTTCGCGAACGAGGAGGCAATCTGATGAGCAAGCCCGACTGGGTTACCGTGCGCACCCAGGACGAGTTGCGACCGGGCTTGCTGGTTGCATAGCGGGGGTCGCTTTGTCGGCGACTTACGGTGGCCGTCCTGACGAAAACCGTGCGCGAAGTTCACCGTCATCCTGACGTAGACCGCTGCGACAATGAGACGTGCTGGCTTTCGCAGAGCCTGTCCTTTTGCTGCGATACCACGGCGGAAGAATACGGACATGGCGAGTCGGACTGCATGGCGCGGCTGATTCAGCAGGGCGACCTGTTCCGCCTGCCCGACGACCAGGCCACCGCCTCCGACACCACGGCCGACAACGAAACGCGCGCCCGCGAGACGGCGGACGCAGGGAGGGAACGATGAGCAATCGAAAAGTATCGACCGACGCACTTGAGACACTGGGAACGATCATCGGCGAGGGCGAGAAACGCGACGCGATCCACTTAGCGGTGCTGCCGATGGTGGCCATGGAGACGATGGCGCCCGGCGAGCCTTGCGGGCCGGTGCCCGGAGGCGCTGCGCCATACGCAGCCGAGAAACTTGGCATCGTCGACCCGTTCCTGTCCACGTCGGTTAAGAAGGGCGAGACGTTCTGGTTCGTCCTGCGGCCCCGGCTCGTGACCAGTCTTAGGCACGTCTGGAGTCACCCCGCGTTCACGGATGAAGGTGGCGCGATCACGCAGGCCGCGCCACGAGAACCTAGCGCGGTCGACGCGGCTCAGCGGTGGATCAAGAACTGGGCGACCGGCCTGGGGTTCACCTACGACGACGCCATTGAGCACGCCACGGAATACCTAGACCACGACGAATACTGGTCGGAGGGTGGGCGTTTCGAAGGCGAGTGGGTGCCGGATGAATTCTGGAAGCACTTCGAGGTGGCCACCGGGCGAAAGGTCGACGGCTCACCGGGCAGTTTCTTTTCGTGTGCGTGCTGACCATGAACCGCCCCAACCGACGACCGGCGATGAGCACGAAGCAGCGGCGGGCGTTGCTGGACTACGCCGATTGGTGGCGTCTGGCTATCACAGGCGCGCATGCGCCGAAGACTTCTGGATCGCGCGGCGGATTGGCGCTGATACAGGGCACCTTCGCCAAGGGAAGCAGGTACGACAAGAACTGGGCGCACACGGCGGAATCGCTGGCCTACGACGGCAACGCTGTGCCGAGTACACGGAGGGCGCGATGAAATCGGCACGGGAGCTGCTCGGTAACCAGTGGAGCGAATACGAATCCGTATGGAGCGAGGGAAGAATGGGGCCGTCGCTGCTTGGTGACATCGTCGAAATCGTCGCGCGACTAGCCCGCGAGGAGATGCGGGATATGGCGGCGGAAGCCGCGCTGGATGGCGTATGCGGACCAAGGTGCGGGCACGGCAAGCACGATGGTCAGCGAACCGCAGCCGCCCGCATCCGCGCGCTACCGGTCAAGCCGACCACGCCGGAGGCCCCATGACCACGCCGACCAAGACCATCGAGAAATGCTCATGCGACGAGTCCACTCACCTGCGGAAGGCGCTGCGCAAAATCCTGAAGCGCGCCTCGGAGGAGACGGACACGAACCTTCTTGGCGACATGATCCAAATCGCCTACCTTGCCGACCAGGGCTTGAGGCTGGAACCGCTTGTCGGGGAGCCGAACCCATGACCACGCCGACCACGCTCTGCCACCGCTGCAACGGCCCGACGGAGGGGTCGCGGTCCCATGACTACCTGGACTGCGTACTGTCCCTCGGAACGCGCCTAACCGCACTCGAATCCGCCCTGGCGAAGCCTCCGGGAAAGCCGGATGGTGAGCGGGCGTTGGTGCCGGGATGGTTCGTTCTCGCCGATCTGTACGCCTGTTCCAACACCTGTGACGTTCGCGGGTGCGACAAGTTGGCCGTCTATGGGAACGAGGACCCGATCCGCGCCGTCTGCGAAGCCCACGCCGCCCAGATAGGGGTCTTCGCCCCGCCAGCGCCCGCAGAGTCGCCGGGGGATGGGGCGCGTTGCGGGCCGGCCACGTGGCGCGACTGTTCGGCGCCGGGTTGCCAGTTTTCGACTAACAACGAAACAATCAAGAACTGTCGGGACTGCGGGCGCAAGGGAACACTGGTTCCGGTGCCAGGCAATCACCCTGACGCTCCCGCCCCCGCTGCGCCGAGCGCCGAGGCGAAGACTATCGACATGCTCGGAGCACTCAAGAAGTCGTTGGCCGGAACGGATGTCATGACTGGCAAGTCCGTTTCCGAGGCGAAGACGTGCGAGCCGGACGTCTGGATTGACGAGCCCGGGTGTCAGGGACGCCAATGCCCTGACTCGACGTGCGTCATATGCATGTCTGTTCCAAGCGCCGACTGGATTGCGTGGAAACGAAACAAGGCGGCGCGCCAGCTATATATTCCCCAGCGCGACGCCGGCCGTCCGATGCGCCCCGCGACTGACCGGCCCACCGAGCGCTGCGGAAACGCAGACTGCGGGGAGAACTGCACTCACGGCGAGTCGGTGATATGCGGGCACGAAGGCGAGTGCGGCAACCTCCGGTGCGAAAAACCCGAGCCCCAACCCGCCGCAGCGCCAGCGCCGGAATGCGCCGGCCCATTCGTCGATGCGCGGGACTGCCCGGTCCACGACCCGCGCAAGGCCGCTGCGCCAGCGCCCGTTGCCTGCACTCAAGCCAAGGGCGTGTCGTGCGACCATCCTGTGTGCCGTAAGTTACGCGAGACCGCATCGCCAGCGCCGTGCCCTGCGTTTTACCACTGCACCTATCCCGAGTTGATGGACGCAACCGACGGTGCATGCCCGGCATGGTGGCGAGCCGAAGCGCATGTGTCGAAGATTTGGCAGAAACGGCTGGACGAAGCGCAATCCGTCGAGGCCGCGCTGCGGGAACTGGTGGACGACTACAAGCGCGCCTGGCTAGCCAAGGGACGAGAGTTCGTAGATCAACTCGAAGGCTGCAAACGGCACTGCACCAGCGTCGAGCAGGAACGCGAAGCACTCCGCGCCGAACTGGCCCGGCTGCGGGCGCCAGCGGGGACGGGGACGAATTGGAACAGTCGAGACGTCGCGGCGCGCTCCGATAACGACAGGCGCGCTCACGAATGGGAAGAATGCGACGGCAACCCATCTTCGCTCGCGCGACACGACTCAATCGTCGCGCTGCTCGACGAAGCCGAGGCCCGCGGACGCGAGGCGGCGTTGCCCGAGGTGGCGGCGTGGCGGGCGTTGAGCGAGTCTGACAGGCGCGACGTGCTTGACTCGATTGCGACGATAGCCAGGGACCGCGATGATGTAGCAGACGTCACGGTTCCGCAGGTCGCCTACGGATATCGTGAAGACGCAAAAGCACACCGCATCGCCCGGCGCGTGCTCGAAGCGCTGTGCCCGAAGGGTACGCCATGAGGACGCCGTTCGAAGTCGGCAAAATTGACGGCGCACTTGACGAGAGAAAGCGCATCCGCAAGGCCATCTCCCCGGCGCTGCGGGAACTGCGCGACTCCGAGAAACGGAACAGCGCTCGTGTAAATGACGCTATCGACGCTATCGAAAACGCCACCCGCTCCCCACGTCGCCAGGCGAAGCGGAAAGACGGGAAGGGGGCGTGATGGCCGAGCGAAAACATGGCCACTACTTCAAGCCGGTCCCGTTCGACCATGTGGACGTCTATCGCGTCCTGTTGCTGTTCAACGTCACTGACCCGTGTCTTCAGCACGCGATCAAGAAGTTGCTGGTGGCCGGTGGACGCGGAGCCGGGAAGGACATCACCCGCGACGTCGCCGAGGCAATCGACACGATGGTCAGGTGGCAGGAGATGCGGGCCGAAGAGGTCCCAGCCCCGGCCAGCAGCGGAGCGGGACGATGAAGCGGCGCGGTCGCAATGGCGAGATTCTGGTGTTCGGCGAGGGCTACCAGGAATGGACAGCGCCGGCCCCGGTTGCTCATGGCGGGTCCTGCTTCCAGGCCAGCGCGTATAGGCATCTTGTTCTGTCATCGGACGGAATCTCGAAGTTGCGGGCTATTCGCAAGGGCCTGGCAGACGAAGCCAGGAAGAAAGCCAGCAGCGGAGCGGGAAAGTGACCGACGACCCGTTTAACGACCCGGACTACGCCGACCTGTGTGCGCGATTGGCTAAGGACTGCCGGTGCGGGTGCGAGAAATGCGAAGACCGCCCGTGCGCCGGGTTGCTGGCGTGCGGCGTGTGCGACGAGGCCGACTGTGACTGCGACTACGACGACTTCCCGGACGACGACGAAGACACGGAGGCATGACGATGGCCGAGACGAACACGAAGGGGGCGAGCATGGAGCGAGCGGCGTTCTATTTTGGCTTCGGCAGCGGCGGCCACTTCCTGCGAACGAAGGGCGGCTACCGAACGTACCTGGAACCGCGTGAGGCCGATCCATCGCTCCCGTGGGACATCGGTCTTATGGACACCGGCTTGCTGAAGAACAGGAAGGTTCCAGATGATCCCGACGGGCGTGTCCATTGGGTCTGCGCCGGTCGCCCGCTGTGGTTCGGGTTCTTCTGGTGGGATCGGTCGGGAGACAAGCGCGACGCCAGCAACAGCGGGTTCTACGTGCGCGGGTTCTCACCCGAGACGGTCACCAAGGAAAGCGTCGAGGCGATGGCGCCAGCCGCGTTCGCTTTCGCGTGCGAGCAGTGGCCAGAAATCGTCTCTCGACAACTGTTTCCGTTGGTCCTGCAACCGATGGTGGCGTTTGCCCAGCCGGAGCCCGCCTAATGGCCGAGACGATGACTGCGCTGGAGGCGTTGCAGCGGTACGCGGAGGCGGCACCGGATGGTGAGATTGCAATGTGGTGGTTGAGTATGGACAGCGTTCAGCGCAAGGGCTGGGTCAGGCTCATGGAAGAACCGGCCAACGGCGACACGACGCCGGAATGGAGCCTGGTACGCCGGCGCGAAACACTGGCCATTATTGTCGCAGTCCGCGCCCTCTCCGTACGCGAGGAGCAGGTCCGAAGGGATGCACTGGTCGAGGGGGCGCGGTGGGGACTGAAAGAGGCGCGGGCGATGGCGACGCTTACCAGGTGCATCATGAGGCCAGGATCGTATTGCGCGCATGACCGCTGCACGACGATTGACAGATGCGACTCGGCGATTGCAGCCATAGACCCCGCCGCCATCCTGGAACGAGAGAAGGGGAAGAAATGAGCGACGGGGAATTGGTGCTGTGCGTCCACATGGCAATGCAGACCGCGCCACATGACGGGGAGAATTTCCGCCAAGCAAGGGCGGCGATAGATGCCGCTGGCGTTTACGGCCTGCGCGCCGTGCTCGCCGAACGAGACAAGCGGATCGCGGACCTGGAACAGGAGGTCGCAGAACTGCGCGCCGAGGAGTGCCCGCCCGGCGAGAACGCTGCCTATGAACGCGGGTACCGGCACGGCCGCCTCCGCGCCTCCATCCCGACCCCCGAGGCGCTGGCGGAGGCGATTGCCAATGGGATGCGTTCCAGGGACGATTATCCGCACGCTCTCCTCGATGCGGTTGAGCCGCTGGCGGGCCGCGGTCTGCGGTCATGGGACTACGAGCAGATTCGTCCGACGGAAGAGAACGTCAAGGAGGCGCTGGTCATGCTCGCAGACGTCATCCGCCATGCCATGGAGCAGAAGGGAGCGGACAAGTGACGTGCTTGCTCGCCTTCGTGGCCTGCTTTGCCGTGTTCGGTTTCGTTGCAGAGGTGACGGCGCAGTGGTTCGAGCGGTGGCTCTGGCACCGCTACTGCCGTCGCAACAACCTATCGACCGGCAACAAGCTGGTGCGGTCGCACTTCCCAGAGCGGTGACACATGGCCGATGAAAAGAGCCCGGGCTCGCGCAGGTCATGGAGGCCCATCTCGGAGAATCCGATGCAGCTTGCGCAGGTAGCCGAAATGACGCCAGTCGAGCGGCGAATATGGGAAGCCGTTGTACGCGAGTGCCTTCGCTGGAATGGCGTCCAGGACTGGCAGACATGTGACCTGCCCGCCGACGGTGCCGAAAAGGTCTACCTGTCGGACCTGATTCGCTATATTCGCGTAGCGATGGAGGCCGCCAATGGCCGATGAAAAGGTGAGCCCGGGTCCAGTAGCCGCGTGGGTTGACCTGGCTCGCGACCACGCTCGGGCTGCGTTCGCCGTGTCGGTGCTACAACGTGCCGAACAGGACAATCGTCGACAAGGCCGCAGGGGAGTAGCTGAGTCATGCGAGACTGCGTGGCGAGCACTGGATGCGATGGTCGAGCCGGACACGTCCGCCCCGACCATTGCCGCCCAGCTCGCGGAGGCGAATACTCGGGTCGCCAGCCTCACGTCAGAACTTGCGAGCGAGCGGTTCGTGTTGAAATTCAGGGAGGACACAATCGCAGCCGGAGCAGAACAACTCAAACGCATGGTGGACGACTACCACAGTCGCGAGCCCGTGGTCTCACTGGCCGGATTCAACGTCATCGTCGATAGGCTTGACGTCGCGAACGCGCGGCTCGCCGAGGCGGTGACGCTGCTGCGGCGAATGGTCGACGGGCTCGACGATGCTGGCGGGGATATTTTTGACGAGGCTCGCGCATTTCTGGAGCGCATAGATACGGAGAAGGGAGGAACGTGAACACCATGCCCGACAGACCCGTCGCAATCGTCCGCGTGTACCACGGCCTTTATGGTTGCGAGACCGGCTGCTGTGGGCACTAGGTAGA
>Ga0070700_100001656_pt1 | contig 11153 bp, 10 predicted proteins | sample KBSK5101metaG_FD_65456 | JGI IMG/M metagenome (GOLD analysis project Ga0070700, IMG submission 65456) | Corn, switchgrass and miscanthus rhizosphere microbial communities from Kellogg Biological Station, Michigan, USA - KBS K5-10-1 metaG | ecosystem: Host-associated > Plants > Roots >...
CCCGCCATCCATGGCGGTCGGCCGCAAGATTGCATCCTGCATTTGCGGCACTCCCGCCATCCATGGCGGTCGGCCGCAAGATTGCATCCTGCATTTGCGGCACTCCCGCCATCCATGGCGGTCGCAAAAAAAAACGCCGCATCGCTGCGGCGTTTCTCTCGTGCTCAGTGACGAGCAGCTCTAAGCTGCGGTTACCAGCGGTCGCGCCCGCCGCCACCGCCACCGCCGCCGCCGTAGCCGCCGCGGCCACCACCACCGCCGCCGCCGCCGCCCGGGGCCTTCGGCTTGGCTTCGTTGACTTTGATCTGCCGACCTTCGAGCGAAGTGCCGTTCAGCTGCTGAATCGCAGCCTGCGCTTCGGCGTCGCTCGACATCTCGACGAAGCCGAAGCCTTTGCTTTGACCGGTGTCGCGATCGCTGATGATGGAAACCGACGCGACCGTGCCGCATTTGCTGAATGCATCGCGGACGCTCTGTTCGGTTGCGGAATACGGCAAGTTGCCGACGTAAAGTTTTCTGCCCATGGTTACCTCCGAGGTAGCGCTCGCTCAAGAGCACAAGGCACCATGCCAAGCAGACTCAGGAAGCGATCTACGGACGGCGGGATAATACGTAACAACACACTAAGACGCCAGTGGGCAGGAGAGTGGGCAGCCGTTTTCGTGATTTTTCACTTAGTTATAGGGCCGGTTCGATGCGCAGGATCGCCCCGTCCTCGTCGTCGACCAGCACGTAAAGCAGGCCGTCCGGGCCTTGCCGGACGTCGCGCATGCGGTGCCGCCAGTCCGTCAGCAGCGCCTCGCGGCGCAGCTCCTGCATGTTCTCGTTGAACAGAATTCGCTGGATCTGACCCGTGCCGATGATCTCGCCCATGCGCAGTCCGCCGACGAACACGTCGCCTTTCCATTTCGGCAGGCGGTCGCCCGTATAGAACGCGAGCCCCGAAACGGCGATCGACGGCATCCAGTAGACGACCGGATCGATGAAGCCCTCGCCCTGGAACTTCTGCGATTGCCATGCGCCCTGGTAGGTGCGCCCGAGACTCACGAGCGGCCAGCCGTAGTTGCCGCCCGGCACGAGCACGTTGATCTCGTCGCCGCCGTTCGGGCCGTTCTCGCTCTGCCAGATCTGACCCGTGCCGGGATGCACGGCGAGCCCGAGCGTCGTGCGGTGACCGAGCGTGAAGATCTCGGGCAGGTAGCCGTCGCGGCCTACGAACGGATTGTCGCGCGGAACGCTGCCGTCCTCGTTGAGGCGCAGGATCTTGCCTGCGTGCGTGCTCGGATCCTGCGCGTCGCCGCCGGCCGTCGACATGTAGATCTTGCCGTCGGGTCCGAAGATCATCCGCGACACGGTGCCCGAGTCGGGTTGCGTCACGAACAGATCGCGCACGTCGCGCAGCGCCTTGCCGTCCCAGCGGCCGCGCGCGAGCGCGAGCGCGCCTTTGTCCTCGGGCAGGGGCTTGTGATAGGTCAGATAGACGAGCTGGTTGTCGGCGAAGCGCGGATGCAGCGTGACCTCGAGCAATCCGGAGCGCCTCTGCGGCTTGACCTCGGGCGCGCCCGCGACGGGCAGGGGATCGAGGACGCCGTTGCGCACGACGCGCAACCCGCCGTGCGTCTGAGTGACGAGCCAAAAGTCGTTCGAGACGAACGCGATGCTCCACGGGTGCTCGATGCCGCGCGTGACGACGGACACTCGGATCCGCATGTCTTCGGCCGTCGGATATTCGACGGGGTGATCCGGCATCGCGGGGATCGGCATCTCGGGCGCGACGGGTATGCCGTTCGCGAACGGCACGTTCTGCTGTGCGAGGCTTCCGCTCGCCGCGCACAGCGCGAGCGCGGCGAGACACGCGCTCGCCGGCGCGCGCGGATTATCGGGACGATCGCTCATCAGCTCGCTTGAACCTCGGCGCGCGCGCCGAGCACGACGCGATTGCGGATGAACTGCGACATCAGCCATTTTTCGTTGTCCTTCGGCGGCAAGCCCGCGTGCACCATGCGCAGATCCGGCTCTCCGTTGCGCAGCGCGTTCGTGAAGAAGAGGCCCTGGCCTTTGGCGCCGTGGTAGCGGAGGCCAAGGCTCGGAAAGGCCGTCTCGCCGCCTTCGTAGTCGTCGTTCAAGTAGACGAGGAACGTGACGATGCGCTGGCCGCGCTGCGCGATCTCGGTGGCGTAATTCGGAATGCGCGGATTCACGAAGTCGTAGTGATTCGTGATCTCTTCGCCTTTCGCGTAGTGCAGCACGGTCGGCCCTTCCATTTGATGAACCGAGACGCCGACGGCCGCGCTCATGCGGCACTGCACGGCGGCTTGCACGACGTCGGCTTGCATCAAGTCGAAGCCTGCGGCGCTGTTCGTGCGCATGTGATCCGCGATGTCCTTGCCGCCGACGGGATCGTAGATCAACGCGCGTTTCAGATTCGGGCGCGCTCGCTCGATGAGCCACTCGCAGGCGGCGTCGGGCACGAAATCGCGATGCACTCGCACGAGCGGATCCGCGCACAACGTCTGACCCGGCGGCGCCGTCATCCAGTACTCGATGTCGATGCGCTGCCCGAGCGTGAGCCAGTGCTGGTCGCCGGCGCCGGCATCGGCGTCGGCGGCCGTGCCGGCCAGCGCGCGCAGCTGACCGCGCGCCGACTCCGAGCCGCGCTGGGCCGCGAACACGAGGTAGGCGATGGCGCCCGGCCAGCTCTGCACGACGTGGGCGCCGAGCGCCGCCAGCGTTGCGAGCTTCAGGGCCGCCTCGGCGTTGCCGCCCTTGAACGCGTCGAGCAGCAGTCCGGCACCGTCTTTGGGCAGCAGCGGGCCCTTGTCGCCGATGATGAGCCGCTTGCCGAGCTCGGTCATGGCGTCGAGATCGCCGGCTTGCGTGGCGCGGGCAAGCGCGTTGATCGCGTCGTCGTGGCGGCCGGCGAGATCGTGCTCGGCGGCCAGAGTCAGGGCGGCTGTCATGGAAAAAGCCTCGCACAAACCTTCCGCGGCGGACAAGCGGCCTGCCATACGGCCGCGCCGGGAGGGGTTCAATCGATAGCGGTAGTGTGATCTCTACCTATGGCCGGGGGAGCCCATTGCCCCGATCATAGGCCCACGTCCATGAGCGCGACCTCACCTACGCCTACACAGCCGAGCTTTGCGGAGCTTTTCACGCCGAAGCTCGTCACGGTCTTTCGCGAGGGCTACCGGCTACAGCACCTGCGTGCGGATGCGCTTGCCGGGCTCACGGTCGCCATCGTCGCGCTGCCGCTGTCGATGGCGATCGCGATCGCGTCGGGCGCGTCGCCGGCGCAGGGGTTATACGCCGCGATCTTCGGCGGGTTCCTCGTCTCCGCGCTCGGCGGCAGCCGCTTTCAGATCGGCGGGCCGGCCGGCGCATTCATCGTGCTCGTTGCCGCGACGGCGCAGGCGCACGGCATCGACGGCTTGCTGCTCGCGACGATGCTGGCGGGCTTGATGCTCGCCGCGATCGGTTTCCTGAAGCTCGGTACCTACATCAAGTTCATACCGTACCCCGTGACCGTAGGGTTCACCGGCGGCATTGCCGTCATCATCCTCGCGAGCCAGCTCAAGGATCTGCTCGGGCTCGCGCTGCTGGAGCCCGAGCCAGGGCCGCTGCTCGAGAAATTGCCGGTGCTCTATCGCTATCTGCCGACGTTCGACTGGACGACGGTCGCGCTCTCGGTCGCGACGATTGCCGTCATCGTCGGCTTCAGGCGGTGGCGGCCGCAGTGGCCGGGCATGCTGATCGCCGTCGCGGGCGCGGCCGCGGTGACGGTCGGCGCCGGGCTCGACGTCACGACGATCGGCTCGCAGTTCGGCGGCATTCCGAGCAGCCTGCCTCTGCCGTCGCTGCCCGACGTCGGCTGGGCCAAGGTTCGCGAGGTGCTGCCGTCCGCCGTGTCGTTCGCGCTGCTCGGAGCGATCGAGTCGCTGCTCTCGGCCGTCGTGGCCGACGGCATGACGGGACGCCGCCATCGCAGCAACTGCGAGCTCGTCGCGCAAGGCGCCGCGAACGTCGTCTCGGGCTTGTTCGGCGGCATCTGCGTCACGGGCACGATCGCGCGGACGGCGACGAACGTTCGGGCCGGAGCGCACGGGCCGATCGCGGGCATGCTGCATTCCGTGTTCCTGCTCTTGTTCGTGCTGCTCGCCGCGCCGCTCGCGAGTTTCATTCCGCTCGCGGCGCTCGCGGGCGTGCTCGCCGTGGTCGCATGGAACATGGTCGAGCGCAACGCGGTCGCGACGCTGCTCAAGTCGTCGGGAGGCGACGCCGTCGTGCTCGCGGCGACGTTCCTGCTGACGGTCTTCGTCGGGCTGACGGAAGCGATCGTCGTCGGGTTCGCGCTCGGCGCGATCCTGTTCATTCATCGCATGTCGCAGACGACGGCGATCGCGGCGCACGTGCCGTTTGCGGAGGAGCCGGACCGCGCCGACGGATCGAACGGCGAGCGAAGCCCGTACGACGAGTCGCTGGCCGCCGACCCCGACGTCGTCGTCTACAGGATCACGGGCGCATTCTTCTTCGGCGCCGCGGCTGCGATCGGCACTGTGTTCGATCGTATCTCGACGCGCCATCGCGCGCTGATCGTGGACCTATCGGCCGTGCCGTTTCTCGACGCGACCGCCGCGAACACGCTCGAAGGTCTCGCGCGCAAAGCGTCGAAGCGCAACGTGCGCGTCGTGCTGACGGGCGCCAACGCCGAGGTGCGCCGCGAGCTCGCGGTGCACGGCGTGACGCCGCCGCACGTCGGTTACGAGCGGTCGATCGAGGCCGCGCTCGCGGAGCTCGAGAAGGCCGGGCTCACGCATGCGGCGGCGAAACGCCGGCGCGGGAAACAAGAGGCCGCAGACGCTACCTGACGAGGTGCCTACCTGACGAGGTGCCTACCTGACGAGGTGCCGGTGTTACGGTTTCGGTTGAACCGAAGTGCCGGAGTTACGGTTGAACCGAAACCGTAACACCGGCACCTCTCGGGACTCGGCACCTCTTACGGACTAGGCGAGGGCGCGCTCGAACAGCACGAGCTGGCGGCTCCACGCGCGCTCGGCTTGTGCCATGTCGTAGACCTGCCCGTCGGGCGGGCACCAGCCGTGATCCGCCGGGTACACCTCGATCTCGGCGTCGAGCTTCGCTTTCGCGAACGCGTCGCGCAGCACGTTCTTGGCTTCTGGATCGCGCATGTCGTCGTTCTGAGCGACGGCGAACAGGTACTGCGCCTTCATCTGCGGCACGAGCAGGTGCGGGCTGTCCGGCATCTGCGTGACGAGACCGCCGCCGTGGAACGACGCCGCCGCGCCGACGCGATTGGCAACCGCTGCCGCGGTGCGCATCGTGATCGGGCCGCCCATGCAGTAGCCGGTCGTGCCTACTTTACGGTTCTTGTCGACCTGCGGTTGCTGATCGAGCCAGGCGATGAATGCCTTCGCGTCCGTCGCGTGCGTCGTCGCATTGAGCTGCTGCGCGAGCGGGCCCACGATGGCGCGGGTTTCCGCGTTGAATGCGGCTCCCGCAGGAATGACCGGCGCGCGTTTACCGCGGTAGAACGGATTCACCGTCAGCACCGAGTAGCCAGACTCTGCGAGCCGTTTACCCATCTGCCGGAACGCCGGGCGCAGGCCCAGGATGTCGGGCCACACGACCACGGCCGCGTGCGCGCCGCTCGACGGATACACGAAGTACGCGTCACAGGTTCCGTCTGGCGTCTTGATCTCGACGTCCTTCTCCGTGACGGCCTGTGCGTCCGCCGCCTGCGGCAGCATCACCGCGAGACCCACACCGGCCGCGAGGCCGCCGAAGTCGCGGCGCGAAACGCGCCCTGCAGCGATCGCTTTCTCGAGGTCCTCTTCGAAAATGTCCTTCTCGCACATGCGGGCGTTCCCCCTTTGTTATTGGGCGCACCGGAAGTCGGTACCCTGGTGTGCTCGACTATACCGAGTCTTCGTCACCCGCTCATGCAAAGAATGCTTCGAGCTCCGTGGCCAGCAGATCCGGCGCTTCCTCGGCGATGTAATGCCCGGTAGGCAGCGCGCGGCCCGTGACCTCGGACGCGCATTTCGCTTGCCAGTCCTCGAGCGGCGTGAAGAGCCGATGCACGACTCCGCGCTCGCCCCAGAGCACGTGCGTGCGGCAGTCGATACGGCGCGCGGAGTCCGTGGCGTCGTGCGCAAGATCGATCGTGGCGGCGGCGCGGTAGTCCTCGCACATCGCGTGGATCGCCGCGGGACTCGAGAAGCACCGCTCGTACTCGGCGAGCGCGCTCTCGTCGAACGGCGACAGTCCCTCCGAGCCCCACCCGCCGAGCTTCGTCCGCAAGTAGAACGACGGCGCCGCCCCGATCAGCCGCTCCGGCAGCGGGGCGGGTTGAATCAAGAAGAACCAGTGGTAGTACGCGCGCGCGAACTCCGTCGTCGTCCGCTCGTACATCGTCGCCGTCGGCGAGATGTCGAGCAGTACCAGCTTGCGTACCGGCGCCGGATGATCGAGCGCGAGCCGATGCGCGACTCGGCCGCCGCGGTCGTGGCCGCAGACGAAAAACTGCTCGAAGCCGAAGCCGCGCATCAGCGTCAGCACGTCGAGCGCCATCGTGCGCTTGCTGTACGCGGAATGATCGGCCGGGCCTTCGGGCTTGTCGGAATCGCCGTAGCCGCGCAGATCGGGCAGCACGAGCGTGAACGAGCGGCGCAATCGCTCGGCGACCTTGTGCCACATCGCGTGCGTTTGCGGAAAGCCGTGCAACAGCAATAGCGGCGGCCGCGCCTCCGGCGTCGCGTCGTAGCAGACGTTGAGCGTGATGCCGTTCGCGGGCCGGCGCTCGACGCGAAAGCCGCGCGGGAAGAGCTCGGGCATGGCGCGAGTGTCGCGCCGCTAGACGCTTGGTGCAACGCGCCCGGATCGTTGTTTCGCGGGGCCGCGCGCCTTCACGAGGTTGAAAGCCGTGTTGATGAGGCCGATGTGCGAGAACCCTTGCGGGAAATTGCCGATGAGCCGCTTCGCGTCCGGGTCATACTCCTCGGAGAGCAGCCCGAGGTCGTTGCGCAGCGTCAGCATGCGCTCGAACAGCCGCGTCGCCTCGTCGATTCGCCCGAGCATGACGTACGCGTCGGCAAGCCAGAACGAGCAGATCAGGAACGCGCCTTCGCGCGTGGGATCCACGGCATCCTTCGTGTAGCGCATGACGAGACCGTCGCCGCGCATGAGCTCGCCCTCGATCGCCGCGACGGTGCCCGCGATGCGCGGATCCTCGGGCGGCAGAAAACCCGTCTGCGGAATCAGCAGCAGTGCCGCGTCGAGCTCGCGGGCGCCGTAGTACTGCACGAACGTGTTGCGCTTGCCGTCGAACGCCTTCGTGCAGACTTCCTCGTGAATCTCGGCGCGAATCTCGCGCCAGCGTTCGACGGGCCCCTCGAGCTCGAAGCGCTCGCAGCTCTTGATGCACCGGTCGAACGCGACCCAGCTCATGACCCGCGAATGCGTGAACGGGCGAGCGGGCCCCCGCGTTTCCCAGATCCCGTGGTCGGGCTCCTTCCACGCGCGCTCGAGCTCGCGCAGCAGCGTCTTCTGCAACGCCCACGCTTCGTCGAGCGCCGCGAGCTCGGCTTCGCGCGCGGCGTGCAGCACGTCGATGAGCTCGCCGTAGACGTCGAGCTGGCGCTGGCAGGCCGCAAGATTGCCGATGCGAACCGGCGAGCTCGACTCGTAGCCGGCGAGCCAGGGAAGCTCGAGCTCGGGCAGCCAGCGCTCGCCCGAGATGCCGTACATGATGCGCAGCTGCTCGGGGTGCCCCGCCGCCGCGCGCAGCAGCCACCGCCGCCAGCTCTCGGCCTCGTCGCGATAACCCGCGTTGAGCAGCGCGTAGAGCGTCAGAGCCGAGTCGCGGATCCAGCAATAGCGATAGTCCCAATTGCGCGAGCCGCCGAGCGTCTCGGGCAGCGAGGTCGTCGGCGCCGCGACGATGCCGCCCGTCGGCGCATACGTCAGCAGCTTCAGCGTGATCAGCGACCGAACGACGGCGTCGTTCCAACGCTCGTGCTTGGAATCGAACAGGCAGCGCTTCGACCACTCGCGCCAGGTCGTCAGGGTCTTGTTCAGGCTTTCGCGCGTGTCCGCTACGAAGTGCGGTTGCGCGTGCGACGGGTGATACGAGAGCGTGAACGGCACGCTGTCGCCTTCGCGCACGCTGAATCGGGCGCGCGTCGTCAGGTCGCGGCCCTCGAGCTCCGCCCGCGTATGCAGCTCGACGGCGTCGGGGCCGGCGATCGCGGAAAGGCCGTAGTCGCGCCGCTGCACCCACGGCACGGCCGTGCCATACGCGAAGCGCAGCACGAGCTCCATTTCGAAGTCGACGCGGCCGCGAAGCCCGCGCACGATGCGCACGACGTCGACTTTGGTCTCGTCGTCCGTCAGCGGCATGAAGTCGATCAGCGCCGCCTCGCCGCTGCTCGTCGCAAAGCGCGTCTCGAGGATCGCGGTGCCGGAGTAGTACGAACGTTTGCTTTCGTGCGCGTCCGTCGGCGCAATGATCCAGCGGCCGTTCTCGCTGGTTCCGAGCAACGCCGCGAAGCAAGCCGGAGAGTCGAAGCGGGGTAGGCAGAGCCAGTCGATCGATCCGTCGCGCCCGACGAGCGCCGCGGAGATCATGTTGCCGATCAGCGCGTAGTCCTCGAGCGGCTTTGACCTGGAGGGACGGGCCGCGTGGGGGCGGCCCGTGGCGACAACCAATGGCGCTGCCGCGCTGAGCTCGCGCCTCCCGTTCAGCGGTTGCGCTCGCTTTGCTGCTGCGCTTGCGCGGCGCTGATCGCCGATCGCACGTGTTGCATCTCTTCGGGCGGCGGCAGCATGGCCGGCAGCCCGAGCGAGTCGAGCCACAGCTCGCGACAGTATCCGCGGCTGTGATAGAGGTGCTCGTCCTCCTGTTCCTCGGCGAGCTCGCAGGCCTCTTCGAGGGCCTGCTTCTGCGCGCCTCCGAGCCGCTCGGCGCACTTCGTCAGCAGCTCCCAGTTCATGTGGTCTTTCGTCTCGGCCAGGACGATGCACTCGCAGGCGACGAGCTGGGCGGCCATCCGATCGCCGGACGCTTTCGCCGTCTCCATCGCCATGACCAATGCGTTACCCAGCGACCGCACGATGCGGCGGCCGGGCGACGCGTGCTCCGGGTCGATCTCGAGCTTGCGCAGCACGCCCTCGAGGAGCGCCCCGTGCGTGTGTGTTTGCTCGAGGTATTCAGACCACTGGTGTTTCAAGTCCTCGGAGACCGCGCAACGAATCGCCGTCTCGTAGACCTCGACGCCGGCACGCTCGTGCTCGAGCGACTGGAGCAAGAGCTCCTTCAACTGCTGCATCTGCATGGCCGCTCTCCGCGTCGATAGGGGTTCGTGTGGGACCCTGACGTTGCAAGTCACGTGCCCCGAATGCAGCGCGCAAAAAAAATGTGCCACTCGGCTGCCGCAGCAGCCGAGTGGCCTTGTGCGGAAAGGCATTGGTTCGAATCAAACGTCCGCGTATCCGCAAGAACGCTAATGCATAACGCGTGCCGCCGGAACGCAACTTGCAGCAACTTGGGCTTGTCTGGCGCCTAGCAAGGAGAAATGACATGGAGCGCATCGAAAAGACGATCGAAGTCGACTGCCCCATCCGCACCGTTTACAACCAATGGACGCAGTTTGAGGAATTCCCACGTTTCATGGACGGCGTCAAAGAGGTCAAGCAGCTCGACGACACGCACGTGCGCTGGCACGCCGAGGTTTTCGGCAAGGACAAGCAATGGGATGCCGAGATCACCGAGCAGGTGCCGGACCAGAAAATCGGTTGGAAGAGCGTCTCGGGCGATGCGCCGAACGCCGGCACCGTCCGCTTCGAGTCGATCGGGCCCGACCGCACGCTGGTTCGCCTCCTCATGGCCTACGAGCCGCAAGGCGCAACGGAGAACGTCGGCGACACGCTCGGCCTGTTTAGCAGCCGCGTCGAGAAAAGCGTGAAGCAGTTCAAGAAGTACATCGAGAGCCGCGGCGTCGAGGACGGCGCGTGGCGAGGCGAGGTGCGAGACAGCAAGTCGCGGCCGAAGCGGCCGCACTGAACTCGCGTTTTCGATTTGGTGGGAGGTAAGGCAGGGATGCCCGCGTGCTCGTCGAGCTTAGGGGCTCGACGATGCACGCGTCATCTCGGTGTCGTGTGGGCTGAGCCGGCGCAGTACCTCGAGACCGCCGCTTGGAACACCCGGCGCCACCGTTACAGGTCACAGTGTCTAACTCCCCGGTCGCCTAGCGCGCGCGTAAAAGTTGCGGTCTGGACCGGAAGCAAGGCTTGGCGAAGCCCGCAACCATGACAAGGATGGACATCGACGAGTTGCGCGTGCGCTACGAAGCCGCGTTCGAGGTCTACCGCCGTCACACGGCGAAGCTGATCGAGCGCAGCAAGGGCGGGCAGCAGCCGACACCTCAAGAGCTCGTCGCCGAAGAGCAAGCGTTACACGATTTCACGCGGCTACGCCGCGAGCTGCTGGACGCGATTCGTTGACGTCAAGGGCTCAAGTGGCCCGCTTCACACTGCACCAGTTCCCCGTAGCGGGCGCGCTCCTCGGTGTTGCCGTACTGCTCGAGCGCTTGCTCGAGCCGCGCCAGCTGGCGTAGTCGATAGATCTTTTCGACCTGCGTCAGCATCCGAGTCGCGTCGCGCGATTCTCGACCGGCCGCCTCGGCGGTACGCTGCATCTCGAGCGCGTCCCGCTGTGGTGTGGCGTCCGGCCGCTCCCGAAGCGCACGCAGCCCTTTCTGGGCCGAGATCCGGCGCGCGTCGGCGTCGTCCACGGCGCGAGCGTACTGGCCGCGCAGCGCCGACAGCATTGCGGGCCGCGTCTGCCAGCCATAGCGTTGTGCAAGCTCTTCGGCGAGCGACCAGTAGACACTGCGGTCGTTCTCGCGCAGCGAATCGAAGCGCAGGTACCACGGGCTCCAGTCCTCGAGATACTGCTCGCTCGTCGAGCGCGAGAGATCCGCGCTGTGCGCGTTCAGCAGCGCGTAGAAATGCGATTCGCGGAAGCTGACGAGGCCGTCGCGGTCCCGGTCCACCGCTTGCGGCTCGATCGGCTGGTCGGAGCGCGTGCGTCCGGCGAGCGCGGCGAAGAAGTAAGTCGTGTAATCGCGAAACTCGCT
>Ga0070700_100001675_pt1 | contig 11106 bp, 22 predicted proteins | sample KBSK5101metaG_FD_65456 | JGI IMG/M metagenome (GOLD analysis project Ga0070700, IMG submission 65456) | Corn, switchgrass and miscanthus rhizosphere microbial communities from Kellogg Biological Station, Michigan, USA - KBS K5-10-1 metaG | ecosystem: Host-associated > Plants > Roots >...
TAAAGAGGCACGGATTTACCTTGCGATTTCTACTCCTTAATGTCAACCATTACTGCGATGACTCAAGCACAGCTAAAAGCCGCCGCGCAAGCTGCGCGAGAATACCGCGCGCGACATCCGGCAAAGGCCAAACAAGCGAGCAAGGAATGGAAGGCGCGCAATCCCGACTGGTGGAAGGGCAGGAAGTATGTGCAGCTTTTGACGAGCGCGTTGGTGCGGGGGAATGCGGAGTCGAAGGTGTTCAGGGATGCGGGTATGCCGATCGGCGAATGGGTAAATCGGGCACCATGCTTTGATACGTTCGGAACTTACATTCTTCGGGATGGATACAAGTTGGAGCCGATCAAATCGTGGAAGGAATGCGACGGCGTGAATTCAATCTTTTTAGCGCCGGAGAATTTCAAGCTGGTGCAGAAATGAGAAGCGGCCCCGCATGACAACGGGGCCGCGTATCAACAAACCAATCTGCCACTAGGCACCCGCGAAAGCTTCTCAAAGTCCGCTCATTTGTCAAACGGTTTGAAGCGTTTGCCGATTGCGTAATGGAACGGGCAATACCACTTGCCGCAGCGTGCAGCTAACTTCGTCGGCAGTTCGTTGCACGTCACGATCTCGCCGTGCTTATCTTTTTGAAACCACTCGCACGATTTAATCTTGGCGCTCACGGCTTCACGAGCTGATGTTCCCACTGACCGTATTTGTCTCGCTTGGCAATTTGAAACACCCAGAATGGGAATATGCGCGCGGCAATCTTCATCTTGATCAAAGCGTCCTCACGCTGAAAACCTTTCACGTCGGTGAAGCCGAGCACTCCGTTTGCATCCAGGGACACGAAGTCAACTGTTAGCCTGCAGTCGTGCGCCAGCTTAAGCGTGATGTTCTGAATGCCGATCCACTCGAAGCCCAGCGCGCGCAGATAGGCAAGGTAAGCGCGCTCCAGTTTGTTCAGCTTTTCTTCGTCGGTCGAAACGCGGGATTCTTTTGCTATTGTTGTGGCATTCTTATCGGGGGAACGCCGGGCCAGAAAAGCGTGGTAGGTTGCGGTGTCCCAGTTAGGCATAAATTGGTTTTCCCTGACCGAACATTTTCGCGGCCTTCTCTGAGTGCTCCGCGCAATACGCGCCCTGGCCAATCATCACGACCGCTGGCGCTTTGCAGGTTTTAAGCGGATTAACTTTTAGCCAGTTGCAGAACTTTGGCTTGGCGCGTTTGTTGATCAATTCAAGCTGCTTCATTTGGGCCAACAATAGCAAACGCCCACATGATTTTCCTTGGGCAGCCATTCCATGCCGTGCGTCTCGGCCAGCGCTCTGCATGCGTCATAGAGCGCGGCATCGTGACATTCGATGGCCATGTTCGTTCTTATCCCGGCTCGAAAGAGGCTTTGCAGGATGAAGCACTCGGCGCTTTCGGTGTCGATTTTGATAAAGTCAGGCCGGATCTGCAGCGCGCGCAGGCATGGCCCGATGTCCAGGCAGCCTACCTCGTATTTTACGTCAGAGTGCAGGTGATGCTTGAAAAACGAGTGCGCCCCGCTGTTTGCCGGGCATTCGTGGAGGTTGGCGATTGAGGTTGAATCCCACGCTGCCTTATTGATGGCTATGGCTTTCTTTTCTTTTAATCTTTCATTCAGCCATTTGAAATTCACCGGGTGCGGCTCAAAGGCGATCACGAACGCGCCCTTGTTGCAGGCCCACTCGCTGAAATGCCCGGCGTGCGCACCCAGGTCAACGACCAGACACCCTGGAACGATTTTGAAGTGCCGCTCGTATTCGCCGGATTCGGAGTCGGTCTTGGCGTGTGGGTTGATTTCCTCGACTTCCATGCTCATATTCCCTTGGCAATCCCCGCGTCGGGCAGGATTTCTTCGGTGCTCAAGTTGAACTGAACCAGCTTATTCTCGTAGAGCCTAATTCGCTTGCACAGGACCGCGAGATCGTCCGCCTGTTGACGGCCATGATCGGTGCCGCAGGTGCGCAAAAACCGCATTGCCTTTTCCGCCCGTTCGATTAGTTCAGTGTTTGTCATATTCTTCGGCGCACCATTGTTTGAGGGGGATGGCGGTCATTTCGCGTCAACTGCTCGCGTCTGGGTTGGCTATCCGCTTGCCGCATTCAGCGCATTTCATTGTTTTTGGTTCCCGGCCTTGCCGGATGTTGTCCGTAAATGAATCGGTCACAGTAACCCCGCCTTCGCGGTTTGCTTCGACCAGTTGTTCCCACCAGCCTCCGGCTCGATAGTTGCGACGAAAGAGTGTTGACCCACAGACACACCTAATCACGCACTGTTCTTCCTCCCGTTGGGTTGGCTGGGCGGTCATTTGAACACTCCCACAAATCGTCCGTGACATAGATAGCCACAGAAGGCGTAATTGCCTTCTATGTCAGCGTCTTTCTCGTTCATTTCCTTGCCACACTCGGCACACGTTACCATCCCATTAAACGGCGTGTAGATGCCCATGCCACGTGAAGGAAACTGTTCGAGCGATGGATCGTTGATTGTTCCATCCGAGCGAACCGTCCACCAATGCGCTTCTTCGGTGTTCCATATCGGACAGAAGTAATGCCCACGCACAAGCACCAGCGTCGGATCGGCTGCACATGCTGCATCACAGAGTTCTTTGCAGCGACCACGGAACAGGCGATAACCTTCGTCGGCAGTTAGTGAGGTTGGCTGGGCGTTGGTCATGGTTATCGGAAGCTCTCCCAATCGCACTCGATTATGCCACCCGCCTCGGTCATCCGGCTTGAAATTGACGCGCCAATCGTCTTGCCGAATTCAGCAGCAGACAGATTTGCGATCAAAAGCGTGTCGGTCTGGTCCGCATATCGCTTGTTCAGCAACTCGAAGAGCATTGTGTTTTCCCAATCGCTGTCACTGCGCTTCCCAAGCTCATCGATCACCAGAAATGATGGCTGGCGATATTTTTTTACAATTTCTTCCTCGGTGTGCTCGGTGTCGCGCTTGAAACAGGCCCGAATTTCCATGAAAAACCCGGCAGCAGTCGTGTACCTTGCAGTTTTCCCAGAGCGCAGGCAGAATTTCATCAACCAAACGCCCATCTGCGTTTTTCCGTTGCCGCGCGCGCCGATTAACCCAAGCGTGAAGCCCGTTCCCATCATGCCGTCGATCAACTGCAAGCGTGCCGCCCAATCTCCAATGAATTCGGGGGTGCAACTGACGTGCCGCAGTGGTGCGCCAAGCTTCAGCAGGCGCTCTTTCAGCAATAATTCCTCACCGGCCTCGTCGCGCTCAGGTACGTCCGGCGCGTCCGGTAGTTCCACCGGCACCCAGCGAAAACCACCCTCCAATTTCTCAAATCTATGTCCCCTCATAGCTTTGGAATCTCGAGTTCTTCGTGAATTTCCCTGCTTTCGGGCAGTTTTTTGCCATCATTTCGCGCCCAAGTAGCTGGATCGTCGTTAAAGCGATGCCCGCCGTACCAAGTCGCCGGATGGGGGCAATATTGGAGATCGGTAGCACCGAGCCACGCCTGAGCGTAGGTTTTGGTCGCTTCCAGCACCTTTTCCAGCCCAAATTCGTGAATAGCCGCCGCGATTTTGGCGATTGCCGCCTTTTTTGCCACTTTTCGCGGGTAATTCTCATACACTTCCTCCGCATCGGCCAAAAGCTCCCTCTTCCCCCCATTGTTCCCCGTGGAAACTCCGTAGTTTTTCCGCTGCCGATGGAGCGCCACCCTCTTCCTCGTGTCCTCTCGCTGCAAAAGTCGCTTATACATCTTCCGATGTTCCTCCGCGTTGAGTATCAGAAACCCTCCAGGCACCCTTTCCACCCGCCGACCTTCATTTGCCGGGTTACTCGAGTTCGGGTCTGGAGCCAGAAAACATTCCACCGCCGCCTTCGCCTCTTCGACCGTCACCCGCGCCCTCCCAGCAAGGTTTTCTATCGCCGAAAAGTGCGCATATCCGTCCTCATCCATCGCCGCCAACAACGTGATCCAGCATATCCTGGTTGATGTCGGCTCCAACCATATCGACGAGTCTAATATCTTACCGAATAGCTTGTTGTACATTTTTAATAAATGCTTTCCATCCCCGTTGCCTCCGTTGTTCAGCATTTGTTCAAGGTGTTACGGTAACAATTTCGACGAATGTAACGATGGAGTCAATATATTTCTCAATCTTTCTTCCCTTCTCCAGTTCCCCCTCACACTCCCCCTCTACTACAGAGATCACCTTAAAAGAAATAGTACACTCATGCGGTAACAGATCGGTAACATAGGGTTTGTTACTTTTGTGTTACATGGTCACGCTCTGTCACAAAGTCGTTGTGACTAACTCGTGACATTGCCCCAGGACGCATTTTGACCACCTTCAAGGTGAAATGGTAGGTCAAGTCGATCAAAGTCCCGCAAATCGTAACCCCTGACTCAAATTCGGCCATTTGGCTAGATTATCTCAAAGGGGAGGTATGACTCAAAGAGAGGGGGGCCAAAAGGGGATCGGCCGCCGGCTCGCGTCGTGGCCTGGCCAAAAAAGGAATCTCTTAAGTTCTCGCAAAATGCACGCAACTGAAGAGTTTGTATGTTGTGCGAAAACTTTAGAGAGCCAAACACCAATGAAACCGACTATTTGACTGAATCGGTCGGCGGAGTGTCCACATTTGGCACAGTTTCAACCTCCAAAACTTCGTTGCGGTCCTCAAGCTGACGCTGGGCCGGCAGCTCGGACTGCACCTGGAGCGTGACGGTGGAATGATTGCCGTTGTCCATGCCCAATGTCCTCCGTGCTGTTCGGTCAGTGGCATCAAGCACTCTGACGAGCTTTTCCAGCACGTCGATGTCCAACTTTTGTCCTCGTTGTCCACTCGTGTCCTCGATAACGGACAAATGCCGGTCGAGGACATTTTCGATGCGTTGCGTCCAATTTTCGGCTTTTTCGTTCAGCCTGGTAGTGGAGCGGGCGAGTGAACGTTGCTTTGGCAGTTCATCGCGTGACGGTGAGGGAACTGGCGGGTGTGGGAGGACAAGCTGTGACCATTTACCGCGTTGCGCGCGCTTGACAACGGTTTGGTAAGGAATGCCGGTTCTCGCGGCAACACCCTTGAGTGAGACACCCTCCTGGAATAGAGATTGAGCCAGTGGCCAATCGACGTTCAGAGCCATGTCGGATGATAGCATGACGGTCAAATAATCCGATCAATCCCGATATACTCTTACGGATATAACGGAGCGTAGGCCGATGAACATTGACTAAAATAAATTCAAATCATGGTTGACATTTAATAAGAAAGGAGAGTAAAGTGACAGCAGAGTAAGGCAACAAACAAAATTCAACGCGAACTAAAACCATTATGACTATCGATGAAATAATGAAGGGGCTAACGAGGATTCAAAATCAATCCAACTCGAAGTTGGTTCTTGAGAAAGCGGACAAAGCGGTAAGCAATTTGAAACGCGCGCGAACGCTGGCAGAGCAAGCGGAGGCGACGCTAAAGTGGGCAGAGCAATACAAAGGAAAAACGCTAGTCGAGATATTCGCAGATGAAGCCGGCAATCACGTTTACGAGGCGGCAGAATTGCCGGTAAAAGAGTAGGATGGGTGCAGAGTAAGAGTTAATTCAACAACAACAAATCACTCACATGAAAACACAATTCGAGATGCAGCTACTCAATCAAATCCGTAAATACATTCGCACTCTGAAGTCTGATGGGACGGTGAGCATGAGTGCAGACAACTTGCTTCAATGCGTTAGGCCGCCAAGCTCAAGCATTCCAGGCGCGCCCAATGGGACAAACGCTCAATACTTCTATCGGGAAATGTTTCGTCGGCTGTGCGGTGAGATCAAGACGTTCAATATCACGTTCTGAAGAGTAAGAGTTAAACCAAGTTCACCAAAAGAACGAACAGAGTAAAAACAACAAACCAAGTAAAAAAATGACAACAGGACTAGCATCAGACGGGCAGACGCGGACGATAACTGAAACCGAAGAGGCGCGACGGGGTGAGCTTCTGGCATGGGCGTTGAACTGCAAGCGTGATCGGGAACACCCTGATCGCTGGCAAACCAAATGGGGAACAAAGACCAATCTTGGCTTGTTCCGTATCTGCGAACGAATCATCAAGGATGGAGAATAACTTATGGCAACCGATTATTTCCACGGGTGTTTCTCAGAGCAGGAAATCAAACTGCGATACCGGGAATTATGCAAGCAACATCACCCCGACTTGGGCGGATCAACGGAAGCCATGCAGGCGGTCAATGCGGCTTATGAGGAAAGATTGCGGGGTGAGTTCCGCAAGGAATACGACAATGACACCGCTGAGAGCTTCGTTGATCTTGAGCGCGAAGTTGCGGCGAAAGTGGCAGAGATTATCGGCTTGCAAGGCATCATCGTTGAACTTGTAGGCCGCTGGGTTTGGGTGACAGGCAAGACTTACGAAGTGAAGACCGCGCTTAAGGCCGCTGGTTTCTTTTGGGCTTCCAAAAAGTATGCTTGGTATTGGCACAAGCCCGAAGACAGTTGCACAAGCCGCGGTAAAAAGTCGCTTGAAGAGATAAGAGGCAAATACGGATCACAAGTTTTGCGCGGCGGGCCATCACGATTGACAGCTTAACCCAAACTAACCCTATGCCAATCGAAAAGGAAGCCTCTTCGGAGGCGGAATACAAGCGACTGTTAAAGCAGATCACGTCCATTGATCTGGATGTTGAGCGCCAAAATGAGCAGTGGCAGAATCAGGTTGCCCAGGATTTGATGACGATTCTATCGCGGGCTGTTTACCATCTTGAGCACAACGGCGACGAATGCGATGTATTCGCCGCTAAGGCAGCACTTCGCATCGCCAAGCGGGTGGAAGAGTTCGAGGGCATCAGGCGTTCAGTCAAAGCGCCACTAACGCCGGAGAATTGCCCGGTATGCATCAGGAGGGCAAAATGAGCCGACGAACCTACTACATGATAGTGCGGATTCACCGATGCACCGATCGCCCCGGATCGGCTGACGGCGAAGTGGTGGCAACATCAATCCGGCGCTCACGTCTTGGGATTTTCCAAGTCAATGAATGGCGGAAGATCGCAGCCAAGGTAGTGGCTGAACTGGGCTACGAAATGGGCAGTCTGTTCGGTAGGCATTCTATGACAGAATGGAAATACATCGCGTTCATCTACGGCTCGTTTAGCCCAGAAGGAAAAGGCCGCTGCGGAACGGCGCTCTGGCGGATGCCAACACGCAAAAACGAGGTATGACCTGCACCGAATGCGGCAATCAGATCGTGCATGGCTGCGGCCCTGTCTGCCTTGTGTGCCAGCACACGGGCAGGGGAAATATCGTTCTTGAGCCAAAGCCTGCTCAGCAGCCAGAGGAGGTGCAAATGCGCGGCCTTGCGGCTGCCCTGGACGCGACCTACGCGGCCCTCAGGCGAACAGCACTAATCGATGAGCCGGCGTTGACTGTGTTGGAGGCCCAGGAATCGCTTGCCGTTCGCATACGTAATCCTGGGCACAACCGGAAGAAACCGAACTGGGACGAAATCGACGCGGAGCAAGACGCGGAAGACAATGACCTAACACCAGTCTGCCAGTCATGCCGAGGTACGGGCCGCTGGCTCACTTTCCCCTGTCCCGATTGCTCGGAGGATGGCGATAGAGAACGGGATTAATTTCGCCGCACCTATTCGGCGACCCACGCCCGGTTAACTCTGCCGGGAATCCACAACATACCGCGCTGGCTATCTAAAATGGAAAACAACTCGGTCAGCGCGGTTTCTTTTACGGAAATTATTGACAATTATTTCAGTTCGGTGTAATCAATTTACAGAATGAAACGAAACTATGGTCCAGGGAGGCCGACCGAGGATAGCGAGAAAGCCGGGTTACGATTTGCTATTTGTATGACACCAGCCCGGAAACAAGCATACCAGAGGGCGGCTGGAGAAGTGCCGGTTTACCTTTGGGCACGAAGGCTCTTGGATCGCGCGGCAAAATATCAACCACAACCACAATGAAACTAACCTGGACGGAGAGAGGGTATCTGGCGCTTTGGTATCTCACCCTGGCGGGACTTATCTGGGTTCTGGCAAAGGACTTTCATTTGATTGCAAGCCATCTGAAATGAACAAATCCTACAAGGCGTGCCACTGCGGAGATGATTGCTTTGCACTGCCCACCGAGGCTCTAAATGAGCCATGTTGGGGGCAGGTCGAGGCCGTTGACGAAGTGCAGGCTGGCGACGACTGGGTGTGGATTCACGCATGTCAAGGCCACAGCGATTGCTACGAAGGCGGCAAATACAAACCGGAACCAATACAAACCAAATGAGCGATAAACTTGAAGTGGTAAAAGCGGAGGTTGGCATAGGCCCGGCGGATATGTTGCAGGCCGTTATCCAAAAAGGCATCACGGCGGAAAACGTCGAGGTATTCAAGCAGATTTGGGCGATGAACGCCGAGCGGGAATTCGCGGCTGCGTTTGTCAAGTTGCAGTCGGAGCTTCCAACGATTACCGCGTCAACGGTGATTCCCAATCGCGGCAAATACGAAAAGTTTGAAGACCTGTGGAAGAAAATTGGCCCGGTTCTCTCACGCAACGGATTCAGCGTGTCATTTAACCAGGAGAATAAGGACAACCGAATCTCCGAGACTTGCCATTTGACGCACGCTGGAGGCTGGACGCGCAGTAATAATTTTGCGGTGAGAACGGGGCGCAAGGCGGACAGCGAAGCCCAGGCCGATTGCATGGCATCGACAACGGCCAAGCGAAACGCGCTCTGCAATGCCTTGAATATCGTCATCCAGCAGGACTGCTTGGATTCAGACCATGACGCGACGATTGAGGGCGGCAAAATCTCCGAACAACAGGCCGAATCACTTCGGCAGCGAGTCATGGCGACTGGCAGCGATGAAGCAGCATTCCTGAAATTAGCTGGCGCAAAAGAATACAAGGACATTCGCGTGGCCTTCTATCAAATGCTCGACTTGTGCCTCAAACGAAGGGAGAAAGTGTCATGATAGACATCGCTTCAAAACGCTTTGGGCGACTCACTGCCATCAAGACGGCAGGCACGATAGGACGCGCACTAACACAACCCACCCGATGAAAATACATCCAGCACCTCAGAATTCTCAGGAATGGTTAGAAGCGAGAGCCGGGTTACCCACAGCCTCAGAATTTCACATGCTCCTAACACCTCGGTTTGAAGTCCGTACTGGTGAAATGCCGAAAAGTTACGTTGCTCAGAAGCTCGCCGAAAAGTGGTTTGGAGGACCACTGATGTCGGGCAGCGGCTCAACCTTTGCAATGGATCAGGGCAGCATCCTGGAGCAAACTGCTATTCCGTGGTACGAGTTCGAATTCTCCACGAAGATAACGCGCGTCGGCCTGTGCATCCGTGATGATTTGAAAGCTGGTTGTTCGCCGGATGGATTGATCGGGGAATTGTCGGGCATCGAAATCAAATGCCCGGAACCGACGAACCACACGAAGTATCTGCTTAACGGCACCGTCCCACCCGATTATCTGTGTCAGGTGCACGGATCGATGTACGTCACCGGGCGAAAGCAGTGGGTCTTTATGAGCTTCCGCAAAATGTTCCCGACATTAATTGTGCCCGTTGAATGGGACGAGGAAATTGACAAGAAAATCTCGGAGGCATTGGATTCTTTTCACGAACGCTTCGAGGCCGGATGGCAAAAGCTTCTGGAACTGAACGGAGGTCCGCCTCCTAAGCGCGAACCGATGACCTTCGCGCACGAGTTCCGGAGTGAGATGCCGACATGAAAGAACCAAAATCCGAAGCGGCAAATCCAGACGGCTCCCCCGCGTTGGCTTCAGCGCATGGTTCGGCGGCAAACGATATGGCGACCAGAAAAGAAACGGTAAGAATCTGTGACGTGTGCAAGAAGCGAGTGAGCGATGAAGGCGAAACGCATTACGGCGGCCATCCCCATAACGGCTGGTTCGCGCTGCACCAGACAGGTGGAAGCACAGACCTCGACTCTCTCAAGAAAGTCCGGGACTGGGATGTCTGCGGGGTCAAGTGCCTGCGAAAGCTCTCTGCGACTATTGCCGCCTAACGCTTGAGGTGAGCCATGAGCGCGAAAACAAATAAATGTCCCGCGTGTGGGTGGGGTTGGGGAATACAAAACCCTGTGTCCGAACTGCGGGGACATTCGCTCATTGAAAACGCCGCACCAACCTAAAGTCAGCGCGGCGTGCACAGGATTAAGTTTCGTTCAGGGAATCGGTTCGTCTGTTCCCTCGACAAGCGTTAGAGCAGTGGCGTCTGGATTAGCCACCGTCCATTCGATGTCAATAGCCACCGGCACGTCACCATCGCCGATGTGCCCATCAACCGTAATGCGCCCAGCCTTATCGCCGATCGCGCCGTCACCGTACGCCCAGACCTTGATCGATTTCTCGGTGGATTCGGGGTTGTAAACGAGTTGGGAATCGCCAGTGGTAACTTCCACCAAGGCGAAGGTTCCATCTGCGCGTTGATCGACAGCTTCATCCGGCGTAAGCGTGAGGGGCCGTCTGAACCCTGGCTTAATTGGTTTCGATAGTTTCACTATGTTTCCTTTCGGTATCGATTCGTCCTGGCCCTCTAAAAGAGTCCAAATTCGAACCTTTTGTTTTTCGCATTTGAGCAGTCCGCAGAGCAAATTCCGTAGGTTGCTCCCGCGATACTGTACGCTGATAAATTCGTCGTTCACCACCGGATGAAGGCTCGCCCATCCAAGCCCAAAAGGATATTGACGAGGACAACCACCGTGAGCAGCACGAGGACCACCGTGCCGATCTTCATAAATGGCTCGGGCGGGGCAATCTTTCCTAAGCCCCACCAGCACAGCCAGAGGATGAGTCCCCATATCACAATGGCGATAAGGGCGTGAATAATTGTGTCACCGCTGATTACTGCGAGCATGGTTGTCATAAGACTTCTTCCTCTTCCTTTCCGTTCATCATTCGCCTGATTGCCCTTATGTCGGTTGTATTCTGTCTGTGTTCTCGGTGCGAGAACCAACGACTGACAAAGATTGCGAGCACGTTGCACAGGCCAGCAATCAATGCCACCTGCGCGGCATCACTCATGGTTTATCTCCGGTGTTTGGTTGATACGATGAGGCCAGCTTGCCCTCTGCCTTG
>Ga0070700_100001678_pt1 | contig 11099 bp, 10 predicted proteins | sample KBSK5101metaG_FD_65456 | JGI IMG/M metagenome (GOLD analysis project Ga0070700, IMG submission 65456) | Corn, switchgrass and miscanthus rhizosphere microbial communities from Kellogg Biological Station, Michigan, USA - KBS K5-10-1 metaG | ecosystem: Host-associated > Plants > Roots >...
GACGTGGCGCGCGGCGTTGGGGCCGAATGGCGCCAGCGGGTCCTCGCCCTCCACCCTCCCCTCGTCCAGGTAGTGCGCGCCGCGCGCGCCCAGCACGAGCGCCCCATGCTGCTCGGACCGCACGAGCACGAACCCGATCCCGGGGTGTGCGCGCAGGGTTGGAAGCACCTGCGGGTAGCGCTCGGCTAGCCGCTCGGCGGTCATGCGCCCGGGCTCGCGCGGGAAGGAGATCAGGCCCAGGCAGCCCGAGGCCATCGCCACGACCTCGGGCGGCTCGTCCCCGCCGCCGCCCGACGTGGCGTCGCCCTTCTCCAGCTGCACCGCGCCGTCGACCGTGCGGCGGCGCGCGGTGCGACGCACCACCCGGGCCGCCCGCGACGCGCCGCCCGAGGCCTCGGTCAACGAGGCGCCCAGGTAGCCCAGCGCCTCGTCGTGGTGGGCGGCGGCCGCCACCGGCGCAGCAGCGGCCTGGCGCACGAGCTCTTCGAGCGTGCTCCCGTAGCGGTCCTTGAACGTTGCGCCCTGGGACTGGCCGTGGTCGGAGAGCACGACGAGCCGGTAGGGCCGCGGCGCGTCGCGTCGGGCGGCGGCGATGCGCCCGATCTGGCGGTCGACCGCCCGCAGCGTCGACAGCGCGTCGGGGCGCTCGATGCCCGAGTGGTGGGCGACCTCGTCGTACGCCAGGAAGGTCGTGTACGCGACCGGCAGGCCGGCGTACATGTCGGCGATCACCGACGCCACCTGCAGGTCGCGCTGGATGATCGTCGCCCACGCCCGCATGAGCGCGTACACGGTGCTGCGGTGGATGCGCGGCTCGACGCCGCGGCGCTTCTGCTGGATCGCGGCCCAGCGTTCGCTGAGCACCTCGCGCGCCACGAGCGCGGCGGTGCGCAGCACGTTGTAGGGGTTGGCGAAGTAGGCGAAGTAGTCCTGGCCGATCCGCCCCGGCCGGTCGCGGCGCAGCGCCGTGCTCATGGTCAGGAGGCTGTGGGGCGCGTCGCCCGAGAGGATGTTCGCGCGGCTGGCGCCGTTGGAGAACAGCAGCCCGCGCCCGTTGGAGTGGCGGCGCTCGAGCTCCTCCGCGTCGCGCGGGTGGTTGGTCACGATCGCCTTGCCGTGCTCCTTCTCCCACCAGCGGAACGCGGGCATGTCGTCGTTGTCGCCGTGCAGCAGTCCGGCCTGGCAGGCGCCGGTCTGCGACGACCAGTCGGTCTCCCAACGCGCCAGCGCGTGTGTGCCCTCGCGCAGCCAGCGCGACAGCACCGGTGCGTTGCCGTCGCGCATCGCCCGCGCGAGCACGTCGTGGGCGAGCCCGTCGATCTCGAGGAAGAACAGCCCGGGCACGTCGGTGGGCACCGGCCGGGCCACGCGCTGGGCTTGGCGCTTGACCACGTTGCGGTACCAGAAGTCGTCGTCGTCGATCGCCAGCACGGTCGTCAGCGCCGTGTTGACGATGGTCAGGGCGAGCGCGACCACGATGCCCGTGCCCAGGTCGTCGACCTTCAGCCCGGGCTCGAGCTCGGCGACGAGCAGGACGACGACGCCGTTGAGCACGATCACCCCCAGGCCCAGGGTGAGCACCGTGAGCGGCAGCGCCACGCGGATGACGAACGGCCACACGAACGCGTTGATGAGGCCGATGAGCGCGGAGGCCACGAGCGCCACGCCGAAGTCCTCGACGTGAAAGCCGCTGAGCAGCACGCTGAGCAGCAACAGGGTCAGCGCGGTGGCCACCCACACGATGAGCACGCGCAGGACGGGCAGCGTGCGCTTCACGGCAGCTCCACCCGCTCCCCCGGCTGCAGTACGCGCGCGTCGACCGCGGGCGCGATCCGGGCCACCGCGGTCGCGAACGCGCGCGCCGGCGCCTGCGGGTCGCTCGGCCGTGGGTAGGGCCACGGCAGGGAGAACGTGCCCCAGTGGATCGGGATGGCGATGCGGGGGGCGATCCGCGCCGCCGCCTGCGCCGCCCGCTCGGGGTCGAGGTGGCCGGGCCCCAGCGAGCGGCCCCAGCCCCACACCGGCAGGAGCGCCACGTCGATGGTGCCCGCGAGGTCGGCCATGGCGGTGAAGAGGTCGGTGTCGCCGGCGAAGTAGACCGTGCGCGACCCGCGCACCACGAAGCCGACCGGCGCGACGTCGATCCCGAGCGGATGCCGGCGGCCGTGGTGCGCCGCGAACGTTGCCTGCACCCGCAGCGGCCCGGCCTGCAGCTCCTCGCCGGCGCGCAGCTCGGCCACGTCGGGAATGCCGCGCTCGCGCAGCCACTCGCCCGCCCCGTGCGCGACGGCCATGCGTGGGCGCGCGTGCTCGAGCCGCCGCAGCGAGGGCAGGTCGGCGTGGTCGGCGTGCAGGTGCGAGACGAGAACGACGTCGGCGTCGATGGCGCTCGCCTCGGGGGCCGGCGACGCGGCGATGCGCCGCAGCGGGCCGGCCCAGCCGCCAAGCACGGGATCGGTCAGAACGCGGGCGCCGTCGAGCTCGAGGAGCACGGTCGCGTGCCCGATCCAGGTGATCGCCATGCCGTCGGCCATGCACCGACGCTAGCTGGCACGCCGAATGTGACGCGGGCGGTGTCGCGCACGCGACGGACGGAGTGGGCGCGCGCCAGGACGATGGATGGCGCCAAATCAACCAAACGACGATCATCAAGGTCAACCGCGTCCAGGGCACCGCCACGGTCTCCGCGCGGTTCTGATCGCCCTGCCTCGCCCGCGCGCCGCGTCCGACTCTCCCCCGGGCGCGGCGCGCATGCTTGGGGAGGCCACCTGGATAGGCTGCCTCGGTGGCCGCGCAGATGCCCGCGGAGTTCCGCGCGTCGCACCTCCTCAAGCGGGTGGCACAGCTCGCCGCCGTGGTGATCGTCGTCGTCATCGCGATCAACGCGCTGCCCGGTCTCGACGAGGTCAAGCAGCGCCTCGACGACGCCGACCCGTTCTGGGTCGCGATGATCGCGGTGGCGGAGGTCGGCTCGTGCCTGGGCTACCTGGTCGTGTTCCGCGCCACCTTCTGCGCGAGCATGTCGTGGGGCCTGAGCTACCAGATCGCGATGGCCGAGCTCGCGGCCAACTCGCTGCTGCCCAGCGGCGGCGCCGGCGGCCTCGCGCTGGGTGTGTGGGCGCTCAAGCAGGCGGGCATGCCCACCGGGCACATCGCCCGCCGCACGGTGGCCTTCTTCGTGGTCACGAGCGCCGCGAACTTCTTCGTGCTCATCCTCGTCGGGCTCGCGGTCTTCGCCGACGTGCTCGCGGGCAAGGACGACGCCAATCGTTCACTCGTCCCCGCCGTGATCACCGCCCTCGGCGCGCTCATCGTCGGGCTGAGCCCGCGCCTGCTGCGCGCGCTGGGCAAGCGCGGCCAGCGGATCAAGCGCGAGGGCAAGGAGGGCCGCATCCGGAAGGCGCTCCGGTCCTCGCTGGAGGCCGTGGCCGACGGCGTCGACCAGGCCAAGGAGCTGTTGCGCCACCACAGCTTCGGCGTCGTCGTCGGGTCGCTGGGCTATATGGCTTTCGACATCGCCGCGCTCGGCGCCGCCTTCGCCGCGACCAGCCACGTCCCCACCTTTGCCACGCTCGTGCTCGCCTACCTGATCGGCCAGCTCGGCAACCTGATCCCGCTGCCGGGCGGCATCGGCGGCACCGAGGGCGCGCTGATCGGCGTGTTCGCCCTGTACGGCGTGAGCCTTACCGAGGCCTCGGCCGCCGTGCTCGCCTACCGGCTCTTCCAGCTCTTCGTGCCCGCGCTGCTGGGCGTGCCGGCGTTCCTTCTGCTGCGGCGCACGCTCATGCACGCCGACCACCCGGCGGCGATGTGCGCGCCGCTCGGGGTCGACGTCGTCAAGCTCCCGGCGCGGAGCACGTCGTGACCGTCCCGCTCAACGACACCGCGCGCCGCCTGCTCGACGCGAAGACGTTCGCCACCGTCGCCACGCTGAACCCCGACGGCAGCCCGCAGACCTCGGTGGTGTGGGTCAAACGCGAGGGCGACGTGGCGGTGTTCACGACCACCAGGCAGCGCAAGAAGGGCCGGAACCTCATGCGCGACCCGCGCATCAGCGTCACGCTCGTCGACCCCGAGGACCCGTACACGCACGTCGAGATCCGCGGCCGCGCCGAGCTCACCGACGACCCGCCCAATGCGCTCGGCACCGAGCTCTCGCACAAGTACCTGGGCGTGGATCCGCCGCCGGATCCGGAGTGGGCCGAGCGCGTGCAGGTCCGCGTGCAGCCGGAACACGTCGTCTAGGTCGTGTAGCGTCGCCCCCCAATGGGCTCGGCGATCGGGCAGGTCCTCACCTATGCCGTCGGCGTCGCCGTGAGCCCGCTCCCGATCGTCGCCGTGGTGCTGATGCTCTCCACGCCGCGCGGCCGCGTGAACGGGCCCGCGTTCGTTGCCTCCTGGGCGGTGGCGCTGGCAGTCGTGGGCACGATCGTCCTGCTCATCTCCAGCGGCGCGTCGGCGAGCTCGAACGGCCAGCCCGCGACCTGGCTGAGCGTGATCAAGTTGCTGGGCGGCCTGGCCCTGGTGGTGGTGGCGTACCGCGCGTACCACAGACGGCCGCGCGGGGACGCCCAGCCCAGGCTCCCGAGCTGGATGCGGACCATCGACCGGTTCGACGCGCGCCGGTCGGCCGGCCTTGCCTTCGCGCTGGCCGTCGTCAACCCGAAGAACCTCGTCCTCGTCATCGGGGCCGCTGCGGCGATCGCCCAGACCGGTGCCAGCACCGGCGCGCAGGCCGGGGCGCTGGCCGTGTTCGTGATCATCGCCAGCCTTGGCCCGGGCATCCCGGTCGGCATCTACTTCGTCATGGGTGCGCGGGGCAAGCACATCCTCGACGGCCTGCGCGCGTGGATGGCCCGCGAGAACGCGGTGATCATGGCCGTGATCTGCCTCTTGATCGGCGTGAAGCTGATCGGCGACGCCATCACCGGCTTCACCGCCTGACCCGGCGCTACGGTGGGGCGCTTGCCCCAGCCACCGTTCATGGACGACCGCCGAGCCGCGCGCCGACGCGAGCGCGCCCGGCAGATCCAACGGCGCCGGCGCGTGGCCTTCGGCCTGTTCGTGCTCGCGTTCGCGGCCATCGCGGTCGCGGTCGTCGTCGGCACGTCGGGCGGCAGCAGCAGCTCGTCCACGACGGCGTCGCAGGCCGCGTCCTCGTCGGACACGGGCCGCCACCACCGCCGCGGGCAGCCGCTGCCGGGAACCGAGACGGTGGGCGACCACAAGGCCCGCCGTGAGCCGGTGCCGATCCTCATGTACCACGTGATCGGGTACGTGAAGCCGTCCACGCCCAACCAGGAGCTGTGGGTGAGCCCGAGCACGTTCTCGGCCCAGGTGCGCGCCCTCGCCCGCGCCGGCTATCACGGCGTGACGCTGCAGCGGGTCTACGACGCCTGGCACGGCAGCGCCGAGCTGCCGTCCAAGCCGGTGGTGATCTCGTTCGACGACGGCTACTACGGCCAGTACCGCAACGCGCGCCCGACGCTGCTGCGCCACGGCTGGCCCGGCGTGCTCAACCTCAAGCTCGACAACCTGGCCGACATGGGCGGCGTGCGCAACATCAAGCGCATGGTTGCCGACGGGTGGGAGATCGACGACCACACCATCACCCACCCCGACCTCACCGCGGTATCGGCCGACCAGCTGCGCTACGAGATCGGGACCTCGCGCAAGCGCTTTCACAAGCTCTTCGGCGTCCCGGCCAACTTCTTCTGCTACCCGGCCGGCCGCTACGACCAGGCCGTGATCGACGAGGTGCGCAACGCCGGCTTCAAGGCGGCCACGACGACGCTGTTCGGCTACGCGCGGCCGGGCGACACGTGGACGCTCGCGCGCGTGCGCGTCAACCGCTCCGACGGCGTAGACGGCGTGCTGCGCAACCTGCGCACGCTGGGCGCCAACCCGAACGCCGCGCCGACGGGGTCGAACACGGGCGAGTGATCTGGCGCCTGGCCGATCCCGTAGGGGTCGGCAGGATCACTTCAACCCGGAGGTGCACGGATGCCGGTCGCCGTCGTGATGGACTTCGAAGGTGCCACGCTGGATCAGTACGACCAGGTCCTGGAGAAGATGGGCCTCACACCCGGCGGCCCCGGCCCCAGGGGCGCCCTCTTCCACTGGGTGACCGCCACGGAGGACGGCATCCGCGTCACCGACGTGTGGGAGACCCAGGCGCAGTTCGAGCAGTTCGCACAGGAGCAGATCGGCCCCTTCACCCAGGAGGTCGGCTTCGAGGCGCCGCCCGAGCTCACCTACCACGACGTCCACAGCCACTTCACCGCCGGCTAGGCGACGGCGGCCGGGCGCCGCCGGTCGCGGCGCAGCAGCCAGCGCACCATCGCCGGCGCCGCCAGGACCATCGCGAACAGGCGGATGCCCTGCACGGCGAGCACGAAGCCGGTGTCGGCGCCGCTGCCGTAGGCGATCGGCAGCACCGCGTACAGGCCGCCCGGCGTCGTGGCCAGGTAGCCGTCCAGCAACGTGACGTCCGCGGTCAGCGACAGCAGCCAGCCGAGCACGAAGCAGATCACCAGCAGCGCCGCGATCGAGAGCAGGACCGGCCAGGCCACGCGCGCGATCTCGCGCAGCGTGTTGCGCTCGAATCCGAGGCCGATCTGCAGGCCGATGAGCGAGAACGCCACCTCGCGCGCCAGCGGCGGTACCTGGGTGTCGCCGATCACGCCGGTCAGGGTCAGCACCGCGGTGAGGATGAGCGGCCCGAGCAGCGCCGGCGCGGGCAGCCGCAGCAGCGGCCCGATCAGCACCCCCAGCACCGACGCCCCCACGGTCAGCGCCCACCCGGCCGGGGTCCCGAGCAGCGGGCCGTCCCCCGGGCCGCCGCCCGACGTGTGCACGCCGAACGCGAGCGGCACGATCAGCGGCGTCAGCAGCGTCACCACGAGCACGCGCAGGTACTGCATGAAGGCGACGAGGCGGTCGTCGCCGCCGAGCTCGTCGGCCATGGCCACGATGCCCGAGGCGCCGCCCGCAACCATGCCCAGCGAGGCGGTGGGCCTGTCGAGCTCGGTGACGCGGGCGAGCACGATGCCGGCCCCGATCGTCACCAGCAGCGTGGCCGCGCTCACGAGCGTCACCGGCAGCCAGTGCTTGCCCAGGTCGGTCAGCGTCGAGCTGTGCAGGAAGGTGCCGAGGGCCACGCCGGTGACGGCCTGGCCGATCCGGAACCCAGAGGGCGGCATCGACATGCGGCCGGGCCGCAGCAACGCGTAGCCCAGTCCGACCAGCAGCGCGGCGAACAGATAGCCCGACGGCAGGCCCGCGCGGTCGGCCAGCACGCCGCCGCCGACCGTCAGTGCGACGATGAGCGCCCAGTCGAGGAGCCGCTTCAGTCGAGTCGCTCCGGGAGCCCGAAGGCCCCGAAAACGCCCGCCAGCGCCCGGGTGTCGGCCGGCTGGTCGGGAAAGCGCACGTAGTCGGCGTCGGGGTCCTCGGTCGAGCGGACGATGAACGCGCATACGTCGCTGACCTGGCCGCCGCGGAGGGTGAGCACGTTGAGCGCGAACGGCAGGTGCGTCCCGGCGTCCTCGTCCCAGGTGTAGTAGGCGATCGCCGGCTGGCCGTTGGCCTGCGTGACCACGGCCTTCCAGCGCCACGCGCCCGACATCGGGTACTTGCGCAGGAAGGTCGCCACCTCGGCGCCGCTGAACCACGTGCCCAGCGGGGGCATGGCGAAGCTGACGTCGTCGGTGAGCATGCGCACGACGGCGTCGACGTCGTCCCGTAGCCACGCGTCCACGTAGGTGCCGACGAGCTCCTTGGTCTCGTCGTCGCCGAGCTCGCGCAGGCTTTCCTGCTGGCTCCGGTCGGGCAGGCGCTTGTCGACCGAATCGCGCGCCCGCTGCAGCGCGCTGTTGACCGAGGCCGTGGTGGTGTCGAGCGTGTCGGCCGCCTCCTGGGCCGAGAAGCCGAGCACCTCGCGCAGGATGAGCACGGCGCGCTGGTTGGGCGGCAGGTGCTGCAGCGCGGCGATGAACGCAAGCTCGATCGCCTCGCGCTGCTCGTAGCGGGCCTCGGGGCCGGCCCGGCCGTCCTCGAGCCCCATGCGCTCGTCCGGGTAGGGCTCGATCCACACCGACTCGACCAGCGGCTCGCCGGGCCCGCCGTGCGGGTCACTGGCCGGCCCGTAGTCGACCGGCAGGACGCGCTTGGGGCGCTTCTCGACCGCGTTGAGCGAGGTGTTGGTGGCGATCTTGTACAGCCACGAGCGCAGCGAGCTGCGTCCCTCGAAGCGCGGCAGGCCTCGCCACGCGCGCAGCAGCGTCTCCTGCAGCGCGTCCTCGGCGTCGTGGGTCGACCCGAGCATGCGGTAGCAGTGTGCGTGCAGCTCGCCGCGGTGCGGCTCCACCAGGCGCTGGTAGGCCTGCTCGTCGCCGGCCCGGGCCGCCGCGAGCAGATCGGGGTCCTGAGCGGGGGCGGTCGTCATCCCTCTCTCCAGGGTAGAAGCCAGCGGCTCGGATGCCAGGACAACGCGCAGGCGGCGCATGCGGCGGTCAGTACGAGCACGCCGGCAAGGACGGCGGTGGTCACGCCCAGTGCGTGGGCAGAGCCGCGCGGCGCGAGGCTCAGGTACACGCCCACGAACGCCGCCACCCCGGTCGAGGTGCCCACCAGCGTCGCCGTGAGCACGAGCCCGCTCAGGTCGGCGGCCTGGTCGGGCCGGGCCAGCGTCGTCAGGCGGTTGGCCAGCGGGCTGAAGCCCCACGCGTGGCCCACGCCGGCGGCGGCGAGCAGCGGCAGCGTGACCGCCACGGGCCAGCCGCCGCCGCCGGCGACGAGGCCCAGGGCCAGCAGCGCAGCGCCCATGAGCAGCGGCCCGAGCACCGGCAGGCGGTCGCGCGTGGCCGCGCCCGCGCGGGTCCAGGTCAGGCTCGCCACCGCGAAGCCGATCGCGTAGGCGGCGAAGGTCAGCCCGGCCTGCAGCGGCGTGAAGCCCAGCGCGTCCTGCAGGTGCAGCGTGAGCGTGAGCAGGAAGCCTGCGTAGCAGCCCATCACGAGTAGGACGGCGGCCACGCCGAACGCGACCCCGCCGACGCGCATGAGGTCGAGGTCGAAGAGCGCGTCGCCGCCGCGCGCCCGCACGCGGCGCTCCAGCCCGACGAAGGCGGCCAGGCCGAGCGCGCAGCCGGCCAGGCACGGCCACACCCACGCCGGCCAGCCCGCGTCGCGCCCGAAGGTCAGCGGCAGGATGAGCGCCAGCAGGCTCGCCGCCAGCAGCACCGCGCCGCCACCGTCCAGGCGCCGGCGGGCGCCGCGGGCCACGTCGGGCAGCCCGCGCCCGGCCGCCAGCAGCACGACCACGCCGATGGGCGCGTTGAGTAGCAGCGCGGGCCGCCAGGCGTCTCCGAGCAGGTGCGCACCCACGAGCAGCCCGCCGACCACCTGGCCGGCGGCCACTCCCACGGCGAGCACGAGCGAGTAGGCGCCGATCGCGCGCGCCCGCAGCTCGCCCGTGAACTGGAGCTGGATGATCGACAGCACCTGCGGCGTCATCACCGCCGCCGCCGCGCCCTGGACGGCGCGGGCGACGATCAACGCCGCGGGGCTCGGGGCCAGGCCGCCAGCCAGCGAGGCGAGCGTGAATGCGCCCAGTCCGGCGAGGAACGCGCGCCGGCGCCCGACCACGTCGCCCAGCCGGGCGCCGATGACCACGAAGGCCGCGAACGCGAGCGTGTACATGGCCACCACCAGCTGCAGCTGGCCGTCGGTGGCGTGCAGGTCGGTGCGCAGGCCCGGGGCGGCCACGGCAAGGATCGACTGGTCCATCGTGGCCATCGCCTGGCCGGCCAGCAGGATGACGAGTGCCGGCATGGCGCCAGGTTGCCGCTGTGTGCGCAACCCGGTCTTGGACGATCGTGCGCGGTTGCGAGAATGCACCCGTGCTTTCGGCAAGGACGCTCATCGACCGCGACGGGATCACCCTGGCCGACGTGTCATGCGCGCACGGCGCGGGCCGCGGCGAGGACGAGCCTGCGCGCACGTCGCACGGGCTCGTGTTCGTGCGCCGCGGCTGCTTCGTGCGCACCGTCGGGGCCAGGACGTGCGTGCTCGACCCCACGCTGGCCTACGGGGCCAACCCGGGCGAGGAGGAGCGCATCGACCACCCGCACGACAACGGCGACGACTGCACCTGGCTGCGGCTCGACGCCGGCCTGGCCGCGGCCCTGTACGGCGGCGACCCGCGCCTTCCCGCGCTCTCGCTGCCGACCACGCCGCGCGTCGACCTCGAGCACCGCCGCCTGCTCGCAGCCGCCGGGCGCGGCAGGAGCGACGAGCACGCGCTGGTCGAGCGCGCAATCGGCCTCGCGGCCGCCGTGCTCGAGCGCGACGCGCCCGCGCGCGTCGCCTCCGGCCGCCCCGCGACCGAGCGCGCCCGCCGCGCGGTGGTCGAGCAGGCCCGCGAGGCGCTCGCGGCCGACCCCGCCCAGTCGCTGCCCGAGCTCGGGCGGCGGCTTGCCGTCTCGCCGCACCACCTGAGCCGGGTCTTTCGCGCGCTGACCGGTGCCACCGTGTCGCGCCACCGCATGCGGCTGCGCGTGCGCGCGGTGCTCGAGCGTCTGGGCGGTGGCGAACGCGACCTCGCCCGCCTGGCCGCCGACGCCGGCTTCGCCGACCAGGCGCACCTGTGCCGGGTCGTGCGAGCGGAGACCGGCACGACGCCCTCGGCCCTGCGCGAGGCGCTCGCCTAGCGGTGCCGCACGTCCACGCCCACGTCCCGCACGAGCTCGCCGAGCCGCCCGAGCACGAGCAGAAGGTCCCCCGCAACGAGCGCATCCTCGAGTTCGCCGCGGTCCTGCTGCTCTCGTTCGCGACCCTGGCCACGGCCTGGAGCGGCTACCAGGCGGCGCTGTTCTCGGGCAAGCAATCCCAGAAGTACGCTCAGGCCTCGTCGCTGCGCATCCACTCCCAGAACCAGTCCACGGCGGCGGGCCAGTTCCGCATCGACGACCTCCTGCTCTTCAACCGCTGGCTCGACGCCCACGAGACCGGCAACAAGGGCCTCCAGCGGATCTACCGGCGCCGTTTCGACGCGCGCTTCGTCCCCGCGTTCAAGGCGTGGCTCGCCGAGCACCCGTTCA
>Ga0070700_100001696_pt1 | contig 11058 bp, 7 predicted proteins | sample KBSK5101metaG_FD_65456 | JGI IMG/M metagenome (GOLD analysis project Ga0070700, IMG submission 65456) | Corn, switchgrass and miscanthus rhizosphere microbial communities from Kellogg Biological Station, Michigan, USA - KBS K5-10-1 metaG | ecosystem: Host-associated > Plants > Roots >...
GCTCGAGGTTGGGCGCGATGCCGGCCTCGACGCCCAGCTCGAAGCGGACGCCCTCCCGCTCCAGCTGGTCGAGCCTGCGATCGACCGTCGACTTCTCGAGCTTGTAGTCGGGAATGCCGAACCGCAGCAGGCCGCCGGCTCGCTCGTCGCGCTCGAACACCGTCACCGCGTGGCCGGCGCGGGCCAGCTGCTGGGCGGCCGCCAGCCCCGCCGGGCCGGAGCCGATGACGGCGATCCGCCGGCCGCTCGCGTGGTCGGCCGGCCGCGGCTCGGCCCACCCCTCGGCGAACGCCCGCTCGGCGATCGCCAGCTCGATCTGCTTGATCGTCACCGGGTCGTCGTTCAGCGACAGCACGCAGGCCTCCTCGCACGGCGCCGGGCACAGCTTGCCGGTCAGCTCGGGGAAGTTGTTGGTGGCGTGCAGCGCGTCGGCCGCCTCGCGCCAGCGGCCCAGCCGCACGAGCTCGTTCCAGTCCGGCACCAGGTTGCCCAGCGGGCAGCCGCTGTGGCAGAAGGGCACCCCGCAGCCCATGCAGCGGCCCGCCTGCTCGACCGCCAGGGCGGCCGGCACCGGGCCGGCCAGGTCGCGATGGTCGCCCAGCCGCTCGGCCACCGGCCGGTAGGGCGCGATCCGGCGGCTGATCTGCAGGAACCCGCGGGGATCGCTCACAGCGCCGCCGCCATCGCGGGATCGCCTGCCGCCTCGCGGATCCGCCGTACGTCGTGTGGCAGCACCAGCCGGAACCGCTCGCGGCGTTCCGGCCCATCGGCCAGCAGGCGGGCCGCCATCGGGCTGCCGGTCAGCAGTTCGTGGCGGACCAGCAGCTGCTCCAGGCGAGCCGCGTCCTGGTCGGTCAGCGGGCACAGCTCGACCATGTCCTGGTTCAGCCGCGCCTCCAGCCGCCGCTCGGCGTCGAGCACCAGCGCCACGCCGCCCGACATCCCGGCGGCGAAGTTGCGGCCGGTCTCGCCGAGCACCACCACCACGCCGCCGGTCATGTACTCGCAGCCGTGGTCGCCGACCCCCTCGACCACCGCATCGGCGCCGGAGTTGCGCACCGCGAACCGCTCTCCGGCTCGGCCGCGGACGAATGCCTGGCCCGAGGTGGCCCCGTACAGCAGGGTGTTGCCGGCGATCGCCCGGTGGGCCTCGGCCGACCCTGCGGCGGGCGGGCGGATGACGAGCGTGCCGCCGGACAGGCCCTTGCCGGCATAGTCGTTGCAGGGCCCATCGAGCACGAGCGTCAGCCCGCGCGGTGCCCACGCGCCCAGGCTCTGCCCGCCCACACCGCGCAGCCGCAGTGTGATCGTGTCATCGGGCAGGCCGGCGGCGCCGTGGCGGCGGGCGATCTCCCCGGCCAGCCCGGCGCCCAGGCTGCGGTCGGTGTTGGCGACCTGCAGCTGGGCCGACACCCGCTGACCTCGCTCCAGGGCGGGTCCGGCCAGCTCGATCAGCCGAGCGTCGGGGCGCAGCCGGGCGGCGGCGCGGCGGCGGGGAGGATCGCCGCCCGCGGGGTGGATCAGGGGGGCCAGGTCGAGGCCGCGGTGCGCGCCGCCGACGGCGCGCAGCAGCTCGGCGCGGCCGACCACGTCGCCCAGCCGGCACGCGCCGAGCTCGGCCAGCCCCTCGCGCACCTGCTCGGCGACGAACAGCATGTAACGGACGACGTGCTCGGGCGTTCCGGCGAACCGGCGCCGCAGCTCGGGGTCCTGGGTGGCGATGCCGACCGGGCAGGTGTTGAGGTGGCAGACGCGCATCATCACGCATCCGGCGGCGATCAGCGGTGCCGTCGAGAATGCGAACTCGTCGGCTCCCAGCAGTGCCGCGGCCAGCACGTCGCGGCCGGTGCGAAGGCCGCCGTCCACCTGCAGCCGCACGCGGTCGCGGAGCCGGTTCGCAACCAGCACCTGATGGGCTTCGGCCAGTCCCAGCTCCCAGGGCAGGCCGGCCCGCTTGAGCGACGACAGCGGCGACGCCCCGGTGCCGCCGTCGTGGCCGGCGATCACGATGTGGTCGGCGCCGGCCTTGGCCACCCCGGCCGCGATCGTGCCCACGCCCGCCTCGGCCACCAGCTTGACCGACACCTCCGCGGCCGGGTTCACGCAGCGCAGGTCGTGGATCAGCTGTGCCAGATCCTCGATCGAATAGATGTCGTGGTGCGGAGGAGGGGAGATCAGACCGACGCCGGGGGTGGCGTGCCGCAGCCGGGCGATCTCGCCGGCCACCTTGTCGCCCGGCAGCTGGCCGCCTTCGCCGGGCTTCGCGCCCTGGGCGATCTTGATCTGCAGCTGGTCGGCTGCCACCAGGTAGGCGGCCGTCACGCCGAAGCGGCCCGACGCCACCTGGCGGATTGCCGACCGCCGCAGGTCGCCGTTTGCGTCGGGGACCGATCGGCGGTCGTCCTCGCCGCCCTCGCCGGTGTTCGAGCGGCCGCCCAGCCGGTTCATGGCGATCGCCAGGGTCTCGTGGGCCTCCGGTGACAGCGACCCCAGGCTCATGGCGCCGGTGGCGAACCGGCGGACGATCTCCGCCGATCCTTCCACCGCCTCCAGAGGCAGTGCCGCCTCCGCCGGCCGGAACCCGAGCAGCCCCCGCAGCGTCCCGGCGGCCGCCCGGTCGGCGGCCTCGGCAAAGGCGGCGAAGCTGTCCGGGCTGGCGTCGCGAACGGCCCGCTGGAGCGGCACGATCGTCGACGGGTCCCATGCGTGGCGCTCGCCGCCCTGGCGGAAGCGGTACTCGCCGGGGTCCACCGCCGCCGGCGGCGGTCCGGTGAAGGCGCGGGCGTGACAGGCCGCCACCGTCTCGTGCGCTGCGTCCAGCTCGATGCCGCCCAGCCGGGAGACGGTGCCCGGGAAGTACCGCTCGACCAGGCCCGGCCCCAGACCCACGGCCTCGAAGATCTGCGCGCCCCGGTAGCTCTGGATGGTCGAGATGCCCATCTTGGAGCAGACCTTGAGCAGGCCCTTGCCCACCGCCTGCACGTAGTTCTGCTCGGCTTCGTCCGCGGTCAGCTCGCCGAGCAGGCCCAGCGACTGCTGCTGGCGGACGGTGGCCAGCGCCAGGTACGGATTGACCGCCGCAGCCCCGTATCCGATCAGCAGCGCGTGGTGCATCGTCTCGCGAGGCTCCCCGCTCTCGACCACCAGGCCGCACATCGTGCGCGCACCCTCGCGGGCGAGATGCGAGTGCACGGCCGCCGTGGCGAGCAGTGCCGGGATCGGCGCCATGCCGTCGCGCACCGCGCGGTCGGACAGGATCACGATCCGCACGCCGTCCCACACGGCCTGCGAGGCCGCCCGGCACAGCCCGTCGACCGCCCGCTCGAGCGCCGCCGGCCCCTCATCGACCGCGTACAGCGTCGACAACGTCCGCGCCGACAGCCCCTTCGCCCGCAGGTGGCGGAGCTTCTCCAGCTCCTCGTCGCGCAGCACGGGCGTTCGCATCGCCACCCGCCGGCAGTCGTCGGGGCGCTCGCCGAGCAGGTTGCCGATGGCGCCGACCGACGTCCTCAGGCTCATCACCATCCCCTCTCGCTGGGGGTCGATGGCGGGGTTGGTGACCTGCGCGAACTGCTGCTTGAAGTGGTCGGCCAGCGGCCGGCGTCGTTCCGAGAGCACCGCCAGCGGCGTGTCGTCGCCCATCGAGCCGACCGGCTCGGCGCCGTCACGGGCCATCGGGGCCAGCACCAGCTCGACCTCCTCGGCGGTCTGGCCGAAAGCAGCCTGCATTCGTCGCAGAGCGGCGGGCAGGATCGGCGCCACCGGCTCAGGCGGCAGGTCGTCGAGGAACACCTTGTGGTCGGCCAGCCAGCGGGCGTAGGGCCGCCGGGCCGCCAGCTCGCGCTTGATCTCGGCGTCGTCCACCACCCGGCCCCGCTCGGGGTCGATGGCCAGCATCCGCCCCGGCTCGAGCCTGCCGGCCTCGGCGATCTCTTCCGGGTCGATGGGCAGCACGCCGATCTCCGAGGCCAGCACGACCAGCCCGTCGCGCGTGCGCAGCCACCGTCCCGGCCGCAGCCCGTTGCGGTCGAGGGTCGCCACCACCCGCCGGCCGTCGGTGGCGATCACGGCCGCCGGGCCGTCCCATGGCTCGACCAGGCTGGCGTGGAACTCGTGGAAGGCGCGCACGTCGGCGGGCAGGTCGAGCGCCGGGTCGGTCCAGGCCGGTGGGATCAGCATCGCCAGCGCATGAGGCAGCGATCGGCCGGCCATCATCAGCAGCTCGAGCGCAGCATCGAGCTTGGCGGAATCCGACCAGCGCTCCTCGAGCACCGGGAACAGCTTCTGCAGGTCACGGCCCAGCAGCTCGCTCTGGAGCTGCGGCTCCCGCGCCGACAGCCAGCTGGCGTTCCCGCGAATGGTGTTGATCTCGCCGTTGTGGGCCAGCAGGTTGAACGGGTGGGCCAGATCCCACGTGCCCAGCGTGTTGGTCGAGAAGCGGGAGTGGACGAGCGCCAACCCGCTCTCGAAACGGGCGTCGCGGAGCTCCGGGTAGAACGCGCCCAGCTGTGTCGCGCGGAGCAGCCCCTTGTACACGAGCCGCCGGGCCGACAGGCTGACGATCGTGAACTCCGCCTCCGGGATCGCCGCCTGCATGGCGGCCCGCTCCACCCGCCGGCGGATCACGTAGAGCGCCCGCTCGAAGGCCTCCTCGTCGCCCGCCCGCCGCTCCACGATCAGCATCCGGATCACCGGCGCGGTGCCGGCCGCCATCCTGCCGACCTGATCCGGCCGCACGGGCACGTCGCGCCAGCCCAGCGCGCGGTGCCCCTCCTCGGCGCAGATGCGGACGCACAGCTCCTCGCAGCGCAGGCGCCGGCCGGGGTCGCGGGGAAGGAACACCAGTCCGGCCGCGTAGGCGCCGGGAGGCGGCAGCTCGAGCTCGAGCTCGCTGCGGCAGGCGCTGCGCAGGAAGCGGTCGGGCTGCTGGACGGTGATGCCGGCGCCGTCGCCGGTCTCGGCATCGGCGCCGGTGGCCCCTCGGTGGTCGAGGTTGGCGAGCGCCACCAGGGCCAGCCGCACCAGCTCGTGTGTAGGTCGCCCGTCGAGGCGCACGAGCGCGCCCAGTCCGCAGGCGTCGTGCTCGAAGCGAGCCTGGTGAAGTCCCTCGCTCATCAACTGAATGTACCAGAAACTGAACCAAGAGAGTCGTGAATATTTTGCTAATGAACCATATGATTCAGAACCCGGCCTCGCTAGAATGAGGCATGCGTCGGCTGACCCCGGGTCTGGGAATTTCCTTCGCCCTGGCCGCGCTGACGCTGCTGGCAGTGGCGCCGGGCAGTTCGGCTCCCGGCCGCAGTGACTCCATCCCGGGGGCTGTTCCCGGGTCGACCGCCGCCCGGTACGTCGGTCGGTGTCCGGCCCAGGGGCCGTTGCGGCCCGCACGACCGGCCGAGCGGCCGCGCGCCGCCCTGGCCGCCATCCGGTTCTCGGAGGCGTGGTGGGGCGGCTCGGGTGCGGCGGCCGTCGAGCACGCCGACGCCGGCTTCCGGGCCGAGGCCTCGTCGCTGGCGGAGGGCAACCTCGGCCACCAGTTCAGCGTCTTCGCCCGGCCGACCGCGCTCGGTCACGGCCAGGACGCCTCCGAGATCGCGCACCTCTGCGGCCCCGAGGTGCTGGCGGCCACGGTCGCCGTCGACGTCCGCCGGAGCGACAAGCCGAACGTCACCCGGCTGTACATGGTGCACCGGCCCGCCGGCTACTTCGTGTGGGCGATCCGCTGACGGCCGCACCCCCTGCCACAATTGACGTCCCGTGGCGAAGACGCTGACCGATTACGCATGCTCGGCCTGCGGCCACCGCAGTCCCAAGTGGATGGGGCGCTGCGGCGGCTGCGGCGAGTGGAACACGATGGTCGAGGAGGTGATCGAGCGCCGCCCGGCCGGGCGGGGCGTGCGTACCGCCCGCGCCCATGCCCTGGGCGACGTGCCGGCCGCCGACGCGGCCCGGGTGTCGACCGGTCTGGACGAGCTCGACCGCGTGCTGGGCGGCGGGCTGGTGCCCGGCTCGCTGGTGCTGGTCGGCGGCGAGCCGGGGGTGGGCAAGAGCTCGCTGCTGCTGCAGGCGCTGGGGGCGATCGGCGCCTCGGGCCGGCGGACGCTGCTCGTCAGCGGCGAGGAGTCACCGGCCCAGGTGCGGCTGCGCGCCGAGCGGCTGGGCGTCGTCGACCGCATCGCCATCCTCGCCGAGACCGAGCTCGAGGTCGTGTGCGAGGCGATCGTGGCCGAACGCCCGGAGGTGTGCGTGGTCGACTCGGTGCAGACCCTGTTCTCGTCCGACCTGGGGTCGGCCCCGGGAAGCGTCGCCCAGGTGCGGGAGGCCGCCGACCGCCTGCTGCGGCTGGCCAAGGGCGAGGGGATCACCATCGTCCTGGTCGGGCATGTGACCAAGGATGGCGCGGTGGCGGGGCCGCGGGTGCTCGAGCATCTGGTCGATGCGGTGCTGCAGTTCGAGGGCGACCGCTACCGGTTCCTCCGCGTCCTTCGGGCGGTCAAGAACCGGTTCGGGTCGACCAACGAGATCGGCATCTTCGAGATGACCGACCGCGGCCTGGCCGGCGTGCTCGATCCCTCCGCCGCGTTCGCCACCGGCCCGGAGCAGGGGCCGGGGTCGGTGCTGCTGCCGGCGATCGAGGGCACGCGGCCGATCCTGCTCGAGGTGCAGGCGCTGGTGGCGCCGACCGACCTGGCGATGCCCCGCCGCGCGGCCACAGGCTTCGCCCGCGACCGGCTGTCGATGATCGTGGCCGTGCTCGGCCGCCACGCCGGGGTGGCTCTGGGCGGCAGCGACATCTTCGTCAACGTGGCCGGGGGCGTGCGGGTGGAGGAGCCGGCAGCCGACCTGGCGGTGGCGCTGGCGATCGTCTCGGCCTTTCGCGGCGGGCCGCCGCGGGAGGGGCTGGCGTGCTTCGGTGAGCTTGGCCTGACCGGCCGGGTGCGGCCGGTGGGCCAGCCGGAGCGGCGTGTGGAGGAGGCCTGCAAGCTGGGCGCCTCGGTGGTCATCGGCCCGCCCGACACGGGCGGCGCGGCCGGGGTCCAGGTAACGTCCGTTGACACCATTGGCCGTGCCATCGAGGAGGCATTCGCGTGAGCGAGCTGATCCCCGACGTCCGCAGAGATCCGCGGGCGCTGGAGGCGCTGCGGCGCATCGCCCCGGGTACGGCGATGCGGCAGGGAATCAACGACATCCTGCGGGGTAGCGAGGGCGCGCTGATCGTGATCGGCGAGCCGGCCGAGCTGTCGTTCCTGTTCTCGGGCGGGATCCGGCTTGATCAGGCCTTCTCCCCGTACCTGCTGTACGAGCTGGCCAAGATGGACGGCGCGATCATCCTCAACTCCCAGGCCACCCGGATCGTCTACGCGAACGTCCAGCTGATGCCCGACCCGACCATCCCCTCGGCCGAGACCGGCACCCGTCACCGGACGGCCGAGCGCGTGGCCAAACAGACCGGCGCCCTGGTGGTCTCGATCAGCCAGCAGCGCGACGTGGTCACGCTGTACGTGGGCGACCTCCGCTACCAGCTGGAGGAGATCTCCGACGTGCTGGCCAAGACCAACCAGGCCCTGACCACCCTGGACACCTACCGGACGCGGCTGGAGCAGGTCTCCACCCGGCTGACGGCGCTGGAGTTCCAGGGGGCGGTGATGCTGGACGACGTGCTGGTCGTGCTCCAGCGGGCCGAGATGACCACCCGCATGGCCGAGGAGATCGATCGCAACGTCGTCGAGCTGGGCGTCGAGGGGCGCCTGATCAAGATCCAGCTCGAGGAGATGACCGAGTGGGTGCCGACCGACAAGCTGGCGCTGATCCGCGACTACGACGTCCCCGGAGTGACCGGCGGCGACCGCGCGGTCGTCCAGGCGCTGGCGGGGCTGCCCGATCAGCAGCTGCTGGAATTCGACGAGCTGGCCGGCGTGCTCGGCTACCCGCGCACGGTCAACCCGATGGACCACGCGGTCTCGCCGCGCGGCTACCGGGTGCTGCACAAGGTGCCGCGGCTGCCGGACGTGGTGATCGAGCACGTGATCGCCCATTTCGGCGGCCTGGAGGCGTTCCAGCGCGCCACCGTGGGCCAGCTGGAGGAGGTCGACGGCGTGGGCAACATCCGGGCCAAGGAGATCCGCGAGGGGCTGCGCCGGCTGCAGGAGCAGAACCTGGTCGACCGCTACCTCAACCTGTGAGCGTCAGCGCCTGCGGGCGGCGTGGCGGGCGACCCGAACACGGTTCCCGCACCCGATCGAGCACCAGCGCCGGCGGGGGTCGGAGGCGACGAACAGCGCCGGGCACCCGGGCGCCTGGCAGCGGCGGATCCGGTCGTGGTGGTCGCACAGGAGGTCGATGGTGGAGCGGGCGATCACGGCCATCGCGCTCGTGACCGGGTCGGCGGGCGTCGCGGCCCGCCAGGCCGAGGGGGGGCCGGACGGCGGCCAGTTCAGCTGGGCTGCGGCCGGCACCGCGGCGCTGGCTTCGTTCACCCCGTGAAGGGCGTCCCGGCCGGGGGGCCGGCGCTCGGCCGCGGCGGTCAGCAGCTCTCGCACGCTGGCCCGTAGGAGGCGTAGCCGGGCTGCCTCCTCCGCGGTCAGATCCTCCCGCCCCAGCTGCCGCGCCCACTCCCGGCGGCGTTCTCCGTCGTCGAAAAGGTCGCGCGAACGCCTGGATGCATGCACAATCGAATTGGCGAGCTTGACCGAGACCGGCTCGCCGACGTTCGGGGTCTGCTGTCCTGACACGGGTTAACGGTATCAGGCGGCAAGGATGCATAAGGATTATCAGAACTAATGCCTTGGCATGCCTTTTACCATTACGAAGATCATTCGGTATGCGACCGGCAGGGGAAGATGATCATGTTGTACGTATGCCAATATCGTCCCATTCATTCGTGAGATAGCTGCAAATCTGGTATCCTTGCGGTTTCAAATGGGGCAATGAAGCCGGTTCCTTCCGGCAAGGAGGTCGACGGTCGCGTGTACGAAGTCGGGGACAAGGTCGTCTACCCGCAGCACGGCGCGGGGACGATCGTCAAGAAGGAGCAGCGGGAAGAGCGCGAATATCTGACCATCCAGATCGCGCACAAGGACATGACGGTCATGATCCCCACGGACAGCGCCGATCGAGCCGGTTTGCGGGAAGTCATCTCCGACCAGTCCATCGACGAGGTCATCGCCGTCCTGCAGGGCGATGGCAGCAAGATGCCGAAGAACTGGAACCGCCGCTTCAAGCACAACCGCGACAAGATGAAGACCGGCGACATCTTCGAGCTCGCGGAGGTTGTCCGGAACCTGGCGCAGCGCGACCAGGAGAAGGGCCTCTCCACGGGTGAGAAGCAGATGTTCTCGAACGCCAAGCGCATCCTCGCCTCCGAGCTCATGTTCGTGAAGGGCATGGAGGAGGACGAGGCGCGTGAGTTCCTCGAGGAGGTGCTGGAGGAGATCGGAGCCGCTCGCAAGGCCAGAGCACGCGCGTAGCGAACTCCGTTACCGAACATTCAGTCCCGTGCCCGCCGGCGGAGGCCACGAGCCCAACCGCCACGGCGGGCAAGACCGCTTCCAAGGGGGAGCAGACGATGATCGTTGCATCGAGAATCGTTCTGGCCCTTCTCGCAGCGCTCGGTGCCGTCAGCGCGGGGATCGCCCTCGATGTCGAGGACATTTCCTCATCGGCTTCTTATTCGTATTCCGCGTTCGGCATCGTCATCTTTCTCGCGTTCGTCGTCGGGTGGGCACTCGGCGGGATCGCGGGAAAGCTTCTGCAGCGAGGGTTCAGAAGGATTGAGCGAGCCGCCCAAAGCCGCAGCGCCGGAGAGCTGACCGTCGGGGCCCTTGGCCTCCTGGTCGGACTGCTCGTCTCCGCGTTGCTCTACATCCCGCTTCACGCCCTGCCCTACATCGGCAACTGGGTGATGCTGCCCATGTTCCTCGTCCTCGGCTACCTGTTCGCGTTCACGGCGGGCAAGAAGCATCGGGGCATCCTGCGCCTGGTCGGCGTCTACGCGATCGGCGACGCCGAGGGCGCGCCGCAGTCCCGGGCAACGCTGGTCGACACCAGCGCCATCATCGACGGGCGGATCGGCGACATCGTCCGCACCGGGTTCCTGGGCGGTGAGCTGGTGGTGCCGGAGTTCGTGCTCAAGGAGCTGCAGCAGGTGGCCGACTCCGCCGACCCGCTGAAGCGGGCCCGCGGCCGCCGCGGGCTGGAGGTCGTCCAGGACCTGCGCAGCGACATCGACGTCGCCACGCCGGATGTCGATTTCCCCCAGGTGCCGGATGTCGACGCCAAGCTGCTGAAGCTCGCGAAGGAGCGGGGCGTCCCCATCCTGACCACTGACTTCAACCTCAACCGCCTGGCCCAGATCCAGGACGTCAAGGTGCTGAACGTCAACGAGCTGGCCAACGCGCTGAAGCCGGCGGTGCTGCCCGGCGAGCGGCTCGACATCACGCTGATCCGTGAGGGCAAGGAGCCCGGGCAGGGTGTTGGCTATCTGGACGACGGCACCATGGTGGTCGTCGAGGGGGCCGGCCAGCGGGTCGGCCAGACACTGCCGGTGCAGGTCACGTCCGTGCTCCAGCAGCCGTCGGGCAAGATCATCTTCACCCGCCTGGGCGACCGGGTGGCCGGCGAGGGCTGATGGCCGAGCTGCTCGAGACCTGGGCGGTGATCGTCGCCGCCGGCTCGGGCACGCGGCTGGGCGCAGATGTGCCCAAGGCGTTCGTCGGCCTCGGCGGCCGCGCCCTGCTGGCCCGCGCCGTCGAGCTGTTCGAGGAGCACGACGCGATCGACCGGATGGTGGTCGTCGTCCCGGCCGGGTGGGAGGAGCCGGCCACACTGCTGGCCGACCAGCTGGTGGCGGGCAAGGTGGCCGCCGCGGTCACCGGCGGTGCCACCCGCGCCGAGTCGGTCGCCCTCGGGCTGGCTGAGCTGCCGCCCGATGCCGATGTGGTGCTCGTCCACGACGCCGCCCGGCCGCTGGCCACGGCGGCGCTGGTCGATCGCGTGCTGGCGGCGCTGTTGGAGGCCGACGGCGCGGTGCCGGGGGTGCCGCCCGCCGACACCATCAAG
>Ga0070700_100001707_pt1 | contig 11029 bp, 9 predicted proteins | sample KBSK5101metaG_FD_65456 | JGI IMG/M metagenome (GOLD analysis project Ga0070700, IMG submission 65456) | Corn, switchgrass and miscanthus rhizosphere microbial communities from Kellogg Biological Station, Michigan, USA - KBS K5-10-1 metaG | ecosystem: Host-associated > Plants > Roots >...
TGCACCGGCAGCGGGCGCTGCCCGCGCGGGACGGCGGCCTCGTAGCAGACACCGCGCACGCCCTTGCAGGGAAGCGCGACGTGGCCGCCGACGACGGCAAGCGCGGTCGGCAGCCCCGCGCCCGAGGGCCCGAGGATGGTCACCCGGGCGGTGGTCGGCGACGTGCGCTGGAGGCCGACCGCGAGGGTGTCCGCCTGCTCGGCGCCCACCGGCCCGGTCGGGAGCGGCGGGACCGGCGGCTGCGAGAAGAAGCGGGCCTTGCCGACCTGGGCGGACGCGGCCCAGGTCTTCGCTCCCGCGGTGATCAGGATGCTGTGCCTGCCCGCCGTTATCGTGCCCGTGCCGACGTAGGTGCCGTCGGGCTCGCGGTCGAGCGTGACCGGCTGGCCGGCGACGAGCGCCTGGATCGTCTTCGAGCGCCGCCCGGCCCGGACGGCGATCACGTTCGGGCCGGCGAAGCCGGGCCACAGCGCGAGACGCGCGTTCTTCGAGAGGCTGACCAGCGTCGGCCCTCCCGCCGGGGCCGCGGCGGCGCTCGCGAAGCCCGGGGTGTTGGCCGGCTGGAGATCGGTCAGGAGCGACACGGCCGCGAGCACGCCCGCCAGGAGGGCCAGCTCGACCACAGCCCTCCTGCGCACCTCGCCGAACCGGTCGAGCGCGTGCCGGTTGCGGTACCCGAGCGCGACCAGGCCGCCGAGGAGGACAGTCTTCACGATGAGCGTCCGCCCGTAGCCGGTCGACCACACCTGGCTAACGGCGCCCACCTCCCACAGCGCCCGGCCGGCGCCCGTCACTGCGACCACGACCACGGACGCCAGCGCTGCGGTCGAGAAGCGCCCGAGCACGGCCCGCCGCACGCGCTCGCGGGCGCTGTCTGCCAGCCCGCGGGTGGCGTGGGGGACGACCAGGACGAGCTGGGCAAGACCGCCGATCCACACTGCGGCCGCCGCGACGTGGACGGCGTCGACGGAGATGGTGAAGACGCCGCGGCCGGGGTCGCCGGCGTGGCCCGAGTATCCCGGGACGATGATCGTCCACACGCCCAGCGCCACCGCCGGCACCGCCAGCGCCGCCGCGCCGATCCGGCTTCGGCGCACGGTCGCGAAGGCCGCGGCGGCAGAGATGCAGAAGATGGCCGCCAGGTCGATCCCACGGCCGAACTCGCGCCCGAACCGGGTTGCCTGGATCGCCGAGGCGACCGGGCCGCGGTGGTCGAACGCCTCCCAGAACGAGACGCCGGCCACCTCCGCGCCCTGGCGGGTGAGCGCCACCCAGCCGCCGGCCAGCATGAGCACCGCGGCGGCGGTGAAGACCTGGGTTGCCCGGATCCGCTCGCGCAGGTCGGCCATCGCGCGCGGCTGGCCCTCGAGCGACGCCAGCACCGGCCGCCAGATCGCCGCGCGGAAGACGACGCCGCCGATCACGAGCACGAGCCCGCAGAAGTAGGCGAACCGGGCGACGAGAAACGGCCAGTCGAGGGTCGCCGTCTGCACCTCGGCCGCCTGGGGCGGCGGCCGCCCGGCGCCCACGCCGATCGCGAAGACGCCGGAGATGATGTGGCCGTCGGTCGAGACGATCCGCCAGCGCACCGTGTAGTCGCCGTCCGGGAGGCCCTTCTGGAGCGGGATGACGAGAGCCCTGACGTCGCCCGAGGCTGTGGTGGCGGCCCCCGAGGTGACGGTCTCTCCCCGGTCGTTCGTCACCGTGCTCGCGACGTCGCGCACCTGCTGGTCGAAGTGCAGCACGATCTGCCCGGGCGCCGTCGTGACGACCGAGCCCGCGGCCGGATCGGTGCGGAGCAGGTTGGCGTGGGCCTGAGCGGCCGCCGGGAAGGCGGCCGCGAGCAGGAACGCGGCGAGGAGGGCTGTGCGCTTCAGCGGCGCTTCCTGAAGCTGATCGCGAGCGCCGCCGCCGCCAGGCCGAGCGCGGCCACGCTGAGACCGCGGCCGGCCGTGTCGCCGCTTGATCCCGCGGACTCCTTTGCGACCTCGACGACAGGTGTCTTCCACACCTTCGTCGTCCCGTCGGCGAAGGTCTGCACGCCGACCAGGTGCAGCGTCGTGTCGCTCGATCCGACCGAGGCCGAGAAGCGGAAGAGGCCCAGGTCCTCGGGTGCGACCGAGCCGCCCTGCCAGCTGATCGCGACGATCCGGTGGGACTGGTCGCGGACGAGCTGCGTGCTGAAGCCCGGCGTCGAGGCTGCGCCATCCACCTCCATGCCGTCGGGCACGGTCAGGCGCAGGCCGGTCAGCGCCTGCTCGCTCTCGTTGGGCGAGAGCACGGTGTAGAGCGTGAACGAGCCGGGGTCGACCCGGTCGGGGGACATCTCGACATGGGCGGAGGCCGCGGCCGGGAAGGCCAGGAGTGCGGCCGCCGCAAGCGCGAGTGCGCGCATGAGCATTCCTCCTGATCGCGAAGGTGCGGGTCAGGCGGGGAGGGGCGGCGCGCGTCCCTGCGGCAGGCGCCGGGCGGGAGCCGGCGTCAGGGCGGGGCGGAGGCGCGGGTTTCGCGCCGGGGAGAGCTCGGAGAGGAGCTCGAGCAGCCGGCCGGCGACCGCCTCGAGCCTTTCGAGCGCCGATGCCAGCGCCCGGTCGACCGCCGCGGCGGCCAGCGCGGCGCCGAGCGCCAGCGCGAGATGCAGCGCGATCGCGCCGCCGGCTCCGGTGTGGGCGGGCGCGCCGGCGGCGAGCAGGGCCACGTGGGCGCACGCCTGCGACACCACGAGGACCACGGCGGCCTCCAGCACGGTGAGCGGCCGGTGCCCGCGGTCGGGCAGGCGCTCCACGCGTCCGTGCTCGAGCTCCGCCGCCGCCCAGCGCGCCGCCGATGCGACGATGCCGGTCCACGCGAGCCCGGCCGCGGCCAGGGCCGCTCCGAGAGTGGCCGCCGCCGCCCAGCGCGGGTCGGTGAGCTCACCCCAGCCGCCGTGTGCCGCCGCGGCCGACCCGGCCGCCAGACCGGCGAGCGTCAGGTACCGCGCTCCTCGTCCAGAGGACATGTTGGGAGTATCGCAGCGTGGGGTAAAGTCGCGCCGTGGAGAACGGCACCCTGGAGCGGATGGCCGACCTCGTCGTCGAGTTCGGCGCCAACGTGCAGCCGGGCCAGCGCGTGCACGTCGGCGCGTCGGTCGGCCAGGAGGAGCTCGCCCGCGCGATCGCGGCCCGCTGCTATCGGGCCGGGGCCGTCTTCGTGAACGTCGTCTACAGCGACCCATGGGTGCAGCGGGCGCGGCTGGACGAGGCCGTCGACGAGGCGCTGGGCCACGAGCCGGGCTGGGTCGTGCAGATGATGCGCGAGCTCGGCGAGGAGCGCGGCGCGACCATCGGCCTGAGCGGGCCTGTGGCACCGGGCCTCCTGGACGGCGCCGACCCCGACCGGATTCGCCGGGACGTCCCGCCCGGCCGTCGCGAGGCGATCGAGAACCTGCGCGGCGCCCGGCTCAACTGGTCGGCGATCCCGTGCCCCTCGCCGGGCTGGGCCGCGCTCGTGCACCCGGACCTCGACGCCGACGAGGCGCTTGCGAAGCTGTGGGACCAGGTCGTGCATATCTGCCGCGTCGACGAGGCCGATCCCGTGGCGGCCTGGGGCGAGCGGATGGAGCAGATCGAGCAGGCCAAGGCGGCGCTCAACGAGCTCGAGCTCGACGCCGTCCACCTGCGCGGCCCGGGGACGGATCTCGAGATCGGCCTCCTGCCCACGTCGAAGTGGATGGGCGGGCATCTGACGACGCACTACGGCCTCGTCCACCATCCCAACCTGCCCACCGAGGAGGTGTTCGCGGTGCCCGACCCGGAGCGGGTGCAGGGCACCGTGCGCGCGTCGAAGCCGCTGCAGCTCGACGGCTCGATCGTGCGCGACTTCACCGTCCACTTCGACCGCGGCCGGGTCGTGCGGATCGACGCGGCCGCCAACGGCGGCGTCCTCAAGGCCTATGCCGACCGAGACGACGGGGCAGGCAGGCTGGGCGAGATCGCCCTCGTCGACGGCCGCGGCCGGGTGGGACCGCTCCAGACGGTCTTCTACGACACGCTGATCGACGAGAACGCGGCGTCGCACATGGCGCTCGGCCAGGGCTTCGACTGGGCGGTCTCCGCCGAGGACGTGGAGCGCGTCAACCGCAGCCAGATCCACGTGGACTTCATGTTCGGCTCCGACGAGGTCGAGATCGACGGCGTGACGCGGGCGGGCGAGCGGGTCCCGCTCCTGCGCGAGGGCGCCTGGCAGATCTGACGGGCGAGCGGCTCAGGCCGCGCCGGTGCGCATGCGGAAGATCGTCGCGATGACCTCGGCCGGGTCGAGGTCGTCGCCGGCGCCGAGGTGGCCGCCGCGCAGGCGAAGCGACGTGTAGGCCATGAGGTCGCGCATCGAGATCATGCCGATCACGTGCCCGTCCGCGTTGACGACCGGCAGGTGGCGGAAGTGGCCGTCGACCATGAGCGCCATGGCCTCGGCGATCTCGGTCTCGGGGCCCGTCGTCAGGACGTGCCGGGTCATCCGCTGATCCACCGGGGTGCCCGGGTCGATCCCGTCCGACACGCAGCGCAGCAGGTCGCGCTCGGTGATGACACCGCACAGGTCGCCCTTCTCGTCGAGCACGACAGCAGCACCGATGTCAGCCTCGACCATGCGCCGGGCGGCGTCGCCAATCGGCGTCTCGGGGACGACCGAGATGACGTTCGTCGCCATGACGTCGGTGAGCTGCATCAGGTCGAGTGTACGAGGGGTGGGGTGGTCATGCGAGCAGAAGCGTTGGCGCCTCGAGGTGGCGCTTCACCGTCTGGAGCAGGCGCGCGCCGTCCGCGCCCGAGCATGCGCGGTGGTCGCAGGAGAGCGTCACCGACATGATGTCGCCCACCGCGACCGCGCCGTCGCGGACGACCGGGCGCTGGATCGTGGCCGACACGGCCAGGATCGTCGACTCGGGCGGGTTGATGATGGCCGCGAAGGCCGAGACCCCGAGCATCCCCATGTTCGAGACCGTGAACGTGCCGCCCTCGATCTCCCTCTGGCGCAGCTTCCCCGCCCGCGCCCGCTCGGCCAGGTCGCGCGCCTCGACGGCGATCTGGCGCAGGCTCTTGGTGTCGGCGTCGCGCAGGACGGGAACGATCAGGCCGTCGTCGAGCGCCACCGCGATGCCGACGTGCGCGTGGGCGTGGTAGACGTGCGTCCCGTCGACGTAGGAGCGGTGGGCCTGCGGGTGCTGCACGAGCGCCTGGGCAGAGGCCCGCACGATCAGGTCGTTCACCGACACCTTCTCGCCCGAGTCGGCCAGCGCCTCGTTCAGCTCCTTGCGCAGCTGGAGCGCCCGCGTCATGTCGATCTCGGAGCTGACGTAGAAGTGGGGGACGGTCGTCTTCGACTCCGTCATCCGCCTGGCGACCGCCTTCAGCATGGGCGAGAGCTCGCGCACCTCGTCGCCCTCGGCGGGGGCTGAGACAGCGGGACCTGTCGCCGGTGGTTCAACCGGAGCGGGCTTCTCCGGCGCCTGCTCCGCCGTGCCGAGTGCGCGTTCGACGTCGGCCTTCACAATGCGGCCGTCGGGCCCGCTGCCCTTGCCGGCCAGCGAGCGCAGGTCGAGCCCGGCGGTGTCGGCCATGCGCCGCGCGATCGGGCTCACGCGGAGCACCTCGGCCTTGCCGTTGCCCTGCGGCGCTGGAGCCGGTGGCGCCGCTGCAACATTGGGGTCTGACCCCGATGTTGCAGGCTCGGGCTCCGGTTCGGCGGCAGCCGCGGGTTCCTTCTCGGCCGGCGCGTCCGCGACCTCCTCGCCGGCCTCGCCGACGATCGCGATCGGGGCGCCCAGAGCGGCGGTCTCGCCGTCGTCCACGATGATGCGAAGGACGGTGCCGTCGTCGTAGGCCTGGAACTCCATCGTCGCCTTGTCGGTCTCGATCTCGGCGATGACGTCGCCCTCGCGGAAGCTGTCGCCCTCGCGCTTCAGCCAGCGGCCGATGCGGCCCTCCTCCATGGTGTCGGAGAGGCGGGGCATGGTCAGCTCCTCGGACACGGCACCTCCCTCACAGCCCGCACTCCCGAAGCAGGGAGCGCGCGGCGGCTTCGATCTTGGACTCGAGCGGCAGCGCCGCCAGCTCGAGCGGCTTGGAGTACGGCATCGGCACCTCGGCGGCTCCGACCCGCTCGACCGGTGCGTCCAGGTCGTCGAAGCAGGCCTTCTGGATGCGGGCCGCGAGCTCCGCACCGACGCCGAACGTCGACCAGCCCTCCTCGGCCACGAGCACGCGGTTGGTCTTGCGCACGGACTCGACGACCGTGTCGACGTCGAGGGGCCGCAGCGAGCGCAGGTCGATCACCTCGACCGAGATCCCGTCCTGCCCCAGCCGGTCGGCGACCCGCAGCGCCCGCTGCACCGTGTAGGAGTGCGCGACGATCGTGAGGTCGTCGCCCTCCTTCGCCACGTCGGCGACGCCGATGGGGACGGTGAAGTCGCCGTTCTCGGGCATGGTCCCGGTCACGTTGTAGAGAACGAGGTTCTCGCAGAAGAGCACGGGGTCGTCATCGCGGATCGCGGTCTTCAGCATCCCGTACGCGTCGGCCGGGTTGGAGGGCGCGACCACCTTGAGGCCGGGGCAGCCGGCGAACCAGGCCTCGAGCGACTGGGAGTGCTGCGCGGTGAGCTGGGCACCGGCGCCGCCGGGCGTGCGGATGACGAGCGGCACGCCGACGGTGCCGCCGAACATGTAGCGGATCTTGGCGGCGTGGTTCACGACCTGGTCCATCGCCACCAGGATGAAGTTGATCGTCATGATCTCGACGACCGGCCGCAAGCCCATCATGGCCGCGCCGATGCCGGCACCGACGAAGCCCTCCTCGGAGATCGGCGTCTCGCGAACCCGCTCCGCGCCGTACTTCTGCCACAGCCCGGCCGTGACCTTGTACGAGCCCTCGAACTTGCCGATCTCCTCGCCCATCAGGAAGACGTCGCGGTCGCGGTCGAGCTCCTCGTCGAGCGCCCGGCGCAGCGCCTCGCGGTAGGTCACGTCTGCCATTCGGGCTCCTCGCCGCGCTCGCCGAACGGGGCGCCGGTCGCCATGCGGCCGAACTGCTCGCGCCAGTCGGGGTCGCCGTAGAGGTGCTCGTAGAGGCCGTCGCGGCTCGGGAACGACGCCGCCAGCGCCTCGGAGATCGCCGCCTTGACCTCAGCCGCCACCTCGTCCCAGATCGCCTCCAGATCGGCGCCGGTTGCGATCCCGCGGTCGCCCAGGAGGAGGCCGTAGCGCGTGATCGGGTCGCGCTCGCGCCAGGACTGCACCTCCTCGGGCGTCCGGTAGACCTTGCCGGCGTCGGCGACGGAGTGCCCGCGATACCGGTACGTGATCGTCTCGAGGATCGACGGCCGCCGTTCCTCGCGGGCCTGTCCGAGCAGCCGGGCCGCGGCCTCGCGGACGGCCAGGACGTCGTTGCCGTCGACGCGCTCGCCTGCGACCCGGTAGGCGGCGCCGTGCTTGGCCAGCTCCGGCTCCGCGTTCGACTGGTCGACGCGCGTGCCCATGCCGTACTGGTTGTTGATCGCCTGGAAGACGATGGGGAGGTTCCAGAGCGACGCCAGGTTGAGCGCCTCGTGGTAGGCGCCGGTCGCCATCGCCCCGTCCCCGAACTGGCACAGGACGGCGTGCGGCTGGTCGCGGTAGGTGAATGCCAGCGCGGCTCCGGTGGCGATCGGCAGATGGGCGCCGACGATGCCCCAGCCGCCGAAGAACCTGCGCTCGACATCGAGCAGGTGCATCGAGCCGCCGCGGCCGTGGGCGACGCCGGTGTCCTTGCCGAAGAGCTCGGCCATGACCGCCGCAGCAGGGCTCCCGACGGCGAGCGCGGTCGCGTGGTCGCGGTAGCTCGCAAAGAGGGCGTCGCCCTCCTCGAGGGCGTCGATCGCGCCGATCGACGCCGCCTCCTCGCCGATCGCGAGGTGGCAGTAGCCGCCGATCCGGGCGCGCGTGTACTGCTCCTCCGTGCGCTCCTCGAAGCGGCGAACGAGCGCCATCTGCCGGAAGAGCCGCAGGGCGTGCTCGCGGTCGCCTAGCACCGCGGTCTGAGTGGCCGCCGGTTCCGCCATCGAACGGAACTGTAGTACGGGTCGGATACGCTCTCGGCGTGGCGACTCCGGTGACCGTTCCGAGCCTTGGCGACGACGTCCCGTCGGCCGTCCTCATCCGCTTCCTCGTCGAGCCGGGCGCACCGGTGAAGCGCGGCGACGCGCTCTACGAGCTCGACACCGACAAGGTGACCCAGGAGGTCGAGGCCGAGGCCGACGGCGTGCTCCTGGCCGTCACGGGGACGCCGGGCGTCGACTACCTCGTGGGCGCGACCATCGGCTGGATCGGCGAGCCCGGCGAGGATCCGCCGGCCTGATCGAGCCGCGATGTCCGCGTTGCTAGGATGGCCGTCCGATGGAATGTGACGTCGCCGTACTCGGGGGCGGGCCGGGCGGCTACCCCGCAGCCATCCGCGCCGCTCAGCTCGGTGCCCGCGTGGTGCTGATCGAGGCCGACCGCGTCGGCGGCACCTGCATCACCGTCGGGTGCATCCCGACGAAGGCGCTGGTCCAGACCGCGCACGCCATGAAAGACGCGAACGGCCACTTCGCCCAGCTCGGAGTGAAGGTGTCGGGCGCGGAGCTCGACTTCGCCCAGGCTCAGGCCAACAAGCAGGGGATCGTCGACGGGCTCGTGAACGGCATCACGGGCGTCGTCAAGGCCAACGAGATCGCGATCGTCTCCGGGAAGGGCACGTTCACCGACGCGAACACCATCGCGGTCGACGGCGGCGAGGAGGTCAAGTTCCAGTCCGCCGTGATCGCCACCGGCTCGCAGTCGCTGCGACCGCCGGTCGACGGGATCGACGGCCCGCGCTGCGTCGACTCCACCGGCCTGCTCGCGATCGAGCAGGTGCCGAAGCGGCTCGCCATCCTCGGCGGCGGGGTGATCGGCGTCGAGTTCGCGTCGATCTTCGCGCATTTCGGCACCGAGGTCACGATCGTCGAGATGCTCGACCACCTCATCCCGATGGAGGACGAGGACGCGAGCAAGGAGCTCGAGCGGGCGTTCAAGAAGCGCAAGATCGCCACGCACCTCGGAGCCAAGGCGACCAGGATCGAGGACTCCGGCGACGCCGCCGTGCTGCACTTCGAGGGCAAGGACGGGAGCGCCGCGAGCATCGAGGCCGACCTCGTCCTGGTGGCGACCGGGCGCGGCCCGCGCGTGCGCGACAACGGCCTCGAGGCCGCGGGCGTGGAGTACGACCCCCGCCGCGGGGTCATCGCCGACCGGCACATGCGCACGAACGTCGGCCACATCTACGCGGTCGGCGACGCGGCCGGCGTCTACCAGCTCGCGCACACCGCCTTCCGCGAGGGCGAGGTCGCCGCCGAGAACGCGCTCGGCCACGACGCCACGATGGACTACTCGGCCGTTCCGCGGTGCGTCTACACCGACCCCGAGGTGGCGGCGGTCGGGCTGACCGAGGCCCAGGCCCGCGAGGCCCACGGCGAGGAGATCGCGATAGGGCGGTTCCCGATGGCGGCGTCGGGTCGCGCCCTGATGTACGGCGAGCGCACGGGCTTCGCCAAGACCATCCACGAGACCCGCTACGGCGAGCTCCTGGGCCTGGTCATCGTCGGCGTGCAGGCCACCGAGCTCGTGAACGCCGGCGTCATCGGCATCACGGCGGAGGCCACGATCGAGACGATCGCCGACTCGATCGCCGCCCACCCGACGCTCGCAGAGGCGGTCAAGGAGGCGGCGCTCGTGGCGCTGGGGCGGCCGATCCACCTGCCGCCGTCGCGCCCGCGGGCGAAGGCCGCGGCTCGGTGAGTCGCAGCGTCGACGCCTCGAAGTATCTGATCCCGACGCTCAAGGACGACCCGGCCGACGCGGAGGCCGCCAGTCACCGGCTCCTGGTTCGGGGCGGCTTCGTGCGCCAGATCGGCGCCGGCCTCTACACGTACCTGCCGCTGGGCTGGCGGGTGCTCCAGAAGACGATGGGCGTCGTTCGCGAGGAGATGGACACGATCGGCCAGGAGATGCTGATGCCGGTGCTCCAGCCCGCCGAGCTGTGGTACCCGACCGGGCGCTGGGACCTCGACGTCCTGTACAAGCTCGAGGACTCGTCGGGGAAGCCCTACGCGCTCGCGATCACCCACGAGGAGTGCGTCACCTTCCACGCTGCCCGCGAGATCCGGTCGTACCGCGAGCTGCCGCAGATCTGGTACCACCAGCAGACGAAGGAGCGCGACGAGCCGCGGCCGCGCGGCGGGATTCTGCGCACGCGCGAGTTCATCATGAAGGACTCCTACAGCTTCGACCGCGACCTGGCCGGCATGGAGGAGTCCTACGCCAAGCATCGCGACGTCTACGTGCGGATCTTCGACCGCTGCGGCCTCGAGACCTATCCCGTCGAGGCCGAGAGCGGCATGATGGGCGGGCACGGCGGCGAGGAGTTCCTGGCTCCCAGCCCGAACGGCGAGGCCGAGCTCGTGCGCTGCTCGAACTGCGACTACGCCGCCAACGTCGAGGTGGCCCGCTCGCGTCCGCGGCCGCCGGAGCTGCCGGCGCCGCTCGCCGCGCCCGAGGAGATCGAGACGCCGGGCGCGACGACGATCGACGGCCTGGCCGAGATGCTCGGGATCGACCCGGCCGCCACCGCGAAGGCGATGCCGGTCGTCGCCGACGGCAAGGTGGTGCTCGCGCTCGTTCGCGGCGATCACCGCCTGCACGAGATGAAGCTCGAGAAGGCGCTCGGCCATGAGGCGCGTCCGGCGCGCCCGGAGGAGATCCGCGAGGCGTTCGGCGCCGACCCGGGCTCGATCGGCCCCGTGGGGGCGAGCGTGGCCGTGATCGCCGACGAGTCGCTGCGCGAGGGCCAGTACGTCGGCGGGGCCAACCGCACGGGCTGGCACCTGCGCGGGCTCGAAGCCGGCCGCGACTACCAGGCGGAGTTCCACGACCTGCGCGAGGCGGCCGCGGGCGACACCTGTGACGCCTGTGGCGAGGGCACGCTGAGCGTCGAACCGGCG
>Ga0070700_100001712_pt1 | contig 11011 bp, 11 predicted proteins | sample KBSK5101metaG_FD_65456 | JGI IMG/M metagenome (GOLD analysis project Ga0070700, IMG submission 65456) | Corn, switchgrass and miscanthus rhizosphere microbial communities from Kellogg Biological Station, Michigan, USA - KBS K5-10-1 metaG | ecosystem: Host-associated > Plants > Roots >...
CCATCCCATCGGCGCGAGCGGCGCGCGCGTGCTCACCACCTTGATCTACGCGCTGAAGCGCCAGGGCCGCCAGGGAAAGAAACGCGGCATCGCCTCCCTCTGCCTGGGCGGCGGCAACGGCGTGGCGCTGGCGATCGAGGTCGTTTAGCTCGACACCTCGCGCACCCCCGACGCATACAGGAGGTCGGTCACCAGGTCGGCCTGCTGCAGGTTGCCGATCAGCCACATCCGCGGCAGCGGCGCGCGCCTGACCAGCGTCGGGGTCTCGATGATCCCGTCACGCTCCGCCGCGGCCGGATCCTCTTCCACATATACGACCGAGCAGCGCACGTACTGCGGATCGAACCGCTCCAGGACCGATCGCAGCGCGCGTTCGGCCTGGCGCGACAGCAGCGACGCCTGCGCGACGTACAAGGCCAGCTCCACGGCTCCGTCTGACGCATGGATTTCTCTCATGCCGCCGCTATCACAACAAAGTTGCCGCGCCGGTGCAACCGGCGTCTTCCGTTAGAATGCCCTGATGGCCGACACGACAATCCGGCGCGTGGGCGTGGTGGGCGCCGGCACGATGGGGAACGGGATTGCGCAGGTCTTTGCGCAGTCGGGGTTCGAGGTGAAGCTGTGCGATGCGGTGCCGGCGGCACTGGAACGCGCGCGCACCACGATCGAGAAGAGCCTGGGGAAGTTCGTCGAGAAAGGCAAGCTGACCGCGCCGCAGCGTGACGAATCGCTCGGGCGGCTGAAGACCTTCAGCGCCATCGACGACCTCGCCGACGTCGACTACGTCGTCGAAGCGATCGCCGAGCAGGCGGACGCGAAGACCGATCTCTTCGCGCGCCTGGACGCCGTCACGCGGCCGCACGTCATCCTGTCGTCGAACACCTCCTCGATTTCGATCACGTTGCTCGGCGCGGCAACGAAGCGCCCCGACAAGGTGCTCGGCATGCACTTCATGAACCCCGTGCCGCTGATGACATTGGTCGAGCTCATTCGCGGCCAGGCGACGTCGCCCGAGTCGATGGCCATCGCCACGGAGCTGTGCCGGACGCTGGGCAAGACGCCGGTGGAAGCGGCCGACTATCCCGGCTTCATCTCCAACCGCATCCTGATGCCGATGATCAACGAGGCGATCTACGCGGTGATGGAAGGGGTCGGGACACCGGAAGCGATCGACACGGTGATGAAGCTCGGCATGAACCATCCCATGGGGCCGCTGACGCTCGCCGATTTCATCGGGCTCGACGTGTGTCTGGCGATCCTCAACGTCCTGCACGACGGACTCGGCGATCCGAAGTATCGTCCGTGCCCGCTGCTGCGGCGCATGGTCGCGGCCGGCCATCTCGGACGCAAGAGCGGCCGCGGATTCTATACCTATTGAGGTGAGATGTCCGACCTGCGCGCGACCCTGAGGCAACTCCGCCAGAGTCCGGCCCACCTTGCCGCGTGCCTCCTGTCGCTGTCCGCCGGGATGGCGATCTGCGTCGCCGTCTTCTCCGCCTTCAACGCGATGGTGTTCGAACCGATTCCCGGCGTGAGGGATCGGCGGCAGCTGGTGCAGCTGCGCTGGGGCGACGGGAGCGTCACCTTCTCGCCCGCCGAAGCGTGCGTTGCGCTGCTGTTCTTGACCGGACTCGCCGTCCGCTCGCTGCAGGCGGCTGCCAGGCTCATTCCCGCCGGCGCGGCAGGTACGCTCGTCGCCGACATCGACCTGTCGACGCTGCCGCAAGGACAGCCAGGCCCCGGCGACTTCGTCGACGCCGTCGACGACACCCTGCGCTCGCAGACCGCCGTCTCGAGCGCCGGCATCGCGGATTTTTTCGGGATCGGCGGCGGCGTCACGTACTGGATGCCGTCGGACGGCCTCGACGCGGCCAGGGCGGCGCGCGGCGGATTCGTCACCGGCGGATGGTTCGAATCGATGGGCGTCCGTCTGCCTCGCCGGCCAGCCCTTCGCCTCACATGATCCGGCGTCCGCCGTGGTCAATGAATCGTTCGCGGCCCTCAGCGGAGCCTCCGTGACCTCCATCCTCGGCGCCCGGCTGCGGATCGCGCACGCCAGCACGGGCGTCCGCCCGGTGCGGATCGTCGGCGTCGTTTCGAGCCTCGTGCCGTCGAGCGCCGGCGTATCGGTCCCGATGATCTTCCTCCCGATGCCGCGGTCGGCTCCCGCGGCGCTGGTCCTGACGGTGCGCGCCGGTGACGTCGCCACGGCGCTGAAAGCCGCGCGCGCGGCCGTGTGGTACGCGGCTCCCGACGCACCACTCATGCGGACACAGTCCGTCCGCGCGCGCTACGAGGAACGCTCGGGGCCGTTGCGGGCGACGACGCGCATTGGAATGGAGCTCGGCGGCCTGGCGCTGGTGCTCGCGATGGCCGGCCTCTACGCGGTAATGGCGTACGCCGTCCGGCGGCGCACGCGCGAGATCGGCATCCGCATGGCCGTCGGCGCGACGCTGCCGCAAATCCTGACGCTCGTGTTGCGGCAGGGCTTCGCGCTGACGGTGCTGGGCGTCGCGGTCGGCTCCGCCGCGGCGATTCCGCTGGCGTTCCTGATGCGCTCGATCTTCCAGGGCATCTCCCCAGTCGATCCGCGCGCACTCCTGTCCACCGGCGCCCTGCTCGCCGCCGCCGCCCTGACCGCGAGTCTCGTGCCTGCCTGGCGGGCCGCCCGCGTGAATCCGATTGCCTCGCTTCGCGACAATTAACCAGCCGGCGCCGCCTTCGGCACCAGCTTCAGGATCTTGCCGGCATTGCCGTCGGTCAGCACGTAGAGCATCTCGTCGGGACCTTCGACCACGCCGCGGATGCGCGCCTTCAGGTCGCTCAGCAGCGGCTCTTCCGCGACGACGCGGTTGTTGCGCAGCTCGAGCCTGATCAGCGCGCGGCCGGCGAGCGCCGAGACGAAGAGACTGCCGTCCCACGCGGGAAAGCGCTTGCCGCTGTAGAAGGCGATGCCGGCCGGCGCGATGTCGGGCGTCCAGAAGTAGACGGGCTGCTCCATCCCGTCTTCCGTGGTCTTGTCGCCGTTGATCGGCTTGCCGGTGTATTCACGCCCGTAGCCGATGACCGGAAACCCGTAGTTCTTTCCCTTCTCGACCCTGTTGATCTCGTCGCCGCCGCGCGGGCCGTGTTCGCTCGTCCACAACTGCCCCGTGCGGGGATCGATGGCGACGCCCTGCATGTCGCGGAAGCCCAGCGCATAGATCTCGGGCCGCGCGCCGGCGCGGCCGACGAAGGGATTGTCTTTCGGGATCGATCCGTCGGCGTTGATGCGCAGCACCTTGCCCATCAGGCTGTCGAGCTGCTGCGGCTGCGGCCAGTCCACGGAATTGATGCCGACGCCGCCGGGGATCGACGACGTCACAAAGAGCGTGCCGTCACGCGCCTGGATCACGCGCCCGCCGGTGCCCTCCGCCTCCAGCAGGACCTTCACGTTCTCGATCCGGCGATCGTCGGCAGAGAGCGTCGCACGCGCGACCAGCAGCACACCGGGATAACGTGGCAGCGCGTTGAGCTCGGCGCCGTCGGGCAGCACGGTGTAGCTCAGGAACAGCGTGCGGTTCTTCGAGAAGTCGCGATCCGCACGGACCTCGAAGAGGCCCTGTCCGCGCGCCCAGAGGTTCGTCGGCAAGCCGTCAAGCGGCTCGGACACCTTGCCGTCGCGGCCGACGATCTTGATCCGGCCCGGGCGTTCGCCGACGAGCATGCGGCCGTCCGGCAGAAAGCTGACACAGAACGCGCCGGTGAAGCCTTCCGCCACGGTCTGCACCTCGTACGGCCGGGCCGTCTTCGGCAGCGGCGCGCGCGTCTGCCCGGGCCACCGCGGCGCCGGCGCGTAGCCGTCGGCCGCCGTGGTGCCCGCTTCGGGACCTGTCGGCGTCACCGGCGGACGCGGCACCGGATGGACGGCCTGGAGCAGGAGCAGCGCGGCAGGCAGCAGGCGCATGGTCCGTCCATGCTAAACGGTGAGCTCGCAATGCCCAAGGGCCAGTGCCCCGGGCATCGCGGGTGGAGCCGCCCGAGCCGCGTCTAGCTGCCCGACCGGCCCGATCGCGGCGGCCAGTCCTTGTGGTGGCCGCGCTCGTCGACGACGAGGTCGCGGGTGCCGGGCGGCAGGACCTGCAGCGTCTTCAGGAACTCGACGATCGCGTCCTGATCGAACGGCGCGAGCGCCTCGAACGCGATCCGCGCGGCCCTCGCCTCGCCGTCGTGCGCCTTGATCGCCTGGCGCAGCGTCGTGAACATGCCGTGGTGGAAGAACGGCGGCTCGTTGGCCGCGCCCCACAGCTTGCGCGTCAGGAACCGCCGGTTGCCGGCGAAAAAGCCCGGCGACCCCGCCGGCTGATTCATGTCGAGCGGCTCGATGTTCGGATCCCCGGCGACGCCGGTGGTGATGTCGTGCAGCTTGAGATCGGTGAACGCCGGCACCATCACGACACCGCCCGACGGTCTCAGCCGCGGCTGCGGCAGATCGTCGCTCGACAGGTCGACCGAGAGCGTCGGCGCCTGGCCGGCCTGCAGGTTCGGCGGAGCGGCGGGATTGAAGGGATTGGGCTCGGTGAAGACCCAGCCGCGCCGATCGAGCGGCAGCGCCGGCACGTGACAGGTCGTGCAGCCGATCGCGGCGAAGCGCTTCTCGCCGACGAGCACCGCCTCCTCGATCTCCGGATCGTCGGGGATCACGCGTCCCGGCACCGCCATCGCCGCCTGGAAGATCGACACGGCCGTCACGTCGGCGCGCGTCATTTCGTTGACCACGCCGTCGCCGTCCGAATCGGTGTTGATTCCGAACCGCTCGGTCGACTGGATGCCGTGGTGGTGGTTGAACGCGTTGTTGGAGAACTGACGGAGCGACACGACGTTGCCCGCCTGGTGGAACGGACGCACGATCAGACTCGGCGGGCTCGCCGGGCCGGCGGTGGCGAGACTCGGCGCGGCGAGCCCTTCCACGCCGCTGGTGATCCACGAGCCGTCGGCGGCTCTCGCGATGCGGCCGAACGAAATCCCCTTGCTGACGAGCGGACCCGCCGCGCCCGGCGGCGTCGCGTTGCGGATCGCCTGCAGGTCCTCGGTCATCTGCCGCGCCAGCATCTCGATGTAGCCCGAGCCGAACATGCCGAGTGTCGCGCGCGAGTTGGAGACGGTCTGCAGGCGCGGGTCGACGCCCGATTCGTCCATCGCGCCGCGCGTCGGCGTCATGTCGGTGCCGTCGAAGGTGAGAAAGTCGAAGCGCTGCGCCAGCACGAAGACGTTGGCGACGATGTCGCCGCCGCCGCCCGGGATGCCGAACGGCAGGTTGTGGCAGCCGGCGCACGAATTGGCGTCGGGGCCCGAGAGGCGGTTGAAGCTGCGCGGGAACTCGAGCGGGCTCGACGGATCGCTCAGCGGCGCACCCGTGCCCTTCGTACGGGGCCGTCCGCCGCCTTCCTCGGTCGTCCAGACCGCAGAGAACAACCGCTGGCCGTACGCGAGCAGGTCGCGCAGCGGCACGGAGAACTCCTGCCCGTCCTGGAGATGCTCGGGGATGGCGACTTCGCGTCCGACACGCGACTGCGTGAGCACGGTCGTGAGCGTGGCCAGGTAGACGACCGCTGCTGCGCCGGCCACCCGGGTAAGCGTCCGCATGAGAGCCCTTCCCGCGCCGGCCGCGTCGCAGGTCGGGCCAACAGCGACCATTTCTTCTACAGGCGGCGCCGCGCGGCTGTCAACGAAAACGCTCAGGTCGAGCTGGCGATCTCAGCCGTGGCCCGGCGCGGCGTTACCATGCGTGCATGACGGCACAGTACGCGACCCCGGCGATCGCTTCGACCGTGATCCCGCGCGCCCTCATCCCGGCGCGCCAGCACCTCCTCGACGTCTACGCGAGCGAGATCAACAAGGTCGCGTCGGTCTGGCGCGGCTTCGACGCGGCGACGATCGACTATCGGCCGCACGCGAAGTCGACGACCGTCGGCGGCATCTTCAAGCACGAGTTGCTCTCGGGGCGGCGCTTCTTCGGCGAGTTCCTGGGATTGTCCGAACCGGACGCCGCGCTCGTCGTGCCGTCGGCGATGACGGTGGACGCCTGCGTCGCGCGCCTGGCCGACCTCGCCGTCGCGCGCCTGCCGCAGCTCGCCGCCAGGACGGACGACTGGTGGACCGCGACCGTCCCGTTCTTCGACGTGGAGCGCACCAGGGAGTGGGTGTTCTGGCGTCGCGTGCTGCACACCGCGCACCATCGCACGCAGCTGACCGTCTATCTGCGGCTCCTCGATCGCCCGGTGCCGCCGATCTACGGACCGACCGCCGACGTCACCGTCAGCGGCGCCGATCCGACGTCCACCGTCGACGCCGCCCGCCGCCGCTGACTCGGGGGTCAGGTCTGTAAAACGGCGAATCGCGGTGCCAGGCCGGTCGGGGGTCAGGTCTGAAAAGCGGCGAATCGCGGTGCCAGGTCGGTCGGGGGTCAGGTCTGTAAAACGACGGATCGAGGTGCCAGGCCGGTAAGTTCGCTGCTGCGCCGTCACCGACCTGGCACCTCGTGGTGACGTTTTACAGACCTGACCCCCGACCGACCTGGCGGCTGCCGCCGCCAGAGGACCGCCGCGGCGAGCGGCCCGAGGAGCAGCACTTCGACGAGCAGCGCCCTCGTGTTGTAGATCCAGAACCGCGTTTCCCAGTAGCGGCGCGAGACCGCCGGAAAGATCTCGATCGGCGCCTTGAAGTAGTCGCGCGACACCGGCCAGAGCGCCATCACGCCGATCGGCGGACGGGTGTCGTTGCTGAGCCAGTCGAGCGCCACGTGCGACGCCCAGGCGAGCGCGACCGCGAGCGCCCAGCGCGGACTCCGCGTGATGCCCCACGCCACCAGGCCGGCAAGAACGGCCACGCCGAGACTGTGGCTCATGCCACGGTGATCGTGGACGAGCAGATCGAGATCCGGCGCAATGGCGACGAGGGCAAGGACTGCCGCGGCGCGCCACTGCGGGCGCGGCACGATCCGCCATGCGACCGCGACGGCCCCCAGCGCATGCCCTACGGGTGACGGCATGGGACCTACTCTGTCATGCACCTCGCGCACACTTCATCCCTCGGCGATGCTCGGGATGCCCCGAGCCACGTCGAGGGGCAAAAAGTGCAGATCGTGAGCTGCGCGGCGGGCGCAGAATCTGCACGCTTTTGCATTCGGGGCGAAAGTCTGATGTGACGGCAAGTGGCTGTATTTCATGGATCTAGGTGGTGGCGGTGAACGCGTTTTCGCTTGACACCCCACTCGCCGCGCTCCTAGAATACAGACCCATCGACGTTCCGTCTCCAGACCCTCTTTCCGCATTTGTCGAGGAGTTCCATGGCAGCAGACGACCGTAACGACCGCGAGCGCCAGAAGGCCATCGAGCTGGCCGTCGGCCAGATCGAAAAGCAGTTCGGCAAGGGCTCGATCATGCGCCTCGGCGCGAAGGATGTCATCGCGCAGATCCCCGCGATCTCGACCGGCGCCGTCAGTCTCGACTACGCCCTCGGCATCGGCGGCGTGCCCCGCGGCCGCGTCATCGAAGTGTTCGGTCCGGAATCGTCGGGCAAGACCACGCTCGCGCTGCAGGTCATCGCGCAGGCGCAGAAGACCGGCGGCATGGCGGCGTTTGTCGACGCCGAGCACGCGCTCGACGCCCAATACGCCAGAAAGCTCGGCGTCGATCTCGAGAACCTGCTCGTCTCGCAGCCCGACAACGGCGAACAGGCGCTGGAAATCGTCGAGGTCCTCGTCCGCTCCGGCGGCGTCGACGTCGTCGTCGTCGACTCGGTCGCGGCGCTCGTGCCGCGCGCCGAAATCGAAGGCGAGATGGGCGAAGCGCAGATGGGGCTGCAGGCGCGGCTCATGTCGCAGGCGCTGCGCAAGCTGACCGGCATCGTCTCGAAGTCGAAGACGTGCCTCATCTTCATCAATCAGCTGCGCGAGAAGATCGGCGTCATGTTCGGCAATCCCGAAACCACGACCGGCGGCCGCGCGCTCAAGTTCTACGCCTCGGTGCGCATCGACATCCGCCGCATCGGCGCGATCAAGGACGGCGACGTCGTCGTCGGCGGCCGCACCCGGGTGAAGGTCGTGAAGAACAAGGTGGCGCCGCCCTTCCGTGAGGCCGAGTTCGACGTGATGTACGGCGAAGGGATCTCCAAGGAAGGGGATCTGCTCGACCTGGCGGTCGATCGGAAGATCGTCGAGAAGAGCGGCACGTGGTTCGCCTTCAGCGGCGAGCGGCTCGGCCAGGGGCGCGAGAACGTCAAGCAGTTCCTCAAGGACAATCCGGCCACCTGCAAGGCCATCGAGGAAAAGGTCAGGAGGGAGCTCGGTCTCCTCGCCGAAGAACCGGCCGCAGTGTAGGGCGGGTCGTCAGACCCTCCCTACGCTGCTCTTCCGGCGGCGATCGCCGCCTTATTTCGTCGAGCCAGGGCGCGACGCGGGCGTGTAGATCTGATCGAGCAGAAGATATCGCGCGCGCGTCGTGTCGGGCGCGGCGTGCGTCTCGACATCGATCTGCATCACCTGGCCGGTGCCGGTTTTCGCCAGCGCCGGCCATGGCGGCAGGCCGCCGCCGTTGGGATTCCCGTTCTTGACGAAATTCGCGAAGTAGCCGGACATCGTTTCCGACACCTTGCGATCGTCCGGCGTCCACGCGTAGACGTCGTTGCCATCGAGATTGCCCATCGCGTACTCGATCTCGGCCGAGTGCGCCGCGCCGCGCGCGGCCCCCTGCGTTCCCTTGCCGGGGTTCATGGCCGGCCGCGGCCGTGAGTAGTAGTAACGGTAAGTCGCCTTCCCACCGGTTTGCGCGTGCAGGTCGATCCATTTCCACGTGCTGAAGGCGATGAAGCGATCGCCGGCGAGAGCCGTCGCCGCCGCCGTGATCTCATCGGGTGTGGTGCCGCCGTAGGCCTTCAGGATCTCGTTGGCTCGCTCGCCAAAACCGGGGATGGCGCGAACGGCTTTTTCGAACGCCTCGGGCGTCGGTTCGACGCCGCGTCCGAGCACCCCAGCGGCCGGGCTCTCCTGCGAGTTCCAGCCGGCGAGCAGAGGCACGTGTGCCTGTTCGCCGGCGGCGAAGATCTCGGCGACCGTCTTCGGAAGAAAGTAGCCGTCGACGGCGATCGGCAGTCGCGGCGCCGCCGGCTTCGCCGCCGCCTCGAGCAGCGCCTCCGCGGTCATGCCGCGCAGTGCGGCGAGCGAGTCGGCGCCGGCGAGGGCGGCAAACGCGGTCCCGGTCTTCTCGGCATCGGCCAGCGGGACGGGATTGAACGTCGGCGCGATCGCCGCGCCGCTTTCGCCAATCGCGCCGGCGATCAGGGTCCTGGAGAGCGGCGACGCCATCAGCGCGCTCACCGAGATCGATCCCGCCGACTCGCCGGCGATCGTGACCTTCGCGGGGTCGCCGCCGAACGCCGCGATGTTGTCGTGTACCCATGCGAGCGCCGCCGCCTGGTCGAGCAGCCCGTAGTTGCCGGAGGCGTGCCGCGGCGATTCCTTCGTCAGCTCGGGATGGGCCAGGAAGCCGAACAGGCCGAGGCGATAGTTCACCGTGAGCGCGACGATGCCGCGGCGGGCCATCGCCGCGCCCTCGTAGCGCGGCTCCGAGCCGTCGCCGGCGCTGAAGCCGCCGCCGTAGAAGTAGACGAGCACCGGCAGCCGCTCGCGTCCCGTCTTGGCCGGCGTCCACACGTTGAGGAACAGGCAGTCTTCGCTGTTCCCCGCGGCGCGGAAGATCATGTCGCCGTAGATCCGCCGCTGCATGCACTGCGCGCCGAACGCCGTCGTCTGCCGGACGTCTTTCCATTTGGCGACCGGCTGCGGCGGCTGCCAGCGCAGCGGCCCGATCGGCGGCGCGGCGAACGGGATCCCCTTGAACACGCGCAACCCGTCCGCTTCGGTGATCCCCTGGATCGGGCCGGCTTTCGTTGCGACCGCGTCCGCCGCGGCGGCCGGCAATGGAGCGAGCAGGAGGAGACCCATCGCTGCAAGGAGCTGTTTCATGCGGCGCAGCATAGCACTCACGGTGTCGGGCAGAGGAAATGGGGCGTAGGGATGGGGCTGAGCAGGGCAGAGGAAATAGGGCTTAGGGATGAGGGCTGGGGACAGGACAGAGGGGCGAGGTGCGCCCGGCCGGCGACGTACAATCGCGGCGATGAAGATTGCACTCGTCCAACAGCACGCCGCTGCTGACAAGTCCGACAATATCCGGCGCGGGCTCGAAGGGGTGGACCGCGCGGCGACGGCGGGCGCCGACGTGGTCGCCTTTGCCGAGCTTGCGTTCGAACGGTTTCATCCGCAGCGTCCGGCCGACGGCGATCCGCTGCGTCTCGCCGAGCCGGTCCCCGGTCCGATGACCGAGGCCTTCGCCGAGCGCGCAAGGCGCCACGGCGTGGTCATCGTCTTGAACCTCTACGAGCGCGACGGCCGCCAGGCCTACGACTGCTCGCCGGTGATCGACGCCGACGGCCGGCTGCTCGGCCGCACGCGGATGATTCACATCACCGACTACGCCTGCTTCCACGAGCAGGGCTACTACACACCGGGCGACACGGGCGCGCCGGTCTACGAGACGAAGAAGGGGCGCATCGGCGTGGCGATCTGCTACGACCGGCACTATCCCGAGTACATGCGGGCGATGGCGATCGGCGGGGCCGACGTCGTGGTCGTCCCACAGGCGGGCGCGGTGGGCGAATGGCCGGAAGGGCTGTACGAAGCCGAGATGCGCGTGGCCGCGTTTCAGAACGGCTATTACGTCGCGCTGTGCAACCGCGTCGGCGAAGAAGACTGCCTGACGTTCGGCGGCGAATCGTTCGTCTGTGCCCCCGACGGCCAGGTGATCGCGCGCGCGGCGGCGATGGAGGACACGATCCTCTACGCCGACCTCGATCTCGCCGCGACGGCGCGATCGCACGCACGCCGGTTGTTCCTGCGCGACCGACGGCCCGATCTCTACGCGGACTGGATCGCCCCGGCCGGAGTGACGCGTTGACGGCGGCGGAAGTCAGGAGC
>Ga0070700_100001716_pt1 | contig 11000 bp, 8 predicted proteins | sample KBSK5101metaG_FD_65456 | JGI IMG/M metagenome (GOLD analysis project Ga0070700, IMG submission 65456) | Corn, switchgrass and miscanthus rhizosphere microbial communities from Kellogg Biological Station, Michigan, USA - KBS K5-10-1 metaG | ecosystem: Host-associated > Plants > Roots >...
GCATCGCCGAGACCGATGCATCGATCCGGACTCTTTCTCAGCGCCTCGACGCTCTGGCCGAGACCGATGCCCCGATCCGAGAGCTTGGTGAGCGTCTCGACGGGCTCGCCGTGACCGTCGAGAGCGCAGTCGGCGGACTGGCCGAGAAGGAGGGCGAGCTCGCCGCACTGCAACAGCACTTCACGGAGTCGAGCACGCGGATCGAATCGGTCGTGGCCGACATCCGCGAGACGCTCCACGCGCTGCCGGAGCCGAGCTCCGCTTCGCTCGACGACCTCGCGGCACGTGTCGAACGGGTCGAGACGGCGACGCGCAAGACGACCGAGGTCAGCGGTCGAACCGCGAGCGAGCTGAGCGACCGGATCGACGCGATCGACGAGCGTGTCGCGACGGTCGCGCAGGAGGTGTCGCGCGCGAAGACCCTCTGGCCGGTCGCCCTGCGGTCACTCGAGGCGCGTCTCGAGGATGCGGTGCACGCGCGCTCGACCGACAGCGACTCCAGCCCGCAGCCCACGGTCGACGGCGAGCCCGCCGACGACCTCCTTGCGGGCCTCCGGGACAGCTTGAACGCGATGGAGTCGGTCGCCGCCGAGATGGCAAAGGCGTCCGAAGCGCTCGCGGCACCGGAGACCGAAGCCGGGACCGAGGTCGACCTCGACGATCGGGCAGCCGAGGAGCCGACGGTCACGGAGCCCCTTCCGGACGAGCCGTACGGGACCGAGGAGCCACCGACGGCGGCCGCAGCCGGCGCGAGCGTCGTCCCGCTCCGGGCCACCGAGCCCTGACGTCACGATGCTGCGGCCTCTCGACACGATCCTGCTCGCACTCGGCCGCCACCGGCCCTGGGCGCGCGAGCGCATGGTCTATCGCGCGCTCACCGTGCTGACACAGCCCCAGCGCACGCGCCGGCGCACCGCTGGCTGAGCCTCGGCCCCCGTCACGCGATCGGTTCGACGAAGTACGCCATGAGGATCGCGTCGACGAGCTCGCCACCACGCTCGTAATGCCGTCGGCGGTACCCCTCACGCTCGAACCCGAAGTTCTCGTACAGGCCGAGCGCCGGCTCGTTCCACGGGAAGACATGGAGCTCGAGCTTTCGCACACCGGCTTCACGAGCCCACTCCACCGCCGCATGGAGGAGCGCCGTCCCGACACCGCACCGGCGGTGGCTGACGGCGACCATGAGCCCGAGATCGGCGACGTGCCGGCTCGCCGGGTGCGGGTCCCGGGACAGGGAGAGCCGTCCCACGATCCGTTCGCCGTCCTCCGCGACGTACACCGCCGCATCCGGATACCCCTGGATCGTCCGTAGGTAGCGACGCTCGTCGGCGACCGGCCGCCAAGGCCCCGTTCCGAGGATCCAGCGGCCCTCCTCACGCCCGACGCTCTCGGCGAGCTCCACGAGCGCGCCGGCGTCGCTCGGCGTTGCGCGACGGATCGTCGTCACGGGACCACGATCCCGACGCCTCCGCGACGTGGGTCGCCCGCAGCCTCGAATGTTCCACGAGCCGTGTGCTCGACCGCTTGCACGCCGCCGAAATAGAGATTGAGGCCCTCCCAGCGGTTGACGTCCCACGACGCGGGGAGCGCCGCGACCGCGCCCTCGGGCCAGCCACCCTCCACGTGAACGGTCGTCCCCTCGACGTGCAGCCGGGGGGCGCTGATCGCGTCCGCGACGTGCATCCCTCCGAGGAACCTCCACGTCACCTGCGCGATCGCCCCGGCCAGGCGCACCGATCCCGCGCTTCCGATCACGAGCTCCGGCCTGCCGGCGTCGAGGACGAGCGTCGGGGTCATCATGCTTGCGAGCCGCTCGCCTGGCTCCTTGGGGCCATGGCCGATGACGTCGAGCTCGCCCAGCATGTTGTTGAGCTGAGTGCCTCCGCGGAAGACGCCCGAGCCGGACCCGAGGGTCGAGGACAGGCCGGCAGCGAGCCCGGAGCCGTCGACGACCGAGATGTGCGTCGTCCCCGGAAGAGGCCCCGACCCGAGCGGCCCGTACGCGTCGGCGATCGCCTTCGCCTCGGCCTCGAGCAGCGGATCGCCCTCGTGCATGGCCAGGAGCTCGAGGATGCGCCCGACGACGGCCCCACCCTGCGTCGGCATCGAGCGGATCTCGCGCCCGAGGATCGCGAGCTCGAGCGGCTCCTTCTCGAGGACGCGGTAGGACTCGAGATCGTCGACCATCTCCGGCAGGAGCTCGGCGAGCATCCCCGCTCCGGCGTCGCGCACGCGCTCGAGCGTCGGGCATGCATCGGCCGTGTGCACGCGAGCCGGATCACCGTAGATGCGCATTCCGCCCGCGTCGCGCTGGAGGATTCCCGTGAGGATTCCGTGGAGGAACACACGCTGCTCGTCACGCTCGAAGCCTTCGCGCGCAGAGGCGATCGCCGGCTCCACGAGGTCTCTCCATTCGCGCGTCGAGAAGCGGCGATGGAGCTGTTCGAGACCGGCGAGCAGCCCGGGCACGGCGACGGACCCTTCGCCGACGTGGAACACCTGCGTCCCCGCGTCACCGAAGTCGATCACGAGCTCCTCCATCTCGCCGAGTCGCGTCGCGGGCACGCCGAAGAAGCAGTCGAGCATCGTCGTCGAGCCGTTCGGCTCGTGCACGAGCGCGAAGCCGCCGCCCGTGGGGCCGGTCAACGGGCCCTCGGTCACGAACGCCGTGAAGGCGGCGGCGAGGAGCGCGTCGACCGCATTGCCGCCCTCGCGCAGGACGCGCGCTCCCGCTTCTGCGGTCAGGGGATGTCCCGCTGCGATCGCGCCTCGCACGCGGCAACGTTACTGCGGTTCCGGCGTCAGCCCGTGTTCAGGAACGACGGCAGCTCGGTGTCCGTTCCGCCGTCCGACTCGGGCCTCATCTCGAAGTCCGGCCGGCCGGCGCGCCGCCTCATTCCTCCGAGCCCGGTCGCGACGACGGTCACCCAGACCTGCCCGGTGAGCCGCGGGTCGACCGTCGCGCCGAAGATGATGTTCGTCTCGTCCGTCGCCGTCTCTCGCACGACCTCGGCAGCCTCGTTGACCTCGACGAGCGAGAGGTCCTCACCGCCCGAGATCGAGAGCAGGATTCCGCGTGCACGCACGATCTCCGCGTCGATGAGCGGCGACCCGAGAGCGCGCTCCGCAGCCTCTTTCGCGCGGTTCTGACCGGTCGCGTAGCCGATGCCCATGAGCGCCGAGCCCGCGTCCTGCATGACCGTGCGGACGTCCGCGAAGTCGAGGTTGATCAAGCCGGGAGTCGTGATCAGGTCGCAGATGCCCTGCACGCCCTGGCGCAGCACGTCGTCCGCGATCTTGAACGCGTCGACCATCGACGTCGAGCGGTCGAGCACCTCGAGCAGCCGGTCGTTCGGGATGACGATGACCGTGTCGCAGGCGGTCCGGAGCTCGTCGACGCCGCTCTCGGCCGCGGAGCGGCGACGCGTTCCCTCGAACCGGAACGGCGTGGTGACGATGCCGACCGTGAGCGCGCCGAGCTCGCGCGCGACGCGGGCGACGACGGGGGCCGCGCCGGTGCCGGTCCCGCCTCCTTCGCCCGCCGTCACGAAGACCATGTCGGAGCCGCGGAGCGCTGCCTTCAGCTGGTCCATCGCCTCCTCGGCCGCGGCGCGCCCGACCGTGGGGTCGGCACCCGAGCCGAGGCCCTGTGTGAGGCCCTCCCCGATCGCGATCTTGATCGGCGCATCGGAGATTGCGAGCGCCTGACGGTCGGTGTTCACGGCGACGAAGTCGACCTGGGCGATCCCCGCGTCCATCATCCGGTGGATCGCGTTCAGCCCCGCTCCCCCGACGCCGACGACGCGGATCGCGGCGATGTACGCGGCGCCCTTCGGCGGCGGCACGCGGTGGAGCTGCGGTGCCGGCTCGAGCATCGTCTGGAAGTAGCGCGCTGCCGCACGCGACGCTGCGGCCTCGGCGGTGATCTCCTCGACCTCCTCGACTTCCTCGACGGCAGGTGCAGGCGCGGCGGCGACGGGCGGCTCGGGGTCGCGCTCGGGGGCCGGCTCGGGCTCGCGCGCGAAATCGGGGACGTGCTCGACCGTCTTGTCGAGCGCAGCCTCGGCGCGTGGATCGGCAGGCGGCAGCTCGGGCTCCGACGCACCCTCCTGCGCCCGCTGGGCGGCCTCGGTCTTGCGGAAGAGCTCGGCGAGCGGGCCCTCACGCATCGTCGCGCGCTTTCGCGCCATCGAGCACCTCCTTCGCAAGATCGCGGTAGGCCTGCGCTGCCGGCCCGGACGGGTCGTACTTGAGGACGGAGCTGCCCTTCACGGGAGCCTCGGCGTAGCGGACGGTCTTGCGGATGCGCGTGTCGTAGACGAGGTCGCCGAAATGCTCCTCGAGGATCTCGATCGCCTCACGCGCGTGCAAGGTGCGCCCGTCGTACATCGTCGGAACGATGCCTTGAACGCGCACGCGCGGGTTGAGATTCTCGCGCACCATCGCGAGCGTGTTCTCGAGCTGCACGAGGCCGCGCAGCGAGAGGTACTCGCACTGCACCGGCACGATCACGCCGTCCGCCGCGACGAACGCGTTGATCGTCAACAGGCCGAGGGACGGCGGCGTGTCGATGAGGACGTAGTCGTAGCGGTCGCGGATCTCGACGAGCGCTTTGTCGAGCGCGCGTTCGCGCCCGATGAGCGCGGACAGCGCGAGCTCGGCGCCCGCGAGGTCGATCGAGGCGACCGCGATGTCCACCTCCACGGTCTTGATCACGTCGGAGATCGGGATGCGGTGGACGAGCACGTCGAACATCGAGCGCTCGATCGCGTCCGGGTTCATGCCCTGGCTCATGGTCAGGTTGCCCTGCGGGTCGAGATCGATCACGAGCACGCGGTTCCCACGCTCGCGCAGCGCGACGCCGAGGTTGAGCGTCGTCGTCGTCTTCGCGACGCCGCCCTTCTGGTTCGCGAGCGCGATGACGTTGGCCATCAGCGCTCCCTCCGGCTCCGGGGCGACGGCGGGCTGCGGAACGGCGCTGAGGCGCGGGGGCTCCTCGACGGCGTCCACGGGCTCCTCCTCGACGGCATCGGGTGCGGGCTCCGGACGTGGCTGGAGACGAGGGAGCAGGCGCGAGAGGGCCACGGTCGCTTCACCTTCACGACGGGCGGTGAAACTCCTTCCGCTCCTCTCAATCCTCGCCTTCCCAGTAGTCGAGCTGCTCGCCGATGCGCGTGATCAGACCCAGCCCGATGAAGAACACCTTCCCCGAGCGCGGGTAGTAGCAGACGTCGCGCGGATCACGCGTGCCGTACATCAACACCGTCATCCCCGCCTCGCCGCCGCGGAACGCGTGGGCGACCCCGGTCCCTGCCTGACGACAGACGATCGAGCCCGCGCGCACCGGGTGCTCCGCCACGCCGTCCTCCTCCCACAGCAGCACGTGGCCGTCACCCGCGAGCACGACGAAGATCTCCTCCTCGGCGGAGTGGCAGTGCGGCGGCGCGTTCAGCTTGCCCGGGAACACCTCGGCGACACGGATCCCGGTCTTCACCGAGCCCATCTCGTTCCCCGGGTAGCGGACGCGTCGGCCGATCGTCGTCGTTTCACGCTCGGAAGGCTCGAGATCCGGGACGTGGACGATCGTCGAGGGCCGCGGCGAGAGCTCGCCGTACTCGACGGCGCCGGCAGCAGCTTCCCGCGTCCACGGGTGATCCTCCTCCGCACCGACGGGAGCCCACGTCTCGCCGAGCCAGGCGACACCCGCACGCGGCAGCCAGGTGATGCCCTCCGCGAACGTGCGCTGCCCGAACGCGAGCACGTCCAGCCCGTCCGGGCCTGCGTGGAGCGTGTGCGCGTTCTCGAGGGCGAGGTGCAGGAGGCAGTCGCCCGCGCTGACCTCGTACCCCACGGGATCGTCTTCGCCCTCCCACTGGACGGAAACGCCGGACCCGCCGAGGACGTAGAAGATCTCCTCCTCGGATCCCTCGAGATGGAGTGGTGTCGACCACATTCCCGGGTCGACCTGGATGCGCTTGACCCCGACGGTGCGCGAGTTCCGGCCCGTGAGGCTCCACCACGTGCCCGCGATGTGGCCGCGTTCGCCGCGCCAGGTCCGCGCATCGTCCCAGTGCGAGATCACCGCTCGATCATGTCATGGACACACCCGCCCCGAGAGTGGATTTCGTCGCGGCCGCGAAGCCGACGCCTTCAGGGGTCTGGTGCGACCGGAACGTGCGCTCGCACGTTCCGGTCATGCGCAGAATCCAGTGCGGCGCGAAGATCCGCGACCGCTCGCGCTCCGGCATCACCGCCCTCCCGCCGCGCCCACGTCTCCGCATCCCTGAGCAAGGCCCGCAGCTCGTCCAAGAGGTCCCTCGGCGGAGCACCGTCGCGGGCGAGCGCCTCGATCCGTGCGAGCCGCTCGAGAACGGCGCGTGAGTCCTCCATGGCCCGACGGTAGAGCGACGCCGGTCGCCGTCGGGTAACGGATTCGAGCCGAAAGAGCGTCAGACGGCGATCGCGCGCGGTGCCCGCTGCGAGTCGAGCCCGAGCAGCTCGCGGTCCAGATCACGCGCGAGACGATCACGGTCGCGTGAGCGCAGCACGGCGACGACTGCACGCCGCACCGCATCGATCGCGGCAGGCGTGGCAGCGTCGCCCGCAGCCAGGGCGGTCAGCTCGGCATACAGCTCCTCGCGCGAGCGGGCGTCCTCGGCCAGCAGGACGCAGGCGCGCATCGGCCAGCCGTCGCCGAGAAGCGAATGCAACGCCGCCCGGAGCTGCTCGCTGCGGAACGGCTCCGCCTGGAAGAGCGACAGCTCCCAGCGGTCGAGAGCCTCGGCGAGCTCGGGGTCGCCGTCGGCCTGGCCGAGCGCCGCGAGGACGTCCATGGCGATGGGAGCCCGGAAGGCATCGAGCCGCGACGGCTCGCCGGGCGGTTCCGTGGCCGCGATGGGAAGCACGGGCTGGATTCCGAAGGGTCTTCCGTCGAGCGTCTCGAACATGACGGGGCCGGCCGAGACGGCGGCCTGCGTCGTCATCCGTAGTGCGCTGACTGCGTCGGCGATCTCCGCTCCGGCGTCCGGGGGAGGCTCGGAGCCCTCGAGCTCACAACGCAGTTCGACGACGACTGATCGCTCGGGCAGGCGGCCGAAATCGCGAGGCAGAAGCCCGCGTGCCTCCGGCCAGTGCGTTGCGAGCTCGCCGGCCAAGAACGGCCGCACCGAGAGGCCGGGTGCAAGCTCCACGGGCTTCGCGAGCGAGATTCCCGCCAGCGGCGCGATCGCGACATAGCGGCGCCGCTCGCCGAAGAGTGAGTGTTCGAGGCCGGCGTACGCCGCCTCGAACGCCTCGTCGTCCCAGTCGAAGCCGCCGCAGCTCTCGGCGGTCGAGATCAGCAACGCGAGGAGGACGGTGCGGAACAGGGCCTCGTCCTCGCCGGCTCGAGTGCCGGCGTGCGCGCGCGCGAAGATCGCGGCGGCAGGCTCGCGGCGAAGCTCCTCGAGGGCGAGGCGTGCGTCCTCGCGCGCGGCAAGGGCCGCCTCGTGGTCCTCGATGAATCCACGGACGAGGGGTTTCAGCTCGTAGAGCGACGGCCCGCGCCGCTCGACGTGCTCCTCGAAGGCGAACGGCAGCTCGGCGCCCTCCTCGAGCTCGCGCCCGAGCAGCACGAACGACCCGAGCACGAAGCCGCGGAGAAGCGGGTAGAGGTGCGGGGCCCGCACGGCCACGACTGCCGCTTACGCGACCTGTGCGTCCTCTCCTTCGTTACGGGCGCAAGACGGCGCGCCGAGGACCGGCGAGGAATCCGGCGCGCACGAGCAACGCCATCGCCTCACTCTCCGCGACCGGCGCTCCGTCGAAGCGCTCGACCGCGAGCCGCTTCGCGCCGCCGCCCCGGACATAGGCGACGAGAGCACGGATCGCGGGCTCGAGCCATTCCGGCTCGGGGTCGTGCAACGGCACGAGCGAGCGGCCGCCTCGCTCGACGAAGAGCACCGCCTCGCCGTCGAGAAGGACGACCAACGCGCCTGCGACCCGGGCCGCGCGGGCGCCCGATCGCTTCGGCCAGGGGAGCCCGGCCCCATAGGGCTGCGCCGGGTCCGCAGCGGCGAGCACGAGCGCCTCGCGCTCGTCGTGCTGCCCGGCACGCAGTTCCCGTAGGCGCTCGACCGCACCGGGCAGGGCGAACTGGGCGCCACCCAGCCCCTCGACGAAGTAGCCGCGGCGGCAGACGCCGAGCGTCTCGAGCACCTTCAGCTCCGCGTACACCGCGCCGTAGCCGCCCCGGATCCCCTCGCCGCGCACGCCGTCGCGGGTGACGATCCCCTGGCGCTCGAGCAGCAGCTCGGCGAGAGCGCGCCGATCGGTCGTCGCGGCGAACAGTGCGGACGCGAGCGACCACCGACCCTGCGTCGGAGAGGCGGTCGTCCTCCGTGTCCGTGCGAACCGTCGGCCGGCGCGGTCGGGTCGCGGCAGCTCGTAGCGACGAGACGCCCGGAGCGGCGCCCACGAGTCGTTCGTCACCTCTCCCGCCCAGACGAGCTCCCACAGCGACGTGAGCACGTCGTCGGGTGGAAGAGCGGTCGCGTCTACGAGGTCGCCCCAGAAGAGCGCTCGCTCGGCCAAAGCAGCTCGAATTGCCACGGCGGTCTCCCCCTCGGGAGCCGCCTCGGACGGGGGCGGCCCGAGCAGCGGGGCGTCGTCGCGGAAGTACACGGCGACGCGATCGAGCCCGGCCCCGACCCAGACGACCTCGCCGGAGGCACAGAGCACGTCGAGCTCGGCCGGCCGGAAGCCCGGGACTCGACGCGGGAGGACGTCGCTCTCCCACAGCGTCGCCGGGAGCGCGACGCCCTGCAGCGGGACGAGCGCCTCGCGAAGGCTCTGCCTGCGACCGATTCCGTGCCACGCGGGAAGGAATCGGCCGAAGGCGGCCTGGTCCGCGGGCTCGACCTCGCGTCGCAGCACTGCCAGCGTCGCCCGGCGTATCCGGCGGAGGACGTCCGGGTCGCACCACTCGCGCTCGGAGCCGCCGGGGCGCAGCTCGCCGCGGACGAGCTCGTCGGCACGCTCGAGCGCGACGAGCTGAGCCTCGACGGCCGCGTGGTCGAGCGCGAACCGGGACACGACCTCGCCCGTCGTGAAGGGCCCATGGGTTCGGGCATACCGTCGAAGCAGCTTGCGCAGCGCCTCCTCGACCGGCTCGAGGAAGACCTGCGGGATGCCGCCCGCCGGCGCGGCGCCGAGGGCGTCGCGGACAAGCCCTGCATCCTCGATCGCGGCCAGCACCTCGATGTCGCCGAGACGCGTTCTCAGGGCTCGACGCTCGCGGAGGAGTGTTTCCGCGTAGCCGCGGTCGTACTCGCCGTCGAGCAGGGGCCCGGCCCGACGCAGGAGATCGTGGAGCTCGTCGACGTTTCGCGGCGTCGGCCGCAGTGACGACTCCACCTGCTCGATGGCGCCGAGATCGAGCAGCTCGCGCAGCTCCTCGACGCCCATGAGCTCGCGAAGGAGATCGCGATCGAGCGAGAGCGCCTGCGCACGCCGCTCCTCGGGCGGCGTGTCGTCCTCGTACATGTACGTCGCGACGTAGTCGAAGAGGAGCGAGGAGGCGAACGGCGAGGCGGACGCCGTCTCGGCCTCGACGACGGCGAGTGACCGCGTCCGGATCCCCTGCAGGATGCCGCGGAGTGCGGGCAGGTCGAACACGTCCTGCAGGCACTCCCGGAAGGACTCGAGCACGATCGGGAACTGCGGGTAGCGACGCGCGACCTGGAGCAGGCTCTGGGCTTTCAGTCGCTGCTGCCAGAGCGGCGTACGCTGACCCGGCCGGCGCCGCGGGATGAGCAGAGCCCGCGCCGCGTTCTCGCGGAAGCGCGAGCCGTACAGGGCCGACTGCGCGAGCTCCCCGAGGAGCAGATCCTCGACCTCGTCGGGCTCGAGCAGCAGGTCGGCGAGCGGCGGCGGCGTATCGGCTTCCGGGAAGTGGAGGGCGATGCCGTCGTCCGACCAGATGGACTGCACGTCGAGGCCGAGCGAGTCGCGCAGCCGCGCCCGCAGGGCCATCGCCCACGGCGCGTGGACCTGACCGCCGAAGGGCGAAAGAACGCACACGCGCCAGTCGCCGATCTCGTCGCGAAAGCGCTCGATAACGATCGTGCGATCGGAGGGGACGACTCCCGTCGCCGCCTCCTGGTCGCGGAGAAAGGTCACGAGGTTGCGGGCGGCGAGCGGGTCGAGGCGGTAGTCGTCCTCGATCCGCCGGATGGCGTTGGCGTCGCCGAGTCCGGCGAGCTCGCGCGTGGCCTTGCCGATCTTCTCGCCGAGCTCCGCCGGCCTCCCGACGCCCTCGCCCTTCCAGAACGGGGCGATTCCGGGCAGGCCAGGCGCCGGCGAGACGAGCACGCGGTCGCGCGTGATCTCCTCGATTCGCCACGTCGACGCGCCGAGGACGAACGTCTGGCCCTCCCGCGCCTCGTAGACCATCTCCTCGTCGAGCTCGCCGACACGACCGCCGCCGTCGGCGAGGAAGACGCCGAAGAGACCGCGGTCCGGGATCGTCCCGGCGTTCGTCACCGCCAACCGTCGAGCGCCCGTGCGGCCGCGGATCGTCCCCGCCGTGCGATCCCAGACGATGCGCGGACGGAGCTCCGCGAACTCGTCCGAGGGATAGCGCCCGGCGAGCATGTCGAGGACGTTCTCGAGTTGGGCGCGCGAGAGCTCGGAGAACGGGTACGCGCGCCGAACGAGCTCGTGCACCTCGTCGACGGAGATCTCCTCGTCGGCGCAGATCGCGACGATCTGCTGCGCGACCACGTCGAGCGGGTTCCGCGGGATCCGCGTCTCCTCGATCTCGCCCTCGCGCATCGCACGTGCGACGACGGCCGACTCGAGGAGATCGGCCCGGTACTTGGGGAAGATGCGGCCCTTCGAGACGGAATGCAGCTCGTGCCCCGCCCGTCCGACGCGCTGGAGCCCACGCGCCACCGACTTCGGGCTCTCGACCTGGATCACGAGGTCGACGGCGCCCATGTCGATGCCGAGCTCGAGCGACG
>Ga0070700_100001724_pt1 | contig 10977 bp, 13 predicted proteins | sample KBSK5101metaG_FD_65456 | JGI IMG/M metagenome (GOLD analysis project Ga0070700, IMG submission 65456) | Corn, switchgrass and miscanthus rhizosphere microbial communities from Kellogg Biological Station, Michigan, USA - KBS K5-10-1 metaG | ecosystem: Host-associated > Plants > Roots >...
CCGTTGAACCTTTGTTCTTCGACCTCAAGATAAGTGCCCCGGAGAAACTCAGGCGGAAGCTCCTCCATAACGAAGCGTATGGCTTCCGCGGCAACCTCGAATCGCTTTGTAATCAACTGTCATTGCATAAATCCTCCATGGAGCGTCTATGGACGCTTCGCGATCCGCAGATTGCAAATGGCCGTCCGGGTTCGTCCTCTGCTTGCACGCCATGCATCGCGTGCTTTAGTCAGCGCGGCCTCAAGCTCCTCGACCGAGTTATTTGGCAGTTGCGGACCGGGGCTGATACGCCGAACCTTGTCAGAAGTACGGGATTGCTTGGCGATCCCATCGCCAAACTTGGCGTGTAGAATAGTGCGCATAGGGTTGTATTCTTCCAAAGAGTTCAAAATTTTCCAGCGGTCGCCGACTCGTTAGGCATTGCGTCTTGGTCCTGCGCTGCTTGGAGATCCAGGGGATCGATAGTCACCATCTCAATTGCGGATCCAGACGGCGCAGGCACGAAAATTGCCGTCGATACCCGATGGTAAGCCGAGAACGACAATCCCTCGATAAGCTCTTCGTCCGTAACCACGTTATAGTCGCGCGGGGGCAGCAACCGATCCACGCCCTTCAGATAGAACGGTTGAAGGAAGGTGATGGTCCTACGAATTGTCCGCGTGGTCATCGAACGGGCCGCTCCGGCCTCCCTTCAGGTGAAACGTTTTCAAACGGCCAAAACATCACCATAAGAATGCCGTAGGAGACCGTGCACGCGCCAACTGCTGACACCAGCCACGGCGGAGTATCTTGTGCACTGTAGTCGCCGACCGTGGACAGCAGAAACCCGACCATCCCAAGAAGATACAAACCTGAGATGAACCAGATCAGGAAACTAGCTGCACGGTTCTTCTCTGAACGAAGATTCGTCCACTGATGTTTCGTGTTCATGCCGCGCCCGCAAGCTTCTGTCGGGATGCTTGGTCCAAAAGCAGGCTAGGCTGTGCCGTGATGTACTGCCGCATCGCGTCCGACTCAAACTCGGCATCCGCGACGTGGATTGCGACCAGGTCGCCGATGGAGACAAGGCCGACCAACCGGCCTCTTTCCACCACGGGCATGTGGCGGAACCGGTGTATCGTCATTTCTGACATCAATTGGTCCATCGTGTCGTCCTTCCCCGCCGTGATCACAGTCGTGGTCATGAAGTCCGAGACTGGCGCCTTCAACACTTCGGGGCCGCCTTGGCTGATTGCCCGCATGAGATCGCGCTCCGACACGATGCCCAAGATATTGTCGTCGTCTCCCAGGATGACGATGCAGCCAATGCCATGCTGTGCGAGCAGCTTTGCGATGTCGAGTAATGACTTTTCGCTGGTGGTGGTAAATACACCCCCACCCTTCTGATTCAAAATGGTGGCGACGTTCATCCCGTTTCCTCCAGTCATGCGACTAGACAGGCGCTGAGGGCTACGAGCCTGGGCGCGGTGACGACTTAGCGCGCCCGCCCGCGGCGCGTTCCATTTGCGACTTGATGGGCTCGGCCGCAGTCTCGGTTACCTTCGTTGACAGTGCACGGACTTCCCGTGCTTGCGCCGTCAATACACCGAACTGCTTGCGCCAAAAGGCCGCTTGCAGCTCCACCATGTCGGCAAGATCCTTGGCGCCTGCGAGACTCGTGGCCAAGTCGAAGCTCGCATCGACGTTACGCCGCGCGAGATCGACGATCTTGCGGTTGAAGGCGGCGGCACCTTGGCCGGCTGCGTCGAAGGACCTCTCGAATGTCGTCAAGGATGCATCGAAAGCTTCCCGGGATCGGTCATAAGCCTCGCGGCTCTGCGCCACGGCCTTCTCGGCAAGGGCGCGCACTCCGTCTGGAATGGCGGTGTCGAGACCGAGGAGACCGAGTTGGACCGTCGCGTTGCGGTATTTGCTGCGGGCTTGATCGGCTGCGGCTTGGGGACTGTAGGACGTGTTCATTATCTCTACCTCTTAGCCTCTGGCTGGTGGCGCAGAAGTGGGCGGTTAGGGATTTGACAAATGGGCACCCCCCTGGTGCGGCCGCCTTACATAAGCAGAGGGCGCCGCTCCAGGGGAATCTGGACTCGCTCAAGCGCGCTCCAGCTCAGCCGGCAAGTAACTTGTGACTTCCATGCCGACTTCGGATTCTTGGATTTGTGGTTTCAACATTCATTCATGACGTTTTCCATTCTTGTTGCGGACTTAACGAGCACAAGTCTGGGTCGGCTCCCACGCGTTTTTGCTCGGGAGCCTCGTCCGTGAACCGTTCGCGCGACCTTTAGGACGCACGATTTCGCACATCAGTTTTTTCGAAAAAGGGGTTGCGCTCGTAGCCGGCGCAATAGCTTTGACGTGAGCCTAATCACGCGCTGAAGCGCGTTGCTCATTAAACTAACATGGGACTCGCCATGCAGCTTTACAAGCAACCTGTTGACGGAGAGCCAGGGAGATCGGCACGGGACCGCTCTCAGCACCTGTATCTTACCCAAACCCTCGAAGTCCGATTCGGCTCATTAGTGGACGTTCGACACCTCGATTCGGAATTGGCCCGAAAGCAGACTTGGGATGCGCCCGTCACGTCCGACTATGTGCCACAAGCAGACATTCAACGCCGCCGCCCGGAGCTATTGGACCGAGCTGTGCTTCATAAATTTGCCAACGATTGCTCGCAACACCTCTGGTCTTTCCCTTGCGACGTTTTGGAATAGCGCTAGTAGCGAGGATTCGGATGCGCCAGGATGCTTCTCCATCAAGTCCAACATCAGCTTTTCTGCCGCGTCCATGGTCTTGCATTTATCGGGAGTCATAATCTCCGCCTTCTACAGGAGGCGTGCATCCACTTTATGTTGTGAACTGCGACTATCTGCCGTGAATCGATGAGCACCGCGCAACGGTAAAAAAGGCCGACCGCAAGCGCAACGGCCCAATCGACTTGAGGTTTCGACCAAAACGTCCGCTTTGGGTCAAGTTGCTGACGTCGCAGCGCTCATCCGCGATGTCCGTTAAGTGGCTATTAGCGGACGTTAAAAAAGGGCTGCCGTGTCGGAACCCTACTCACATTCTGGCCACAGCACACGGCCTCCGCAAAAGTACGCCCGGCGCAAAGCCGGGCCTTGATGAGCATCGTAAAAGGAACGCGCGTTACCAAGTTTGCGACGTATACCAGTCGTCAATTTGCTTTTTTGCCTGATCCTTGGCTAACCCGTAGTGCTGTTGAATCTTGCCTTCGAGTTCCTCGCGGCGGCCATTGATGGCAGTCAGGTCATCATCGGTGAGCTTACCCCACTTCTCCTTGACCTTGCCTTTGACTTGCTTCCAGTTTCCTTCAACACGATTCCAGTCCATGACATTCTCCTTCATAGAGTTTGGTTAGGCAGGCGTGGCAAGCGCTGTGATGAAATAGCGGCACCCCCAGGTGCGGCCGCCTTGCGCAAGCAGAGGGGCGCCGCTTCCAGGCGAATCTGGAGTCGCTCAAGTTCGGTCCAACTCAGCCGGCAAGTAACTTGTGACTTCCATGCCGGCTACGGATTCTTGGATTTGTGGTTTCAGCCATTCGTTCATTACGCTTTCCCTTTCTTGTTGCGGGCTTGACGGCCCGTAAGTCTAGGTCGGCCGCGCGGGTATTTGCTTGCTTGCGTGGAACCGTTCGCGCGAAGGACGCGGAACGTCACGTTTTAGTTTTGTCGAAAAAGCGTTGCGCTCGTAGCCGGCGCAAATTTCCTTGACCTGAGCCTAATAGCGCACTGAAGCGCGTCGCTCATTAAAGAGAACATGGGACTCGCCATGTAGCTTTACAACCGGGTCCTTGGAAAGCATCGACTTCTTGGAGAGCCAACGTCCCCTGCGGCTTCTTGCGTGCAGCTGATCGGCTCTCAGGCACCTACATGTTACCAAGCCCTCGAAGGCTGGATTGGGTCATAAGCGGAATTCTGACAAGTCCGCGCCATGTCCGCTTTACCCCCAACAACGGACATTGGCCGGCGCAAGTCAGCCTTTGGCTGTCGGTTTATGAGAACACGACCTAAGCGGCGGCAAAGTCCTTCCTGTTGAAGCGCGTGTCGAAAGCCTCGAGGACCAGCGCCCTGTTGCTTAGGCGACCAGAGGACGGAAAGCCAAGTAGCTTTCCCGTGCCATGCTCCAGGAATAGCAACCCAGTCATGATCCGCGGGACGGACAAAGCGCGTGGTGTCCAAGCAGCGAGGTCCATTTGGCTTTCCCCATTCAAGTTTGGCTTATCGCACACGTATCGCGCCTTACGCGATCAGTGGCAAGGCAACCAAATCAATCTCGGGGGGATCTGTCGGGCCCCATTTCGACCTAGACGCGGTAGGCGAGGCAGAAGACAACGTGCCTGAAGATGCTCATCGGCCTCGAAGGTGCTCATGTTTATTAGATGAGCATCTTCGATGGAGTTTGAGCACCTTTGGATATGTCCGAAAGGGACCCCAAAGCGGACATTCAATTTCACCGCTTCAATGTTTCCTAAGTGCCAACAATGACATTGCTGAATGACACCTCGAGTCCACGGCACGCGGTTCCGCTGCGTTGCGCCGAACAGCGAAACCAACGAGACTGGCGAAATGCTTGAAGATCCTCTTTTCTGGCTCCTTGTTCTTCCGGGCCTGCTCTTGGGGGCCTATGCGCAGTGGCGTATCAAGGCAAATGTGGCCAAATACTCCCAGGTCAGTACGAAGGATGGGATCACAGGCGCGGAGGTGGCGCGCAGGTTGCTAGACTCGCGGGGCCTTCAAGATGTGAAGATCGAGGCCACTCCTGGGATGCTGACCGATCATTATGATCCTCGCACCAAAATCTTGGGCGACGTTAAGCCAGGACGTCCCAGCGGATCGGCTCAGTCAGGCGGCCGACCATTCTTTGACCTGCAGGCCAGATTTAACCGCCTGGACGCCTCTAAATAAGCCATACCTAGGTTTCTGGTTGTAATGAGGATTGCTAAGACGACTAAGTCACTACCTACTGGGAGTTCGTCTTGAAAGGATCACGTCACGGATGGCTTGGGCTAACCACCCTAAGGGCCTCCGCCATTCTCACCAACGCTGCTAAGGAGCGGGCCGCATCTTTTTCATCGCGTGACCGCGGTGGATCTTAACAGTAATCTCGCTTAACCCAAGCTCTCCCGCTATCTGCTTGTTCAGCAGTCCAGCAGCAACAAGTGACATCACCTCCCGCTCTCGTGGAGTCAGGGACTCATACCGGGAGCGCAGCTCCAACTCAGCTTTCTTTTCCTCGCGCCTTTTTCGATCGCGATCGATGGCCGCTGTTACGGCATCAAGCATGTCTTGGTCTCGAACGGGTTTTGGAAGGAAATCGACGGCGCCTGCCTTCATTGCCTTGACGCTCATCGGAATATCGCCATGACCGGTCATGAAAATGGTCGGGATCTGAATGCCCGCCCTCGCAAGCTCGGCCTGAATGTCGAACCCGCTGCGACCAGGCAATCTGACGTCGAGCACGAGACAACTCGGAACCTCAGGAAGCGGGCACTTCAGCAAGGCCGTAGCCGATTCGAACACTTCGACTCGCAAGCCAATCGTTCGGAAGAGCCTATGCAAAGCCGCCGAGAACGCCTTGTCGTCCTCTACAATTAGAACGGTATCTTCGATTGTTTTCTCTGCGTGCACCCAGACCACCTATAAATTAGGAATTATGTGCCGGCAAAGTAAACTGAAGCGTGGCCCCCGGACCAGCATTCCCAATGGCCCAAATGCGGCCGCCGTGCGCCTCAACGATAGACCTGCAAATGGATAATCCCATACCCATCCCGCCAGACTTGGTGGTGAAGAACGCATCAAACAGCCGTTCACTATCTTGAGGCACGATGCCGACGCCAGAGTCCTCCACAGCAACAATCACATCTCCAGCATCGTTCTGACCCGAGCGAACTAACAGATGGCGGGTTCCGCCATTCGCAGAGTCAATGGCCTCTATACCGTTCACCAGCAAATTGATGATTACCTGCTGGAGATGAACGCGATCTCCAACTACCAGCGGCAAGGCGTTTGCCAAATCTTGGTCGAGCGATATGCCACGCTCGTTAACCTCACGTCGGACCAGCGGAATCGACTCACGAATGAGTTGGTTGACGTCTAGTGGATTCGCCTCCAATTCGCCCTTCTTGCTGAGGGCGCGGACACGCCGAACGACCTCGCTCGCTCGCTCGCTGTCGCTGATGATATGTTGAGCAATATCCCGTAATTCCGTTCGGTCTGGGTGGTCTTGATCTAGCAGTCGAAGGCAAACCTGACCGTTGGTCATGATCGCAGCAAGCGGTTGGTTGACTTCATGTGCAATTGACGCAGTCAGCTCGCCAAGCGTAGCCGTACGGTTGACGTGAGCGAGCTCTTCTTGCGCCTTATGCAGCTTCTCTTCGCCGCGCTTTCGCTCTGTAACGTCATTATTGGTCTCAAGAACCGCAGTCGGACGGCCGAGCTTGTCAGTCAACAGTGACCACCGGCTTACTACATGAACCTGAGCTCCATCTCGCTTGATGTGAGACAGTTCGCCTTCCCATCGGCCAGTGCGGCTTAGCTCGCCCATGATGTCCTCGAAAAGCGCAGGAAATTGAGTCTGCAGCAGCGTATGTGGGACCTTGCCGCGTGCTTCCTCCTGGGTCCAGCCGTATAGCTCCTCAGCACCGCGGTTCCAGAACGTGATTGCATCTTTGTTTAGGTCGCGCACGAAAATCGCGTCGTGGGAAATGTCGAGGAGGTTGGCTTGCTCGCGCATCGCTTTGTGCGCTGTCTCATTTTGGACCGCGAGATAGCCCGCGATCCCAATAGCAAAGATGCTGATTAGAAAATTAGAAATGCCGATACTTGAGTACTCACCTCCCGAGATCACATAACTCAGCGCTGCAAGCACAACGCATCCGAATGTCACCCAAAGAACACCACGGGAATCAAGAAATCGGACCGATAGCAGAACGACCCCGACATAAAGGACTGCAACGGCGATTTCGTAATGAGTGACCGTATCGGCCACGAAAATGTCAAGCGCAGCTGCACCCGTGACTAGCGGCAGAATCCAAGCCGAGTACTTCTTCGGCAAAGCCATTTGCGGTTTTCACAAACTTTGGAAGAGCCCTCGCGAGCTTAAGGCAAATGGGGGTCTCCTTGGGAATTCTACAGCAGCCAGAGCAGGAAGCCCAATGGGCGCCTTGTGACTATACGACCACTGCCGATCCGAACGGTTGCGAGTAGGGATCGAGTTCCCGAAAAGACATCTCAAGCAGCCGGATGCTCTGCGCTCCGACTACTTGATGCCGAGCGTCAAGAGTCCGCTAATGACCCGAGGTAGACATTCGAGCCTGCGGGCGATCTGACCCCCCACAGCGCGTCAACCCTGAGCGGCGAGGCCTCTGAGGACGGACTTGAGCGTGATCCGGCCGGTACGGTGTTCCGCACCACCACCCTCGAAATCGATCCAGCCCTCGTTAAAGCCGTCGAGCATCCGAATGCGGGGCAAGGGATGCTTCATTCCCTGCGAGCGGAACAGCGCCTCCCACGTGTCGCGCGGCACCGCTTCCATCCTCACAGGATGGCGGACCGCCTCGGCAAAGCCCGCGGCGACGTCGTTCGCCGAATAGCGGCGCGGTCCTTCGAGTTCGACAATGCGCTGACCCGTCCAGCTTTCGAGGAGCAGGCCCACCGCCGTACCTCCAACATCGGCCGTCGCGACCATCGGTACCGGATGGTCGAGCGGCTGTAGGAAAGAGGGAACGACCCCGGCCTTCGCCGCTTCCACATCCCAGCTGGCATTCTCCATGAACCAGGCGGCGCGTAGAAAGGCGACGGGAACATGCTCGGTGCGCAGGCCCTCTTCCGTTATCTTGGCATTGTTCAGCAAATTGAATTTCCCCACGTGGGCACCGACCGTAGATAGAAAGACCACCTTCCCAGGCCGCGCGGCGTCAATGGCGGTCTTGATCGCCGCGATTGCGTCAAGCGTTTTCGGAAAGCCGGGTTCGGGGTCGAAGTCGGGTGGCGTCATGAGAAACACGCCCGCGACACCGGAGAAGGCGTTCGTCAGATCGTCGGCATCAGCGATCGACGCGATTGCGACCTCGCATCCCTTCTCTGCCCACGGCCGGCCCTTGTCAGCGTCGCGGACGACGGCCCTGATCGGCAGGCCGGCGGCCAGCAGAGTACGTGCAACAACGCCTCCAACCTTGCCGGTGATTCCCGTCACCGCGTACATGACCTGTCTCCTTCCACTCGATTATCAGATGGTCTAAGCGAATCGGATTTGTGACGCTGGGTGATGAGAAGGGCAAGTGCCCGCTCGAAGTCGGAGTCCTTGACCAGTTTGGCCCGAAAGCCTCTTCCTGGCGAACAAACTCCTCCAACCGGTCGAGTAGGTACTGCTGCGCTGACGGCGTTCTGGTCTACATGCCACCGCTTGTGCCGCTGCTCGTGCTCGGCTCAGTTGTGCCTGCCGGATTATTCAGCGGTGGCAGCGCAGCGTTGGGATTGTAGGTGGGCGATCCTGGATTACCTTGCAAAGCGCCAAAGGTCGGCCCGGTGCCCGCGCCCCCGATCGGATTGGTCTGAGGAATACCTGGCAAAGCGCCAAAGCTCTGGCCGGTGTTCACGCCCCCGATCGGATTGGTCTGAGGTGGGGTCGAGCTGATCGGTGGGGGAGGGGCGAGAATGATGTTGTTGTTCGTCTGAGCGGCCTCCGCACCGCTCGATCCAAGGAGCAGGGCAGCTGCGAGGAAAATTGGAAACTCGGACTTCATTTGGAGCACCTCCGTGTGTCTTTTGGTAGCGTTAAATTGTGTCGAGGCCTACGCACGTTGCCTCGAACGACTCATCGCTGAGATAGGAAGCGCTTCATCTCGCGACTTGGCTGATTTTGCTGCCACTATCTGAGGGTTGCGTCGATTTCGTTTCGTAGAGCACCGGCCACGGTCTTCGTCGCATCTTCAGGCTCTGCTTGCGCAAAGCCGTCTGATCGCCGTTCTTATAATTGCGGGCGCGATGTCAGAGCGCCCAATATAATCGAGATGAGAAAACGTCCTGCCATGACCTCGACCTCGTTTGCGCTTTGCACCTGGGGCGACCGCGCTTACGAGCCACCGAAACTTAGCTCCAACGGACGCCTATCGACGGAAAGGGTAGAGACTGTGAGCAGGAAGAGCGTAAAGAACATCACGAAAGTTCCAGTCAGGGCAGCCGGGACAAGGTTTACCTCAAAGCGTCCGACAAAGCGGAGCCAGATCACTGCAAGGAACCAGGCGACTGCGCTGAGCGGGACCTTGAGGAGGACAGGTCGCAACCAGGCTGTGGACGGGAGATTATGGCCTGCTCGGAGAAATTGACGAAGCGGCCCCGCATCGGACCGAGCGCGGTGAGATCAATGACCCCTATTGGAGCCCTTGCGATTATTCCTCCGACTGGGCCCTCTAACAGTTGCGACTAGCCGCGAACTCAGGAACTGCGAGTCGGCGGAGGCTGGAACCGCTAGCGTTTGATTCAGGGCGCCCAACGCGGCTGAGCGCAATCTAAGACAACCGCGTGAAGCTCGCGCGATGCAGTGGAGCAGAATTGGGTGCGGCGCTTGGTCTCGTTCAATAGGGCAACTCCGCCGGATCGGCAGCAAGATCGAGCGAGTTATCTCCTGCACAACTGCCTACATCGGTAGCAGCACCCCACCTGACCTAAGTGTTCCCACTGGTCAAGATCAGGCGTGCACGATGCCCAACAAATCGAACTGAAAGGTAATCGACGATGAAGACGTTTCGTTTGCATAAGGTTGCGACTCTCGTTGCCGCGCTGGCATTGGCAAGCGCTGGGATCGCGGGCGATGCGCTTGCTCACGGCGGTGGAGGCGGAGGTGGTGGAGGTGGCGGGGGCTTTAGCGGCGGTGGTGGTGGCATGGGCGGCGGCCACGGCGGCGGCGGCGGTTTAGGGGGTGGGGGCCATGCAGGCGGCTTTGGTGGTGGAAGCTTTGCCGCCCATAGCGGCGGCGGTCGCGTCGGCGGAGGTTTTGCCGAAAGCCATATGGGCGAGGCTGGCCGTGGCCGCGTCGGAAGCGAATTTCACGGGGAGCGCTTTGCTCATGACAACTTTCACCATGACCACGACCACAGGTTCCGCGTGGTGGGCCCGTTCTTTGACGACGACGGCTATTATGACTACGGGTCCAACTGCTGGCAGTCGGAGCGCATCCACACCCCAGCCGGATGGCGTTGGCACCGCGTCTGGGCCTGCTACTAGTAATGCTTCCTGCGGAGGAGCGGCCGACGCGCCGCTCCCTCTGCGCCCGCTTTTGGGTCAATTGCTGACGTCACAGCAGCCATCGAGTTCGTCTGCTTGGCGCCATGTGTGCTCCGGGTTGGCAAGTCAGACTTCACGTCGCTTTGCTGGTCGGTGCAGCCATGTGTTTGGCCTGTTAGCGCGGTTCGCATGACCGCTCGCCATAATGCCCTCCGCGGATTGGGTCCCGCATTCTGTGATGCACTGGCACATCTGGGTTGTCCCGATCGCCGAATCGACCGGCTCTGCATTACGTGTTGTTCGCCCTCCCAACCTTCACATCACGCCGGGTGACCGGCGCGATCCTGTTCACGCCGCAAGCGCGACCGGTTCTTTGAACCATTCATCCTTGGCCACCATGGCCCAAGCCATTCTGGCGAGCTTATTGGCGAGAAGCGCTTCATCTCGCGACTTGGCTGATTTTGCTGCCACTAACCACTATCTGAGGGTTGCGTCGATTTCGTTTCGTAGAACCACCGGCCACGTTCTTCTTTCCATCTTCACGCTCGGCAACCCCTGCTAATGGCAGCGTGAAGAAACAAACGGCCCCAGAACGTTCATCCTGATGGCACCGCAGCTCCATCGGTTGTCCGAGCATAGCCTGCGCCGAAATTAGGCGTTTGTTGGTTGGTGATCCTCTCGCAGATTTCCTCCCCAATTAGAGCTGCGCGATCCAATGCAGAAAGGCCGCACAGAAAAA
>Ga0070700_100001726_pt1 | contig 10976 bp, 10 predicted proteins | sample KBSK5101metaG_FD_65456 | JGI IMG/M metagenome (GOLD analysis project Ga0070700, IMG submission 65456) | Corn, switchgrass and miscanthus rhizosphere microbial communities from Kellogg Biological Station, Michigan, USA - KBS K5-10-1 metaG | ecosystem: Host-associated > Plants > Roots >...
CTGGCGACGGCGAGCAGGCGCGCGCGCGTCACGCCGGGAAGGATGCGCCCGTCGGCGGGCGGCGTCAGCAGCCGAGTCGCTTCGAGCGCCCACACGTTGGCCCATGCCGCTTCGAGGACCTCTCCGTCGGCCTCGACGATCAGGGGCGTGGCACCGAGCCGCGCGGCTGCGTCGTCGATGGCCCGGCGGTCGACCCACTTGTGCGGGCCTAGGCCTCCCGGCACGGTCCAGGCCCGCAGCGGGACCGCGCTCCGCAGCGCCGCCGCACCCAGCGGTTCCAGGCTCGCCTGCACTGCGATCGCCCGCGACGACGGCGTGGCGACGACGCGCAGGCGCCGCGCCGCACCGTTGGGCGCCGTGCCCAGGGCCTTGGCCACCGCCGCGTCGAGCTCGGCGCCCAGCTCGACGGCATAGAGCGCGCCCACGCTGGCCCGCAGCCGGGCGAGGTGGTCGGCGAGGTGGAGTGCCCCGCCGCCCTCGACCAGGATCGTCTCGAACACCCCCGCCGCGGGGTCGGGCGACGACGTCATCCCTGCGTCGCGGCCACGTCACCCGCCACCTCGAGCGTTCCGCCGACGGCGGCGAGCAGAGGGCGTGCCTTGAGCAGCATCTCCTCGAGCTCGGCCTCGGGGTCCGACGCGGCGACGATCGCCCCTCCGGCACCGATGGTCAGGCCGCCCGGCGAGGCCACCAGCGTGCGGATGACGACGCTGAGATCAGCCGCGCCGTTGACGCCGAAGAAGCCAAGGACGCCCGCGTAGACGCCGCGGGGGCGCCCCTCGATGCGGTCGATGATCTCCATGGTGCGCAGCTTCGGCGCGCCCGTCATGGAGCCGGCAGGGAAGGCTGCCCGGACACACTCGATCGCGTCGGCGTCCTCGCGCAGGCGACCGCGCACCACCGTCACCATCTGGTGCACGGTGGCATGAGGCTCCACGACCATCAGGCCGGGGACCTCGACGCTGCCCAGCGCGCAGACCCGGCCGAGGTCGTTCCGGACCAGGTCGGCGATCATCAGGTTCTCGGCGCGCGTCTTGCGGTCGCGGCGGAGCTCCGCCGCCCGGCAGGCATCCTCGAACGGCTCCGCCACCCGCGCCGCGGTCCCCTTCATGGGGCGCGACTCGACAACGCGGTCGCGGTCCACCCGGAGGAAGCGCTCGGGCGACGAGCTCAGCACCGAAACGTCGCCAAGCCGCAGCAGCGCAGCGAACGGCGCTGGGTTGCCGGCCCTCAGCGCCCGATAGGCCGCTACGGCGTCGAGGCCGGCATCGCTGCGTAGCTCAGTCGTCAGGCAGACCTCGTAGGTCTCGCCCTCCACGATCTCGTGCAGGCAGGCGGCGATGTTGGCCAGGTACGCCTTGGGGGCTTCGCGCAGCTCGAACCGCAGCGTGCCCGGCGGCGCCGGAGCTGGGGGAGGCGGTGGGGGCTCGCGCACGATGTCGTCCAAGCGGCGCGTGGTGGTCGCCAGCCACGCCTCGGCTGCCTCCGTGCCGGCGGGGTCGGCGAGCGCGAGGAGGTCAACGCGGCGCTCGTGGTGATCGAAGGCGATCAGCCGGTCGCAGAGCACCAGCCCCGCGTCCGGCAGCGGCGAGGCGTACGCCTGCCGCCCTCCGCACTCGGCCTTGAGCTCGTAGCCGAGGTACCCGGCGAAGCCGCAGGTGAAGTCGAACGGCAGCTCCGGCGCGTCCGCCCGCAGGCGCGCGAGCTCGTCCCGGCAATGGTCGAGCACGCTCGTCTCCGACACCTCGCGCCCCGACGCGCGATCGACCACGAGCGTGCCGGTCTCGACGTCGTAGCGCACCACCTGACCGAGTGGGCCCTCGGGCGCGCCGATGAACGAGAAGCGTGCGACGCCCGGGCCCACGCGGGCGCTGTCGAGCCAGATCGCGTGCTCACGCTCGGCATAGAGCGCGCAGAACACCGCCTCGGGCTCGCACCAGTACTCCAGCCGGCGGTGGTGGATGCGCGCGCCCACGGGCGCCGGGCGCGCGACCGGCGGCGCGTGTGGTTGCCGCCGAGCACGAGCGCCCGCCGACCGCACGGCCCGCGCGCGGGAGCGGGTGATGTCCCGGAAGTTCTCGAGCATGCGGCGCCCGTGCCGGGTGCCCACCGACTCGGGATGGAACTGCACGCCCAACAGCGGCCGGACGCGGTGCTCGAGCCCCATGATCACCCCGTCCGGGGTCCACGCCGTGACCCGCAGCGCCGCCGGCACCTCCCCGACCGCGAGCGAGTGGTAGCGCACGGCGCGGAAGCCCTGGGGAATTCCCGCGAACAGCGCGCTCCCATCGTGGTCGATCGGGCTCAGGCGCCCGTGCATCACCTCGGGCGCGTGCTGGATGGTCCCGCCGGCCACATGGGCGAGGGCCTGGTGGCCGAGGCACACGCCGAGCACCGGCACCGTCGCGCGCGACAGCGCATCGAGCGAGACGCCGACGTCGCGCGGATGCTCCGGCCGGCCGGGGCCGGGGGAGATCACCACGTTGTCCACATCCAGAGCGGCGAGCTCCTCCCACGGCAGCTCGTCGTTGCGCACGACCACCGGCTCGCTGCCGTTGACCTCACCCAGCAGGTGGAAGAGGTTGAATGTGTAGGAGTCGTAGTTGTCGATCAGCAGCGTGCGCATCCCGGCCCACATTCTCGCGCCCGCGGCACGCCGGTGAGCGAGCCGCGGTTGCGCGTCGCGGTTCTGGGTTCGACCGGAGGCTGGCACGCAGGGCAAATCGAACGGGCCCTGACCGCGCGCGGACACGAATGCAGCTTCGCGCCGGTCACGCGGATGGTCGGCCGCATCGACGGCCGTCTCACCGTCCGCGGACACGAGGTCGCGCTCGACGACTGCGACGTCGTGCTCGTGCGCGGCATCCCGAGAGGCTCGCTCGAGCAGGTCGTCTTCCGCGTCGACGCGCTGCACGCGCTGGCCGCTGTCGGCGTGCGCGCGGTCAACGGGGCGCACGCGATCGAGCGGACGGTGGACAAGTTCCTCGCCTCTTCCCTTCTGGCCCGCGCCGGGCTGCCCACGCCTCGCACCGTCGCCTGCGAACGGCCCACCGACGCCATGGAGGCCTTCGTCGAGCTCGGCGGCGATGTGATCGTCAAGCCGCTCTTCGGCTCGATGGGACTGGGCATGGTGCGGGTGGACGATCGCGACGTTGCGCAGCGGGTGTTTCGCGCGCTGGAGCTCGAACGGGCGGTGTACTACCTGCAAGAGACGCTGCCCCACGCGGGCACTGACGTCCGCGCGCTCGTCGTCGGCGAGCGCGTGGTGGCGTCGATCGAGCGCGTCGGCGAGGGCTGGCGGACGAACCTGGCGCGCGGCGGACGTGCGCGCGCATTGCGTCTTGACGGAGAGCGCGAGCGCCTGTGCGTGCGTGCGGCGGCCGCCCTGGGCGCCGACTACGCGGGCGTCGACCTCCTGCGGACGACCGAGGGCACCGACTACGTGCTCGAGGTCAACGGCATCCCCGGCTGGCAGGGCGTCGAGCGCACCACCGGGGTCGACGTGGCGGCCGCGCTCGCGCAGCATCTGGAGACCGTCGTCGGGTGAGGCCTCCCGGCTCACCCGAGCCCGCGCAGGTCGTCCCGCCCGAGCGCACCGCTGTGCAGGGCGGTGGCGACGAGCGCGCCGGCCGCGCCGGCCTCGGCCAGTGCGCGGAGGTCCCCGACGTCGCGTACGCCGCCGCCGGCCAGCAGCTCGAGCTCCGGAAAACGGGCGCTGAGCTCCCGCACGAGCGCGACGTCCGGCCCCCGGCCGGCGCCGACGCGCGCGAGGTCGAGCACGATCGCCTCGCCCACGCCCGAGCCTCCGAGACGGGCCAGCGCCTCCGGCGCGCCGAGCCGCTGAAGCTCGGGCTGCGGCGACAGGACGCGACCCTCGCGCAGGTCGAGGCTGAGGACGAGCGGGGCGCCGGGCAGTGCGGCCCGCAGGCGCTCGAGCGCCCGCTCGTCGGCCAGCGTCTCGGTGCCGATCACCACGCGCTCCACGCCGAGCGCGAGGAGGCGCGCGACCTCGGCGACGTCGGTGACGCCGGCATCGACCATGACCCGCGCCTCGCGGGCCAGACCGGCGATCGTCTCCCGCTGCGCTGCTCGGCCGGCGATCGCGTCGAGGTCAGCCACGTAGAGCTCGTCGAGCTCCAGCGTGTCGCGGACCGCCCGCGCGACCGCGACGGGGTCCGAGCCCGCAACGATCCCGCTGCGCAGGGGCCGATAGCGTTCGCGTTCGCCGCGCACGGCGTGGACCGCGGCGGCGCCCTTGAGATCGATGACTGGGATCACTCGCATGCTCCGGGAGGGTCGCCCATGCGCGGCGTGATCGGCCTCGACGTCGGCGGCGCCAACACGAAGGGGGTGTGGCGAGACGGGGTGCAACGGCGCGTCGTCTCCCGCCGGTTCGAGGTCTGGCGGGACCGCGACGCCCTCGAGAGCGTGCTGCGTGCGGTCGTGGCCGAAGCGGCGCAAGGGCGGGTGGAGGCCGTGGCGCTGACCACGACAGCGGAGCTGTCGGACGCCTTCCGCACCAAGCGCGAGGGCGTGGGCTTCGTGCTCGACGCCGCAGAGGCGGCGTTCCGCGGCCGGCGTCTGCTTGCGCTCACGACGGACGGCGAGCTCGTCTCCTTCGCCGAGGCGCGGACGCGACCACTCGCTGTGGCGGCCGCCAACTGGGTGGCGAGTGCGCTCGCGGTCGCCGAGCTGCACGCGGACGCGCTCATGGTCGACGTGGGCAGCACGACCGTCGACCTCATCCCGATCGCCGCCGGCCGCGTTGCCGCCGTCGGCCGCACCGACCTCGACCGGCTGCTGGCCGGGGAGCTCGTGTACACGGGTGGCCTGCGCACCAATCTCGCCGCCATCGCCCCGAGCGTGCCGGTGCGCGACCGTTGGTGCCCGGTCGCCTCGGAGCTGTTTGCGATCAGCGCCGACGTGCACCTGGTCCTCGGCCACCTGACGCCCGACGGGTACACCTGCGCGACCCCGGATGGCCGTCCGGCAACGATCGACTGCGCGCGCGAGCGGATTGCGCGCCTCGTGTGCGCCGACGTCGAGCAGCTGGCCGCGGAGGAGATCGATGCGATCGCCGCCCACCTGTACACAGAGCAGCTCCGCCAGATCGAGACGGCGGCGCGCCGGGTCAGCGAGCGCGTGGGGGGCGCGGCGCCGGTCGTCCCCCTGGGCGGCGGGGCGTTCCTGGCGCGCGCGGCGGCGCAGCGGCTGGAGCGGGCCGTGGTTGAGCTGCCCTGGAGCGCCGCCGAGCGCGACGCGGCACCCGCTGCGGCCCTCGCCGCGCTGCTGGCAGAACGCGGCGCGTGACGACCGTCGTGAAGATCGGCGGCGGGCTCGCGCGCGAGGCGGGTGACACCGCGCTGCAGGAGCTGTGCCGTGCGGTCGGCGAGGCCGGGGCGCGCCACGCGCTGCTGGTGGTGCCCGGCGGCGCGGGGTTCGCGGATGCCGTGCGCGCCCACGAGCGTCGCTTCGGCTTGCGGGAGGCGACCGTGCACCGGATGGCGATCCTCGCGATGGACCAGTTCGGCTGGCTGCTCTGCGACCTGATCCCCGATGCGCTGCCGTGCACGCAGCTCGCGTCCGCCCGCGACGCCGCCGGCCGCGGGCAGACGCCGGTCCTGCTTGCGGCGGCCATGCTTGCCTCAGACCCACTGCCTGTCTCGCCCGCGGTCACGTCCGACTCGATCGCCGCGTGGGTGGCCGGTGTCGTGGGCGCCGCGCGCGTGGTGCTCGTCAAGGCGGTCGCCGGCCTCTATCGCGACTGGCCGCCGGACGGCCCGCCGCCGGCGCGGCTGAGCGTCGGCGAGTTGGCCGGGCTGCGCGCGGCCGGCCGTGCCGCGGGGGTCGACGAGTACCTGCCGCAGGCGCTGCGTGCGGCGGGCGTCGAGGCGTGGGTGATCGATGGCCGGGACCCGGCTCGGCTCGTGACGCTGCTCGAGCGCGGCAGCGCCGCCGGGACGCTCGTGCTCTAGGCCGAGCGCGCGCACATCGCGCGCAGCCGCTCTACGCGCTCCGCGTCGAGGGACGCGGTGCGCCGGCCGTCGCGGCAGGCGGCCGAGCGCACGCCCGCGATGTCCGCTCCGGTCGCCCGCACCGTGGGAAGGTCCTCGGCGCGCAACGCGCCGGCCAGCGCCATCTCGAGGTTGGCGGCGTGCGCCGCCGCGACCAACGCCGTGAGCGCGTCCGGCGTGAGCCATGCGAAGAGCCCGCGACCGTCCTTGACCGCGGTGTCGACCAGGCAGCCACCGACCCCGGCGCGGCGCGCGACGGCGACAACAGCACCGGGCGCCAGTGGCCGGCTTGGCACGCGCTCCGCGTCCGCATAGGCGCCGGCGATGACGGTGGGGCCTCCGTCGAGGGCCTCGCGCACCGCGCGCAGGACCGCCACGGCCTCGTCCTCGGTCGACGTTCCCCACAACCCGACCTTCACGTAGGCCGCGCCGGCGTGCGCGGCCCCCAGGGCCGCGAGCGCCGCGGTGCCGGGCAGGTTGGGCACGTCGCCGATGGCGGCGCTCACCGGCCGCTCGGGCGGGACGGTGTCGCGGACCTGGGCGATCGTGCCGGGCGCAGGAGCGCCCAGTGAGCCCTCGGCCGGGTTCTTGACGTCGACGATGTCGACACCGCCGCGCACGGCAACGCGCGCCTCGCCGGCGTCGGCGACGCTGACGAGCAGCTTCACCGGACCTCCACGCGGGCGCCGCGATTGTCGAAGCGCACGAGCTCGACGCGCCCGCCGCCGGCGAGCTCCGTCTCCATGCGCGAAACCAACTCGCGGCCCGCCTCCTCGCTCCCGACGACTCCGTACACGGCAGGCCCCCATGAGCTCTGTCCCACCCCTGCTGCCCCGAGCCGGAGCATCGCCTCGACCAGGGCGTCGGCGCGCGGGTGGAAGACCCCGCCCTGGGCCGGGGCGAACGCCTCGCCGACGAGGCGTTGGAGCCGCGTGAGCGCAGTGCCGAACTCGGTCAGGTCGCGATCGGCGAGCCCGGGCAAGAGCGAGGTCAGTACGAGCTGGGCGATGAGCGCTGCGTGGGTCGGGTCCGGTCGCAGGCCCGCGAAGGCCTCCTCCTCGGCCGGCCCGGAGAGCCCCGGATCGGCGCTCGGGATGGCCAGGACGCAATGCCAGTCCTCGGGCATCGCGTAGCGGGCCAGCAGTGGGGCGGCGCGTGCGCCGCCGGTGCGCACGCCGCCCTCCACCACGAGTCCCCCGAGGACGAACGTCCACAGGCCGACGGCCGACCGCGATGCACGGCCGGCCGCGCGGGCGATGGCCGGCGGCTCCGGGGTCTGCCCCGTCAGCGCGGCGATGGCGGCCGCAACGGCGAGGGCGAGCTTCGTGCCCGAGCCGAGGCCGACATGCGGCGGAATGGCCTCGAGCACGCGGATCCGCGCACCGCCCTCCAGGCCGAACGCGTCGCGACAGGCCCGTGCGACCGCGAGCGCACGCTCGGCGTCGGGCCCCTCCACGGCGAGCTCGGCGCTTGGGCTCGCCTCGACCACCGCCGCGGGGCGGGTGACCGCCACGCCCAGCCCGCCGAAGCGTCGTGTGCCGCCGCCGGCTGCGTCCAGCATGCCCAGGTGCAGCCGCGCCGGCGCCTCGACGCGGACCGAGGTCATCCGATGTCGGCCCGCACGTGTCCCCGCACGAGCTCCATCGCCTCGCGCTCGCGTGGCCCGGCCGTCTTGTCGACCAGGACCTGGAGGCGAGCCAGCTCGGCTCGGATCTCACCCGCCGGCAGCCGACGGGCGCGCGAAGCGATGATCGACGCCTCGAGCACCGCGTGACGCGCGCGGTTGAAGCCGAGGAACTCGCGGCCGGTGCCCCGCCCCACGACGCGGGTGGTGACCCGCGCGCGGGGTCCGCTCGCCGCGATCGCCTCGACGGTGACCTCGCGCCACGAGCAGGCGTCCGCCAGCACCGCCCCGTCGATCGCCGCCGCGGGCCGCGTGGGCGGGTGCGGGTCATCGAGCGCCGCCTGCGTGAAGAGCAGGATGTCGTCGGTGAGATTGATGACCGCCGCGCCCGTCGCACGCAGGTTGCGCAGCGTGCGCGTGCCGCGGTACGGCTTGATCACGATGATCTCGCCTTCCCACTCCACCCCCATGGCCGCGCAGTTGACCGTCCTGTCCGGGTTGATGGTGGTCGTGACGGTCTCCACGATCGGGCTCGTGGCGGCCGTAGCGCTCATCCCCGGAAGGAGCGCTCGAGCACGCCGACATCCACCTCGCCGGCGCTGAAGCTCCGCCCGCTGGCCACGCTGGTGAGGCGCACCTCAGCCGGGCTGAAGAGCAGCGGGTCGATGGCGTAGAAGTCCCATCCGGCCCGCTCGAGGACGCCGCCGAAGGGCTCGCCATGATCGCGCGAGGCCGATGACGGCAGCCGCGGCACGAGCTCCTCGAGCTCCTCGTCGGGCGCGTCCACGGTGAGCTCGACCTGGCCGCCGTAGAGCACGGCGTCGTTGGTGCGCCCGATCGCCTCCGGGTCCTTGCGGCTGACGGGCGGCAGCGGGCAGCTCCCGAACCCGCTCACGACACGCCGGACGTCGAACTCGAGCTCGTGCAGCTTGTGCAACGCCGTCTCGACGACGCGGGCAGCCACCTGGACCCCGCCGGCCAGGCTCGCGGTCGGCGCGAATACGAGCGTCAGGTCGGACGCGCCGACGCCGGCGCGCTCGGCCACGTAGTCGGCGATCTCCGCCGGCGGGGGTTCGCGCGTCTCGAGGCACAGCACCGCCTTCTGGGCGCGCTCGTCGACCTCGAGGTCGTCGTAGAGGTCCTCGGCGCGGATCAGCGCCCTGCCGGGCCCGCTGGCGATCGCGAAGTAGCCGTCGCGATCCAGGCGCCAGCCCGCGTACTGCGACCCCAGGCAGGCCAGCGCGGGGTGATCGGTGACGACCGCCAGGCCGGGCAGCCAGCGGCCTTCCAGCACCAGCGGTGCGAAGGTGACCGCGCCCAGGCCGCCCATGCAGATCTGCGCGAAGCGACGACCCGCCTCGAGGCCGCCGGGAACGGCGCTGCCGCAGTCGACAAGCCGCGTGCCGTTGGGCAGCGTCGTCACCGCCACGCGCAGCGCATCGGCCTCGGCAGCGAGACGATCGGCGAGCTCCTGGGCACGATCGTTGACGGAGAGCGTCATGTCCGGGCCGAGGATAGGGCCAGCTCGGTACGCAGGCCGGCGGCGCGCGTCTCGAGGTCGGCCATGACCGCCTCAGGCGAGTCCTGCGAGGAGACGAGGGTGCAGATCGGATGACCGGCCTCGATCCGCTCACCGGGGTGAGGCACGTCGCGGATGCCGCGCGCCGGCCAGCCACGCGTGTCCCCGACGCGCACACCCCCGGTGGCGAAGAGAATCGCCTTGCCCGCGGCGCGGGACGGGACGGGACCGGGCTCGATCGACGGCAGGCGCCCGGCGCACGCCGCCACGTGGGCGGCGAAGACGCCGACCCCGTGCGCCGCGGCGACGGACTCGAGCGACCCGGTCGGCCGCGGGTTGACCTCGACGACCCACGCGCGCTCGCCGTCCCACACGAGGTCGACGCCGAAGAGCCCGTGGAGGTCGAAGGCGGCGGCCACATGCACACAGATCGCCTGTGCCGCGACGGTCAGCGCGCGCTGCTGCTCCTGGTCCAGCCGTGGCGGCACGACGTTGCCGCACCAGGCATAGCCGCGCCCGCCGAGGGCGCGGTGGCCGACGAGCTGCTCGCTGAGGCCGAGCACGACCGCCGACCGTCCGTTCGCGACCGCGGCCGCGGAGCATGCGAGGCCCGAGACGCGCTCCTGCACCACGACCTCGCCCGCCAGTGCACCGCCCCGCCACTCGCGTACCCCGCGGCCGCCGCCGCCGCGCACCGGCTTGCGCAGCCAGCGGCGCGAGCGGTCCGCCCGCCGCGGCGCGTCCGCGGCGCTGAACGTCGACGGGTAGGCGAGCCCCGCCGCGCGCAGGGAAGCACCCAGGACAGCGGGGTCGCGCACGCGCTGGAGCGTCTCGGGCCTACACCCGAGCAGCGTGCGTCCCGAGGCCAGCCGGGCGACGAGCGCCGGCTGGTTCTCCAGGCCCGCCCCGTAGACGACGCTCGGCGCCTCGATCTCCTCCGCCGCGTCCACCAGCGCGGCCATGCCGCCGCGTCCGCCCAGGTCGCGCAGCACCGACACGCTCGGGCACAGCCGCTGCAGGTCGAGGTCGCCGAAGCGGTCCAAGGCCACGACGCCGTACCCGGCTCCGACGGCCAGCTCCGCGAGCATGCGGGCGCTCACCGAGACCAGCAGGATCGGCTCGCCCACCGAGCTCAGAGCACGCTCTCCAACAGCGCGACGAAGAGGACCGCGGTGACGAGATCCGCCGTGGTCCCCGGGTTGAGCGAGTGCCCGACCTGGCGTAACGAGGCGTCGAACGCGCCCAGCGAAGTCCGACCCGCAGCCGTCCGGACGCCGCCGGCGGCGAGTACCTTGCCGGCGCCTTGGCTGACGCGCGCGGCGGCGTCGGGGCCCCGCTTGCGGGCGATCAGCGTGTCGGGCACGGCGGCGAGCAAGCGCAACGCCAGCTCGACGACGGCGTCGCGCGGACGCAACCCGTCGCTCAGCGCGCGGGTGAGCGCAGGCAGCCCGACCTCGAACGTCACGGCGTGCTCGGAGACGTACTCGGCCGCGATCGTGTCGCGCTGCGCAGCCGCCGCCATCGCCTCGCGCAGCGTCACGCGAGGCTCGTCGCGCACGTCGTGCTCGACCGGCTCGTCCAAGCCCCCGGCGCCGGCCAGGCGGATCGCCGCGTACGCGGCCCGCGCATCGTCGACCGTGAGCGCGCCCAGCACGACGCCAAGGCGCTCGCGGAGGGGCCCACCGGTCAACGCGGCCCGGGCGAGGGGCGCGACCAGGAGCGCGATCCCGAGGTTGGTGTTGGCGGCCGCGACCTCCCGCGAGGCGCGCACAGCCGCCAGCACCGTCTCACCGACGCCCCGCTCGCCCGCACGGCCGAG
>Ga0070700_100001730_pt1 | contig 10972 bp, 7 predicted proteins | sample KBSK5101metaG_FD_65456 | JGI IMG/M metagenome (GOLD analysis project Ga0070700, IMG submission 65456) | Corn, switchgrass and miscanthus rhizosphere microbial communities from Kellogg Biological Station, Michigan, USA - KBS K5-10-1 metaG | ecosystem: Host-associated > Plants > Roots >...
CGGCGCCCGGCTCGACGCGCTGGATGCCGATCCCGGGCGGCTGGAGGAGCTGGAGGGGCGGCTGCAGCTGTTCACGGAGCTGGAGCGGCGGTTCGGTGCGCCCGTGGAGCAGCTCGTCGATGAGGCCGGCGACGCCCGCGAGGCGCTCGAGCGGCTCGATCGCGAGGGTGAGCGGACGGCGGCGCTCGAGCAGGCGGTGGCCGCCGCCGGGGCCGCCGCGAAGGAGCGCGCCGCAGAGCTCTCGGCCGCCCGGCGGGCCGCGGCCGAGCCGTTCGCCCGCGCCGTCGAGGCCGAGCTCGACGACCTGGGCATGTCGGGCGCCCGGCTGGACGTCGGCTTCGAGGAAGCCGATCTGGGCGCGAGAGGCGCAGACGCCGTCACGCTTCGGTTGGCGGCCAACAGCGGGCTGCCGGCCCAGCCTCTGGCCCAGGTGGCGTCGGGCGGCGAGCTCTCGCGGATCGCGCTGGCGATCCGGGTCGCGGCCCGCAGCGGGGGTGGCCCGGAGACGCTGCTGCTGGACGAGGTCGACGCCGGCGTCGGCGGCCGCACGGCCAGGGCGGTGGGAGAGAAGATGCGGCGGCTGGCCGGCACGGCCCAGCTGATCTGCATCACCCACCTGCCCCAGATCGCCGGCCTCGCCGAGACCCACTTCCGGGTCGAGAAGTCGGACGGCGAGCCGACAGTGACCGGCGTTCTGCGGCTGCGCGACGACGAGGTGGTCGACGAGCTGGCGCGGATGCTGGGCGCCGACGAGGGCGACAGCGCCGCCCGCGAGACGGCGGCGGCGCTGCGCGGCTGATCGGGTCGGGGTTTCGGTCGCGGCCGGTTCGGGCTATTCCGTCTCCGTGGCAACCGATCCGCAGGACGCGCGAGAGGTCGAGGAGGCGATCGCGGCCGACGCGCGGCTGAGCCTGGTCGAGCTCGACCAGGCCGGCGATCCCCGCTACGACTTCTACGATCCCGCCACCGGTGAGCGGCGCACCGGCCTCAGCACGTCCGAGGCGCTGGCGATCGCGGCCCAGCAGGAATAGACCTGTGGGCCGGGCGCGGAGAGCGCCCGGCCCGCGTGGCCTCACGAGGGCAGCGCCACCTGGCGGCGCGAGCGGACGCCCACTCCGGCGGCGGCCAGGGCGGCCACGCCGAGGGTGGCCATGGCGCCGATGCCGGCGTCCAGCCAGTCGAACCCGGCGTCGGGCGCCGGCGTGCGGATGATCACTGTGGGGGCTGTCGCGGTCGGGAAGCGGGCGCTGCCCAGGCCGTCGGCGCGGTCGGGCGCGCCGACGGCGGGAACCACGGTCGCCGTCGCCGTGCCGATCCGGTCAGTCCGGTCGGGCACGCCGACCGTGGACGCATGCAGGGCCGGATGGGCGCCGTTCAGGCCGTCGGCACGGTCGGGGGGCGTGGTCGCCGCGACGGCCGACGTCGCCGCGACACAGATCATCGCCGCGGCCAGCAGCGCCGCGCGGTGCAGGGTGTTGAAGATGCGAGTCATGAGATCCCTCCGGTCTCCCCGGCCCCGGTGGCCGGTGTTGGGAGTACCATCGGACGTCCCGGCAAAGGGTCGCTCAAGACCCGGTATGTCCCGGTAAAAGTGCTGCAAATCAAGCTATTTCGGCGTGTGGTAGCGTTGCGCGGTGCGTGAGCTCCTCGTGCTGGGACCGATCGAGGCGCTGGTGGAGGGGAGGCCGGCGGGGCTGACCGCGGGCAAGCAGCGCGCGCTGCTGGCGGCGCTGCTGATCGACGCCGGTCGCACGGTGCCCGTGGATGTGCTGATCGACCGGCTGTGGGGCGAGCGGCCGCCGCCGACGGCGGTCAAGAACGTCCAGGTGCTGGTGTCGCAGCTGCGCCGCCTGCTGGGCGCCGACGCCATCACAACCGACGGCAGCGGCTACCGGCTGCGCGACGAGGCGGCCGACGTGACGACCTTCACCGCCCTGCTGGAGAGTGGCAGGGCCGAGCTGGCGGCGGGTGATGCGCGGGAGGCGGAGCGCACGCTCGACGAGGCGCTCGCCCTCTGGCGCGGCCGTCCGTACGAGGACGTGCAGTACGAGGACTTCGCACGCGAGGAGGCGGCCCGGCTGGAGGATCTCCGTCTGGACGCGATGGAGGAGCGGTTCCAGGCGATGCTGGACGGCGGCCGCCACGTGCAGGCGCTGCCCGGCCTGCGGGCGCTGGCCAGGGCCCATCCGCAGCGTGAGCGGGTGCTGGCCGAGCTGATCCTGGCCCTCTACCGCAGCGGCCGCCGGGCCGAGGCGCTCGAAGTCTACGACGCCGCCCGCCGCAGGCTGGCCGACGAGCTGGGCATCGAGCCGGGCGAGCGCCTGCGCCGGCTGCACGCGTCGATGCTCGAGCGGGAGGGAGATCGGTCGGAGGCCACGCGGCTGGAGGCGCCGCCCCGGGGGGATCGCAGCCGGCAGCTGCTGATGGTCGGCGGTGGATTGCTGCTGCTGGCGGCGCTGCTGGCCGCAGCAATGATCAATCGCGGCGGCGGCGGTGAGGAGACGGCCCTGGCCGGGGTGCCCGGCGACTCGATCGGCGCCATCGACCCGGCGACGAGGGCGATCGTGGCCCGCTATGCGGTCGGTGCGACGCCCACCAGCGTCGCCGGAGACAGCGACGCCTCATGGGCGCTCAACGCCGACGCCCAGACGATCTCGCGGGTCGACCGCCGTACGGGGGAGGTGATCGAGCGGTCGCTGGCCGGGACGCCGGCCGACCTGGTGTTCGGGGGCGGTGCGCTGTGGGTGGCCCTGACCGACACGGCGCAGACGGTGTACACCGCCACGCTGGTCGAGGTCGATCCGGACACCCTGCGGCCGGAGCGGTCGGTGCGGCTGCCGGGCACGGGCGAGACCGGCGGCTCGGTGGTGGCGCTGGCCTTCGGCAACGGCGCGGTGTTCGCGACCGCTCCGTCCGGCCGGCTCGTCCGCATCGATGCCCAGTCGCTCCGCCTGACGCAGGGGCCGCGGCTCCGCCCTGACGCGGTCGCCTATGGCGAGGGCTCGGTCTGGACGGTGGGATCGGGCACCAGGCTGACCAGGCTCGACCCGCAGACCCTGACCGCGACCGCGCGGTTCTCGATCCCCACCGCGGCCGGGGTCACCGAGCTGGCGGTGGGCGGCGGACTGGTGTGGGGCGCGGAGCCGTTCAGCGGCCTGCTGTGGCGGATCGATCCCTCGACGCGGCCGATGACAGGCCATACCATCCCGGTCGGCCTGTCCGCCTCCGACGTCGCCTACGGTGCCGGTGCGGTGTGGGTCGCCAGCGGCATCGACGGCGCGCTGATCCGCGTCGATCCAGGCTCCGGCGCGGTCAGCCGAGTGGCCGTCGGCCAGGCGCCGCAGCGGGTTGCCATCGCCGGCGGCCAGGTGCTGGTGACGGTGGCCGGCGGCGGCGGCGCCGCGATCGCGGGCGGCGGCTCCGACACCCACAAGCTGGCGACGCTGCCGTCGAGCTCGTGCGGGCCGGTTGTCTACGGGGGCACCGGCAGCCCCGATCTGCTAATCGCTTCGGACTTCCCGGTGACCGGCATCTTCGCCCCGGTCACGCTGCCGATGGTGCAGACGGTGGAGTACGTGCTTCGCGGGCACTCGTTCCGGGCCGGCAAGTTCCGGGTGGGCTACCAGCCATGTGACGACGCGACGCAGCAGGCGGCCACCTATGACGCCGGCAAGTGCGAGGCGAACGCAAAGGCGTACGCGGGGACGAAAAGCGTCGTCGGGGTGATCGGCACCCTCAACTCGGGCTGTGCCGAGGTGGTGCTGCCGATCCTGAACAGCGCCTCGGATCCGCTGGCCCTGATCTCACCCGGCAACTCCTACGTCGGCCTGACGAGAACCGGGCCCGGCGTGGCAGCCGATGACCCCGGGCGGTTCCAGCGCGCCGGCGGGCCGACCTACCTGCGCGTCTACCCGGGCGACAACATCCAGTACGAGGCCGAGGCGATCCTGGCCAAGCGGTTGGGCGTGAGCCACGCCTACGCGTTCGCCGAGTTCCCTCGCGAGAGCTACCAGCTGACCATCACCCAGGGCTTCGCGATCGAGGCGCGGCGGCGGGGCATCCAGGTGACGGGACCGGCGTCACCGGCCGCCGGCGGGGACGCGTACATGGGGCTGGCCCGATCCCTGCAGCGCGACGGCGTCGACGGGGTGTTGATCGCGACCTACGGCTCCCAGCGGGTGGCCGCGCTGATCCGCGCGCTGCGTGCGGTCTACGGCAGGTCGCTTCCGATCATCGTTTCCGACTCGATGCTGTTCGGCGACTTCCTGCAGCAGTTGGGGCGGGCCGGGCAGGGCATCTACATCAGCGGCGCCAAGATCGAGGACCCCAAGCACCAGCTGCCGGCCGAGGGGCGGCAGTTCGTGCGAGCCTTCAGCGCCACACAGCCGGGCCGGGTGGTCAACGCCTTCACCCCCTACACCGCCCAGGCGACCGAGTTGCTGCTGGCGGCCATCGGCCGCTCCGACGGCAGCAGGGCGTCGGTGCTCCGCGAGCTTCGCCGGGCCGAGGTCAGGAACGGGATCCTGGGCAGCTTCTCGTTCGACGCCAACGGCGACATGACCGTCAACCGGATGCCGGTGTTCCGCTCCCGGGCGGCGAACCACCCCGCCGGGCCGTTCGAGGTGTTCCAGCTGATCGACATCCGCTCCGAGCCGACCGGCTGAGCCGCCCCGAGGCGGCTCGTGTTGTAATCTGTACAGACAACGACTGGCGCTCCGTCCCGCCGCTGCCCTATCATGCCCTTCCGAGACCCGGTCAGACTCGGAAAGGTGGGCGTCAGGTGAGCAAGCAGGCCAAGTACGTGTTCGTGACCGGGGGCGTCGTCTCGTCTCTCGGCAAGGGGATCACCGCAGCCTCGCTTGGCCGGCTGCTGAAGGCGCGGGGCCTCAAGGTCTCGCTGCAGAAGTTCGACCCCTACATCAACGTCGACCCGGGGACGATGAGCCCGTTCCAGCACGGCGAGGTGTTCGTGACCGAGGACGGCGCGGAGACCGATCTCGACCTCGGCCATTACGAGCGGTTCGTTGACGAGTTCCTGTCCCGTAACTCGAACCACACCACCGGCTCGGTCTACAACACGATCATCCGCCGCGAGCGCAAGGGCGAGTACCTCGGCTCCACGGTGCAGGTGATCCCGCACGTGACGGACGAGATCAAGCGGCGGATCCAGCGGGTGGCACAGTCGGAGGAGATCGACGTGGTGATCTCCGAGATCGGCGGCACCGTGGGCGACATCGAGAGCCTGCCCTTCCTGGAGGCGATCCGCCAGTTCCGAAACCAGGTCGGCCGCGACAACGTGATGTACATCCACTGCACGCTGGTGCCCTTCATCGAGGTGGCCGGCGAGCTCAAGACCAAGCCCACCCAGCACTCGGTGCAGGAGCTGCGGCGGATCGGTATCGCGCCCGACATCATCGTCTGCCGCTCGCGACAGGGGATCGGCCGCGAGATCCGCGAGAAGATCGCCCTGTTCGCCGACGTCCCCGTGGACGCGGTGATCTCCGCCGCCGACGCCGACAACATCTACCAGGTGCCGCTGCAGATGCAGGAGCAGGGGCTCGACCGGCTGGTCTGCGACCGGTTGGCCCTGGTCACCGGGCCGCCCGACATGCGGGAGTGGGAGGCGGTGGTCGACCGCATCGCGCAGGCCGAGGGCGTCGTGCGGATCGCCATCGTCGGCAAGTACGTGCAGCTGCAGGACGCCTACCTGTCAGTGGTCGAGGCGCTCAACCACTCGGCCATCCACCACGGGACGAAGCTCGAGATCATCTGGGTCGACGCGGAGACGCTGTCCCTGGAGGAGGCTCGCGCCCGGCTGGCCGAGGCGGACGGGGTGCTGATCCCCGGCGGGTTCGGCATCCGCGGCATCGAGGGCAAGATCGCGGCTGCCCGCTTCGCCCGCGAGAACGGCGTGCCGTACCTCGGCGTGTGCCTGGGCATGCAGGTTGCCGTCGTCGAGTTCGCCCGTCACGTGGTCGGGCTGGACGGCGCCAACTCGAGCGAGTTCGACCCCGAGACGCCCTACCCGGTGATCGACCTGCTGCCCGAACAGAAGGAGGTCGAGGACATGGGCGGCACCATGCGCCTGGGCTCCGATCCGGTCAAGCTGGTCGACGGCTCCAGGGCGTACGCCGCGTACGGCGAGCCGGTCGTCTACGAGCGGCACCGGCACCGTTACGAGGTCAACAACCAGCTGCGCCCGAAGCTGGCGGCCAAGGGACTGCTGGTCTCGGGGACCTCGCCGGACGAGCGGCTTGTCGAGGTGATCGAGCTGCCCGACCACCCCTGGTTCGTGGCCAGTCAGTACCACCCGGAGTTCAAGTCGAGGCCGAACCGACCTCAGCCACTGTTCCGCGACTTCGTGGGCGCGGCGGTGGCGCGCGCCCGCGACGAGGACACGGCGCCCGTCTCCGAGACGATCAGCACCTGACGTCCGCTGTGTGGCTGCTAACGTTGGCGGCGCCCGACCTGGCCCCAGAAACTGGATGACGACGGCAACGGAGACCTGGACCGACCTCGAGTCGCGCATGCGCGACCTCTCGGCGCTGGCCCGCGTCTCCAGCCTGCTCAACTGGGACCAGGAGACGTACATGGCGCTCCAGGGCGCGGACGCCCGCGGCCGGCAGGCCGCGATCATGGGCGTCGTCCGGCATGAGCGGCTGACCGATCCTGCGCTCGGCGACCTGCTGGAGCAGGCCGCCGCGGAGGAGCTCGACGAGAGCCGCGCCGCGATGGTGCGCAACCTTCGGCGCGACCGCGACCGCGCCGTGAAGGTGCCCGCGCAGCTGATCCGGCGGCTGGCCATCGCCCAGGCCCGCGGCTCGACCGCCTGGCGGGTCGCCCGCGCGGAGGCCGACTTCGAGCTGTTCCGCCCGGCGCTCGAGGAGGTGATCGCCGTCAAGCGGGAGGAGGCTGCGGCCATCGCCGTGGACGGCGAGCGCTACGACGCGCTGCTCGACGTCTACGAGCCCGGCATGCGCGTGACGACGCTGGAGCCGCTGCTGGGCGGCCTGCGTGACGAGCTGACGGCGCTGATCGCCCGCATCGGCGACGCGCCGCCGCTGCCGGCGCCGCCGTTCCAGGGCCGGATCTTCGCCGACGCCGACCAGTGGGACCTGACGATGCGGATGGTCGCCGACCTCGGCTTCGACCTGACCGCCGGGCGGCAGGACCGCTCGGCCCATCCGTTCACCTCGACCATGGCGTTGCGGGACGTCCGGCTGACCACCCGGATCGACGAGCGCGACCCCTTCGACGCCATCTTCTCGAGCCTGCACGAGGCCGGCCACGGCCTCTACGAGCAGGGCTTCGATCCCGCCTACGAGGACACCCCGCTGGCCGAGGCGCCCTCGTTCGGCATCCACGAGTCGCAGTCCCGGCTGTGGGAGAACGTCGTCGGCCGCAGCCGCGAGTTCTGGCGCCACTACGAGCCGGTGATGCACGAGATGTTCCCGGCGGCGATGGCCGGGGCCACCGCCGAGGATCTGTTCCGCGAGGCCAACCGGGTGCAGCCGTCGCTGATCCGGGTCGAGGCCGACGAGGTGACCTACAACCTGCACATCCTGGTGCGATTCCAGCTCGAGTTGGGCGTGCTGCGGGAGGAGCTCGAGGCGGCCGACCTGCCGGCGGCCTGGAACGAGCTCTACCAGCGACTGCTGGGGATTCGGCCGCAGAACGATGCGGTCGGCGTGATGCAGGACATCCACTGGTCGCAGGGCGATTTCGGCTACTTCCCGAGCTACACGCTGGGCAACCTCTACTCGGCGATGCTGTGGAGGAGCTACGCGGGCGGCAATCCGCAGGCCGGCGAGCAGATCGGCCGCGGCGAGTTTGCGCCCCTGCTGGAGTGGCTGCGCGAGCGGGTGCACCGGCGGGGAGCGATCGAGGACGCCGACGTGATCATCGGCCGGGCCACCGGCGCCGAGCTGAGCGCGCAGCCGTTCGTCGACTACCTGTGGGCGAAGTACGGCGACCTGTACGGCCTGACGCGTTGATCGCGCCGGCCGTGGAGCCTCTCGACCTGTTCGTCGAGCTGGCCGCCATCGCCAGCCCGCCGGGCAAGGAGCGGGGGGTCGCCGACCACGTGGAGTCATTCCTGAGCGACCTCGGCCTTGTCTGGGACGAGGACGGCGCCGGCGCCCAGATCGGGTCCGAGATCGGCAACGTCTACTGCCGGCTGCCGGCCACCGCCCCGGGGACGCCGATCTTCCTGAACGCCCACCTCGACACGGTGCCGCCGACCGGCCCGATCGAGCCGGTTGTGGAGGACGGCGTCGTCACGAACGCGCACGACACCATCCTCGGCGCCGACAACAAGGCCGCTGTCGTGGCGATGCTCTGCGCTATCAGCGACCTCGTCCGCTCGGGCGCTCCGCATGCAGGGGTCGAGCTGGTGTTCACGCCGATGGAGGAGGTCGGCCTGCGCGGGGCGAAGAGCTTCGACATCACCCGGCTGGCCGCGGAGTTCGGGTACTGCTACGACCACGCCGCCGCGGTCGGCAACGTCGTGCTGGCCGCGCCCTCCCAGCAGAGCTTCCGGATCGTGTTCCGTGGCCGGCCGGCCCATTCGGGGATCGAGCCGGAGCTGGGGCGCAGCGCCGTCCTGGCGGCCGCCCGCATGATCGCGGCCATGCCGCACGGGCGGATCGATGCCGAGACCACCACCAACGCCGGCCTGATCCAAGGCGGGGTGGCCGGCAACATCGTGCCTGCAGAGTGCGTGGTCTGGGCGGAGGCCCGAAGCCGGATCCCGGAGCGGCTCGACGAGGTCACCCAGAGCATCATGGAGGCGGCGAACGACGCCGCGTCGGCCACCGAGTGCGAGGTGGAGGTGCGCGCGAACAGCGAGTACCGCGGCTACCGGCTGCGCCCCGGCTCGCGGCCCGTGACGCTGATCTGCGACGCGCTGCGCGGGGCCGGCTTCGAGCCGGCATTCATCGAGTCGGGGGGAGGCGCCGACGCCAACGTGTTCAACGCCGCGGGCGTCGCCTGCGTCAACGTCTGCAACGGGATGGCCGCCATCCACACGGCCGAGGAGCACATCGCGGTGGCCGACCTCGAGGCGATGACCGACGTCACCCGCCGCCTGATCGCAGCCTGCGTGGCCCCCTGACGGCGCCGAAGCGCGCCGAACCGCCCGGCGGGCCGTACAATCTGCCAGTCATGCCCAATCCCCGCCGAACGGATAGGAAGATCGGACGATGAAGATCGGTGTCGCCAAGGAGATCAAGCAGGACGAGTACCGGGTGGCGCTGACCCCGGCCGGGGTGCGCGAGCTCGTCCACCACGGCCATGAGGTGCTGATCGAGCAGACCGCCGGGGAGGGAAGCTCCGTCTCGGACGACGACTACCGCGCCGCGGGTGCCTCGATCGTGTCCGTCGATGACGTGTGGGGGGATTCGGAGCTGATCCTGAAGGTCAAGGAGCCGCAGGACGGCGAGTGGCAGAAGCTCTCGCCGGGTCAGGTGCTGTTCACCTACCTGCACCTGGCGGCGGCGCCGGAGCTGACCCGGGGGCTGGTCGAGAGCGGCGCCACCTGCATCGCCTACGAGACCGTGGAGGCCGCGGATCGCAAGCTGCCGTTGCTGGCGCCGATGAGCGAGGTCGCGGGCCGGCTGTCGGCACAGGTCGGCGCCTACTACCTGATGAAGCCGTTCGGCGGCCGGGGCAGGCTGATGGGCGGCGTGCCCGGGGTGCTGCCGGCGAAGGTGCTGGTGCTCGGGGGCGGGGCGGTCGGCTACAACGCGGCGCTGATCGCGCAGGGCATGCAGGCCGACGTGACCATCTTCGAGCGCAGCGTCGACCGGATGCGCGAGCTCGACGTCAGCCTCGGCCGCACCGTGCTGCTGCAGATGTCGAACCGCCACTCGATCGAGGAGGCGCTGCCGGAGGCTGATCTGGTGATCGGCGCCGTCCTCATCCCCGGCGCCAAGGCTCCGCATCTGGTCAGCCGCGAGGATCTCGCATCCATGAAGGCGGGCTCGGTGATGGTCGACGTCGCCATCGACCAGGGAGGCTGCTTCGAGACCTCCCATCCGACCACGCACACCGACCCCACCTACGTGGTCGACGACGTGCTCCACTACTGCGTCGCCAACATGCCCGGAGCCGTGCCGGTCACCTCCACCTGGGCGCTGACCAACGTCACCCTGCCCTACATCGAGGCGATCGCCCAGCGCGGCGTTGCCCGGGCGGTGGCAGAGGACGGGGCGCTGGCCAAGGGCGTGAACGTGATCGACGGCCGGGTCACCTCGCAGCCCGTCGCCGAGGCGGTCGGGCTTCCCTACACGCCGCTCGACGAGGTGGCCGTCCCGGCCTGAAGCCAGGCCAGCCAGCCAGCCCGGACGGGCACGCGGCCGAGCTCACCGCCGCCGGCGGTGTCGACGAACACGAGCGCGCCGCCCGTGGAGAACACGGTGGTGGCGCCGTCCGGCGACGCCGCCGCCGAGACCGCGTGCAGACCGACACCCAGCGTCCGGCCGCCGGCCACCGCGCGGGCGATCACGCCCGATGCCGTGCGGCACCAGGCGATCCGGCCGCCGCCGGTGAGGCCGATCTCGCGGGCCGGCCGACCGGTGTCCCAGACCCCGGTGGTGTCCCCGGCGGCGTCGAAGAACACGATCACGGTGGTGGCCGACCCGGGCTCGGTGGTCGTCCGGGTGGCCGGCACGGCGAGCACGTCGCCGGCCGCGGCGATTCCGGGCACCTGGGTGACGCCCTCGCCCAGCAGCTTGCCAAGCGAGCCGGCGTCCGCGACGGTGTGCCAGCCGACGGCGACCCTGCCTCCGCCCGGCACCAGGCGGTAGGCCAGCCGCCCGCCGACGAACCCCGGGAAGCAGGCGCGGTGGACGACCACCACGGTGTGGCCGGCCCGCCATTCGCGCACGGTGCCCCCGGGTCGGCTGCCGTCGCAGGTCGCCAGGACGTCCGATCGGGGGCTCCATGCCGGCGGCGCGACGGCCAGGTCGGGATG
>Ga0070700_100001736_pt1 | contig 10956 bp, 10 predicted proteins | sample KBSK5101metaG_FD_65456 | JGI IMG/M metagenome (GOLD analysis project Ga0070700, IMG submission 65456) | Corn, switchgrass and miscanthus rhizosphere microbial communities from Kellogg Biological Station, Michigan, USA - KBS K5-10-1 metaG | ecosystem: Host-associated > Plants > Roots >...
CTGCGGCTGGCGTGGGCCACCGCCACCGACTTGCCGGCCCCGGCGGTGGCTGTGACCGCCACGACCCGGCGGGCATCCACGAGTCGGCACAGCAACCCATCAAGGCGCTCACGCGTTACCGCACCTACCGGAGTATCCGGAACGATGATCTTGCGCCGTATGACCCGGGGTCGCTCAACCGACGGTGCCGACATGCCCACTCCTGTCAGACGGTCATGCTACCGCTGCGCGCCCCTGACCGGCGTCCCATTGACCAGGGGGACAGCACTTTCAACGGGTCGCGGCATGGCAGCCTCGAATGCTGGGCGGATAACGTCCCCGCAGCTCGTGCCGCCGTTCAGTTGCCTCAACGGCCACCGCGTGGGGGACACCCTCCGCCAACGTATACGGCATGACCTGTCGTCATTTTCGTACGGATCCTCGGTCGGGCCCAGGCTGTTTCGCAGTCTTGCAGTTGTAGTGGAATCTTGATGTGCAGCGTTGTCGCGCTCGCTGGTGGGCTGATGATCTGTACTGGATGATCCGAGGCATCGAGCGGTGTTTTGGGCCAACGATTCCCGACCTCTTTGGAGGGGGCGGCGAAGCCTAAGAGGCTGAATTGCCTTCCCATGCATCGATTTCCGTGCCAGGGAGTGGATCATCGACGGCATCGGGCGCGCCTGCGAACCCCAGCCGAGCCACGATCGCGGCCCCGGTGCCTTTGGTGCCGTCGGTCAACACTGCGCGCCGACCCTGCAGCGTGCTCCCGCGTCGGCCCGAAAGACCGGCCAGCACAACGCGGTCACCCATTGTGCGGAATCGTCTCCTGTCCCAGGAGAAGCGGTCGTAGTACTCGCGCAGCGGACCCTCGACGCTGATCTCGTGACGGGTCGCGTACTCACCGAGCGCACTGTCATGCGGACCGTGGTGGCGGATGACTGCCATCTCGGCCGCCGGAATGGTCGCCGGCCACGGAGGGTGTCTACGTTCGCTTCACGCAGGCCGACCTCGACGCGCTCAGGTACGAGGCCGACCGCCGGGACATGAGCGTCGCGCAACTACTGCGCGAAACCACACTCCGAGACGTGCGCACACCGGCGTCGTAACTTCCGCACCTGCGATCGGGCTGTTGTAGTCATTCCCGCAGACGGGCGGCCCATAGCGGGCCCACTCGGCGCCGCCGGCTCCCGTTGCTCAGCGGCCCTCGTACCCTGCCTGTCGCCCCGCTTGGCCCGGCACTTGGGAACGACAACGAAGGGTCGGATGGCGTAGATCTGTCGTATGATGATGACATGACTACGACAGGGGTGGAGCTGGGCGATCTCCTCGCTGACGTCAATGACGCGACCAAGCTGTTGCAACGGTCGAAGACGGTTCCGCAGCAGGTCATCGGGTTGATCGACAGCTTCGAAACGGTGCTCGGCGCGACCGACCCGTACCTGGCCGCAGCGCTGTGGCCCGCGGCACTTCGGGCGCAGAAGGCGCTGCGCCACGACAACATCGAGCAACAGCGCCGGGATGTTCGGATCGCTCTCGAGCAGTTCCGCCAGGCACTGCGCGATGTCGTCGACAATCAGCCCTACAGCGAGGACGCCGCGATCCGCGACGTGTTGGCGCGCACCGTCGAGACCGTCTCCGTCCCGCAGAAGACGGTCGCCGAGCTGCTCGGTGTGTCGGTTCGTCAGCTGCAGCGCTGGCTTGGCGCCGATGGGCCGGATCCGGCCGCTGATGACGCCGCGCGTATCCGGGTGGTCGGACAGGTCGTCAATCAGTTGCGGCATTCGTTTACCGGGCCGGGCACGGTCGCGTGGTTCTACCGGCGCCATCCTGTTCTTAAGAAGCCGCCGATCGAGCTGCTCGATGACCCGCTGCGCTACCCGCAGTTGCTTGGTGCCGCGACCGCGGCGCGTGCCATGACGGCATGAGATTCACTGCGTTCCGCAACGCCGCCTACGACTCGCCGTGGTGGGCGGCTCCCAGTTCGCGGGAGGGGCGGTTTCACCGGGCGGGCCAGGACACGGTGCAGTACTGCAGCCTTCATCCGCTGGGTCCGGCGGCTGAAATGCTGCGCCACAACGTCGGTCCGGACGGCGACCCCGACGACGTGTTGTTGAATCTGTGGACCGCGATGATTGATGTCGACGACGTCACCCGGATCGACTTCGCCGACTGCGAGCGATACGGGTGCACCGCCGATGAGCTCGTCGGTGAGGACTACGCGCCGACGCAGGCGGTCGCCGATGCCGTACGGGCGAGCGACGCAACAGCAATGGTGGTGCCGTCGGCGGGGCTGCCGGGTACGTACAACCTGATCATGTTCGGTGTGCGGCTGCTACACCCATATCTGTGGGAACCGGTGATGCCCGAAGAGATCCCGACGGGTCATCTCAGCGATGCAGCGCCGGCGCCGGCCGAAGTCGCCGGCCACGTCCGGTGGTTCGGCACCACACACACCGCGGCGGAGCAGTGGAAAGCCACCGGCGCCTACGACCTGTTCGACGACCCCATCGCTTCTCGTCGGTGAACGACGACCGGCAGTGCTAACCCGTTGCCGTCCAACTTCCTGTACCACTTCGCCCACGAGTGCACGTCGATGAGGTGCGGTTGGGTCAGGGTGACCTCTGCGGTGTGACTCAACGTCGATGCGCGCCAAAAGGAAAGCGGACGGGCCTTTGAACCACGTGCGGGCGGGGAGCGGGCCGCGGTGAGATGTGTTCCTCACCGCGGCCCGCCCGAACGGCCGCTTGAACCAGCCGACTTGGGCCGAAGTGTCCGGCTGCCTAGGCCGGCTTGATCAGGCCGAGCTGCTGGAGCACAGTGACTCCATCGTCGAGACCGATCTCCTCGACGATCAAGCCGTCGACGACTTTGAGCACCGACGTGCCGGTGAAGCGCATCGCCTTACCGCTGGCAGCAGGCAGCGCACCGATCGGCATGTCGTCGAAGGTCGCGCCGGTGTGTGTTCCGCCGCCGATCCACTGCCCGACGACGTAGTCACCTTCGGCGATCAGATCCGCGGTGCCGCCGAACGCCAAGTCCGGGAACGCCGCCCGGAACTTCGTCGCGAAGGCACGGACCGCATCGCGGCCCCGGCAGGGAGCGTGCAGCGAATACTCAAAGCGGATATCCGGCGCGGCGAGCTCGTCGATGACACCGGGGTTGAAATCGGGGCCCCAGAACTCGGTGAACCACCGCCCGACGACAGCTTTGTTCTCCTTAATGGACATTGATCGTTTTCCTCCGTCGGATTCCTGCGGCACCCCTCATGGAGCACCCACCGAGTAGACGGACATGACATCCCTAACGTGAGATCGACGCCAAAAAAGCTGGTTTCACCCTCACGCACACATGATTTGGACGAGCCGGCCACCTCGCGCTCACCGACAGACAACACCTTGAGCGTGCATCTAATCATCAAAGCCGTTGCGGCACCGCGTGGCATCGACGTCGACGTCAGCAACGTCTCCACGTTGTTCCAGGTCGCGTCACCCCATCGACGGGCTGCTGGCTACCGCACTGCTTCCCGGACTGATCCTCAACGCCACGCTCGGCTGGTGGGGGCCGACTCCGCAGCCGCGTACGACCGGCCCACTAAGCTAGATCAGCTCATCGCCAGGCGCGATCACCGCGTCGGCAAGCAAATCGGCGGGCGAGACTAGCCGCCGGGCTTCGCCGACACTTGGCGGGCACCGCCCTCAACAAATAGCGGCACGAAGTCGCGCACAGGTCCTCCATGAGACCGGGCATGATTCTGGTGAACCACCATCGTGACGGCATCCGGCGGCACACTTCGGGAGCTCTGCTTGAGTCGGCCCACTACCTACTGAACAGCCGTCCATTCGCTTGACACGACCATCACCAGATGTTGGCACCACGTTCACGGGGCGGTCAAACGGAAGGCCGGCTAAACACGTCAACGACTGACGCACACAACCCATCTCACATAGCTTGTCGCTGGGCTTGCGGTGAAATTGTGCGGCTTAGGCGTTGGCACCGGCCACGACCTCGTTGAGCTTCTTTTCGTCGCTACGGATCCCGAACGAGGAGATAATCTCCATCACCCCGATGATGATCAGCCAGATGCCGATCACGAGTGTCAGTGTGACGAGCGAATCGAAGGGATACCCCAGCACGATGATGCCGGCAAGGATTGTGATGATGCCGAAGAAGATCGCCCATCCCCGCCCTGGCAGGTGCGGGTCACTGACAGCCGCGACGGTCGTTGCGAAACCGCGGAAGACGAACCCGACACCGATCCAAATGGCCAGCAGCAGAATGGCGTAACCCTCGCCAAAGTGCCGGAAGGCCAGAACCGCCAGGACCAGCGATGCCGCGCCGCTAACGAACAGCAGGATCCGGCTGCCTGCGGAGACGGGCAAGCTGAATGCGAAGATCACCTGCGCTACACCACTAACCAACAGATAGATGCCGAGAAAGACCGAAGCGACGATGATCGATTTCCCCGGCCAGACCAGAACCAGAACTCCCAGGATCACCGCCAACAGTCCGGAGAGCAGTGCGGACTTCCACAGATGATGCAGCAGACTTGGCCTTGGCTCACGAACATTAGTCATAATAGGACCCTTTCACATTCAACCGAATTCGCTTCGTGTTTTGTTCTTCTGATGCTGAGGACTTCCGTTGATGGCCCTCGTGACCATCGTGGTGTTCCTCGAGCGTCAATATGCCTGCCCGACTGATATTTACGCCATGGAACCCTCCGTTCGGAATGATTTGCGATCAGCGCCACGTCCCCAGAGGTAGCTGCCGGTTGGCGTGGATCACAGCGCAACGACAGGCAACCGAGACACGCTCGGATACGGGGCGCGGCTCGCGACAAGATTCGATGCCAAGGTTTCCTACACACTCGGGCTCCATGCACAGCACTTCGCCGATCAAGCAGGCTTGCCGATCGAGACTCTCGATGTCGTTGTCACGGCGGACAAATCGGAGACACCAACGACCGGTGGTTGTACGCGTCACGGGTCATGTCCTGGTTGGTGCAGGCGCCGTTGAATCTCGTCGAGTTTGTCGTGGATCGCTTCTTCGCGCTCGATGTGCTGGCGGTGCAGTTGTTCGATCAGCTCGCGGGTCGGCTTCTTTCCGTGGTAGTCAGGGTGATGGCGGGCGCAGAGCAAGAACTGGCCGTCGGCCGCTTCGTGGGTGCCGACGCGCCAGCAGCGGCGCTGATGGCAGTTGAACTTGCGCGTTACTTGGTACACGCCCGTAAAGGCTGCCCCGACGAGGCTGAACTCAGCGATATCAGATCCGATCCCGGACCAGAAGCCGTAGTAGGGGCCGGCTAAGTCGGAAATCCCTGCGTGCACGCGCAGCCAGTTGTTGAACACGTGTGCGTTGAGCACCCAGGCCAGGACTCCCGCCAGGACGGCGAACACCAATGCCGCAAAAACGATCAGTCGTGCCCTCACGTCGGCCGCATCCAACGTCGGCCGTGGCCGTGTAGTGGCGCGTATCCAGATTCGTGCTTTGGCCATTGCGGTAGCCGCGTGGATCCGGACGGGGCGCCATAGCGTCGCGTTGGTGCCCATCTTTTGCAGGCGGATGTGGGTGTGACGCCGCGGTTTCGCGTCGAACGGCCCGAAGACCGCCGGCCCAGCGTTGACCAAAGCACGACTCGCCCGTCGACGGGTGTCAGGGCGCCCAGACTCCAAAGCAGATCCGGCGGCGCCGCGAGTTCCTCGGCACCGTAGATGCCGGTGAGCGCCGCTGGATTAAGCCTGCGATTGGGCATGTCGGCTCCATCCGCCGTACTGTCCGCCCCTCCATGATCCTGACCGGCGCGGCCGGCGTCGTTGTCGCGCAAAACAACGCCGACTCGTTGACGGTGTAATTGCACACAACAGCCACCTATCTAGCGAGCAGACCGACGGCGCAACCCTCATCCGGCAGGCACTCGACCCCAAACTGCATTCAGAACTCATTGACCTTCTGACGGTGCCGCCGCCGAGCCCGGTCAACGGCCTCGCCCGGCGACGTTAGCAATAAGCGCCCGCTCGACGCCGCGCTTGGAAGCCTGGGTGACCGCCTCCGTGCCCTGCGATGCAATGGACGTGTCAGTCGCGCCGTTGATTGTAATTTCGCGGGCAGCCAATCTGTTTTGCCTGTGATTTTGCTTGCGACGCGCTGCGAGGTGTCTGCGCCGACTCCTGGTACTTCACAGCAAATTTGGAGGAAATTCGCGAAATCATTTATGGCACTGGATAAATCGAGTACCGTCATACTCAGCATTGACGATCGGCGCGGGTTTACCGTCGTTGACGTCAACGTGTCAGCATGGGCTCGGGGGGCAACATGACGCAGCCCGCAGCGGTCACCACGCAAGGCGTCGACGACGATTCGGTCGAGGTCGCCGCGCTGAAGTCGGATCACCGTGCGGGCCATCGTCCAGCGGGTACGAATTCGAGCCCGGTCGTCGGCGGTGTCCTGAACGGTGCGTTCGCCGCCCTCGAAGAAGCAGCCGATGCCGATGCGGGTTTGGGGCTGACCGCGCTGGCGTGTGCCAACGGGTTGGCAAACCTCGGCCGATCGGCTCGCCGAACAACTCATCAGCATCGGCGCGGTGCAGCGCGGTCTTGTCCAAGCGATCCCGACCGGTGCTCAATGTGGGACCTCGACAAATTCGATCAGGCACTGGTGGCTGCGCCGGCCATACCTGCGCAGCTGAGCCGGATTTGGGCCGCGGCGGGCTCTAGCAGCCGTAGTCGGTGCGGTTGGCAGAAGGGGGAGAACACCGATGGTTGATTTCGTCGCCTGGCATGGCGAGACGCGACCCGACCACGTGGCCAAAACGCTCAAATATGTCGCCGAGGGCTATCGGTTTGTTTCGCTCAGCATCTACGGAGATGTTTTCGCTCCGGTGTACGCGGCGGTGATGGTGAAGCAGAATCCACCGCCCGAACAGCGGAACTTTCCCTTGATGACCGTCGCGCAGTGGCAACAGACCTTCGACAAGCAAGCGTTCGACGGTTTCGGGCCGGTGATCTTGGCCGCTACCGGGTCGGCCAGCAACCCCCGCTTCGCTGCAGTGTTCCAGCCGCAGAGCCCGATCGTGATCACCCGCCATGGGCTGGTTAGCAATCCAGAAGGGACCTTAACCGACGCGACTTCGATTCAGGGCATGGACTACTTTGCCAGGACCAACGGGATGATTCTGCGCTGGGCGGCCTCATATGGGTCTGGGAATGATCCACGCTTTGCCGCGATCTGGGTACCCAACTCCGGAGCGACCCTGTGGAACAACGACGGCCTGACCGACTCGGCCAGCAACTATCAGGCCCGATTCAACGCAGAAACCGCCGCTTGGTGTCGGCCGTCGTTCGTCACCCTCGACGCCGACAACGCCTACCTGTCGCTGTTTGTCGCCGATGAGATCGGCGATTGGGTAGCCCGCCACAACATGACGCCAGCCGGCTACCAGACCGAGTTCGACACCTGGACCAAGAAGGGCTATTTCCCGAGCTGCGTGCAGGCCGCCGGCGCCAACGCCGCCTGCGCGCGCCTGGCTGCCATTTTCGTGAAGGGCACCCAACCCATCAAGAAGCGGTTCACCGCGACGGGACCGGTCGCCAATGCGGACATCGACGCCGTCATGGAGAAGACGATGGCTACGTATCCGCCGGTGCGGCACGCGGCGCTGGCGATTGTGCACGGAACCCGGCTGATCTACGCACGTGGCTACGCCCTGGCCGAGCCCGACTGGCCGGTTGTGCACCCCACCACGTTCTTCCGGCTGGCAAGCGGCTCCAAAACGGTTACGGCGCTTGCGGTCTTCCAGCTCATCGAAAGCGGGCAGCTGACGCTCAGCGACCCTGTCCAGAAGTTTCTGCAGCTGCACACGCCGTCCGGTGGCCAGCCGATCGATCCGGACTTCGGGTCGATCACCGTCCAGCAGCTCCTCGAGCACACCAGCGGACTGCAGCACGACGAATTCGCCGACGCTACCGCCGTGGTGAACGCGTTCCACAGTGCGGGCTTGCCAGCATCGCTACCGGTCGACCAAACCATGACCGACAACTACATCGCCACCCTCAAGCTGGACTCACCGCCAGGCCAAACACAGGTGTACAGCAACTGCGGCTACTACCTTCTTGGTCGCCTGGCGGCCAAACTTCGCGGGACCGCCGCACCGATCGATGCCTACCGCAAGCACCTAATGGCACCGCTGGGGATCACCCGCATTCGCAACGCCGTGGATCTGTTAAAGGCGCAACCTGCCGACGAAGCCCGCTACCAGGCGGCGTCGTTCGTCGACCCGGACTGGACATCCGACCTCGCGGTGGCCAAGAGCATCAATAGCAACGACCAGCCCCTGGTGGCCACGGGATACGGCGATTACCCGCTTGCCAACACCCAAGGCTGCGGGGGCTTGTCCGCGGCGGCCCCAGACTTGGCCCGACTGGTTGCGGTGCTGATCGACCCGAAAGACACCGCCGCCCTCAAACGCCGAACCCTCAATGAGATGCTGACCAACGCAGCGAATGTCCGGGAGGCCGGGCAGCGCCGCGCCGGCTACGGTCTCGACGATGCGAGGAACCAGGGCAATGACCGCTTCTACGGGCAGAAGGGCGGCTTAATCGCCAACGCGGCCAGCGTCTTTCAGTTCGACGGCGACTCGGGGTTTGTGGCTCTGTGGGGCAGCACGGCATACCGCGGAAACCGAGTGTATCCCGACTTCCACGGCGTAATGGATACTGCGAGAGAACTGAATTGGGGAAGCACGGATCTGTTTCCGGAGTTCGGCATGCGGTCGCTCTAGATCGACGACCGGCCACCCTTTTGAGATCATTGTGGTCAGCGCTGAGAGCCGCGCCGACTCCTCGCGGCCGGACGCTCACACGGGGATGGACGCCCTCGTGGAGGCGCACCTCGTGGTGGTGCCGGGAACGTATGGGGCAGCGCTGGTGGTGAGCAGCACCGCCCTGATGCTGGGCTATCGCACGCGGCCGGTCTTCGTGCCCGCCGCGCGACCGAACGACCCGATGGCGCCGTATCGGACACGGGTGATGCGCCGGTCGCGACTGTTCGGTGGCGCGTCGCGACTGCAGTTGATGTGCTGCGCGGTCTTCGTTCTACGATCAAGCACGCGTTCGAGACGTTGGGCCGCATCCTCGACGTGGCGGTGGTGGACGGCGCCATCACCGCGAACCCGTGCGCATCGGTGCCCCGTACCCGGCCGACCGACCCTGACGCCGAGCCGTTCACCGCCCGTCCGCTGACCCGCAGCCGAGATCGCCGCCGTGGCCGACCACATCGGCCGGGTGCAGGGTCACCCGATCTATGCGTTGGCGGTGATGTTCGCCGCGTTCACCGGTTTGCGGGCCGGTGAGCTCGCCGGGTTGAACGTCGGGGATTTGACGTTGCCGCAGGTGCTGGGTTCGGCGGGCTCGGTGAACGTGACCCGGACTCGCCGGGCAGTTCGCGGCGGCTGGGAAACTTCGACCCCGAAGTCGGCCAAGTCGCGCCGGGTGGTGCCGATGATGCGTGGCTGGCCGACGATCTGCGCGCATTTCTGGCCAACGATCATCCGCACGGCCGCCCGGCGAACGCCAACTATGACCCGGCTGCGCCGCTGTTTCCCAGCCGCTACGGGGTCACTGAGCCGTTGCCGCAAGGGGTTTTCGCGTGACGAGATCGAGCCGGTGCGGCCGATGGTCGCCGATCCGATCGCGCGGGTGAGTCGGAAGACGGGGGAGCCGGATCGGCGCTACGTCAAGGCCGACCCGCATGCGGCCACGATCCGCGTTGCGAGGTCGGACGGCTACAGATGGTCGGTGTCGGTGAACCCGGCCGGGATCGCCAAGCACTACCTCACACCCGCCCTGGCGGCGTTGGGGTTGGCAGGTGCGTTGGCATTATCTGCGGCACGCGTTCGCGGTTATGAGTTTGAGCGCGGGGGAGCACTCCATGGCGGTGTCGAAGATGCTCGGGCACGCCTCGTACGTGACCACATTGACGGTTTACGCGGACTACATCACCGAATGCGACAGCGGGAAGGCCGCGCCGGTGGGGCGTCCGGTCGCGTCGACCGCGCCGAACGTGGTCCCAATGCGTCGGCCGCGGCGGGTTAGCGCCTGGCCGAGCTTGTCAGTCGTCGTTTTCATGCGAGCAATGCATGTCCTTGCCCAGCTCATCTGTCGCACCGAACTTCTGTGAAGTGTAGTGCGACAACACTACTGAGCAGACCAATCCGGAATCGACCGATCAAGTCGTCGCAGGTGAGGAGTTGAGGTCCCTTCCATGGGCGGCCCGGTAAATACTGACTCCACCATCGTTGCGCCAGCTTGTCCCTGCGGGTAGCCCAATGAAGGTCGATAGCACGCTCGGGATCGCCGGCGAGCAGCGTGGCGATCGGAGCGAAGTCCTGACGGTATGCCTTGGCGATACGCGACGACGTCCTGGCCACGCCCAATCGGGCAGGACTGCCAAAGGCCGCGCTGGGTACGAAATTCGTGATTGTCGAGGCGGTGCGGCGCCGACTCCCTGAAGCAATGCTCGAACGACTACTCATGGATAACAGCAGATATCCATGAACCGCGCCGTTTCGTTATCACGCTGTCCCGCACCGGTTTCCATCTATGGTCGTCGCGTGTGCGAGGAACTACCCGATCCGTGCTGCTGCTGCGTCGTGGCGGTCCGTAATGACACGCCCAGAGCCATCGCAGTCAGCTGTTCGACTGATGAGTCAGGCCGGGCCTGGGCCCGGATTCGGTTTCCTCGACCTCGAACACGCGATGCTTGTGCGCGCACCGCAGCTCCACGTGCAGCGGCTCGCCGCACTCGCGGTGCCTGACCACCACGGGCCCTCCCTCGGGGCCGGCTTCCCATCGGTCCCCCCACTGCATCAATACGACCAAGGCCGCGAACAAGTCATGGCCTTTTTCGGTGAGCAGGTATTGATGGCGTTCACGCTGGCCGGGTTCGCGATACGGCTCGCGGTGCAGCACGCCGTGCTCGACG
>Ga0070700_100001738_pt1 | contig 10951 bp, 3 predicted proteins | sample KBSK5101metaG_FD_65456 | JGI IMG/M metagenome (GOLD analysis project Ga0070700, IMG submission 65456) | Corn, switchgrass and miscanthus rhizosphere microbial communities from Kellogg Biological Station, Michigan, USA - KBS K5-10-1 metaG | ecosystem: Host-associated > Plants > Roots >...
CGCCAAAGTAATTGAGGTTCGGCGTGTAGTCGACCGTCGCCGTGTTCGGGCCGGTCGGCGTGATCGCGCTGAGCGAGCCGTTCGACGGACCGCTGACGATGCTGAACGTGAGCGGGTCGCCGTCGGCGTCGGTGCCGCTCAGCGTGATCGTGACGGTGGTGTCTTCATTCGTCGTCGCGGACGCGTCGTTCGCGACCGGCGGCGTGTTGCAGGTGATGAGCGCCGCAACGCCGCTCGGCAGCGAGGGCGCGGCCGGCGAACAGACGCCGGTGTGCGTTTCGGGGAACATGCTCGTCGCCGTTCCCATCACGGGGAACGAGGAGCCGGTCGTGTTCACGGTGCCGCACGCGGTCAGGACGATCTGGCCCTGATCGGCCGGGGCGAGGCCGGAGGTCGAGCCGACGGGCCGGACTTCGCCGAAGCCATTCGTCCAGATTACGTCGCCCGAGTAGGAGCGGACGTGAATCGAGCCGCCGCCTCGGTTGGAGTTGTTGGTATTGAAGTCGCCGACCGCCTTGATCGACGCGGTGTTGAGATTGACGTCTTCCTTCGCGGAGATCTCGATCGTGCCGCCGGTGTCGCCGCTGGCGGTGTGGCCGGCGTCGATCACGTTGCCCGAGGCGTTGACGCCGTCCTCGAGGGAGATGATGCGAATGAGACCGCCGTAGCTCTTGGAGTCATGAAGGCCGGGCACCGAGGTGACCGAGTAGAGCGCTCCGCCGGCGAGTCCGAAGATGTCGACGGTCTCGCGGGCGAAGAGATCGACGCCCTTGTTGACGGCGGTGCCGCTCGGCGCGTCGGCGCGGACGCGGCCCATGCGGGTGCCGCTGCCGCCGAGATCGCGCGAGTCGATGAGGAGGTCCTTGCCGGAACGGATGGCGATCTTCGCGGTCGAGTCCTTGCGCGAGAGCGCGGCGACGAGGCCGCGGACCTGGATGCCGCATCCGTCGATGGTGATGGGGCCGGCGCCGTTGTTGTCGCCCTGCGAGATGATGTTCGCGGACGCGCCGATGACGACGGCGGGCTCAGTGAAGGTGGTCGAGCCGATGGTGATCGCGCCGCCGACCTGATTGGCGGTGCCGCCGTCGAGGGCGACGCCGGTGAGGCGCGTGGAGAGGATGGTGCGGCTCGGTCCCGCCAGTACGTTGCCGTTCACGGTGACGGCTCCGCCCGCGTTCACGCTGATGCTGCCGGCGGCGGCGTTGCTGCTGCCGGAGTCGATGGTGGAGCCGGAGGCGAGATTCACGGTGCCGCCGACGCTCGCGGTGATCGCGCCGCCGCTCGAGCCGCTCGAGGTCGCCGATGCGGAGGAGACGATCGCGGTGCCGTTCAGCGCGAGGTTGCCGCCGACGGTGAGCGTGATCGCGCCGCCGGTGCCGCCGCCGGAGCGGTTCTCGGCATAAAGCGCGCCGCCGCTGTTGATGGTCATGTTGCCGCTCACGGCAAAGGCCATCGGGCAGGCACTGGCGCTCGCACCGTCGTCGTTGCAGTTGACGACGCCGTTGACGACGAGGTTGCCGTCGCTGACGGTGAAGACGCCGTTGGCGACGCCGTCATGATCGGAGCTCGAGCCGTCGAGCGACCCGAAGGTCTGCGCGCCGGTGAGCGTCACGTCGTGCGCGAACGCGGAGACGGTGAGCAGCAGGACCGCGGAAAGCAACAGGAACCGCAACGACAGGGATCGCATCGATCTCCCTCCGTGATGCACCAATGGATTCGTGATTGGGACGTGGACCTGACGGCTTCGAACGGGATTGTTACTGCTTTCTCTCTCGCAGTTCCCGTTGAAGAATGGAGACAATCTAACCTCACATCCTCCGCAACGCAACCGGTTACATCGGTTTTTTTTATCGCGCCGAAAGAAAAAGGCGCGTCGAGCGACGCGCCTTTCGGTTTCACTACGTGGTGTGGACGTGATCAGCCGCGCGGCGGGAAGACTCCCTGGAGCGCGATGCAGAAGTAGTACGTCAGATACGGCTGCATGTTGTTGTGGGGCTGGTCGCCGCCGGCCGGCGCGAGCGCCTGATCGCTCATCGCCACCAGCGCGCTGTTGCCCGGCGCGTAGATGACGCTCAGGCCACCGAGGAGGTGGTCCTGAGGGAGCGTGCTGTCGTCGTCGTCGAGGGTTCCGGACCAGCTGTGAGAGTGCGACGGGATCTCGCTCTCGAGCAGCGACACGGTCTCCGAGCCGCCGGTCTCACCGAGATCATGGAGCGAGAGTCCCGGACCCTGCCCCGGATGCATCGGCGTCCTTCCCTGGAGGTCGGGAAGCGCGAAGTTGCTCTTCCCGTCGCCGCCGTAGGTCGTGCCGAGCAGCGAAAAGAGCGCCGTGTTCTGACTCAGGGGCAGGAGCTGCCCGTCACACCACGCCCATCCCCTGGGCGCGAAGTTGAATGGAAAGATGCGGATTTCAGCAACGAATGGATCGGCCATGTTTCATCTCCTCTGCATTCACGGTTTCAGCAATCCGACACTTCGCCGATTCCTATGTCGGAGACGGGAAAATTCCGAACAACGAGATGATGAAGTTGACACAGAGGTAGGGCTGGAAGTTCGTGTGCGGCTGGCTTCCTCCGACCGACCCGATCATGTTCGGGGACATCACACTCTTGTTGCCGTTGCTGCCCGAGTAGACGTCGCCCTGGGCGGTGGCGAAGAGCAGTCCCGACGGTCCCTTGCTGGATCCCGCGCCGCTCGTGGCGAGCGCCGGATGGGTGTGCGCCGGGATCTGCTGAACGGTCAGCGTGATCTCCTCGGCGCCGCCGGTCTCGGCGAGGATGAAGCCGTTGCCCTGATGAAGCGGAATGCGGCCCCGCATATCGGGAAGCGCGAACGTCGACTGCCCGTCGCCGCCGTAGGTCGTGCCCAGCAGTTGAAACAGCGTTTCGTTTTCGGAAATCGGAAGGAGCTGCCCGTCGCAGAACATCCAACCGGCAGGCGCGAAGTTGCCTGCGAAGATGCGGATCTCTCCCACATATGGTTGCGCCATCGTCATCTACTCCTATGTCGGCGAGGGGAAGATCCCCTGCAGTGCGATGCAGAACGAGATCGTGAGGAACGGCTGCATGTTCAGGTGAGCCTGACTACCGCCGGTGTTCCCCACCGTACTCGCGTTCATCGGCGCCAGTGCGCCGTTGCCGTAGATCGACGCGGTCGTCGGCTGCGCCGGCAGGTTGCCCTGCACCGTATCGAGCGTGGCGCCGGTATTCGTGGCGTTGAGCACATGCGTGTGCGTCGGAAGCTCCGATATCGACACCGTATGCGCCTGCTCGCCGCCCCGCTCTCCCAGGGTGTGGCCGGAGCCGACGTGGATCGGAACTCTCCCGCGATTGTCCGGCAAAGCAAAGTTCACCCGCCCGTCGCCACCGAACGTGGTGCCGAGCAGCGAGAACAGCCCCTGGTTCTGATTGATCGGCAGGAGCTGCCCATTGCAGAGTGCCCACCCCTTGGGCGCGAATTCGAAACTCATCAACCTGACCTCGGATAAGAACGGTTCTGCCATCTCTCTCTCACTCCTTTACTCGTATTTCTCTCCTCAGGGAAGCGTGCATGCGGGCTGATTGAATGTCGGGGCACCGGAGACCGTGACGTTGCCGGCCGGGATACCGTTGACCGCCGCGAGATTGGCCGCGCTGGTCTGCGTCACGTTCAGTGTACCGGCGCTCTCGGCGACGCCGATCGTTCCGGCGCCGGCGTTGAGGGTGTTGCCGGTGGCGTTGAAGCACATCGTCGAGCCGGCGGCTTCGGTCTCGGCGCTGATGGTCGTGGCCCCGCCGGCGTTGGTGAAGGTGTTGGACCCGCTGATCGTGGCGTTGACCGTCGCCAGAGCCTCGGCATCGATGTCGATGAACGGCAGTCCGGTGGAGTTGCCGCTCATGATGTTGCCGGTGATCGAGAGGTTGACCGTGCTCGCATTGAGCTGGCGCGACCGGACTTCGACCAGCTGCTGGCCGCCCGCGCTGCCCATCGAGACGTTGTTGTTGCGGATCTTCACGCTGCCGCCGCGCGCGTTGTCGCGGAAGTCGATGAAGACGAACTCGCGGTTCGTTGCCGTGAAGGTGATGCCCGTGTTCGCGATGTTGCCGTCGATGTCGAGCGTGCTCGATCCGGCCACGAACGACGCCGGCTCGTAGATGTGGCCGATCATGTGGCGGCCGCCGGCGGCGTAGGCGATGTTCTGGAAGGTGTTGCTCTTCAGCGTCGCGTTCATGGTGCCGCCGTTGTTCTGCGTGCGCAGGACGCTGGTGTTGGCGATCGAGCCGTCCTCGGCGATGTTGCTGAACGTGTTGGTCTGGACCACCGCGACGTGCGACGCACCGTTTTGCACGAGGATGCCGACGTTGTTGTCGCCGACTCCCTTCGCGTTCTGGAACGTGTTGCCGATGATGTTCGTCGTCAGCGTGCCCGTTGCCAGCGCGACGCCGCCGGCGGCGGCGGTGATCGCCTGTACGCCGAGATCCTGGAAGACGCAGCCGCCGATCACGTCGAACTGCATGTTGGCGGTTCCGCCGTTGGCGAGGAAGACGTTCGACGCGGTGGTCGAGTTGTCCTGCATGGTGATGCCGTTGAGCTGCATCAGCGTCATGTTCACGCCGTTGTTGTAGATGTACATGCCGTGGCCGGACGTCGCGGTGAAGGCGTCGAAGAGCGAGTTGCTGTTCACGCGGTTCGTGCCGCCGACGTCGAGCATGAGCAGGCCGGAAGCGGACGGCGACTGCACGAGCAGGCCGGAGAGAATGAGGTTGCTGCCGTTCTGCATCTGGACGGCGTGCTCGCCGGTGGTGTTCTCCATCTCCGCCGCGGTCGGGTTGGTGTCGCCGCAGCTGGTGAGGTTCATCGACTGCAGCGTGACGTTGCTGGCAGTGCTGAGCACGACGCAGTCGCTGGTGGTGTTGGTGAGCGTACCGCCCGATCCGTTGCGAGCCAGCGTGCCGTCGCCGGCGACCTTGAACGTGCCGGCGCCGGTGTTGGTCAGAGAGATGGCGTTGGCGCCGCCGTTGACGGCGACGCTCTTGAACTCGACGGTGCCGATGGTCGTGCTGATGTTGACCGCCGGACCGGTCGCCGCGTTGGTGGCGCCGATGGTGTTGTTGGTGTTCGTCACGTTCACGGTGACGCCGGGACCCGAGGCGATGTACGTGGCGCCGGTGTTGTTCAGCGTGATCTGACCGCTGATCGACACCGTGCCGCCCGTGCCGACGATGCTGATGCCCGCGCCGCCGTTGCTGCCGATGTTGCCGGAGAACGTGCTCGTGCCGCCGGTGTAGCCGGTGATGTCGATCGCTCTCTGCGCGGCGGTGTTCTGCGTGATCGTGCCGGCGTAGGTCACGTTCGGCGCGCTCGCACCGATGGCGAAGGCGTGGCCGGTCGGGTTGGTGATCGCGGTACCGGAGGTGAAGCTGAACGTGCCGCTCGAGCCGGCCAGGATGTCGACGCCGGCGTTGCCGCCGTTCAGCGTCGTCGTGCCGTTGAAGTTCACCGTGCCGTCGGCGTTGTCGAGGCCGATGCCGGTCGACGTTCCCGAGGTCGAGGTGGCGCTCAGCGTTCCGGTCTGGAACGTGATCGTACCGCCGCTCTGACCCTGGATGTCGACGAGGCGTCCCGTGACGGCGGCGTTCTTGGTCAGATTGCCGCTGTAGGTCACATTCGGCGCGCTGGCATCCACACGGAAGCAGGCGTTGTCGGTGGCGTCGACGAGACCGTTGGTGACCGACGTGTTGGTGCTGAACGAGAACGTGCCGCCCGAGCCGTTGGTGATGTTGATGCCCGCGCCGGTCGTGAACGCGTTTGTGGCGTTGAAGTTGTACGTGCCGTCGGCGTTGTCGAAGAAGAGATCCGCGTCGTTCACGCTGGCGGTGATGTTGCCGCCGAACGTGTACGTGCCGCCGGAGTGGCCGGTGATGCTGACGACGTTGAAGGCGCTGGCCTGGGTGAGCGTGCCGTTGTACGTCACGTTGGCGTTGCCGTTCGTGACGACGAAGCACGCCGCGGTGTTGCAGGTGATCGTGCCGGAGCCGATGGTGAGCGTGCCGCCGCTGACGGCGGTCAGGATGACGGCCGAAGCGAGCGGGTCGCCGAGGGAGTTCAGCGTGGCGATGGCGCTCGCGCCGAGGGCGACGCCGTTCAGACTGAGCGCGGTGTTGCCGACGTCGATCGTGTTCGTGCCCGCCCCGGTGACGAGATTCAGCGTACCGCCGCCCGACATCACCAGACCCTTGCCGTCGTGGTTGTTGCCGGTGGCCTGCAGGTCGAGGTTGTTGAACGTGAACGAGCCGCCGGTGTTCGTGCCGCCGATCAGGAGAAGCGTGTTGGCGTAGGTGTTGTTGTTGGCCGTCTCGCTGAAGTTGCTCACGCTCAGCGTGCCGGTCATGTTGTTGATCACCGACAGCACGCCGTTCGCGCCGGCGGCCGAGCCGCTGACCGACGTCCCGTCGAAGGTGATCGTGCCGGTGCTGTACGCGCCGGCGGTCGAGTTGTTGATGTCGAAGACGATGCCGCCGTTGGCGGTGTTCGCGATCGTTCCGTGATAGGTGATGTTGGCCGTGGAGGTGCCGCTCAGCTTGAACGAGGTCGCCGCATTCGTGATCGCGGTTCCGGCGCTGAACAGGATGGTGCCGCTCTCCCCTGCGATCGTCACCGCGCCGCCGCTTCCGGCCAGCGTGTTGGCCGCGCCGTTGAAGTTGTAGGTGCCGGAGCTGCCGCTGATGTTGACGCCGGTGCTCGTGCCACTGGACTGCACGTTGGCGTTGAAGTTGATCACGCCGGTGTTCGTCGAGGCGATGGTCACGACATCGGCGGCGTTAGCCTGGGTGATGCTGGCACCCATGGTGATGTTGGCGGAGCCGCCGCTGACGGTGAACGTGGAGCCCGTCGCGCCGCTGAGCGCGCCGCCCGAAATGGTCATGGCGCCACCGACGGTGGTGAGAGAGATGCCGTTCACGCTGGCGGTCGAGTTCACGGTCTGGAACGTCGCCGCGAGCGTGCCGTTGTTCAGAACGAGCGCGCCGCCGGTGTTCGTTGTGCCGACGCCGATGCGCGATTCGCTGACCGTCAGCGTGCCGAAGCCCGTGCCGGCGATCGCGGCGCCGCCCGAGGAGGCGGAGACGTCGATGCCACGCAGGTTGTTGCCCGATGCCAGCGTGATCGTGTTGCCGGCGGTGGAACGTTTGAACGACGGATGCGTGCCGGTCGGCGTGAAGACCGTGAACAACTTGCCGAGGTATGTGAACGTCAGCGCCGCGGAAGCGCCGCTGCCGTACATCACCTGGCCGTTCTTCAACGTGATGAAGTCCGTGTACGCGCCCTGCCGGACGACGAAGGTGTCGTTCACCGCGGAGCCGGCCTCGGCCTGCTGCAGCGTCTGGAACGGATTGGTATCGCGCCCGTCTTTCGGTGCACCGGCGAATGCCGCGTCGACGAAGAGATAGCGCGGGCCGACGTGAATCGTCAGCTGGCCGGTATCGGTGGCGCCGTTGTTGTCGACGATGGTGTAGGTAAAGACGTCGTCGACGTTCTGGTCACCCGCCTCCGAGTGATACGTGTAGCCGCCGTCGGCGCTCGGGTTCCAGTCGAGCTTTCCACCCGCGGAACCGGTGAGCTGCGTGCCGGGGTTCTGGATCTTGATCACCGCGCCCGCATCCGGATCCGTGTCCTGGCCGTCGGTGCCGTTGTTGCCTCCGACGCCGTCGTCGTCGTCGTTGCCGCCGTCCTGAATGACGCCATTGGCGTCGCTGACAGTCATCGTGAGATTGCCGAGTGCGATCTCGACATCGTCCTTCGCCACAGGCGGCGTGTTGACGGTGAAGTTGACGACCGTGTCGGCGATCGGGTTGTCGGGAGGATCGCCCGAGTCGGCGTCGGTGATCTGCGCGGCGATCACGGTGAGCGTGCACGCGCCGGCCGGCCAGCTCGTCGTCGGCGTGAGCGTGAAGCTCGTCGACGGAGAGGCGCTAAGCGTGTAGGTCTGATTGCCGCCGCAGTTGACGGTGAACGAATTCGTCGTGGCGTTCACGGACTCGTTGAACGTGACGGTGATTGCCGTGCTCGGGCTGATGACCTGAGCGTTGGTCGGAGTCGTCGCCGTCACGGCCGGCGGGTTGTCGATCGTGAAGGTAAAGACATAGTTCGCCGCCATGTTGTCTGGCGGATCGGCCGAGTCGTTGTCGGCGATGTTCGCGGCCACGACCGTCACGGTGCAAAGCTCCCCGTTCGTGAAGTCGGTGTCGGGGTTGAGCGTATAGGACGAGGCCGGGCTGGAGGTGAGTGCGAACGTGTGCGCGCCGGAGGTCGCGCACGAGACCGTGAACGACGAGGCCGTGGCCACGACCGACTCGCTGAAGTTGACGACGATGTCGGTGTTGTTGGCCTGCTGGATCGCCAGGTCGGCCGGCGTCGTGGTCGTCACGGTCGGCGCCGTGTCGACGGTGTACTGCCACGAGATGTCAGGACCCGGGTTGTCGGGCGGATCGGCGCTGTCGACGTCCGTCACGGAGGCCGAGAGGACCTGAATCGTGCAAGTCTCGCCCTGGGTGAAGTCGGTATCCGGGTTGACCGTCCAGGTGATGTTGTCGCTCGTGCTGAGAACGCTCGTGTGCGAACCGGAGAGGGTGCAGTTGATGTTGACCGTGGTCATGTTGACCGGCTCGGTCCAGGTGATGCCGATGTTCGTGTTCGTCGAGATCGTGGAGCCGTCGACCGGCGAGGTGCTGACGATCTGCGGATTCGCGTCGACATGGAAGGCGAAGGTGTAGTCCGCCGCCATGTTGTCCGGCGGATCGAACGCGTCGACGTCGGTGATCTGCGAGGCCAGGATCGTGACGGTGCAATCCTTGCCCGCCGGCAGATTCGTGTTCGGATCGAGCGTGTGCACGGCCGTCCCGTTGCCGCTCAGCACAAATGGCCTGTTGGAGGGGAACGGCGGCGGGATCGGGTTGGTACAGATAATCGTATAGGCGGTGCCGCCGGCGGTGACCGGCTCGCTGTACGTGATCACGATATTGATGTTCGACGCCTGATCCGGGGTCAGGCTGTTCGTCGGGCTCGTCGACAAGACGGTCGGCGCGGAGTCGATGCCGAACGAGAAGACGTAGTCGGACACCATGTTGTCCGGCGGATCGCCGGCGTCGGTGTCGGTGACCTGCGCGGCAACCACCGTCACGGTGCACGTCTCGCCGCCGGTGAAGTCGGTGTCGGGATTGAGCGTCCAGGTCGTCGGTCCGCCGGAGAGCGCGAACGTATGCGCGCCGGAGGACGTGCACGAGATCGTGAACGACGAGCCGCTCGCATTCACCGACTCGTCGAACGTGACGGTGATGTTGGTCGCCGGGAACGACACCGAGGAGTTCACCGGCGTCGTGGCGGAGACGCCCGGCGGATTGTCGGTCGTGAACGTCCAGACGAAGTTGGCCGCCATGTTGTCCGGCGGATCGTTGCCGTCGTTGTCGCTCACCTGCGCCGCGAGCACGGTCGCGGTGCAAAGCTCACCGTTGCCGAAGTCGACGGTCGGATCGACGGTCCAGACCGTCGGGCCGCCGCTGACCGCGACGGTGTGCGCGCCGGTGTTGGCGCAGCTGATCGTCACCGAGCTGTTGGTGATCGTCACCGCCTCGTTGAACGTGACGCTGAGGTTCGTGTTCGTGGCGACGTTGGTCGCCGTGTCGAGAGGCGTCACCGCGCTGACGGACGGCGCCACGTCGATGGTGAACGAGAAGACGTAGTTCGCCACCATGTTGTCCGGCGGATCGAACGAGTCGGCGTCGGTGACATTCGCCGCCACGACGGTGACGGTGCAGAGCTCACCGGACGTGAAGTCGGTGTCGGGGTTGATCGTGAACGACGCGCTCGGGCTCGTGCTGAGCGCGAACGTGTGCACGCCGGAGTTGGCGCAGGAGATCGTGAACGACGTACCGGTGGCGTTCACGCTCTCATCGAAGTTGACGGTGATGTTCGTCGCGCCGCCGATGTCGGTCGCGCCGTTGAGCGGCGTCGTCGAGCTGACCGACGGCGGCTGGTCGACGGTGAACGTGAAGACGTAATCCGCGGCCATGTTGTCCGGCGGATCGAACGCGTCGGCGTCGGTGACGTTCGCCGCCACGACGGTGACGGTGCAGAGCTCACCGGCCGTGAAGTCGGTGTCGGGATTGAGCGTGAACGACGCGCTCGGGCTCGCGCTGGTCGTGAACGTGTGCGCGCCGGAGACGCCGCAGGAGACGGTGAAGCTCGCGCCGGTGGCGTTGACCGACTCGTTGAAGTTGATGACGACGTTCGTATCCGCGGCCGTCTGCGGTGCGCCGTTGGTCGGCGTCGTCGACGTGACGGCCGGCGCCGCGTCGATTCCGAACGTGAACACGTAGTTCGCCGTCATGTTGTCCGGCGGATCGCCCGCGTCGGCGTCGGTGACGTTCGCCGCGACCACGGTCACGGTGCAGGTCTCGCCGCCGGTGAAGTCGGTGTCGGGATTGAGCGTCCAGGTCGTCGGTCCGCCGGAGAGCGCGAACGTGTGCGCGCCGGACGTGCCGCATGAGATCGTGAACGACGTACCGCTCGCGTTCACGGCCTCGTCGAACGTGACGGTGATGCTGGCATCGGGCGAAGTCGTCGAGGTGTCGACCGGCGTCGTGGCCGAGACGCTCGGCGGATTGTCGGTCGTGAACGTCCAGACGAAGTTGGCCGCCATGTTGTCCGGCGGATCGTTGCCGTCGTTGTCGCTCACCTGCGCCGCGAGCACGGTCGCGGTGCAGAGCTCATTGTTGCCGAAGTCGGTCGTCGGATCGACGGTCCAGACCGTCGGACCGCCGCTGACCGCGACGGTGTGCGCGCCGGTGTTGGCGCAGCTGATGGTCACGGAGCTATTGGTGATCGTCACCGCCTCGCTGAACGTCACGGTGAGGTTCGTGTTCGTGGCGACGTTGACCGCCGTGTCGAGAGGCGTCACCGCGCTGACGGACGGCGC
>Ga0070700_100001750_pt1 | contig 10914 bp, 10 predicted proteins | sample KBSK5101metaG_FD_65456 | JGI IMG/M metagenome (GOLD analysis project Ga0070700, IMG submission 65456) | Corn, switchgrass and miscanthus rhizosphere microbial communities from Kellogg Biological Station, Michigan, USA - KBS K5-10-1 metaG | ecosystem: Host-associated > Plants > Roots >...
CGTTGAGCGCCGCCGTCAGGACCGCACCTTTCGCGACGCCTGCGAGGTAGCGGTCCTGCTGTTCTTCGGACGCCAGATCGAGCAGCACCGCCGTGCCCAGACCGAGCGTGGCCAGCGCCGGGCTGATGGTGCCGTGCCTGCCGATTTCGGTCAGCGCCGTTGCGATCTCGGGCAGTCCGACGCCGTCACCACCGAGGCGTTCAGGGACGGCTAGCGCCGCCACGCCTCCCGCAACCAGTGCGTCCCAGCTGTTGTCCCGGTCCAGCACCGCCGTCACCACGTCGGCGACAGCCTGCTGTTCCGGGTCCGGTGTGAAATCCACCCGACTCCTCCTCAAGTCTCGAGCCGACTAATGGGCGACCGGGCACCCAGCGCTTTTCGCCGGCTCGCCGACGCCCGTGTAGTCCACCTGCCAATGCTTGATTCCGTTCAGCCACCCCGAACGTAGCCGCTCCGGCTCGCCGATCGGCTTGAGATCGGGCATCTGGTCCGCGACGGCGTTGAAGATCAGGTTGATCGTCATCCGCGCCAGGTTCGCGCCGATGCAGTAGTGCGCGCCGGTGCCGCCGAAACCGACGTGCGGGTTCGGGTCGCGCAGGATGCTGAACGTGTGCGGATCATCGAAGACCTCTTCGTCGAAATTGGCCGAGCGGTAGGACATCACGACCCGCTGACCCTTCTTCATCTGCACACTTGCCAGCTCGGTGTCCTCGTTGGCGGTGCGCTGGAACGCCGACACCGGGGTGGCCCAGCGGATGATCTCGTCGGCTGCGGTCTCGGGTCGCTCGTTCTTGAACAGCTCCCACTGGTCGGGGTTGTTCGCGAACGCGATCATCCCGTGCGTGATCGAGTTGCGTGTGGTCTCGTTGCCCGCCACAGACAGCATGATGACAAAGAACCCGAACTCGTCGTCGGAGAGCTTCTCCCCCTCGACGTCAGCCTGAATGAGCGTCGTGACGATGTCCTCGGTCGGGTTCTGGTGGCGTTCCTCGGCCATCTTCATCGCGTACATGATCAGCTCCATCGACGACTGCGCGGGGTCGACGTCGGCGTATTCGGGATCCGTGCCACCGGTCATCTCGTTGGACCAACGGAAGATCTTGTCGCGGTCCTCCTGCGGCACGCCGAGGAGACCGGCGATGGCCTGCAGCGGAAGCTCACACGACACCTGCTCGACGAAGTCACCCGTGCCCTCCGCCGCGGCGCTCTTGGCGATGTTCTGCGCCCGCTGGTTGAGCTCCTCCTGCAGGCGTCCGATCGCGCGCGGGGTGAAACCGCGGGAGATGATCTTGCGCAACCGGGTGTGGTGGGGCGCGTCCATGTTGAGCATCACGCTGCGCTGCAAGTCGACCTGCTCCCGCGTCATCTCCGGCGGCCAGACCGGGATGGCGCCGTTTTGCCAACTGGAGAACACGTCGCTGCGCAACGAGACCTCCTTGACGTCCTTGTGCTTGGTCACGAGCCAGTAGCCCTTGTCCCCGAAGCCGCCGGTGCCGGCGGGGACGTCGACCCAGTGGATAGGCTCGGCCGTGCGCAGTTCCGCGAGCTCGGCCACAGGCAGGCCCGCGAGGTTGACGTCCGGGTCGAGGAAGTCGAAGTCAGCTGGGATATTGGGGGTTGGCATGCAGGTGCGCTCCTCAATTGCAACGTGTTCTAGTTCCAGTAAAACATGACCTCTTAGCAGATAAAAGGCGTGGTGGCATCGTCGCTTGTCAGAGTAATGAAACGTGTTCTAGCCTGACGGAATGGGTAACCCTGTCATCGTTGAAGCCACCCGTAGCCCCATCGGCAAGAGGAACGGATGGCTGTCCGGCCTGCACGCCACCGAGTTGCTGGGCGCCACACAGAAGGCATTGGTCGAGAAGGCCGGCATCGAAGCCGGCGACGTCGAGCAGATCGTCGGCGGCTGTGTCACACAGTTCGGCGAGCAGTCCAACAACATCACCCGGGTCAGCTGGCTGGTCGCCGGACTGCCGGAGCACGTCGGCGCGATGACGGTCGACTGCCAGTGCGGCAGCGGCCAGCAGGCGAACGGATTGATCGCCGGCCTCATCGCGGCGGGAGCCATCGACATCGGCATCGCCTGCGGCATCGAGGCGATGAGCCGCGTCGGCCTCGGCGCCAACGCCGGTCCCGATCGCAGCGTGCTGCGACCCGCGTCGTGGGATATCGACCTGCCCGATCAATTCACCGCCGCCGAGCGGATCGCTAAGCGCCGCGGCATCACTCGCGAGGAGATCGACCAGTTCGGCTACGACTCGCAGTGCAAGGCCAAGCAAGCGTGGGCCGAGGGCCGGTTCGACCGCGAGATCAGCCCGATCGAGGCGCCGGTGCTCGACGAGAACAAGATGCCGACGTCCGAGCGCGCACCCGTGACCCGCGACCAGGGGCTGCGGGACACCACGCTGGAGGGCCTGGCGTCCCTCAAGCCCGTGCTCGAGGACGGCATCCACACCGCGGGCACGTCATCGCAGATCTCCGACGGGGCCGCCGCGGTGCTGTGGATGGACGAAGACAAGGCCAAGGCGTTGGGCCTGCGGCCGCGGGCACGGATCATCAGCCAGGCGCTGGTCGGCGCGGAGCCGTACTACCACCTAGACGGCCCGGTGCAGTCGACGGCGAAGGTGCTGGAGAAGGCGGGCATGAAGATCGGCGACATCGATCTCGTCGAGATCAACGAGGCGTTCGCGTCGGTCGTGCTGTCATGGGCGCGCGTCCACGAGCCCGACATGGAGCGGGTGAACGTCAACGGCGGCGCGATCGCCCTCGGTCACCCCGTCGGCAGCACCGGCAGCAGGCTGATCACCACCGCTCTTCACGAGTTGGAGCGCACCGATCAGAGCACGGCGCTGATCACGATGTGTGCCGGCGGAGCGCTGTCCACCGGCACGATCATCGAGCGAATCTAGTGCCGGTGTCGGACGCGGAACGGATCGCGGCGGCCCAGGCGTACATCGACGCATTGGTCAGTCACGATGCCGACAAGGTTCCGTTCGCGCCCGGTTGCACCCGCATAGAGGTTGGGCTGAAGACCGGATTCTCGGGTAATCACCTGCGCCGCAGCCTGGATCGCGGGCCGCAGTATCGAGTCATCCAATCCACGACGGTGCCCGAGTTCACCGTGGACGGCGACACGGTCCGGGCCCGGTTCGATCTGGTGACCAAACCGTCGGTCGCCGGACGACGGGTGGGGGCGCACATCGACGAGACGTTCGTCATCCCCGCCGTGGACGGCCAAATCCATCACATCCGGGCAAGCATCAGGCCCTTCCTGACCACGTAGGATCGGCCTATGCCGAAGCCTCGTCCCCGCTTCTTGGACACGAAGTCCATGGACTTCTTCATCAAATGGTCGTCGAAGATCAACACCTGGCTGTACCGCCGCAACAACGGGGAAGGCCTCGGTGGTTCCGTCCAGAACATTCCCGTGGCGCTGCTGACGACGACCGGCCGCAAGAGCGGAGAGCCGCGGGTCAGCCCGCTGTACTTTGTCCGCGACGGGGACAAGGTCGTCGTGGCCGCCTCCAAGGGCGGCAGCGACAAGCACCCTATGTGGTACCTGAACCTCAAGGCCAATCCGAAGGTCCAGGTTCAGATCAAGAAAGAGGTGCTCGACCTCACCACCCGCGACGCCAACGATGAAGAGCGAGAACGTTATTGGCCGCAGTTGGTGCAGATGTACCCGACGTACGAGGACTACCAGTCCTGGACTGATCGGACGATCCCGCTGGTGATCTGCGAGCCGTAGCAGAATCGGGGGTATGACCCCCGAATACGACCTGCACTTCTACTTCGACCCCGTCTGCCCGTTCGCATGGATGACCAGCAGATGGGTGCGCATGGTGGCGGCCCAGCGCGACTACCGGGTGGACTGGCGATTCATTTCGCTGCGGATCCTCAACGCCAACGTCGATTATGCGACGCACTTCCCCGAGCACTACGAGGACGAGCACACCGCGGGACTGAGGCTGCTGAGGGTCTTCGCGCGGGTGCGCAGCGACCACGGACGGGCCGCGATCGAACCGCTCTACTCGCGCATCGGCGCACGCCTGTTTGACACTCCGCGCGACGGCCTTTCGGCCGCAGACCTCGGTACGCCCCGGCTGCTCGAGCCGCTTCTGCGTGACGCCGGGCTCCCTGTCGAGCTGGCAGCCGGCCTCGATGACGCCGCGATCGACGACGAGGTACGGACGGAGACGGAGGAGGCGCTGATACTGACGGGGCGTGACGTCGGCACACCGATCCTGCACTTTCAGCCGCCGGGCGGGACGGCGTTCTTCGGGCCCGTGATCAGCAGACTGCCCAGACCGGCGGACGCCGGCCCGCTCTGGGATCACGTGATCGCGCTGGCGGCGTTCCCCGGTTTCGCCGAGATCAAGCGCAGCCTGCGGGAGCGGCCTCAGCTGGCCAGTTTCGGGGTCGACACCGAATCCGTTGGTATCGAGGAGGACTGGCACGGCGGAAGCCGTCGGCTCAAGAAGTAGTTTGCGGATCGGCCGCCGCGGCAAATCAGTGGACATGACGCAGCGCCGATGGATACGGAACTCCCAGCTTCTCGCGCTGCTGCTGAAGTACTTCGCACGTGCCCATATCTGGGTCTATCAGCGAACCAACGGGCGCCTCGGCGCCAAACTGCTGTGGTTCCCCGCTGCTCTGCTGACCACCGTAGGCCGCAGGAGCAGACAGCCACGCACCACACCGACTCTGTATCTGCGAGACGGAGACCGCGTGGTACTGCCCGCCTCATTTGGCGGCCGCCACGAACATCCGATGTGGTACCGGAATCTGCGCGCGAATCCCAAGGTGCACATACAGATTCGGGATGAGCACTTCGACCTCATCGCTCGTGATGCCAGCGACGAGGAGCGAAACCGCTACTGGCCCAGGCTTATCCGGATCTACCCACCGTACCGGGGCTATCGGGAGGCGGCTGATCGGGTGATTCCGCTGGTGGTTTGCGAGTGATGAGATTTACCGCCACGGCCACAGCCAGCAGCCCAACCCCCACCGCGATGGTCACCGGGTTCAGATAGAGCAGCAGTCCAGCCGCAGGAACGCACAGTAGCCGCTCCGGCCAACCCGCGCGACCGACCAGCCATCCGCCGGTGACGACGGCAAGAGCCGCCACGGCCAGCGCGGCCACCACCGCCGTCCACACCATCGCCCCCAGTGACCGCAGCCCGAGTAGGCCTTCGCCGTTGTCGGTCAGGACGAATGCGAACGGCACGAGGAAGGCGGGCAGTGTGTATTTCCACGTCTGCCACATCGTCGCGATCACCCGGCCTCCGGTGATCGCAGATGCGGCGACGGCCGCCAGTGCGGTGGGTGGGGTCACTTCGGACAGCACCGCGAAATAGAAGACGAACATCGCAACGGCGGGAGCGGGAACCCCGAGATCCTGCAGGGCCGGTCCAATGATCACCCAGCTGATCACAAACGACGCGGTGACCGGTACCGCCAGGCCGAGGACGGACACCGCCAGTGCGGCGAACACCGCAGTGAGAATCAATACCGCCGTGGGGTTTTCGGTGATCGAGCGCGCGGCGTTCACCAGGATGGAGTTCAATTGCAGGCCAAGCCCGGTTCGGGTGATCATCGCGGCGATGACGCCTGCGGCGGCGCATACCGCAGCCACGGAAAGGACGCCCCGAACCCCGGTGCCCAGCGCGTCGTACAGCCGACGTGGGGTCAACCGATGTTCGCGGTCCAGGAACGACAACACGATCTGCACGGCGGTCGCGTAGACCACTGCCCTGACCGCCGACATGTCCATGGCGAGGAAAACGACGATCATCACAAGCGAGATCAGGTGATAGCCGAACCTGCCCAGCAGCCGCCATGTCGACTGCGCGGTCACCTCGACCTCGCGTGTCGCATACCTGCGAGCGTCGATCTCGACGGCCAGCAGAATGCCGAGGTAGTACAGGATGGTCGGCACGATCGCCCAAACCAACACCGTCAGATAAGGCACGCCGAGATATTCGGCGATGATGAAGGCCGCGGCGCCCAATGTCGGCGGGGACAGGATCGCGCCGATGCCCGCGGCCGCCAGCATTCCGCCCGCGTTCTCCCTCGGGTAGCCGGCTTGTCGCAAAACCGGCCAGCACACCGACCCGAGGCTGACCGTGGTCGCCGTGCCCGACCCCGAAACACTGCCAAGGAGAAACCCTGCCAGGGTCACGGTCCGGCCCGGCGCTGCCCTGGAGCGCCGGAAGGCGGCGAAGGACAAGTCGATGAAGAACTTGCTCGCACCGGACGCGTCCAGTACCGCGCCATAGATGGTGAACAGCACGATGTAGGTGGCGGCGACGTCCAGTGGTACTCCGTAGAGACCGGTCGACTGGATGAACGATGCGCTGACGATCTGGTCCCAGTCCACACCGGCGTGCGCGATCACCGCGCCTTGCGGCAGGTAGCCCCCGTAATAGGCATAGCCGAGGGCGAGGAGGCACACGATCGGCAGTGCGGCCCCCGTGGTCCGTCGGCATGCCTCCAGCACGAGCAGAATCACGACCGTCCCGACGATCACGTCGACTGTTGCCGGCATGCCCTGCCGACTCAGGAAATCGTCGAATCCACCTCCGCCGCCTGCGAATTCGAAGGGCACAACCGGGTACAGGCATGCCGCAAGTGCCACCACCGCGAGCAACCAGTCGATCGGCGTCGGGGTGTCCCGTGACGGTTGTGACGCCGCATGACGTCGGAGCCGAAGTCCGGATCGGTAGCACAACAGCGTCAGCGGCAGCACCGCGGCCAGAAACAGGATCAGCGAAACCTGATTGCCTTGCGCGAGAGGATAGAACACCTGATAGACCGCGAACAGCCCCACCAGCACACAGCCGGCGGCCACCACGTGCCGTACCCAGCCCGTCAGCTCGCGGGTCGGCTTCTCGTCCTCATAGGCAGCCGACATCGAGACGTCCCCGGCCTGCGCCGGAGCGTAGCTGTCGGACTTGCTCTCGGTCAGCTGGCTGCGCCCAGTTCGTCGAGCGCCTTCTTGGCGCCGGGATGCAGTGGAACCGGGCTGGTCTGACGGGCAATGTCGAGCGTGATGCCGTCAGCCGCCTTATTGGCCTTGACCAGATCGGGCTTGTGGTCGAACAGCGCCTTGGTCAGCACGCAGGCGGTGTTCCCGTCCATATCGTCTTTGACCAGAAGCACATTGGGCACCACGACCGTCGGCGCATCCGCAGGTGTCTGATAGGTACTGGCCGGTATGACGCCCCGCTCGTAAATGGGATTGATCTGTTGCAGCTTCGCGAGGGTGTCGGTCACGTCGATGAACTTGACTTGATCGCGCCGGCTGACGAAGAGGTCGGTGATGCCACTCGTCGGCAGGCCGCCGGACCAGAACATGGCGTCGATCGAGCCATCCTTCATTCCCTCGACGGTCTTGCCGAGTTCAGTGCGCTGAGCCTGAATGTCGTTGGCTGGGTCGAGTCCCGCCGCTTGGAGCATCCGGTTGGCGATCACCTCTGTGCCGGAGTTCGGCGCCCCGGTGGACACCCGCTTGCCACGCATGTCAGCGATCGAGTTGATGCCGGCGCCGGTGCGGGCGATCACCTGGGTGTAGTTGGGATACAACCGGCTGAGCGCTGAGATCGGCTGCTTCGCGTCGAACGACGCGGTGCCGTTGACGGCGTCGGCCGCGGTATCGGCCAGCGAGAACGCGATCTGATGGGTGCCCGCCACCAATTGCTGGATGTTCTGCAGCGACGCGGACGTCTCCGCCGCGGTGGCCTTGAGCTTGCCGCCGGTTTGTTGGCTGATCGCCTCGGCATAGGCGCCGCCGAGCGTGTAGTAAACGCCGGTGGTGTTCCCGGTGGCGATGCTCAGCCGCGCGTCGGCGGTCACTTCGCACGAGGTCGGCTGGGCCGCCGACCCTGCGTTGTCCCCACCACGTTGACCGCCACACCCGGTCAGTAGCAACAAGATTACGGCGACAAGAACCGAAAAACGTCGCTGTCTCATCGGTCAATCATGGGCCGAACCGGGAGGGTTCAGCGGCGGTTCGCTCGGAATTCGCTGTGATTCCGCTGTGGCCTGCCGCGAACGCATGAAACGCCGTAACGCTTGTAGACAGTTTTGTAAATCTGTCTACCTGCTCCGGACGCCTTCTTGTACTGTGAGCGCCCACCGGTTTACAGAGGGAGTGACCGATGCGGGACCGCGCCCTACGTTGGCGACTGTTCTGGGCTGCTGCCACGCCATTGGCCACGATTGTGGTGACGCTCGGAACGGCGCTGTCCGCTTGGGCGGCGGAGGCGATGACGCTGACGTTCGTGCGGCACGGGGAGTCAGAAGCCAACGCCGCGGGCGTGATCGACACCTCGGTGCCCGGCCCGCACCTCACCGACCTGGGCCGCCAGCAGGCGGAGGCGGTGGCCGACGAGCTCGTCGGAAACAACTACGACGGCGTCTACGCGTCCTCGATGATCCGGACGCAGGAAACCGCGCAGCCCCTGGCCACTCGTCTCCACCAAGATGTCGTGGTACTGCCCGGTCTGCGGGAGATCGACGCCGGCGTGTTCGAGGGCCAGTCGGAGGACTCCGGCCTCGGGCGTATCGGATATGTGTTGGCACCGGTCGCCTGGACGCTGGGAGCACGCTTCGTTCCCGTGCTCGGGTCGACCGACGGAAATGCCTTCGACGCCAGGGTGGATGACGCCGTCCAGACGATCTATGACAGCGGCGATCGCAACGCCGTGGTGTTCTCGCACGGCGCAACCATCATGTTCTGGACGATGATGAACGTCGACAACCCCGAGCTCGGACTCATTCTCAGCCACCCTCTGGACAACACTTCAGTAGTCGTGGTCACGGGCAATCCCGAAGACGGCTGGACGCTCGAGAACTGGGACGGTGTGGAAGTCTCCGCTGACCCGTCGCTGCCGACGAAGTTGTTCGTCGACGTCCGCAACGTCGTCACTGCGCCCCAAACCGCCGCCTATCGAATTCGACAGGCGTTCGTCCCGAAGGTGGTCAACGACGTGCGCGGTTCGGCCGCGGTGCAATCCGATGAGCAGGCGCCGTCCACCCAGACGGCGCTCAACGCGGCCACCAACGAGCGCTCATTCCGGTCAGTGAAGGGATCGGCTGACGTGTCGGCGGCGGAAGCGCCGAAGACCACGAAGCTTGCGAAGAAGACCGAAAAGCCCAATGGCGCCAGGAATCTGAGGCCCCGAAACAAGTTTCACCCGGGCGATGCCGCTGCCACAAGCGACGACACGACCGGGTCGGACAAAGGCGAGAGTCGGAAGGCCGACAACGACGCGAGCGACGGCACCGACAAGAAGGCCGCCTGACGCGGCCCACTGGGGTGCGGGAGTTACGCCCCGTAGACCGGGACCGGCGGTCGCGCCTTGGCGAGTAGCTCGGTGACCACGGGACCGAGTTCGGCCGGGTCCCACCGGGCGCCCTTGTCGACCTGCGGTCCGTGGGCCCAGCCCTCGGCGACACGGACGATGCCACCCTCGACCTCGAACATCTTGCCGGTGACATCCTTGGACTCGACGCTGCCGAGCCAAACCACCAGCGGTGAAATGTTTTCCGGTGCCATCGCGTCGAAGTCGTTGTCCTGGGTCGCCATCATCTCGGCGAATACCGTCTCGGTCATCCGGGTTCGCGCCGACGGTGCGATCGCGTTGACGGTGACGCCGTAGCGGCCCATCTCAGCGGCGGCTACCAGGGTCATGGCCGCGATGCCCGCCTTGGCGGCACTGTAATTCGCCTGTCCCACACTGCCTTGCAGGCCTGCGCCTGAACTGGTGTTGATGATCCGGGCGTCGGGGGTGTCGCCCGCCTTGGACTGCGCCCGCCAATACGCCGCCGCGTGCCGCATCGTGGCGAAGTGGCCCTTGAGATGCACGGCGACGACAGCGTCGAACTCTTCCTCGCTGGTGTTGGCGAACATGCGGTCGCGGACGATGCCGGCGTTGTTCACCAGAACGTCGAGCCCGCCGTACGTGTCGACCGCGGCCTGGATCAGGCCGTCGGCCTGCTGCCAGTCGGCGACGTTCGCCCCACTGGTGACGGCTTCTCCTCCGGCGGCGGTGATCTCGTCGACGACGCCCTGCGCTGCGCTACCCCCGCCGGCGGGCGAGCCGTCAAGCCCCACACCGATGTCGTTGACCACCACACGGGCTCCCTCGGCGGCGAACGCCAGCGCGTGCGCGCGTCCGATGCCGCCGCCCGCACCCGTCACGATGACCACCCGACCGTCGAGCAGACCCATGCCTATATCTCCTTACTTGATTGCATTCGTTGTCGCCAGATAGTGCGGCGGTTCGCCGCCGCCATGCACTTCGAGGCTGGCGCCGCTGATGTAGGACGCGGCGTCCGATGCCAGAAAAGCTGCGGCCCAGCCGACGTCGGCGGGTGTGGCGAGCCGGCCGAGCGGCACGTTCGCGGAGATCGCCGCGATCGATTCCTCGTCGCCGTAGAACAGCTCCGACTGTTCGGTCTCGACCATCCCCACGACGACCGAGTTGACCCTGACCTTCGGCGCCCACTCGACTGCCAGTGTGCTGGTGAGGCTTTCGACGCCAGCCTTCGCCGCGCCGTAGGGTGCTGTGCCTGGGGTTGGCCGACGGCCGCTGACGCTGGCGATGTTCACAATCGAGCCGCCGGTGTCCTGTGTTTGCATCACGGTATTCGCGTGCTGTGAAACCGACAGCGGCCCAAGCAGGTTGAGCTCGATGATCTTGCGGTTGAACTTCGCGCTCGCATCCGCGGTGAGCACGTACGGCGAGCCGCCCGCGTTGTTGACCACGACGTCCAGCCGCCCGTGCCGCTCCACGATCGTCCCGATGAGCGCGGCGACGGCGTCGTCGTCGCGCACGTCGCAGGAGTGGAACTCGTAGGGCAGGCCCTCGACCTCGCGGCGCGCACACGTCACCACCGCGGCGCCCTGGT
>Ga0070700_100001761_pt1 | contig 10894 bp, 11 predicted proteins | sample KBSK5101metaG_FD_65456 | JGI IMG/M metagenome (GOLD analysis project Ga0070700, IMG submission 65456) | Corn, switchgrass and miscanthus rhizosphere microbial communities from Kellogg Biological Station, Michigan, USA - KBS K5-10-1 metaG | ecosystem: Host-associated > Plants > Roots >...
CCGGCGGCGGGCGATGCGAAAGCGCTGGCATCAACGGCCGGGTACTGGACCGGTGATTACGACGCGGTGATCGCCAATCCCGAAGCGAAGCTGCTCGCGGCCAACGCGCAGTTCCGCAAGATCCGCGAGCAGGGCGGATCGTGGCAGGCCGTGGTCGGCCGCATGGACACGCTGGTGAAGCTGTACGCGGAGATCCTCCGCGACAATCCGAACAACACCGAAGCCGCCTTCAACTACGAGTACATCGTCCGGTTGCGCGCGGTGCTCGCGGCGAGAAAGCTGCCGGTGCCGCCGTTCAGCGCCAAGGCCAACGGCCTCACCGTTCACGGCTTCCCCGGCGCGCCGCCGGAGGAAGCGGACATGAAGAAGTTCAAGATGATCGTGCCGATGCGTCCAGACGAGCGTCTCGAAGCCGAGAAAGCCGGTAAAGGCACTACTAAGGTTCGAAAAGGGTAAGAGCTCAAGACCTCAAGACCTCAGGACCTCAAGGCCTCTGTAATGCGTTTTGGCGCTCCAGGATTCTTGCCGCTGCTTGCCGTGCCCGCCGGATTGCTGCTGTTGTGGTTCTGGCAGCTGTGGCGCCGGCGCAATGATGCGCGCGCGTTCATGCGGCGCCGCCAGGTCCCTGTCGAAGAGCGCATCCCGTATTTCGGCGAGCTCCTGTTCTGGTTCTTCCTCGTGCTCGCGGCCGGATCGGCAATTCTCGCGCTCGCCAAGCCGCAAGCGGTGACGTCGCTGGTGCGCACCGCCGGCGTCGATCTCGTGATCCTTCAAGACGGATCGGCATCGATGCACGTGACCGACGTCAAGGGCGATCGCTGGCAGCGATCGATGCGGTTCCTGCGCACGCTCGGCGAGGCGCTCAGGTGGGAGAACGATCGCGTGGCGATGGCGCTGTTCGCGCACATGGCGACGCCGCAGATCCGGCTGACCAAGGATCCCAACACGTATTTTTTCTTTCTCGATCACCTCGAAGACAAGTCGCCGTTCCGTCTCGAAGACGATGGCACGTGGGACACCAACATCGAGCGCGGCATCTACTGGGGCCTGCGGCTCGTCGAGAAGGATGAAGAGATCCGGCGCCTCACCAACAGCCAGCTGAAGACCAAGCTGCCGCAGGCGGACAACGCGAAGGCCTTCGTGCTCGTCTCCGACGGGCAGTCGTGGAGCGGCGAGGTCGCCAAGTCGCTGGCGCTGGCGCAGGGCCGCGGCATCCCGCTGAGCGTCGTGGGCGTCGGCACCACGGCGGGTGGCATCATTCCCGATCCGAAGCGCGAGGCGAACCAGCCGGTGGTGCGATCGATCCTGAATCGCCAGGAGCTGACGCGCATCGCCACCGCCGGTGGCGGCCGCTACTACGAGCTCGATCGCGAGACCGATCGCGAGATCGCGAATCAGATCATCGATCAGACGCGCCGGCGCGCCGGCACCACGGGCATCCAGGAAGGCACCAGGGATTTGTATTGGAACTTCCTGTTCGCCGCCGGCATCTTCCTCGCCCTCGGTGTGCTGTTCCTCCGCGACCGCGTCGCGCTCGCGCTGCAGCTCGCCGCCGCAGCCGCGGTTTTCATCTTCGTTCAAACGATCTTCTAGTACTTCGGCCACGGAGACACGGAGGCACCGAGATCACTTTTTGCCTTATCTCTCAGTCTCTTTGGTTGCAGGATTTGCCAGCCTGAAGTGTCAGGTCGCGGAGTTCCCGTCTGTTTTGATGCGGCAGCGTCCATGCTTCAAAAGGACGCATGGATCATGAAGTAGAGCTCACTGAACAAATCATCGGATGCGCCATCGAGGTGCATCGCGCGCTTGGACCTGGGTTACTGGAAAGTGCTTACAGGAGGGCGCTCTGTATGGAACTCGCCCACAAGCAAATTCGATTCGAACGCGAGCGACGCATTCCACTTCAGTACCGGGGGCGGCCACTCGGTGCATACCGAGTCGACCTGATTGTCGAAAGCCGGGTTGTCGTGGAAGTGAAGAGCGTGCTTCGGTGGGAGCCCGTATTTGAGGCGCAAATCCTGACTTACCTGCGGATTACGGGAGCACGCGTCGGCTTACTCATGAACTTCAACAAGGGCGTGTTGAAAGCTGGGATCAAGCGCTTCGTCCTCTGAGACGCCACGGAGGCACGGAGACACGGAGTCAGATTATTTGGCTTCTCAAAGAGGCTGTTCGTGCCTCCACCCGGGCGCATTTGCGGCCGCCGCGATCGCGTTGTTCCTCGTCGCGCTCCTAGCGACGTGTTTGCCGGCACGAAAAGCCGCCCGCATCGACCCTATGACCGCGCTGAGATCCGAGTGAAACCATGTCTCCGTGTCTCCGTGCCTCCGTGGCCGTAGGTGGACAAGCACGCTATAGTTGTGAGGTGCCTCGCAAGTCGATCTTGATCGTGCTCGTTGCCATCGCGCTGTCGGGATGTTCGCCGAAGGAAGTCGACTACACGACGAAGATCGCCGCGATCAGGGCAGCAAAGGACGAAAACTTCAAAACCGATCCGGACTCCCCCGTTCCCGCCGACAAGAAGGCGACGCTGATTCCGCTGGCGTATTTTCCGATCGATGAAAGCTACGCGGTGCCGGCATCGCTCGAGCCTGCGGCGGAGCGCACGCGGATGCAGGTGCCGACGTCGACCGGTAAGATGCGCGAAATCGAGCGCGTCGGCACATTGAAGTTCTCACTCAAGGGCCAGTCGTTGAGATTGACGGCGTTCTTCGATCTCGAATCGAGAGAACTGAAACGACTGTTCGTGCCGTTCACCGATCTCACGAGCGGCGCCGAAACCTATCCGGCGGGGCGATACATGGAGCTCGACCCGACGCCGACCGGCATCTACGTCGTCGACTTCAACATCGCCTATCACCCGTACTGCTATTACAGCCCCGAGTACGACTGCCCGTTCCCGCCGAAGGAAAACCGGCTCGAGGTGCCGATTCGCGCCGGCGAGAAGATGCAAAAGGCGGACAGCAGCATCCCATGATCAGGGATCAGGGATCAGGGATCGGGGATCAGGGAAGGGCGATCACGAATCTGCACGCGATCGTGTTCGACTTCGACGGCGTGATCGCCGACAGCGAGCGGCTGCACCTGCGCTCGTACCAGGAGATCCTCGCGCCCGAAGGCATCACGATGTCGAACGAGGACTACTTCAATCGCTATCTCGGCTATGACGATGTCGGCGTGTTCAAGGCGATCGGACGGGACCAGGGCGTGGCGATGGACGAACATCGCGTGTCGGAGTTGATCGCGCGAAAGGGACAGAGGTACGAATCCCTGGCCGCGGCCGGCGAGATGCTGTTTCCAGGCGCCGCTGATTTCATTCGATCGGCCGTCGCGGCATCGATTCCGATCGCGATCGCCTCGGGCGCGCTGACGCACGAAATCCAGGACGTGCTCGATCGGGCCGGGCTGCTGTCGCTGTTCCCGGTGATCGTCGGCGCCGATCAGACGGAGCGGAGCAAGCCGCACCCGGAGCCGTACCAGGCGGCGTTCGATCGCCTGCGCGCGCATACGGGACGCGATCTGATTTCCTGGCAGTCGGTGGCGATCGAGGACTCGCGCTGGGGCCTGATTTCCGCGCGCGGCGCGGGCCTGCGCTGCGTCGCCGTGACCAACACCTATACCGCAGCCGAGCTGGGCGCCGATTCCGAGCTCGTCGTCGACGGGCTCCACTCGCTCACTCTCGAGGCGCTGGACGCGCTCTGCGCTGACTGAGACCATCGTGACGAAGCCGCTCGCGGAGCAAATCGCCGACGCCGCCGATCGCCCGGGCCCTGATCTGGCCGCGCCGGCGTTCCTGGTCGCGCGCATCGAGTATCCGCGGCTGGATCCGTCGCCGTATCTCGATCGCCTCGATCGGATGGGCGATGCGGCGTTCCATTTCGTCGCCAAGGACCCCGGGCACGACGCGCCGCTCGGCGCGCGCATCGACGCCGTCAACCGCTATCTGTTCGGCGAGCTCGGATTTGCCGGCAACCGCGAGCAGTTCGAGGATCCGCGCAACAGCTGCCTGAACGAGGTGATGGATCGGAAGAAAGGGATCCCGATCACGATGGCGCTGGTCTACATCGAGGTGGCGCGCCGCGCCGGCCTGCGCGCCGAAGGCGTCAACTTCCCCGGCCACTTCCTGGTGCGCTGCCTCCAGGATCTGCATACCGACGATCCTTCCGAAGGCCTGATCGTCGATCCGTTTCACGGCGGCGCGATCTTGAATGAAGCGGAATGCCGAAAGCTGCTGCAGCCGCACATGAGCGAAGCGGCGTTCGAGCCGTCGTTGCTGGCGCGAGCGACCCGGCGGCAGATCCTCGTGCGGATGCTGCTCAACCTGAAGAAGCTCTATGTGAAGATGCACTCGTTCCCCCAGGCGCGCGCGACGACCGACGCCCTGCTGGCGCTGCAGCCCTCGTCGCTCGCGGATCTGCGCGATCGTGGATTGCTTGCCTATCACATGAATGATTTCTCGCATGCGCTGCGCGACCTCGAGGAGTACCTGAAAGTGGCACGACTCTCCGATCAGGACGACGAGCAGAAAAAAGAGACCGAGCAGGTCTGGGAACACGTCAAGACGCTGCGGCGCCGCGTCGCGCAGTTGAACTGACGCGACCCTAGCCGGCGCGCGACACGATGAACTGATCGATCTTGCCGTCCGGCAACGCCATCATCGTCACGTCGAGCAGCACCCCGCCGGCGCGAATGCGAAACGTGCGGATCGTCATGCCGCCGCGCAGACCGTCACCGCCGGCCGTGAACTCCGCCGGCGTGCCTAGCGGCGCCAGGCTGGCGGCGTAGTCCGACAGCACGTCAGCCGTGAAGAATGCGTTCGCCGACGCGGTGAACAACGAACGGTCGATGATCCCCTTGGTGAGATCCGCGTAGATCTTTTGCGCCTGCGCCAGCGCCGCGGCGTTTGCCGCAGGCGGCGGCAGGATGACGCCGGCGATGCGATTGGCGATCGATCCAGGCGCATCGGCCGCGCCCGGATAGATATTCGTGAACACCGTGATCGCCGCCTTGTCGTCCGGGTAGGTCATGTTCGACGTGGTGTAGCCAGACACCGCGCCACCGTGAACCAGGCGGCGCTTGCCGGCGGCCACCCTGATCTGAAAGCCGAGGCCATATCCCGTTGCGTTACCGGCCTCGAGCAACACATCCGTCTGCAGGAACTTGTACGAGGCCGGCTTCAACAACGACTGATTCATGATCGAGATGTTCCACAACGCCAGGTCGTGGGCGGTCATGGCGAGCTGGCCGGCGCCAAACAACCATCCCGCGGCTTCTTTTGGCGCGGCCCGAAACGGTCCGAGCCCGTGGCGCAACAACGCCTGCGCATCGTTGGGGCCGAGCGGCCCCGTGTTGAAATCGGCGACGGAAGTCATTCTCAACGGCGTGAAGATGCGCTGCTGCAGGAACTGCATGAACGGCATGCCGGCAACGCGCTCGACGATCGATGCGGCGATCACGTAATTGGTGTTGCTGTACTGCCACTTTGTTCCGGGCTCGAAGTCGAGCGCCTTCTCGGCCCAGCGCTGCATGATCTCCCGCGCCGGCGCCGGCCGCTGCATGTCCATGAACACGTAGTCCTGCGGCCAGTAGTCCTGATATCCCGACGTCATCGACAGCAGCTGGCGGATGCTGATGTCGGTAGCGCGCGTCAATTGTGGAAACCACTTCGCCACGCGATCGTCGAGCGACAGCCGGCCCTCTTCCTGGAGCATCAGGATCGCGGTCGCCGTGAACTGCTTGCTGACCGACCCGATCGCATAACGCATCTCCGGCCGCGCCGGCACTTGCGGGTCGATCCGGCCGATGCCGTAGGCCTGTTCGTATACGATCTGGCCGCCCCGGACGACGGCAATCGACGCGCCAGGCGATCCGGTCGCATCGAGGGCGGCCCTGGCGGCGGTGTCGATGGCGGATCGTTCGGCGTCGGTGAGCGTTTGCGCGACGGCCGGCGATGACAGCGTCACAAACAGCGCGAGACAGGGGATCAAGCCTTTGAAGGTCATGGTGGTCACGAATATACACGCACGTGAAATAGAATTCTTCTGATGAGAAACATCATTGCTTGCGCACTGGGATTATTCACTCTCGCTTCCGCGGCGTTCGCCCAAACGGGCCGCCCGACCGCTCCGACACCCACGGACGTGAAACCCGGCAGCATCACCTGCGAAGAGTGCCCCTATCCTTTTACCTCGTCCTACCTGCCGCTGACGCTGTACGGCCAGGATGTGCGGATGGCCTACATGGATGTGGCGCCGCAAGGGACGGCGAACGGCCACACCGTGATGATCTTCCACGGCAACAACTTCGCCGGGTTCTACTTCGGCAACATCATCGAGGCGCTGCGCAGGGAAGGCTTCCGGGTGATCGTGCCCGATCAAATTGGCTACGGCCGATCGTCGAAGCCGATCATTCCGTACAACTTCAACGACATGGCGCGCAACTCGCGCGCGATCCTGCAGAGCCTGAAGATCGACAAGGCGATGATCGTCGGACACTCGATGGGCGGCATGCTGGCGGCGCGCTTCGCGACGCAGTACCCGGCCGTGACCGAGCGCCTCGTCCTCTACAACCCGATCGGCCTCACCGATAGCCGCTTCGATCGGCCCGCCGGCAACATCGACGAGCAGTACAAGAACGCGCTCGGCGCCACCTACCAGGGCATTCGCGCGAGCCTGATGCGTTACGTCGCGCACAATCCGGCGGCGTGGACACCCGAGTTCGAAAACTACGCGAAGATCCGCTACTCGTGGACGCTCGGCGCCGACTGGCCGCGGCTGGCGATGGTGCAGACGCTGATCAACAACGTGAACTACGCCGATCCGGTGATCTACGACTGGCCCAACATCAAGGCGCCGACGCTCGCCTTCGGCGGTGCGGAAGACGTGCTGCCGGGTTCCGCGAAGATCTTCCAGGATCGAATGAAGGCGCTCGTCGACGCAATCCCGAACGGCAACGGCAAGCTGCACCTGATTCCGGGACTTGGCCACGTGCCGCACATGGAAGACGCCGGGAAGACGCTGCCGCCGCTGGTCGCCTTCCTGAAATCCGGCCTCTGAGGGTATCAGGCTCTCATTTGGGCAGCGAGATCGTTGAAGTCTTTCGCCGATAGATCGGCGATCGACGGATCCGCCGTCAAGTCCGGTTTGCCGGCCGGACCAAATTCGTGCGGCCTCACGACGAATGCGGTCCTCAACCCGAGCGCTTTCGCGGCGCGCAGATCGCCGAGGTGGGCCGCCACCATCATCACTTCCGCCGGCTCGAGATCGAGGAACGCCGCGGCGGACAGATAGACCTCGCGATCCGGCTTGTAGTGACGCACCAGCTCAGCGCCGAGGATGCAGTCCCACGGCAAACCGGAATGTTTCGCCATCGCGGTCATCAGCGCGATGTTGCCGTTCGACAACGGCGCAATCGTGTACTTCTTCTTCAGCCGCGTCAGTCCGCTCACGGCGTCCGGCCACGGCCGCAGCCGGTGCCACGCGCGATTGAGCGCCTCGGTCTCGGCGGCGGAGAGTCCCGTGATGTTGAAGTCGACGAGGATCTTGTCGAGGATCATCCGATGCAGATCGTCGAGCACGGTCCACGGCAGCTCGCCGCTGCGGACGCGGTTCATGCTCGGGCCGTAACCGCCGCGCCAGGCATCGGCGAACTTCGCGCCGTCGACGGTGAAGCCTTTTCGCCTCGCGAGGTCCTCGACCTCCTTCGCAATCGACGAACGCCAGTCGACGACGGTTCCGAACGTGTCGAAGACCAGCGCCTTCACCGAAGACAGTGCCGACGCTGGAGCCTTGGCGCCCTGCGGGCTGTTGGCCATCGCCATCCTTCCTCCGCCCAATGCCATGGCGCCCACGGAAAGAAACTGCCGGCGGCTGACGGATGCATCGCGCATGAGCGGACGCATCCTAGCACGGTGACGCTGATCAGCGCGCAACCACCGCCGCCTCTGCCCGCGTCGTGCGTTTGCGGCTGGTGATGCCGGCGGTTACCAGCGTGAAGACGATCGCGACCGGCAGCGGTTCGAGGAGCGTGAACGCGATGTTGACCAGCGGGTTCTTGTACATCTCCATGAATTCCTGCATCTCCTTCGCCTGCCGCGCAATTTCCTCGGCAGTCTTGCCGGCCAGCTTGGCCTGCTCCAGCGCATAGACGGTGTACTTGTCGAGATAATCCGGCATGAAGTTGTAGTAGACCACCTCCCAGACCACGACGTAGCACGCCATCGTAATCAACGAGATGAGCAGCCCCACCGCGAACGCGCGGCCGAACGTCACGCTGCCGCCGGCCACGTTGTCCCGGTACGAAACGACGCCGAAATAAACCATCAGGAACGCCAGCACCATCGAGGTGTAGCCGACGTAGACGCCCCGGTCGAAACCGATCTGCTCGTGGAACGGAAAGGTGATCGCCATCATGGCGGCGAGAATGCCGCCGCCGATGAGGCCGTAAGTCAGAACAATTCTTTTCATCGCAAGCTCCTTAAGTGGTTGAACCAGGCCGATTCCACCACCAGGCCCACACTGCCGTCGTCATTCGAAAGGATGATCTTGCGTATTGAGGCGTCGAATCACACGAAAGACTACGGGATCAGGCGGAGCTCCTTGCCCAATTGCACTGCCTGGGTTCTCCGTTTCGCACCGAGTTTGTCGAAAACGCGGCTGGAATGGGTCTTCACGGTGTTTTCGCTGACGAACACCCGATCAGCGATCTCCTTGTTGCTCAGGCCCTGGGCGATGAGCTCGAGAATCTCCAGCTCGCGCGGTGTGATGCCGAGGGATTCAACCTTGCCGGCATCGCGCACGAATTCCGATGGCGCGGGCACCTGGACCTCGCGCACCACCACGGTTTCCTTGACGCGCGTGAGCTTGTGCCCGAGCCAGATCCCGACCACGGCAAAAATGGTGGCGACGATGCCGCCATAGATCTCAATCGAGTGCTGGACGACGAGCCAGCGATATTCGGTCAGTTTCAGGACAGCGATGAGAACGCCGCCAATCAAACCGTAGAGTAGTACGGGCTTCCACATTCCAACGGAAGACTCTCTCACTTCTCGAGCCGCTTCAGCTTTTCCTCGAGGAACGTTCGAAGATCATCCCACCAGTAATCCTTCTTGATGAACAGGAAGTGACCGCCACCGCGATCGTAGCGAATCGTGCGGTGATCGTCCTTGCTGCGACGCTTGAGCCTGTCGTCGATCTCGCGCGTCGCTTCCAACCCACCGAGCTCATCGCCTTTTTCCACCATCAGGAGGACGGGAGCCGGCATCGAGCGCACGCGATCCATGGTGTCGCCCAGGAACTTGGGAGGGATTGGCGCAGGCGCGGTGAGAATCACCGCGGCAAGATCGCGCCGCTTGACGGCCACCATCAGCGCCAGGGTCGCGCCGCGTGAATGACCCATGATCGCGACCTTCGTGCGATCGACGTCGGGCATCGCGATCACCGTGTTGACGGCCTTCGAGAGCTCGTCGGCTTCGCGGGTGATGTCGGCCGGGCCGAGGTTGCGAACGAATCGCCGTATCGGAATGTAGGCGAGGTACCCTTCGGCGGCGAGCGCCTCGCACATGTTCCGCCAGCCGCGCTGCGCGTTTGCAAAGGTCGCCGCATCCCTGACGAGCCCGTGATTCCAGATGACGACGGCAAACGGCGCCTGCCCTGCCGGTTTACAAATCAGGGGTTCCGGTCGATTCGGATCCGGCGCCTGCGCGAATGCCGAACCGGCGAACATTTGCAGGGCAACGACAAGCGTGAAACACCTGGCCATCACACGCCTCGCTTTCGAGCGCTTCGGTTTCACTGAGGCCGCGCCGCCCTGGCGATGCGCCTTCCCGCCAGCACGGTCGCGAACGGAAACAACCTCTGGGCGCCGCGAATGGTGCCCTTGTAGTTATCGAGGAACTCGAAGTCGCCCTCACGCAGCTCCAGCACCGCGACATCGGCCGGAGCGCCGACATTGAGTGTGCCGCGGTCTCGGAACACGGGGAAGACCCGCGACGCGCGCCATGTGCCACAGGCGACGGCCTCGGCGATCGACATCCCATAGCCAAGCAGCTTCGACATGCAGTTCGGCATGTCGACGACGCCGGTCTGCCGGCTGGTAGGATTCCAATCCGTTGAGAACGTGTCCGGCCAGAAACCCGCTTTCATGATCGCGCCGACGGTATCCCACCTCATGTGGCCGGTCCGGCCGTTGCCGACATCGAACCACACGCCGCGGCGCCGGGCCGCCAGTACTTCCGGCAGAATGCGGCCGGCATCATCGACGAGGCTGTTCGGCGGCGGAGCAAACATGTGCGTGACGATGTCGCCGGGCTTGAGCAGCTCGAACAATTTCGAGAGCGGCGAGGATGTCTGACCCATGTGAATCATCACGGGCAGGTTGAAGGCGCTCGCCGCATCCTGCGAGCGGCGCAGCACTTCGTAATCGTTCGGGCCGCACACATCCCTCGACAACCGCGCCTTGACGCCGACCACGAAGTCGCGGTGCCTGGCGATGGCGTCTTTCGCCGCAGCGACATCGGCGCGCGCCAGATCCATGGTGTCGCCGTCGGGCAGAATTCCGGCGCGGCCAATGTTGATCAGGACGCGACCGGGTTGAGGCGACGCCCTCGCAATGGCGACCGGCTCGGCCACATGGTCAGCGCCCTGCGAACCGGCATCGATAAAACCCGTGACGCCGTCTTCAAGCATCATCGGCGGACCGGCGGCAGTTTCGAGGCCGTGGGTGTGGATGTCGATCAAGCCGGGCACGACGAGCCGGCCGCGAGCATCGATCGTATCCGCCGCTTCAGCCGTGATGTTGGCGTCAACCAGGACAATGCGCCCGGCGGTGATGGCCACGTCGCGAATGCCGTCGAGATGCAGCGACGGATCGATGACGCGCCCGCCTTTGATCAGCA
>Ga0070700_100001773_pt1 | contig 10867 bp, 8 predicted proteins | sample KBSK5101metaG_FD_65456 | JGI IMG/M metagenome (GOLD analysis project Ga0070700, IMG submission 65456) | Corn, switchgrass and miscanthus rhizosphere microbial communities from Kellogg Biological Station, Michigan, USA - KBS K5-10-1 metaG | ecosystem: Host-associated > Plants > Roots >...
GCGAGGTGGAAGGGAGGGCGCGCAGAGGATGACATGTGCGCCTGTCTACCGCGCTCGACGTTCACAGCAAAACTCGTCGGGTCAGCGGCACCAGGCGTATCCAGGCCCGATCCGAACACCTGCCGCCAGGCGTCGGAGCAGACGCAGTGGCTATGGCACCATCCAGCTGAGCACAGGGGTGGCCTGCAGCCCCACGATTGCGCACATCAGGACCAGCAGCAGCAGACTCCAGCCGATGACCTTGCGGAAGATCACGCCCTCGTTGCCCGACAGCCCGACCGCGGCCGCGGCGATGGCGAGGTTCTGCGGACTCACCATCTTGCCGAGCACACCGCCGGAGGAGTTCGCGGCCGCCATGAGCACCGGGTCGAGCCCCGCCTTGGTCGCCGCCTGCACCTGAAGGGCGCCGAACAGCGAGTTCGACGAGGTGTCGGATCCGGTGACGGCGACACCGATCCACCCGAGGATGGGCGAGATCAGCGCGAAGGCCCCACCGGACCCGGCCAGCCAGACGCCCAGCGACGTCGTCTGGCCCGACAGGTTCATCACGTAGGCCAGGCCCAGCACTGCCATGACGGTGATGATCGCCGAGCGCAGCTCCACCAAGGTCGCGACGTACGTCTTGAGAGCCCGGGCCGGCGACACCTTCAAGATCACCATCGTGATCAGCCCCGCGATGATCAGCAGGGTGCCGGCGGCCGGCAGCCAGTTGAACTTGAACTGGGTCGGCACCGGGTCGCCCGCGGCGTTGAGGATGTCGAGCCCCGGCCAGTCGAACAGGTAGGTCCACGGCGCCTTGGCCAGGTAGTCCACGACGGCCGGGATGTTGGTGAGCGAGAAGATCACGATGATCACGAGGTACGGCGCATAGGCCCTCAACACGTCGCCCCGGTTGTCGACCGACAGCTGGCGGGCCCCGCCGCCGCCCGCTGCCCCCGCGCCGAGGCCTTCTCCCGGGCCTGCATCGCGCGTGGTGGTCGCGCCACTCCCGGAGCCGACCCGCGAGGACTCGCTGGAGGCGCCCGCGTGGACGCGCTCCTCCTCGCTGACCCGCTCGGCCGTCAGCACCTCGGCCGGCTGCCACACCCGCAGCAGCAGGACCACCGAGCCGGCCGACAGCAGCGACGCGACGATGTCGGTGAGCTGGACGGAGAGGTAGTTCGCCGTCACGAACTGGGCGAGGCCGAACACCGTGCCCGCCACCATGGCCGGCACCCAGGTCTGGCGCACGCCGCGCCGGCCGTCGACGATCAGCACCAGGATGAGCGGCACGAACAGCGCGAGGATCGGTGTCTGCCGCCCGACCATCGACCCCAGCGTGTCGAGAGCGTTGGCGTCGGAGAGTCGCGGGTCGTCGCTGACCCCGGCGGCGATCGGCGCCAGCGTCACGATCGGGATCGCCAGCGCGCCGAAGGCGACTGGTGCGGTGTTCGCCACCAGGGCGACGGTCGCGGCCTTGATCGGCTTGAATCCCAGCGACATCAGCATGACGACCGAGATCGCGACCGGTGTGCCGAACCCGGCGAGCGCCTCGAGCAGCGCACCGAAGCAGAAGGCGATGATGATCGCCTGGATCCGCTGGTCCGGGCTGACCTTCTCGAAGGAGAGGCGCAGCACCTCGAAGTGGCCCGACGCCACGGTGAGGTTGTAGATCCACACCGCGTTGATCACGATCCACAGGATCGGGAAGAAGCCGAACAGGGCGCCGTTGACCGCGGCGCTGAGTGCCTGGCCCGCGGGCATCCCGAACAAGGCGACCGCAACCACGATGGCGGCCGCGAGGGCGACCAGACCGGAGATCCAGGCCCGCACCTTGAGCCCGCCCAACAAGACGAACAGGACCGCCAGCGGGATCAGGGCGCACATGGCAGTGAGGAACAGCGAGTCACCGACTGCTTGGGTGTCTTGCTGGAACTGGTCGAACATGGTTCAACTCCGTTCGCCGTAGCGGGTTATCCAGGGGTCAGGGTGTTCGCGGGCAGCCCACGGAACGAGGCGTCGAGGACCTCGACCGTGTGGGCCATGCCCATCGGGTGGCCAGACCGCTTGATCGCCGAGGTGACCTGCATCAGGCAGCCCGGGTTGGCGGTCACCAGCACCTGCGCGCCGGTCGCCACGATGTTGGCCGCCTTGCGGTCGCCGAGCTCGCGGGCCGGCTCGGGGTTGATGATGTTGTAGATGCCGGCGGAGCCGCAGCACAGCTCCGGCTCGGCGATCTCCTTGAGCTGCAGCCCCGGTATCGCACTGAGCAGCGCGCGCGGCTGGGATCGGACGCCCTGGCCGTGCGCCAGGTGGCACGCGTCGTGGTAGGCGATGGTCAGCTCGAGCGGGTGCCGCGGCGCGACGGGGCCGAGCTCGGCGAGGATCTCAGAGACGTCGCCGACCTTCTCGGCGAACGCCCGCGCCCGATCGGCGTAGGCCGGGTCGTCGGCCAGCAGCTCGGCGTACTCCTTCATCGTCGAGCCGCAGCCAGCTGCGTTGACCACGATGCGTTCGACGCCGGTCGACTCGAAGGTGTCGACGAGGTGACGGGCGAACCGTTGCGCCTCATCCTCGCGGCCGTTGTGCACCGACAGCGCACCGCAGCAGCCCTGCTGCGGCGGCACCACCACGTCGCAGCCCTCGGCCTGCAGCACACGGGCCGTGGCGGCGTTGACGCCGGGGAAGAACGCCCCCTGCACACAGCCGGTCAGCAGACCGACCACCGCGCGGCGCTCGCCGGTCGCCGCGATGCGCTCGGGCAGCTTGTCGGGCTTGCCCAGCCGGGGGGCGAGGTTCTCCATGGCGGCCAGCTGCGGCGAGAGCTTCTCCAGCACGCCGGTGGCCCGGAGCCGTCGGTCGAGGCCGGACCGTTGGAAGGCACGCAGCGGCCCACGGATCAGACGCAGCCGCCTCGGATGCGGAAACAGCGCGAAGATCAGCGCCCGCAGCGCCTTGTCGCCTCGGCTCCGCTCGTGGCGCCGCTCGACCTGGGCCCGGGTCTGCTCGATGAGCCGGTCGTACTGCACCCCTGACGGGCACGCGGTGACGCAGGCCATGCAGCCAAGGCACCGGTCCCAGTGCTGCACCATCGAGTCGGTCATCGGCTCGCCCTCGAGGCCTTGCTTCATCAGGTGGATGCGGCCTCTAGGCGAGTCCATCTCCTCGCCCCACAAGACGTAGGTCGGGCAGGTCGGCAAGCAGAACCCGCAGTGCACGCAGTCGCCGATCAGCGCGGCGTCGGGTGGGTGGTGCTCGTCGAACGCGCCGCCCGGTGCGGGGGCGCCCAGATCGGCGATGCTGCCCATCTTGCCGAGCTCGCCGGGCTCCTGCTTCTGGTCAGTCATTCAGATGCCTCCGACGAATCGTCCCGGCGCGAGCCTGTGGCTTGGGTCGAACTGGTCCTTCACGCGCCGCATCAGGTCGAGGGCCGGAACGGCCCCCCACGCGTCGACCGCCTGCTTCACCTCGCGTGGTGCGTCGACGACGACCGCCGCCCCCTGGTGCCGCACACACACGGCGCGCAGCCGCTCCACTGCCTCCGCCGCCCGTTCTGCGTCGGCGACCGCCGCGTACAGCACGCCGGTCCCTCCCGATCCGCGCACCGACGCACCAACCTCGCGGGCGGTCCGCAGCACGTCGCGCAGCCCCGAGAGCACGCATGTCAGCTTCAGCCCGGTCTCACCCGGCTGCCACGGGTACGACGACCAGCTGGCCGGCGCGCTCTCCGCGACCTCGGCGTGCTCGCCGAGCAACTGGCGCGTCGTGCGGACCCGACCCTCGACGCCCTCGGCCTTCCCGCCGAGCAGCACCGTGACGGTGGCCCGCCCATCGACGGGCTGGTCGACCTCCACCGCGGCCGGCACCACCTGCGCGTGTACGACGGACTGCACCGCGTCGTGCACCGCGGCCGGGTCGTCGACCTCGATCCAGACCCACCGCTGCACAGGGGGGTCAGGGTGGAGCCGGAACAACGCCTCGGTGACGACCGCGAGGGTGCCGAACGATCCGATCATGAGCTTGCCCAGGTCGTAGCCCGCGACGTTCTTCACCACGCGGCCGCCGGCCTTGGCCACCACGCCGTCCGCGCGGACCACCGTGATCCCGATGAGCAGGTCGCGGGCGGTGCCCACCAGCACCCGCTGAGGACCGGAGGCGTTGGTGGCCAGCGTGCCGCCGACACTTGCGCCAGGCACCGTCTCGTCGAGCACGAGGCGTTGCCCCTCCTTCCCGACAACGGCCTGAAGCTCGGCGAGCCGGACGCCCGCCTGGGTCTCGACGATCAGGTCACCTGCCTGGTGGTCGAGCACCTGGTCCATCGCGGCGAGGTCCACGAGCACGTCGGCCGAGCGGGGCGGCATGCCCCACGTCATCTTGGTGCCGCGGCCACGCGGGACCACGGTGAGGCCGTGCGCCGCCGCTGCGCGGAGCACCTCGGAGACCTGATGCGTCGAGGTCGGGCGGGCAACGAGGCCCGGCACTACCTGATCGACGATGTCGTCCTCACCAGGGGGGCGGACGTCCTCGCACGCAGAGGTCACGGACTCGCGGGCGGCGTCGTCGATCAGGTCGCGCATGGCTCCTCAGAACACCTCCGCCAGGCCGGCTTCCTGCAGGGGGTGGGCGCCCTTGTGACGGCCGGGGACCTCCCCGCACAGCCGCGGCGTGGGGAAGACCTTGCCGGGGTTGGAGATGTTGTCGGGGTCGAAGGCGCAGCGCACCATCTGCATGGTGTCGAGGTCATCCTCGTTGTACATGCGGGGCATGTATTTTGCCTTGTCCACCCCGACGCCGTGCTCGCCGGTGATGGAGCCGCCGTGCTCGATGCAGAGGTCGAGGATCGCGCCGCTGACCCGCTCGGCTGCCTCGCCCTCGCCCTCCTTCGACTCGTCGAAGAGCACCAAAGGGTGCAGGTTTCCGTCGCCGGCGTGGAAGACGTTGGCGACCCGGACGCCCGAGCTGCCGGACAGGTCGGCGATGGCCCGCAGCACCTCGGGCAGCGCGGTGCGCGGGATGACGCCGTCCTGCACGATGTAGTCGGGGCTGATCCTGCCGACCGCCGCGAACGCGGACTTACGGCCCTTCCAGATCAGCGCCCGGTCGACGGGGTCGGTGGCGAGCCGCTGCTCGAACGCGCCGTTCTCGGCGCACAGCCGCTCCACCTCGTCGTACTCCTGCGCCACCTCGACCGCCGCACCGTCCAGCTCGATCACGAGGACCGCGCCCGCCCCCTCCGGGTAGCCGCACCGCACCGCCTCCTCGGCCGCCTCGATCGCCAGCGCGTCCATCATTTCGATGGCCGCCGGCAGGATGCCGGCCGAGATGATCGCCGACGTGGCCGCACCCGCTTGGTCGGTGCTCTCGAAGCCCACCAGGACGGTCCGGACCTCCTCGGGCAGCCGCACCAGCCGCACGGTGGCCGACGTGACGATGCCGAGCGTTCCCTCCGAGCCCACCACCGCACCGAGCAGGTCGTAGCCGGGGGCGTCGGGGGCGCCGCCACCCAGCTCGACGACCTCGCCCTGTGGCGTGACGAACTCGGCGCCGAGGACGTGGTTGGTCGTGAAGCCGTACTTCAGGCAGTGCGCGCCACCGGAGTTCTCCGCGACGTTGCCGCCGATGGAGCAGATCTGCTGGCTCGACGGATCGGGGGCGTAGTAGTAGCCCGCGGGAGTGGCGGCGCGGGTGACGTCGAGGTTGATCACCCCGGGCTCGACCACCGCGCGCTGGTCCTCACGCCGGACCTCGCGGATCGCGCGCATCCGCGATGTCACGATCAGCACGCCGTCCTTGTGCGGCAGCGCCCCGCCCGAGAGCCCGGTGCCCGAGCCCCGTGCTACGAAAGGGATGTGGTGAGCGGCGCAGGCCGTCACGACCGCGGCCAGCTGGGTGGTGTCCTCGGGGATCACCACCAGCGCGGGCGTCACGCGGTAGTGCGCGAGGCCGTCGCACTCGTAGGTGCGCAGCCGCGCGTGGTCGCTGATGACCGCATCGTCGGGGAGCACCTGCCGGACCCGGGCGATCACCTTGTCCAGCGCAGCTCCGCTCGCGGCCGTCACCGTCATCGGGAGCCCGTCAGCTCGCCCTGCTTGCGGCTGGCTCGCCGCCTGTGCAGGATCGGCTCGGTGTATCCGCTGGGCTGCTCGAGGCCCTCGAACACCAGCGCCCGCGCGGCCAGGAACGCGTCACCGTCGAAGTCCGGCGCCATCGGGGTGTACGTCGGGTCGCCGGCGTTCTGCTCGTCGACGACCTTCGCCATCCGCCGCAGGGTCTCGTCGACCTGCTCGGGGGTGACCACCCCGTGGTGCATCCAGTTGGTGACGTGCTGGGCCGAGATGCGGCAGGTGGCCCGGTCCTCCATCAGCGGCTCGCCGGTGATGTCGGGCACCTTGGAGCACCCGACGCCCGCGTCGACCCAGCGGACGACGTACCCCAGGAGGCTCTGCAGGTTGTTGTCGATCTCGGCCTGCCGGTCCTCCTCCGACCACGAGTCCGGGTCCCCAAGCGGGATCGTCAGCAGGTCGGCCCGGGTCGAGCGTCGGCCGCCCTTCAGCTCGGCCTGCCGGGCGTGGACGTCGACCTGGTGGTAGTGGAGCGCATGGATGGTGGCCGCCGTCGGCGAGGGCACCCAGGCGCAGCTGGCACCGGCCTCAGGGTGGCCGATCTTGGTGGCCAGCATGTCGGCGAGGCTGTCCGGCGCGGCCCACATGCCCTTGCCGATCTGGGCCCGGCCGAGCAGCCCGCACTCCAGGCCGATGTCGACGTTGGAGTCCTCGTAGGCCTTGATCCAGGTCTCGGACTTCATGGCGCCCTTGCGCACCATCGGGCCGGCCAGCATCGAGGTGTGGATCTCGTCGCCGGTGCGGTCCAGGAACCCGGTGTTGATGAAGGCCACCCGCTCGCGCGCCGCCGAGATGCACGCCTTGAGGTTCAGCGAGGTGCGCCGCTCCTCGTCCATGATGCCGACCTTGATCGTCAGCGGCGGCAGGCCGAGAACCTCTTCGACCCGGCTGAACAGCTCCGTCGTGAACGCGACCTCGTCGGGGCCGTGCATCTTCGGTTTGACGACGTACATCGACCCGGTGCGGGAGTTGCCCAGCCGGGACTCCCCACGGAGGTCGACCATGCTGCCCAGGCCGCACACGAGCGCGTCGAGCAGGCCCTCGGGCACCTCGTTGCCGTCGCGGTCGAGCACCGCATCGGTGGTCATCAGGTGGCCGACCTGACGGACGAACAGCAGCGCCCGGCCGTGCAGCGTGACCGTCCCACCGTCGGGCGCGGTGCAGGTGCGGTCGGGGTTCATCGCCCGGGTGAAGGTCTTGCCGTTCTTGGTGACCTCCTCCTCGAGCGTGCCCTGCATCAGCTTCAGCCAGTTGCGGTAGCCCACGACCTTGTCCTCGGCGTCGACGGCCGCGACGGAGTCCTCGAGGTCCATGATCGTGGAGACCGCCGACTCCAGCACCAGGTCCTTGACCCCGGCGGCGTCGGTGCTGCCGACGGAGTCCTCGGGGTCGATGGCGATCTCCACATGCAGGCCGTGGTGGACCAGCACCACCGCTTCGGGTGCGCTCGCCTCGCCGCGGTGACCGACGAGCTGGGCCGGGTCGGCGAGCCGGACCGCCTCGCCCTTCACGGCTACCGCGAGGCCTTCAGCGTCGACGGTGTACGACGTGGCGTCGGCGTGCGAACCGGAGGCGAGCGGGAAGTGGTCGTCGAGGAAGGCGCGGCCGCGGGCGATGACCTCGGCCCCGCGGACGGTGTTGTAGCTGGAGCCCGGCGTGAGGTCGCCCTCGCGTGGCACCACGTCGGAGCCGTACAGCGCGTCGTACAGCGAGCCCCAGCGTGCGTTCGCGGCGTTGGTGGCGAACCGGGCGTTCAGCAGCGGCACCACCAGCTGCGGCCCAGCGATGCGGGCGACCTCGTCGTCCACGTTGTCGGTGGTGACCTGCACGTCGTCGGGCTCCTCGAGCAGGTAGCCGATCTCGGTCAGGAACGCGGTGTACTCCTGCGCGTCGGGCCGGCCGGGATGCGCGCGGTGGAAGTCGTCGATGCGTGCCTGCAGCTCCTCGCGCCGCGCGATCAGCTCGCGGTTGCGCGGCGCCAGGGAGTGGATGATCGTGTCCAGGCCCGCCCAGAACGCGTCCGGATCGACCCCCGAGCCCGGGAGCGCCTCCTCGGTCACGAAGCGGTGCAGGCTCTCGGCCACCCCGAGCCCCCCGATCTGGACCCTGTCGACCATGGCGAACCTCCGAGATTGCACAACGTGGACCTGGTGTTCTTACCCACTTCGAACCCTAGGAGGGAATGAGGCGGAGGGGAAACACCCCCAGGGGGTGTGACGAGTCCACTCCGAGATATGGACCGTCGCGCTCCGGTCAGCCGGCGATCGCGAACCCGCTCCCGGTGACGGCCTCGCTGCAGACGGCCTCGTCCTGGTCCCCGGTGCCGCCGCTGGCCCCCAGCGCGCCGAGGAGCGTGCCGTCGCGGTAGACCGGCACGGCTCCGGTCTGCGGCGTGAACCGCCCATGGGTCATGGAGGTGATCGCCTGTGCGAAGTTCGGCATCGGCGCCATCTTCTGCTTCTGGGCGTCGCTCGGGACGCCGTACGCCGCCGCAGTCCAGGCCTTGCCCTGGGCGACGTCGGCGCTCACCCACGGCGCGCCGTCCATCCGGACGAAGGCGAGCAGGTGGCCCCCGGCATCCATCACGGCGAAGGACATCGCCAGACCCTGGTCGGCGGCGGCGGCGCGGGCAGCGGTGCAGAGGTCGGTGGCCTCGTCGAGAGTCAGCATGCGGCCAGTGTGCCCGGATCTGACCTCGGCGCAACGGGGCGCAGCCTCGCAACCTGAGACCGAAATGCGTGCCCACCTCATTGCTGCCCGTTATCTTCGGCGCGTGACGGTTCACTGGGACGACGAGGTCGACGCCATCATCGCTGGGGACGCGGCCGCCGGCTTGGCCTCGGTCACCCCCGCCCGCGGAGTCGTGGTCGTGCCCATGGCGCCGTTGGGACTGCGCGACCGCGACGCCGGCACGGTCACGGTGACAAGCTCCCTGGGTCTGCCCAAGAAGCTCGATCGGATCCGTCGCAACCCCTCGGTCGCCCTGGCCTACCACGCACGCGAGCACGGGGACAGCGACTCCCCGCTCTACGTGCTCGTGCAGGGAACCGCGACCGTGCAGGAGCGGCCGAACCGGGCATGGCTGGAGTCGATCACCCCGCAATGGGAACACTTCCTGGGTCCTCGTCATGGTGGCACCGTCGGTCGCCTGATGGACATCTACTACTGGCAGCGGCTCGCGATCACGGTCCAGGTTCGCCGGGTCATCGTCTACGACGGCACAGCAGCACCGAGAGTCTTCGGCGAGGACCTTCCCGACGACCCCCCGGCAGCCCAACGCCCCCCGAAGCTCGGCACACTCCCCCGGGTCGACACCGCCAAGGTCGCGGCCCGGGTCCACCGGCTGCCACACACGCTGCTGGGATGGGTCCACACCGACGGGCTGCCGATGGTGGCTCGGGTCCGTTCCACGGGCGTCAGCGAGCCGGGCCTGAGCCTGGTCACCAGCGACGGACCCCTGCCCCCGGGCGGCCGCCGGGCGGGTCTGACCGCCCACGCCTTCCACCAGCACATGGTCGGCCAGGAACAACGCGTGCACACCGGCTGGCTGGAGGTGGACGGCACCGAGGCGACCTACGCGCCACACACCAAGTCCGGACACGCGCTCCCCCGCTCGCAGACCCTCATGACGCTCGGCTCCGTCGTCGGAATGCGACCCGGCTACCGCAAGGCCCGCCAGCTCGGCCTCACCCCCTAGCGGCCACGAGGCTACGCAACAACTCCCGGCAGTCGGCGATGGTGCCGGACCCGGCTTGGGTCAGGTGTCAGCTGCCTCGGGGTCGGTGCCGAGCACGGCCCGCCCCCCGTCTATCGGCAGGACGACGCCGTTGACGAAGGCAGCCTGCGGCGAGAGCAGAAAGGCCACAGCTTCGGCGACATCGTTGCCGGTCCCAACCCGGCCGAGCGGGTGCAGCGCAGTCATCTGTGCATCGACCTCGGGATACTCTGAGCGGTAGCTCTCATAGCGCTCGGTGCTGATCGTGCCCAGGGCGACCGCGTTGGTGCGGATTCCCTGGGGCCCATGGTCGACTGCGATCGCGCGAGTGAGGCCCTCGATCCCAGCTTTGGCGGTCGCGTAGGGAAGCGCACCACGCACTGGTCGCTGGGCCTGGTGGGACGACACGTTCACAATCGCGCCGGCACGGTTGTGGTGGAGGTAGTGGTTCACGGCGACGTGGCATCCCGTGAGTGCCAGAGCGAGATTGGTGGTGATCAGTCCCAGGACGTCGTGGGCCGATGCAGAGGCGAGACCGGCGTCACCGAAGACGGCTGCGTTGTTCACCCATCCCGAGAGCGGGCCGCGCTCCTCGCCGCGTTGTGCGGCTTCTCTGGCAACCAGCGGGTCACGGGCGTCGCCACTCACGAGCTGGATCGATGGGTCATCCCAGTCCAGCGCGCCGATCACGTCCAGTACGACGACGTGCCCGTCCTGGGCGAGGCGATGTGCGATGGACCGGCCGACACCCCGAGCGCCGCCCGTGACCACGAACGATGGCTGGTCCATGGAGACCTCCGTTCCGAGCCCGACTCAGTGCTCTCGATGCGCACCGATCCCCGCCGAATGGCTGGGCGACCAGTTTGGCGGGCGGGCTTGCCTGACCCGCCGGGACCCGACAGGCGCGTTGACCGAGGGCCTCGGCCCCGTCCCCGACTCGGCCCGGTTCCACCACCGCGTGCAAGGCGGTGATGGAACCAGCGACCGAGTGGGCGTGCCCGTGTGGTCAGCGCATGCGCCACGGCAACGGTGCCGTGGTGCGACCGGCGCT
>Ga0070700_100001775_pt1 | contig 10865 bp, 7 predicted proteins | sample KBSK5101metaG_FD_65456 | JGI IMG/M metagenome (GOLD analysis project Ga0070700, IMG submission 65456) | Corn, switchgrass and miscanthus rhizosphere microbial communities from Kellogg Biological Station, Michigan, USA - KBS K5-10-1 metaG | ecosystem: Host-associated > Plants > Roots >...
TGTCGAACTGCCGCAATTGCTTCTTGAAATTTTTGTTTGGCCTCGGCCACTTTTAGCTGGCTGATCGCTGCGACATTCACTTGCTGAATGTTCAATGCGATCCGTTCCTCCGTTCTGGAGAGGTCGCTTGCAGCCTTGGCTTTGTCAACCGAGGCGATCGCGTTCGTAGTTACGGCCTTGGCTTGATCGACGGCGGCTTGTGCCTGGCCCACTCCGTCCCGGGCCGATACCACCTTGGCGTCCGCGGCTTCGGCTCCGGCTTGAGCGTGCTCGACATTCGCTCGTGACGCCCGGAGTTGGGCCTCGAGTTGCTCGACCTTGTATTCGTAGGGGCGGCGGTCGAATTGGAACAGCGGTTGCCCTTTCTTTACGGGCACGCCCTCCTCGACCAGCACCGCCGTGACAAGGGTTGGGTCGGGAAGCCGAGGAATGAGCTGAATCGTGTGCTGAACGACTATCGCATTCGTGGAGTATGGCGTCACGAAGCGCATGCCTATGACAAACACAAGGAATACGTGGAGAACGAAAAATGCGGAGAAGATCCCCCAGCCTGGGCTGAGCCTCAGCCACTTGAACTTGAAGAAGACAAGCCAGAAGACGACAGAGAAGACAGTTAGAATGAGGAGCGCTGCGGTCACGACGTATGGCTCTGCCAGGACGGGGAAGGCTCTTCTCCCGGGCCGGTCTGACCGGTGATCCGCGCAAGGATGGCGGCAGTATCTCGCCTCTCTTCACCGGGCATGTAACGGATGTCGATGACATCGGTTGGCTTGAAGGCCCATGTCAGGGCCTTGACCCAGGGCACGACCGCCAAGATGCCGATGTAACCCATCAGATTGACCGCTATCCCGCCAGGAAGACCGAGGATCAAGACGGCCAGCGTAAGTACCGCAGCGACAATGATGAACGTGGCTGCGAAGGTCAGATAGTCCCAGGCGTCGACGCGAAAGCCTACTAACGCATCCACGACCGCACTCCCTATTTTCTCCCCTCGCGGTTGCCCGCTGCATTGAGCTGGGGTCGCGCGGACGGTATTACCCTGCCTGATGTGTTGCCGATAGGCGTACCCCCTTGTCACGAAGGCGCGCTCCACCGTGGATACCGCCAGAGCACTGGCCCATCGGTGCTGGCAGGCCCACAGCCGCGCCGACCTTGGTCGGCGCGCACGAGCTCACCGGGTCATTAGCAGATCACTGTGCGGCCCTAGCAGCAATCAGGGAAACATCCGGATTGGTTGGGTGCGTCACCCCTAACCACACGCATGATCGAACGCCTAGCCGGCAGCGCGCTTCTCCACCGGCTTCGCGATCAGCCCAAAGAGGGAACAAAAGTTTCACCCCTCTAGGAGCGCGCTCTCTCCCCCGGCTGAAAATACGGCGGGGAGTATGACGCCGGGTAATCGGAGTGCGTCAGGCACATGGCGACCCCCGCGCCTTGCAGGCTGGCAACTTGGTTTGGGGACGGTCCAATCTCACCATTGCGGCGGCCGGACGGTCGGCCCGATGTCGGCTGGTGACGGCAGGCCTGGGGCGGGCGGTTGCGGTGCGCCGGCCGGCGGCAGCAAGCGACCCCAGTCGGTTCTCGCGCGCATCTGCTCGTTCGTTGCCGCGGTCACGAAGTAGCTATCTTCCCGTATTTGCCATCCGCCACCAAGCGCACGATATATAGCTGTCGCGCCCAGGGCGATGTTGCCCAAGGTTACAACCAAGTTGCTCTCCGCTTGGAAGAGATTCTGCTCGGAGGTCAGCACGGTCGTGAAATCCGTGGCCCCCTGCTGATATTGCACCAACGCGGCGCTGTAGGCGCCGCGCGCGGCGCGGACGCTCTTGCGGCGGTATCCAGACTCGACCCGCGACAGCACGAATGTCGAGATGCCGTTATCCACTTCCTGCTGCGCCTTCAGCACACTGCTCTGATAGTCGACCAGCAATTGTTGCAACCTCGCATCCTGCAGCCGCACATTGTTTCTGATCTGCCCATAGTTCAGGATATTCCATTGGAACGAAGGACCGACGGAATAAGTCATGCCTGTTGAGGTGAAGACTTGACCGAGGTTGTGGCCATTTGCCGTGCTCGCTGAGCCACCGAACGTGCCAGTAATACTGATTGCCGGATAGAGTTGCGCTTCGGCGATGCCGATCTGTGCGCTTTGCGCCAGGGCAAGAAGTTCGGCCGCTCGAATATCCGGCCTGCGGCGCAGAAGGTCGGCTGGAATGCCGACAGTAATTGCGGCTGGGGGGGACGGTATCCGACCTCTCGATCGGGCGAGCAGCGCACCCAGCGGCTGCGGCGGCATGCCCAACAGCACGCACAATGCATTCTGACCTTGCTGTAATTGAATTGTCAGCTGGACAATCGCAGCTTGTGTCTCTCCGAGGACGTTGGTTGCCTGGAACACGTCGAGTTCGGCAGTGGCACCCCCGATAAACTTGGCCTGCGCGATGCCGAGAGCTTGTTGCTGCTTGCGAACATTAGATCGGGCGACTGCAAGCAACTTCTCGGTGACGCGAATTCCAATATAGGTCGCAGCCACATCCCCGAGAAGCGATACCAGGACGTCGTCATAAGACGCGATCGATGCCAGGTACGCACCATCGGCGGACTCGACGCCACGGCGGAATTTGCCCCAAAAATCCAGCTCCCAAGCCGCCTGGAGGGCAAGGGCATCGGTCCAAAAGTGTTGTGGTTTCGAATTTCGCGGGGCTATTGGCGTTGCCGCGCTGGTCCGGTTGAAGGCCAGTGATCCCGTTGCCTGCTGCACCTGCGGATAAAACTCGCCAATGGCGATCCCCAGCACTGCGCGCGCTTGCAGGACCTTGGTCCCGGCGCTCAGCAAGGTGAGATTCTGGTTGTAGGCAATTACGACGAGCTCGTCGAGCATGGGGTCGTGGAAGGACTTCCACCAGTCCCAGTATTCTTTGTGACCGGAATTGATCGCACGGCTGTTCGCCCCAATAAACTTGTTGGCCAACGGTGCTGGCTGGGGAAAAAAATCTGGACCGACAACGCATCCGGTGAGCGCTAGACAGAACGCGACCGCGAGCGCCAAGCGCAGGTTCGCAATCCAGCCGCTGACAGCGGGATCTAGAGGAGACAACGGCCGCACGGTTGGTTGCCAACTTCGCGCCTGCTGCACTCAAGCGGGCTGTTGCTCAAAGATGTATTTGCATGCCTTACAATACACGAATCGACCAATGCAAGTATTATGGTGCGCTCATGCGTGACAACAGGAAATCTGCGACAGCCGAGAAAGTAATTCCTCGCCCGCGCGTTTCCAGTCACAGGCAAATTCGAAGTCGCTGTTCGCGCAGCCACGGCTGTTGTTTGCGTCGAGATCAGCCCTCATGTCCTGCGTTTCGGCGCGCGCTAAACTCCTGCTCCAAGTGGAAGTCGCAGCGCTCAGCCGATGCTGCGGTCGTCGGCACCAATAGCGAAGTTCTAACTGGCTAGGGCAAGCGGGCGATCAAGCCGAGAGGCTCCCGATCTCGATTGGCGAATCCTTAGGATACAGCCCCTCATTTGGTCCTTTTTCAGGGTTCCTCCTGATTTGTCCGCCATCACGTGAGCCCTGCGCTGCTGTCGCTGCGTATTGAACGCGGTCCCCAGAAAACGAGCAGAAGATGACAATGCGCCAGGTGTTGTACGCCGGTTTGGTGGCATTGCTTGTGGCGCCCGTCGCGCGCGCAAACGGCCGGGGAGACAAACCTCGGCGTGACCGTCGTCGAACGCGATGACATCATCAATGGCTGGAGCGTGAAGCGACAGCTGCTTGGGCAGGATGTCTACAACGACAGAGACGAAATGATCGGCAAGATTGACGACATCATCATCGGGCGCCAATCACGCCAGCTCGTACGGGATCGTCAGTGCGGCAGGGTTCCTCGGCATCGGCACGCATGATGTAGCCATCCCCGCGGCCTGTTCCAAACGAAGAATGACAGAATATTGCTGCCCGGTGCTACTAAGGAGCAGATCCGTGCAATGCCGCCTATCGCGTATAGGCGCAAGTCGACTTAGTGTCATCGAGCCCGCCACCGCCGCTTCCGCGCGGATAGCTGTTGCTGCCGTACCCTTGTGAGCATGCGCAACGCACTCGACGGCCCAATCCTCTCTCAGCCTCACCCAATTGCGTTGGATGCGCCGGGCTATCACTGGATGGTAGGTCTAGATTACACCACGCTCTGACCGGTTCATACCAATCAGGGCGCCACCGATCGGCGAACTGACGCGGGCAGCGTGATGCGACGCGTCCTCTGACTGATACTCGGTGAGCAACCGCTCCTCGTCATCCTTCTTTGGGAACAGGAAGAATACGAGCACGGCGCCCAGCCGGATGATGCACCCTACAGGCCGGGGCTGCTTTGCATGATGCCGCCGTCGGCGAAGACGGTCGTCGCCGTTATGTAGCTCGCAGCGTCCCCGGCCAGGAACGCAACCACTTTCGCGATCTCTTCGGGCTCGGCCATTCGACCCAGCGGAATCGCAGTGTCGAGCTTCTTCATCAGCGCCGGGTCGTTCATGGTTGAAAGATTGATGGGAGTGGCGACCGCCCCTGGGCCCACGCCAACGACGAGAATGTTGTGCGGTGCAAGCTCGACGCCTGCAGTACGCGTGAGCATGCGCATGCCACCCTTGGAGAGGCAGTAGGCGGTGTTACCCGGCATCGGCCAGTCCTCGTGCACAGACGTGAGGTTGATGATGCGCCCTCTCCCGCCCTGCTTGATCATTTGCGCGGCTGCTATCTGAGTGCCAAAGAACGCGCTCTTTAGATTAATCTCCATTACCTTGTCGTATTGCGCTTCGGTAGTGTCGAGCACCGACGTGCGGGTCTCGACTCCCGCATTGTTTACCATGATGTCGACCCGAGCGAACGTTTTCACGGCCATGGCGACTAGCCTACGCAGATCCGCCACTTTGCTGACATCGGCATCTACCCCGATCGCCTGAGCGCCGAGAGCTGCGATCTGTTGTTCCAACGCCTGCGTCGCCTCTGGGTGAGCGATGTAGTCGATGACGATATTGGCTCCATGCTTGGCAAGCTCCAAGACGATCGCCCGGCCGATGCCGCTGTTTCCGCCGGTGACGATCGCGACTTTACCCTTCAGACTCATTGCCATTGCTCCTTCGTGTTGGGTCCAGAGACGACGCCGCTTCGCAGGATCAGCGGCTGATCGATGATCGACATGCGCTTTTGCACCGGATCGACCACAGGTCGCGAGGGTGTGTTCAAGTCTGCTGCGATCGGAGTGGAGGCGCGCCTTCGGGCACGGGGATGGCGAAAGACAGCGCAACGAGGACCAGCCCAATGGCGGCGCTCCAACCAAAAATCATGTCCAAACTCAAACCTACGTTCTGCTGCAGGGGACCCACGCCGAAGGCGGCAATGCCGTAGCCCATCTGGTAGAAAGCGATCAGGTAACCTGCCGCCGAAGCAGCAATCGCTCTCATCTGCCTTTGGCCGAAGCTGATGATGAGCGGCAGCAGAGCCGAGCAACCCAGACCAGCCACCCCGAAGGTTAGCAGGCCAAAGGCCGGATGGGCCTTCGGCAGGGAGGCCGAGACGACGAAAGCGGCGGCGACGACAAAGGGCAAGAGCCGGAAGGTCATCCGCGCGGGAAACCAACTTTCGATGAGTGCGAACAGGATGCGCCCTGCGGTCACCGACCCCCAGAATATAGTCAGAGCAAGCGAAGCCAGCTCCGCAGTCGCCCCGAGGCGCTGGGTCATGTAGAGCGTCACCCAGTTGCCGTTGATCGTCTCCAGGATGCCGTAAACCAGGGCGAACGCTGCAAAGACCCAGAAGTTGGCGGGAACCGCCGTCTCGTCTCGGCGCCTCTGGACAGCCGCGATCTTCGTTCCACTCTGAAAGGGCAAGGCCAGGCTGAAAAGCAGCAGGCCGGCCGCCAGCGCACCCACAAGGATCGGCAATCCCCACCAGTGGCCCAGACCGACGAACAGCGCGATGAACACGGGAGCTAGTGCTGTGCCAAGGCCCAGCAGCGCGTTCAGCGCCAGCACCGCCGAATCGGCATTTCGCGGAAAAAAGGTCGCTGCAAGCGTGTTGATCGCTGGGACAGTCATTCCGAAGCCGATACCCAGGCAAGTGGTCGCAACCAGCAAAAGCCCGTATGCCAGCGGGCGTTCGCCCGTGACAAACTGGCTTATGACGAGTAGCGCCATCGCTAACAGATTGGCGACGAGACCCGTCAAGTAGACGCGCTTGAGCCCCAGGCGGCGCGTAAAGCTTGCACCAAGCAGCGATGTGCCGATCGCCAGGACGGCTTGGGGCACAAACATGGCCCCGTATTGGGTGCTGGTCAGATCGTAATATGCCGGACTGGTGAATACGGTGCTTGCTGCCGGGAAAGTGACAAGAGCAATGCCCTGTATGAGCCCGGCGATATACACTGCAGCAATCTCGCCGCGACGGGCCATTGGGTTCACGATCACTTTTGCCAGCCAGGGAAGAGTCCGCGGGACCTATGGCAGGACTTTGAACAGGCGTCATTGTGTCATGCTAGTCGTGCGCGCAAATGGTCGCCGACCCGGAGAGCGTTCGCCATCGCTGTGAGCGACGGGTTCACCGCCCCGATGCTTGGGAAGAAGCTCGTATCCACCACATACAGGTTGTCGACTTCGTGCGCCTTGCAGTTCACGTCCAGCACGGAGGTACGGGGATCGGTGCCGAAGCGGCAAGTACCGGCCTGGTGCGCCACGCCGGCAAGCGCTATCTCGCTCTTCATATATAAATGGCGCGGAATAAGATACTCCGAATGCATCCCGACATGATCGAGCAGGGACACCAACGCATGATAGAGCTTCTTCTTGGGTACCTCATTTGTGGGTGTGTAGCTCAGCTTGATGTTGCCGTTCTTCGTGACGGTGACACGGTTGTCCGGCATCGGGAGATCTTCCGTTGAAAGCCAGAAGTCGACTGCATGTGCTGCCAGCCAGTCCAGCGACCACATGGGGGCAAGTATTGTCTCGATCGGCCGCTCCCCTTTGAACATCGGGGCCTGCGACTTGCCGACCATTTGAATGTTGCCCATCGGGTACTCAAATCCGTCCGTCCCGAAGTAGAAGTCGTTGAGCCCAAGGGTTTTCTGGTACCGGGTGGGATTGGGTTCCTTGGAGATGCTCAGAACGGCTTGGCTATTGTGGAACATGTAGTTGCGCCCGACCTGACCCGATCCGTTGGCAAGGCCGTTCGAATGCTTATCGCTCGCCGACAGGAGCAGCAGCTTGGCGGAGTTCGCCGCGCCACATGACACAACGACGATGTCCGCGCGGTAGGTGTCCATTACCCCATCGCGCTCGGCGACAACCTCGGTGACCACCGCGCCCGAGGCATTCGTGTTGAGCTTGAGGACATGAGCGCCCGTCACCAAGGTGACGTTCGGGTACTTGATCGCGGGGCGCACCGCCATCACCTCTGCGTCCGACTTCGCGTGGACCAAGCAGGGAAAGCCGTCGCAGTCCGCGCAGCGGATGCAAGCACTGAAATGCTGCTGCTGCTCATTGAGCAGGATACCGCACGGCGAATGGTAGGGATTGTAGCCAGCGCGTGCGAGGTCGTCACTCAACTGCTGGATGCGCGGCTCATGTGACACGGCGGGGAACGGATAGGGTGCGCTCGCAGGAGGTTCGGTAGGGTCTTCGCCGCGCGTACCATGCACCTGGTACATTTGCTCGGCCTTGGTATAGTATGGTTCCAGGTCATCGTAGCCGATTGGCCATCCTGGGGAGATGCCGTCATAATGCGTAAGCGCGCCGAAATCTTCTTTACGGAGCCGGTATAGCGCCGCGCCAAACATCTTGGTGGCGCCCCCGACGAAGTAATGGACCTGGGGTTGAAACGGCGTATTGGTCTCGTCGTACCAGATCTCAGGGGATACGTAACGGTTCTCCACGAAAACGGCTTCCGCGCTCCAGTTGTTGGGTTCACGCATCAACCACCCGCCCCGCTCCAGGAGCAGGATGCGCTTGCCCGAGGGAGCGAGGTGACAGGCGAGTGTACCGCCGCCCGCGCCGCTTCCGATGATGATGACGTCGTAGCGGCCGCCCATTTGGTCCCCTGTGCCGCTTGGCCTCGGTCGGCCGGGCCCTTCACGCCAATGCTGCTGCGATACTTGCAGACGAAGATCTAGCAATCAGCGGCATAGTGATCATTTTCACTTGCGCACTGCGGTGGGGCCATCGACACAAGACCTGATTTGTGCAACGGCAAACCCGGATCAACCGCTGACGCCATATCAGAACGCGGCCGTGCGGCAGCTGCTCGCGTAAGCGATTTGCCTTCGTAGCTTCCCAGCCAGCTGAGGCAGATACTCGGCCCAAGAAAAATTCTTTGACGGCAGGGTCACGCGGGGGGTCACCCCGACACTGCAGCTCCAACAACAGGCGGCTCGATTTTCCTTGGACCTATCGTGGGTTTAACGAAAAGGCGTCACGAAGGGACTGCATCTTCGCGTCGGCTGCAATATAGAGAAAACCGCCGGCCAGACCGAAATTCTTCAGAAATGGCCAAAAATTCTGATTCCACTCCTCGCCATTAAATGAAAAGCTCCAGAAGTTGTGGAACAGAACCGCCGTGGCGATCACGTAGAATATGAACAGCAGTGCCGCCTGCCGCCGATAGAAGTTGAGCAGGATGCAGACAGGCCCGATCACCTCGAGCATGCCACCGAGCACCAACAACAGCGCCGCGGCCGAAGGCGGCAGCGGGATCCACCCCTGGGCGGCTTGGGCCATCGCCGCTTGGTGGTCAAAGAGCTTGTTGAGCGCACTGAATGGGAATAGCAGGACAAGACAAAGGCGAGCGATGAAAGCAAGGATTTGATCCTGTTGGAACATCAGTCGCTCCGCGGCAGGAAACAAACTTCGGACCGAGATCTCATTGGCTATTCCTCGATCAGGCGTATCGCGTGGCCGTTCGGATCGCGGACCATCAGCGCCTTCTTAAAGCCAAGTTGAGCCTGCGCCTCAGGGGGAATCGACACGACGTCCGGTGTGATAAACTGCACACCCGCCTCGCGCAATCGATCGGTGACCGCCTGGATATCCTTGGTAACCAGTGACGTCTGCCAATGCCAGAGATCGTTGGCCCTGGTGTCGGCGGGCATCGACCGGCCGCCCGGCGGCGTCTTGTACTCGAGGAACTCGATGTGTGGGGGCGCCGAGACCGGCATCATCTCCGTTACGTGGCACGTGTCGTTGAACAGGTTGTCCAGCACTTCCTGCGTCGCTCCGCTGTTGAGCGTAATCCCGCCGACGTCGATCCCAAGCAAATCCCGGTAGAACGTCACCCCCTTCTCCGTGTTGCCCACGGTCATTGCCGTATGGCTAAGTCCGAGGAACAGTTTGTTTGTCGGCTTCTGCCAGGACGGGTCGCCTTTACCGGGCGGAAAGTAAAGCAACTCCAGATCATGACGTTCCGGATCGTGGAATTTAATCGCCTTGATACCGGCGGCCCCGGGATTCGTTTGAGGGATGGTGATTGGATGCGCTGAAACCTGCTGGACATTGTTTTCCTGCAGGATTTTGTACGCCGCATCCATGTCGCTGACGACGATGGCCATATGCTGGAACCACTCATCGTTGCTGTACGAAGGCACCGGGATTGGTCGCCCGGTCGGCGGTGACACGTACTGGGTGAGCTCAACGAGCTGGTCACCCAGTCTGAGATGGACGATCCGCATGTTCACATTGAACACGCCCACCATCTTGCCGTACTCGCTGCCAACAACGCGAAAATCGGCGACCTTCTCGAACTGTAGTACTTTAGTGAAGAAGTCTGCCTCCCGGTCGACATCCGCGACCGTGAAGCCGATCATTTTCACCCGCTGCACGTAGCCGGACAAACGGTCCCGCGCATGGCCGGCATCCCACGACGATGCCACTGTTAGCAGAGCCAGGACGACCGGCAGCCAAAAGCGCCCGGGGCATTTCCTCGATCCGCACCGTCGTGTTTGCGCTCGCGTGGCGCCGTTCATGCGCGTTCAACGGGTTGCACTTGTCCACGACGGCCTCCCTGGACCGGGAGATGACTCTTTCTGAGCGAGGCTCTCAGCTCACACGCCGGTCGAGATCGCGGGGGGCGGGGGGCCAGCATTCCTTTGAGCAGGATTCTGTGTTGGACACTCATCATGTTCTCGCTTTCATTTCTTGCGGCGCCGGTTCGATGCGGTCGCACTCGAGGGTGAACAGGTGGCGCCACGACCGCCTGCGTCGGGCGTCGCTGGTCCCTTCGGGTGCTTGAGCGTTATTGGTCGGCTCCTCGCGTGAAGTGGACCACGCGCGCGCCCGGGAGCGACGCCCCACGTTTGCCGTCGCGCCTATGACCTGCCCGCCGAACACATGTCGGAGCTTGGACGCCCCGCTCTCGTCGGAGCGGCATATTCGATCCTGAGCGCGAGCGGGAAGGGGTAGTCCGGTTGCGGATGGAGGACGCGTTCCATCACGGCCCAGTGCGGCTCGCGCACGGAGGCCGTCCAGGCGGCCCAGCGGACGAAGCCGTGCATCGCGTTGCGGTGTTCCGGCCCGTTCAGAGGAAGGTGATTGCGGCGCCCTTCGAACTCGTAGCTGCCAAACTTGCCGCCGATTCAGCCACGGGATCAGCGCCTGCCTCCGGCCTGAGGAGCTCATCTCGTCAACCCCGCACCGGTCGACAAGCTCCCGGCCGCTAGCTGAGTATGAGCGGAGTCCGCCGCCGACCTCGACGATCACAGCCTGCTGATCCCCGGCGGCGATCTCAATCTGCTCGCCGGATGGTGCGATCACCGCCCACCCCGCGTCAGGCCAGCCGGGTGAACATGGTTGCCGACGCGGAGTGCGTCGACCATCGCGGTGAGCGCTGGATTCGCCGC
>Ga0070700_100001778_pt1 | contig 10861 bp, 9 predicted proteins | sample KBSK5101metaG_FD_65456 | JGI IMG/M metagenome (GOLD analysis project Ga0070700, IMG submission 65456) | Corn, switchgrass and miscanthus rhizosphere microbial communities from Kellogg Biological Station, Michigan, USA - KBS K5-10-1 metaG | ecosystem: Host-associated > Plants > Roots >...
GTCGTGCTCGATGATTCCGCGATGTTCGGCTATGCACACGAGAAGCTGCACCGCTTTGCGGATTTGCTGGCCGCCGCGGAAAAGCCCGACCTCGCCTGGCTCGAGAAAAAACTGGCGGGGCTTTCGTCGGCCGATCCGGCTTTCATCGTCTATACCTCAGGCACGACCGGTCATCCGAAGGGCGCGCTGGTCAGCCACGGCAAGCATCTTGCCGCCACCGACACCGTCATCGCGCATTATCCGACGCTGCGCGAAAAGCCGCACCGGACCGTGGTCTATCTGCCGATGTGCCACGTGCTCGGTCGCGATGTCGCCATCACCCTGCCGCTGATGTCGCGACTGGTACCGCATTTCGGCGAGGACCCGGAGGATTTCGCAGCCACATTGTTCGAGGTCGCACCGACGGTGATGTTCACCGTGCCGCGTTATCTGCAGAAGTTCGTCTCGCATGTGCTGGTTGGCGTGCTCAATTCCAGCCGCATCAAGCGCGGCGCCTACGAATTGGCGGTGCGGTTTGCGCGCAAACATGCGCGCCGCCGTTGGGACGGCACGGCGTCCGGCCTGCAGGAAGCCGCCTACCAGGTGCTGCAGGCGCTGGTTTTCCGGCCGATCCTCAATAAGCTCGGCTTTGACCGGCTGGAGCTCGTGGTCAGCGGCGGGGCTTCGCTGCCGGCCGAAACCGCCGCCCTCTGGCAAATCTACGGGGTCAACGTCGTCGAAATGTACGGCCAGACCGAGGAAGCGGGCGGCATCATCGCCGGCCAGCGCGGTCCCTTCGCGCGGCCGGGTAATGTCGGCACGGCCGTCGACGGCGTTGAGGTTACGCTTGCTGACGACGGCGAGGTGCTGGTGCGCAGCCCGGATCTGTTCGACTGCTACTGGCAAAACGACGAAGCAACGCGCGAGGTCATGCGCGCCGACGGCTGGCTTCGCACCGGCGATATCGGCGAGTGGCGCGACGGGGCCTTGCGTCTGGTCGACCGCGCGCGCGACTTCATCGTCACCGTCGGCGGCAAGACGATTTCGCCGTCTTTTATCGAGAACGCGCTGCGCGCGAGCCCCTATGTGGCGGAGGCCGTGGTGTTCGGGCATGGCCGCAAATATCTGACGGCCGTCATCGAGATCGACTTCGACACCGTCGCCGACTGGGCGCGCACCAACAATGTCGGCTACACCGGGTTCACCAGCCTTACCACGCATCCGCAGATTGAAAGGCTGATGCGTGCTGAGATTGACCGCGTTAACGGCGATCTTGCGCGCGTCGAGCAGATCAAGTCGTTCCGCATCTTGCCGAAGGCGCTCGACCCGGAAGAGGAGGGCGAGCCGGTGACGCCGACGCGTAAAGTCAAACGTAAACTCATGTACGAGCGTTTCCGCGATCTCGTCGATGGAATGTACGATGACAGCGAAGAACGGCTGATCGCAGCCGGAGCGGGCGATGTAAAGTTTTAGAGGACGCAAACAATGACAACGGGAGGGACCACCATGTTCAAGAAGGCTTTGCTCGGCGCCTTAACGGCGACCGCTTTTGCGCTGCCCGCGGCCGCGCAGGATTACGTCGTCGGCGTCACGGCCGCGCTCACTGGCCCGCCGTCGAGCACTTATGCGCCGGCGGTCGACGCGATGCGTCTCTATATCGATCGCGTCAATGCCGCCGGCGGCGTCAACGGCCGCAAGATCAAACTCGTGATCGAGGACGACGGCGCGCAGCCCTCGAAGGCCGCGGCCAACACGAAAAAGCTGATCACGCAGGACAACGTCGTCCTGATGGTGAATGCCAGCCTGTCCTCGACCTATGCGCCGGTGATCGCCGAAACCAAGAGCGAGAACGTTCCGCTCTTGTTTGCCAGCGGTGTCTGCCCGCAAAGCGTCTATCCGCCGGCCGATCCGCTGCAGTTCTGCACCACCGGCTATGCCTCGCATTTCGACAGCCAGGCGACGCTCGACTTCATCAAGGCGACGGCGAAAGGCCCGGTGAAGATCGGCTTCTCGGCAATGGCGATCCCGCTCTCGCGCGGCGAGATGGACTACGCCATGGAGCTCTCGAAGAAGGTCGGCATGGAGCCGGTGGACCAGGAGGTGATCCCGCCGCCAACCGCCGACTACACGCCCTTCGCCACCAAGCTCAAGGATGCCGGGCCGAACTGGGTCTATTCCTGGGCGCCGTGGGTCACGCAGGTGCGCACGCTGGAAGCGCTGCGCAAGCTCGGCTGGAACGACGACTACATCGCCTGGGGCCATCTCGAGGCCGAAGCCGAGCTGGTGCGGCTGAAGGATGGCAAGTTCTATGTCGTCAATTCAAACGCCTTGTTCGAGGATGGCTTGCCGATCCAAAAGGAGATCGATGCCGCCGCCAAGCAGGCTGGTTCGAAATATCCGGGGCAGACCATGACCGAAGGCTGGATCGGCGGCATGGCAATCGAGGCGGCGCTGAAGGCGGCCGGCGCGGGGGCTGACCGCGCCAAGCTGCGCAGCGCGATGGAGAACCTCACGATCGACACCAAAGGCCTGCGCGGCGGGCCGATCGTGTGGACCAAGGACAACCACTTCCGCACGCAGCTCTACTACCGCGTCTATAAGTGGGACGGCAGCAAGATCGCGCGCGTGCAGGACTGGAAGAACTACGCGGTGAAGTGATCCGCGTAGAGTAGTCATACGGCGGTGCGGGCCGGCGTGCCCGTGCCGCCGATATCAGTCTGTCCGGACACTTCTCGTGCAGCTTGCCGTCAACATCGTCGTCCTCGCGTCGATCTACGCGCTGATCGCGTGCGGCTATGTGCTGATCTACCGCGTCAGCCGCGTGCTCAATCTCGCGCACGGCGAGCTGATGATGCTCGGCGCCTATATGGTGCTGGCGACTGCATCTCTCTTCAACGGGCATCCCGTCATCGCGCTGGCAGCGGCGATCCTCCTGAGCCTGCTGGTCGGCGTGCTGGTCTACGTCTTTCTCATGCGCAAGATGACCGGCGAGATGGTTCTCGCCGCGATCCTCACGACGGTGGCGCTCGGCATCCTCATCCGCGGCCTGGTGGTGCTGATCTGGTCGGCGCAGCAGCAATATCCGGCGCAGGCGCTCGGCGTGCCGAATCCGTCGCTGGTGTTGTTCGGTGGCGCGCGCGTCTCGATGTGGTCCGCCGTGCTGGTCGGCACGACCGTCATTGTCTATGCGGCGCTGTTTGCGTTCCTGCGCTTCGGCCGCTGGGGCATGCGCATGCGCGCGGCCGGGCAGAACCCGCTGCTTGCGGCGCAACGCGGCATCAACCTGCACGGCGTCTATGCGCTGGCCTGGAGCCTGTCGACGCTCACCGGCGCGCTCGCCGGTATATTGATGGCGCTCGATTCCGGCGTGACCGGCGGCATGCCGGTGATCGGGCTCAAGGCCTTTCCTGCGGCGCTGGTCGGCGGCCTCGACAGTCTCGTAGGTGCGCTGGCCGGCAGCCTGATCATCGCCGCAGCCGAGGTGCTGCTCATTTATTATGTCGACCCGCTGCTGTCCGACGTCGTGCCGTTTCTTGTGCTGATTGCGATGCTGATCGTGCGCCCCTGGGGCCTGTTCGGCACGCGCGAGGAGCTCGACCGTGTTTAGGCCGGTGCCGCGCGCCAGCGGTTATTTTCGCACCGGCTACGGGCAGGACCTGGCGCTGGTGCAGACGCGCGCCGAGCGCATCGGCCTCGCCATATTTGTGGTGATCCTCGCGGGATTTCCGTTCGTAGCATCGCCCTTCGCCCTCGATCTCGCCTGCCAGGTCTTCCTTGCTTCGGTCGGCGCGCTCTCGCTGATGCTGCTCACCGGCTATGCCGGGCAGATCTCGCTCGGCCATGCGGGCCTGATCGCCGCGGGCGCCTTCACCACCGGAATTCTCGCGCGCGAAATTCACGCGCCGTTCTGGATCACGTTGCCGGCGTCGGCCGTCACCGGAATCGTGCTCGGTTTCGTGTTCGGCCTGCCGTCGCTACGGCTGCGCGGGCTCTATCTCGCGGTGAGCACGCTGGCGCTGCATTTCGTCGTCATCTATCTCGGTGGCGAATACGAGACCAAGCGCGGCTTCTCGACCGGCATCCTTGTCGAGCCGCCGAGCCTTGCCGGATTCAAGCTGAGCGGTGGCCGGTTCTGGTATTTCGTGCTGTTGGCGGCCGCGGCGCTCAGCCTGCTCATCTGCATCAATCTGCTGCGCAGCCGGTCCGGACGCGCCTTCCGCGCCGTGCATGCGCGCGAGACGGTCGCGGAGGCGCTCGGCATCAGCATCGCCGGCACCAAGCTGCTCGCCTTCGTGATCTCGTCGGCTATGACGTCGGTCGCCGGCTGCCTGTTCGCCTATTACCGCGGCTTCGTATCGGTCGAGGCCTTCGACCTGTTCCTGTCGATCCAGTACGTGGCGATGATCATCATCGGCGGCATGGGCTCGCTGCTCGGCGCGCTACTGGGTGCCGCGTTCGTGACACTATTTCCTTATGCGATCGAGGCGCTGCTGCATCTTCTGCCGAATGCCGACAAGCTCGCTGGCGATATCTTCGCGGTGAACTACGCCTCCTTCGGCGTGGTGATGATCCTGTTTCTGGTGTTCGAGCCGCTCGGGCTCGTCGGCATCTGGCACCGGCTGCAGAACTATTTTCTGCTCTGGCCCTTCAAATACCGGCCGCTGGCGGGAGCGCGCAAATGAGCCTGCTGCAGGTCGAGAAGATCGAGGTCGTCTACAAGCGCGTGATTACCGCCGTGCAGGGCGTCACTTTGTCGGTCGGCGCGAAGCAGATCGTGGCCATCCTCGGCACCAACGGCGCCGGCAAGACCACGACGTTGCGCGCGATCTCCGGATTTCTCGGGCTCGACGACGCCCGCATCACCGAGGGCGCGATTTCGTTCGCGGGGAGGCGGATCGACAATGCGCCGCCGCACGACATCACCGCGCGCGGCGTCGTGCTGGTGCCCGAGCGCGACAAGGTCTTTCCCAACCTGACGGTTGCCGAAAACCTGGCGGTGCCGGTCTCGCGCGCGGGCGCGGCCGAGCGCCGCCGCCAGGATGAGCAGATTTACCAGCTGTTTCCGCGCCTTGCCGAGCTACGCCAGCGGGTCGGTGGGCTGTTGTCGGGCGGCGAGCGGCAGATGCTGGCAATCGCCGGTGCGCTGATGTGCCGGCCGCGCCTTCTTCTCGTTGACGAGCTCTCGCTCGGGCTCGCGCCCGTCGTCGTGCAGGATCTCACGCGACGCCTGCTCGCGGTCCGCGACGAGCTCGGCATTGCGATCCTGCTCGTCGAGCAGAGCGCCGCGGCGGCGCTGACCATCGCCGACCATGCCTATGTGATGGAGAACGGCCGCATCGTGCTCGACGGCGACCGCGAGCGGCTCAAGAGCCATCAGGACGTGCAGGAATTCTACCTCGGCCAGGCCAGCGGCGAGCGCCGCTCGTACCGGGCCGTCAAGCAATATCGCCGGTCGCGGAGGTGGTATGGCTGAGCTCGACGTCGCGCATTTATGTCTGCGTTTCGGCGGTCTGACCGTGCTCGACGACGTGTCATTTTCGGTTGCCGCGGGCGAGCTGTTCGCGCTCATCGGGCCCAACGGCGCCGGCAAGACCAGCGCGCTCAACTGCATCAGCGGCATCTATCGCGGCAGCGGCGCCATCCGTTTCCGCGGCGAGGACATTGCCGGACGCGCGCCGCACGAAATCGCGCGGCTCGGTCTCGCCCGCACGTTCCAGCACGGCGAGCTGTTTCCGCAGATGAGCGTCCTGGACAATTTGCTGACCGGCCGTCACGCGCGTATCCGCACAAACCCGGTGGCCGAAATGCTGTTCCTGCCCGGCGTGCGACGTGCCGAAATCGCGCATCGCGAGGCGGTCGAGCGCATTGTCGATCTGGTGGAGCTTGAACGCTACCGGCATGCCGCCGTCGGCAGCCTGCCGTTCGGGGTGCAGAAGATTGTCGGCTTTGCGCGCGCGCTTGCGCTCGAGCCTACCATCATGCTGCTCGATGAGCCGTCGGCGGGCCTCAACCGGGAGGAGCGGGAAGATCTCGCGCGCTTCATCCTGCGCATCAAGCACGAACTAAACATGACGATGATCTGGATCGAGCACGACATGCAGATGATCGCCGATCTTGCCGACCGCATCCACGTGCTCGATTACGGCCGCACGATTGCTGAAGGCATGCCCGAGCGCGTCCTTAACGATCCGAACGTGCTGGCAGCCTATCTCGGGGTCGAGGCGTAGCTTTGAATCAAGTGCTCTTGGCCTTCTTTCGAGAGCGCACCGACGTGTTCAGCGCGATCGCGGCGCGAACGAGTGCTTTCAACGCCTTTTCATTGACCTTGTCGCCTTCACCGATGTCGATAGCGCGGCGGGTGCTGCCTTCGAGGCTCGCGTTGAAAAGGCCTGAAGGATCCTTCAGCGCGGCGCCCCTGGCGAAGGTCATCTTCACGACCTCTTTGTACGTCTCCCCGGTGCAGATGATGCCATCGTGCTCCCACACCGGAACCCCCAGCATCGCGTTCGACGGTTTTCTCCATTTCACTTCCTCGACCACGTCCGGGTCGGCCTCCTTGATGAGGCTTCGGACGCGGGCGAGCACCTTGCCCCGCCAGTCACCCAGCTTCTTGATTCTAGCGTCGATCAGTCGAGAGGGACATTCTGCGCCTTTTGTTTCTTTCGCGCCGCTCTTCGTTTTCTTCATGGTCGCCGCGCCCGATATCCTGGCGCTTGGTACCATCCCGTCTCGTTTCCCCCAAGATGCTTGATGGGCTAAGCCTGGATTACCAGAGCCCGTCGGCGCGATCGAAGCCGCGAGACGAAGAGCGGGAGCGATACGGGGAGGATGCATACGAGCGCTCGGCAGTGCCAAAAGCAAACCACCCACCGCTCTGCACCTGTCCCTGCGATTCGCGATCCTCGCGATACTGTCCCTGCAACTCACGATCCTCGCGCGCCGGCGCGCGGGCCATCACCGGCTTGCTGCTGGCATTCTGAGGACGCGCGATGGGTGTATCCGCAATCATGCGCTCGTCGTTGCGCATAAGCTTCAGCGTCGCGGTGTCGAGGCCGTAGACGTCGTGCCGGAAATTCAGTTGCCCTTGCTTGTCGACGAAGGCGGTCTGATAGGTGACGTGGACTGGAATGGGCTGCTTCAGGTTGATGGTCCGCTCTTGGTCACCATAAAGGCTGCGGATGCGGGCGATGCTGTACCCCTCCGCCGGTTGCGAGAGCGACAGCAGCACCTCGGCATACTTCTCGGGATTCTCAACACGCATGCAGCCGTGACTGAAGGCGCGGCTGTCGCGCGCGAACAAATTCTTGTTCGGCGTATCATGCTGATAGACGAGGAACTGGTTCGGGAAGTTGAACCGGATTCGTCCGAGCGCATTGCGCTCGCCCGGCGGCTGGTAGACGCGGAGCGAGCCGTCGGGGTTATTGCTGACCCTCAACCCGATTCGCTCGAGGGCGCCCGGATCGCGTGCGAGCGCAGGCAGGTATTCGTTCCGAATGATCGAGGGCGGCACGTTCCAGGTCGGATTGACCGTGAGAAATTTCATCGTCTCGCTGAGCAGTGGGGTCGCCAGGTTGCCTGGTTTTCCGACCACGATTTTGGTGTGCCAGACGAGCGCATCGTCTTTGTAGACGCCGAGCGTGTAGTCGGGAATGTTCACGACCACATGAGTTTCGCCGAGGTCGCGTGGCAGCCACCGCCAGCGCTCCATGTTGGCGACGATCGAATCGACGCCATTCTTCTTCTGGCTTCGTTCATCCGCATCCTTGCCGCGATGCTTTTTGGATGCTTCGCGATCCTGAAGCGAGGTGGCTTGCTCGGGGGTGGCAAGTTCTTTCGCGAGCGCGGCTTTGAGGGCCACGAACCCCGGCTGTTGCGGCTCGAAACTCTGCAAGACGACATTCATGTCCGGTGCTGACGCGACCTTATTGAGAACCTCCGCCGGGTCGGCGGCGTGGTCAGGGTAAAGGATCGACGCACTCACGCGCGTGTAGCTCACGCGCCCGGAGCTCGCATGCCTGGCATAGCGCAGGATTGAGCCGGTGAGCTGCAACTCGGCTTTCGCCGCCTGCTCTTCGCTCAGATTTCCGGAGAGGTCGGGCGTCGGATAATCGCGCGGTTCGAGTCCCTCGCTCTTGATGTTGCGAAGAAAAGCGATGGCGCCTTCGGCGCGCTTCAACGCCTCGGGGCTGCCGGTCCAGATCGGTTGGTAATTCCGCGTCTGATAGAAGGCCCCGGCCGCCGTTTGCTCCGGCTTGCGATCGATGAAGCTGGAAAGGCTGCCGCTAACCAGCTCCTGAAGCTTGGACGGAGGCTGCGGCGCCGTCGAAGGTTCCCCCGTTAACGAACCGGGCGACAGCACAGCTGTTCCGGGATCGGACGGCCCGAGCTGCGCTGAAGCGGGCACTGTCATCCCGGCCAGCGCCGCAAAAACGAGGATCGCGGTTTTTTGCATGTTCTTTTCCCAAATGGAGCAAGCTGACAACCGCACGTCGCGCGATTGGTTCAGGCCACCGGTTCCGAATGAATCGCCGAATCGCCGGAACTAATTCCGGTTTCTCGAAATGGCCTCAGTCTCGCCGCGAATAAGCAGGATCGGCTCGTTACGCGCACGGACGGGGGACAATTGGGAGTTTTCTTCATGTCCGTGCGCTTACGCGCCGCTGCCTGCGGCGCTGCAATGATCTGTGGCTGCTCACCCGCAATGGCTCAGTCAGGAATCGCTTCGATCTATGCCTATGCGGGCGAAAAAACCGCCTCCGGCCAAAGAGCCAATCCGGGTGGATTCACCGCAGCACATCGCACGCTGCCGTTCGGAACGAAGGTCACGGTGACCAACAAGCGCAATGGACGCAGCGTGACGGTGCGGATCAACGACCGCGGGCCGTTCGTGCGCGGGCGCATTATCGATCTCACGCCGGCGGCGGCGCGTGCGCTCGGCTTCAACGGTCTGGCGCCGGTAGAGGTCACGAGGGAGTCGGCAGGCTGAGCCAAAAAAAGAGCCCCGCCGAAGCGGGGCTCTCGTTTCGGTTGTTGATTACTGGCTACGCTTTTCGTTTTGCTCGCTCGCGGCCGGGGGCTGCGACGGGCCCGTTTTCTGATCGCTCATTCCAGGCTGCGTGCTCTTCTCGCTGCTGCCCTGACCAGTGGTGGAGCTGCTCGGAGCTGAGCTGCGCTGGTCTTTCGGTGTCGCCGGAGTCGGCTGGGTGTTGCTCGAGCCCTTCTGCTCGGACGGACCCTTTTCCGGTGCCGCGTTTTTCTGCGCCTCCGACGGAGCCGCCTTTTGCGACGAGGATGGCGCCTGGCCAGTCGTGGCCTTCGGATCGGACTTCTGCGCGGCGCCCGAGCTCTGGCCGGTCGTTGACGACGACTGGCTGCTCGACGACGACGAGCTGGACGACGAGCTGCTTTCCGACTTCACCTTGATCTTGCCTTCCAACCCGAGGGCGCTAACGGTGCGCGTGTCGATGCGCCCGTTCGCCTCGAAGCCCCTCTTGCGCTGGAAGCTGGTCACCGCCACGCGAGTTCTCGTGTCGAACACCCCGGTGACGCGTCCGCGCAGGAAGCCTTCGCGGATGAGAACCGTCTGAACCTCGCGGATCTCTGGCTCGCTGAGGTCCACCACGGCCACTGTTGTGCTGGTCGTCGCGCTGCCGACACGCCCACCGCCGCCGAACGAAACGACGTCGACGATCTTGTGGCTGCGGTCCACGAACACGACCTGGTCCTCCACCACGAAGAAGCTGTACTCACGGTAGCGCGGGAAGGCCTCTGTCAGGACCGGGAATGTCGTCACTGACACGATACGGACGTCGCGCGGCACTACCGTGCCGGTATGGATCGAGAAGCTCACGCGATCCACGCGCGGAGCGTTCCGCGCGGACAGAACATCCCGCTGGATCGTCGTGCGCTGCTGGGAGCTGACCTGCACGCCGGCCTGCGACTTGATGCTGGCGCTCGACTCGGTTGAGTTGCTCTGCGTTGCCGAACCGCTCGTCTGGTTCTGCTTGGCGGCATTCGGATCCTGCGACTGCCGGTTCATCGGCTGCGTCTGGGACTTGCTGTCAGACGAGGCCTTGCTGTCGGGCGAGGCTTTGGTGTCGGACGAGGCTTTGGTGTCAGACGAGCCTTGGCCGGTTGTCGACTTTTCGGTCTTGTCCTTTGAAGCCTGACCGGTCGTTGACTTCTCGTCCTTTTTGCTGGCCGCGTTCTTGCCCGTGTCGGCCTTGTCCTTGGCCGACTCCTTGGCCTGGCCTTTGGTCGATTTTTCCGCAGGCTTGGCCGAGCTCTTGCTCTTCAGCTCATCCTTATCGGAAGCGCCTTGCCCGGTGGTCGATCTTTCGCTCTTTTCACTCTTCTGAGCCTTGCCCTGCGATCCGTTCATCTCGCGATGCGAGCCGGACGAGTCTGGGGTCATCTGACTGGATGGGGCACCACGGTCGCCCGCGCTGCCGGGACCGTCGCGCATGCCCTGGGCTGATGCCAGGCCCACACCTGCCATCAGTGCGACTGTCCCCATCAATAACGTTTTCAAGTTGCGTCTCATGGTCGTTCCTCTCTGGTCGTTGTTCCGTGACGGTTCGCCCGCCACTTCCAAGGGCAACAGACGCACACGCGATAACGTTCCCGGATTGCCGCGCTTGATTCATGCGGTTCGAGTTCCGGTCTTCATGAACGATTTTTCAGAATACGATGTGCGTGTCGTTTTGACGTAACGAGCTGCACTGCACAGCGGAACCAATGGAAAATCAGCACGTTGCATTGCGTCGGGGGACAACAGGAGGATACCCCTATGAGGCGACTCACCTTGGCCGTTGCAGCCGGCGCGTTGCTGGTTGCGACCCAGGCAAATGCAGGAAGTTTTCCCGTCAATAAGCTGACCGGC
>Ga0070700_100001781_pt1 | contig 10853 bp, 9 predicted proteins | sample KBSK5101metaG_FD_65456 | JGI IMG/M metagenome (GOLD analysis project Ga0070700, IMG submission 65456) | Corn, switchgrass and miscanthus rhizosphere microbial communities from Kellogg Biological Station, Michigan, USA - KBS K5-10-1 metaG | ecosystem: Host-associated > Plants > Roots >...
CACATAGACCGTGCCGCTTTTCTTGTTGGAGTTCTCCTTGACCCCGATCACTTCGGAGGTCGAGGCGAGGGTGTCACCTGGAAAGACGGGAGCGAGGAAGCGGAACTCGGCGTAGCCGAGATTGGCGATTGCGTTGCGTGAGATGTCCGGCACGGTCTTGCCGATAACGACATGGAACACGAGCAAATCGTCGATTGGCGCGCGCGGATAGCCAATGTCATGCGCGAAAGCGTCTGAAGATTGCACGGCGAAGCGCGGCCCGTACAGCGCGGTGAACAGGCTGACGTCGCCGACCGTCACGGAGCGCGGTGTCGCGTGCACGATCTCCTGGCCGAGCTTGAAGTCCTCGAAGTAATTGCCGGTGACGGCCTTGTCGATTTGCTCGCTTTGCGTGTCGTTCATAGGTTGTTTCGCTGGTTAGAACGGCGACCATAGTTGGCGCCCTTTGCAGAGACAAGCGCCGGTGACAGATCGTCAGGTTGCGGCGGTCGAGGACTCATCTGGGATGGGACTCCGCGGGAAAAGCAGGCGCTGATAGAACCAGCCAATGCCGATCAGCACGGCGCCGAGGCCGAGGAAGGAGAGGGCGCGGTAGATGCCGGTGAGATCGGACATGTCGATGAGAAAGACCTTGAGCACCGTCAGCACGATTACCGCCGCCGAAGCGACACGCAAGGGAAGCGAGCGGAGCGTGATGCCGGCGGCAAGCAAGGCCACGCCGAAAGCAAGCCATACGGCCGAATAGGTGTATTGCTCGGCGTCGGAGACCGAGCCCGAGGTCAGATTGGGCCCGTGATAGAGCCTTGCCACTTCAAGGGTGATATAGGCAAGCGCGAGGCCTAGCGCGACGAAGAGTGCCGTCAAGCTGTACCAGCGTGGTCTGCTGGTTCGCGTGATGCGTGCGAGTACGCCGGTGAGCATTGCTGGCAGACCGTAGCCGAGCAGAATCCAATTGATGAATGGCCCGCCGACATCCTCGCCGGTGAGCCAAGGATTGTCAGCGATGCCGAGACTGAACACGATGACAGCAAGGACGAGCGCAGCAAGCAGTCGTGCACCCCAATCGTGAACGACCCTTCCGCTGACCAACCGAAGCCGCTCTAGCCCGATGATCACGGCAAGGAGAAGCGAGACATCGAGTGCGGTCTCGGCCAGCGCATTCCCGCTCACGTTGGGATCGCCGCCCGTGATGTAGTGATTCGCCTCCATCACGATGAGAAGCACGGTGAACAAGATGGCTGCGGCGTCGACGATGCGAGACGGCGTGTCGTCAGCACGGCGGCGCAGCAGGGATCCGGCAAGCCAGAACGATGCCGCCGGTATGCCGTAACCATAGAGCAGCCAATTGAAGACAGGTGTGGTGCCAACCTTATCGCCGACGATGTGCGGGTCCCAAGCGATGCGCCCGAGAACGCCGAATGTTACCGCAGCGGCAAGCCAGCGGAGCGCGGGCAGAGGCCGCTGCTCGGCCACCCAGGCGATGCCGGGAACCATCAGCGCGAGCGCTACAGTTAGCCAGCCCTTCTCAAGGCCGAGACTGAGCGCAAGCGCAAGCGAGGCGATCGAGCCGGTGGCGAAAATCGCACTTGCCGCCTCGCTACTTGGCTCGCCACTCCGCCGGCTCAAAGCCTCGGTGGCAACGGCGAACAGCCCGGCGAGCGCGACGGCTGCGCCGGCAAAGGGAATTGAGCGATCGAAGCCGGCGATCCGCCAATAGAGCGCGATCAGAATGGCGATAGGCGCAGCGACAGCCGATCCAGCCCACAGCGCCGACACGAGTGGGCGCTCGCCGGGGCCCTGGGCGAGAAAGCCGAATAGGCCGAACAGCAGAGCGAAGGCCGCGCCGAGGGTTAGCGGCGTACCGAACAGATAGTGCTCAGGCTTCCACAGGCTGTCGGATGCGGGACCTGAGGGCAGGCCGAGCTGGCTGACATCGAAATCGAGCGACCAATGCAGGAAGATGAGTGTGACGAAGATCGCCGCAGCAGGTACGGCGAGCGCGGCTGCGTCGGTGCGCCAGGCAATCGCCAGTGTCGAGGTAACCAGCACGACGAACAGGATGAGAGCAAGCGTGTCGTGGCCACTTGCCAGCACGAGCAGCATGGCGGCGAAGAGATAGGCGATGAGGGTCGCCGATGAGAGGAACTCGATCTTGCCGCGGACGACGTCAGGACCGAACAGGAAGCCGGAGACGATGAACAGTGCCGCGAGCGTGAAGCCGGCAGCGACGTGAAACACGTGTTGCGGCAAGGCCTGCAAGTCGTCGAGGCCGGGCAACGTCCAAAGCACGCTGGCAACCACTGCCGTCACTGCGAGCCAGCGCCAGAGTCGCGCCCGCGCGAGTGCGAACGACGCCGCGGTCACTACTGCAAGATAGAGATAGAGCGCCCAATAATTTGGCTCTTCGGTCGAAACGATGAGCGGTGTGATAAACGCACCAATCAGTCCGAGGCCGGCGAGCGCGGGTCCATGGATCAGCGCGGCAGCGAGCGTGCCGAGGGAGACGATACCCAACAAGACGAAGGCGGCAGCAGGACCGATGAATCCATAGAGCGCGTAAGCCGCGTAGATGTCGGCATAGGCAATCGCCGTTCCTGCCGCTGTGAGCACGCTCGGGATATGCGCCTTGGGCAGTCCAGCAATGCCGCTCTTGATTTCGCGGCGCCGCGTCCATTCGCCGGCGGCGATCAAAGCGAGCGCGACGATGCCTGCGAGCAAGACCCGCGCGCCCGGACCGAACCAACCCTGCTCGATTGAGTAGCGCACGAGGAAAAAGCCGCCGAGTGCGAGCGCAATGCCGCCGGCCCAGACCACCCATTGCGTGCCGAAGCGTTCCTCGAGGCTGATGTGAGGTTTGGGCGGCCGGGCGGAGGGAGCCGGTACTATGACGGGAGATCCCTCCGGTGTGGCAGGTGCCGCCGGTTCCTCGATCTTGGCCTCTAGCTCCTTGACGGCTTCAGGTGCAAGTGGAGGCGGCGGAGCGGGCTGAAGCGCTCCTCCGGAGAGCTGCCCTTCAAGTCCGGCCAGCCTGAGTTCGAGCTTCCTCACTCGCTCGCGTGCGCCGATCGCCAAGACGAGGGCGACAATGGCCAATACCGGAAAGGCGATGACGAGAGCGATGAGGAGGGAGAACAGAGGGTCCATCAGCTTTGCGGTGTGCGCAGGAAGCCGACAGCCGGGCGCTCGCTACTGCCGTGGACAGGCCCTATCACCGAGATGCCTCGACCCAAGCGGGAGGCCTATCTAGCCCGAGGCTCTAGGAGAAGGGAATGCAGATTGCAGAATCAAAATGGCGATCCCCACTTTCGTGGGGACCGCCATTTCAGTGATAGCTTGAAGAGATCGACGCGTTAATTAAGCGCGGTCGAGCTCGGCAGGGAGATAGCTCGTCACTTCCATGCCAGCCTCGGACTCGGTGATCTCGGGTTTCAGCCACTCTTTCATGGTCGTCTCCTTCGGTGAACTAACAGCCTAGATAATGGGGAATGGGCATGAGTCCCGCATGACGGCCCCATGAACAGGCTCTGAATGCCACATTAAGAAATTCTGACGAGAACACGTGGCAAATTCCCTGGACTTGGCGGCACTGGGATGGCCACGAGATATGGAGCCATTCCCTTTCGCTCGCCAATCGCGGTTATTCGCTAGGCTATCCGAACAGCGCCAAGGCCTTATCCACGGTGATCCAGATGCCCCAGAGCAGGGGAAGGCCGACCGCAAACCATGCGAGCGGCGCCACATCGAGGCGCCTGGGACTGAGCACGATGCCGGCGAGCCAGAGTGCGAGGCCGATCCACATCAGGAAGGGGCGATAGGCAAAGGAGCCAGTGGCCTCTGCCTTGGCGGTGGTGTCGAGGCATGGGCCCGCCGAGTAAAGCAGACATTCCCAGGCGCCGCCGATCCCGCCCACCTTGGTGTAAAAGGTGATCCACCAGACGATGGCGACTGCGATCAAGAGAAGCCCGATTGGCTGGAGCAAGCCAATGCCGGGCCGGGTGTCCTCGCGCTCCCTGATCTCAACCGCATGCATGGCCCTGTCGCGCGCGGTCTTGGTCTGCAATGCCTCGACCTCCTCTGGCTTCATAAACCATTTCTTGGCAAGCGGCCTGATCAGCAGATTGCAGATGAAGCCTGCCACGAGAAGTCCGGCAAGAACGTAGAAGATGGGGTGGTAGATCTGGTCGGGGGCAATGCCCGCGGCTTTGCGCGAGTCGTGCATGTAGTTCACGATCACGGGGCCGACGATGCCGGCGGTCGACCATGCGGTGAGCAGCCGGCCGTGAATGGCGCCCACGAACTGCGTGCCGAAAATGTCGGCAAGGTAGGCAGGGATGGTGGCGAAGCCGCCGCCATACATCGAGGCGATGAGACAGAAGGCGGCAGCGAACAATCCCAACATGCCGAGCGTGGCAAGCGTCGGTGCCGACGCGTAGCAGATGAAGCCCAAGGTGAAGAACAGGAAATAGGTCGTCTTGCGCCCGATCCTGTCCGACAGCGAGGCCCAAAAGAAGCGGCCTGCGATATTGAACAGGGAGAACAGCCCGACAAAGGCGGCACCGACCAACGCGGCTTGCGCCTTCTGGGCGTCATTGAATTGCGCGAAGCCTACGGTGGGATCGCCGAACAGGCGGCCGCCGAAGGTCTCCTGAAGCATCGGGGAGGCCGCGCCGATGATGCCGATACCAGCGGAGACGTTGAGACAGAGCACGAGCCAGATCAGCCAAAACTGCAGAGTCTTGTGGGCCTGATTGAGGTGGACGTGCCCCGTGGTGATCATCGCGTGGGAATTCGCCGGGGGCGTCCAGCCGTGCGGCTTCCACCCGATCGGCGGCAGCCGGTAACCGAACGCACCGCACATCATGAAGACGAAATAGATGATCCCCATGGTCACGAAGGTCTCCCACACGCCGACCGAGGTCGGGGTGGCGTAATAATTCATGAGGATAGTGGCGAGCGGCGAGCCGATCATGGCGCCGCCACCGAAACCCATGATGGCCATGCCGGTGGCCATGCCCCGTCGGTCGGGGAACCATTTGATCAGGGTTGAGACGGGCGAGATGTAGCCAAGGCCGAGGCCGACGCCGCCGATGATGCCGGAACCGAGCCACATCAGCCAAAGCTGATGGATATAGACGCCGACCGCCGAGATCATCAGGCCGCCGGACCAACAAAGCGCCGCTACAACGCCGGCGCGGCGCGGACCGACTCGCTCGAGCCATCCTCCCCAAATCGCAGCCGACGTGCCCAGCAGGACGAAGAACAGCGTGTACATCCAACCGAGATCGAACTGGGTCCAGTCGCAGTCGGTGGCAAACAGTGCGTGGCCGGTGATCGCGACCTTGCCCCAAAACGTAGTGGCGTCACCGGGGCAGGGGATCGGCTTGTCCAGCCCTTGCGCTACGGCCACGGCGCGGCCGAGAGGCAGCCAGAACACGCTGAAGCCGTAGGCCATGCCGATGCAGAGATGAATGGCGAGAGCCGCCGGCGGAACGAGCCAGCGGTTGTAGTCCGCAGGTGCAATGATGCGCTCTTTATCGAGAAGGCCGGCATGGTCGCCGGCCGTCGCTGTGCGTGCCGCAGTCGCCATTCCTTTCCCCCCAGAATGCGGGCTGTCGAATGTCCTATTTATCCGCAATTTGAACGTGCTTCGAGCCGGACTGCAAGGGCCTTTGGGGGAGCATGAATTGCTACTTCGAACGGCGATTCTCGCGGCGCTGCGTGACGCTTTGGTGACGCTTGGACATTGCCCAACATCGCTCGCACTGCGCTGGCCGGCCTTGTCCGGCAACGGGTTTCAGTGCAGACATTTGGCTCCTGTCCAAAGGAGGGTCCGCCATGGCAACAAACTCCGTTCGACGCGGTCTGGTGCTCGCGTTAGCTCTCGGCTTCTTCGCCACGCCCTTCCTGTGGGCTTCGGCTCAAGCCGCCAACATCACCGTGTTTGCTGCAGCGAGCCTCAAGAACGCGCTCGACGATGCGGCGAAGAAATACGAGGCGAAGACCGGCGACAAGATCGTGGTCAGCTATGCGGCCTCATCCGCGCTTGCCAAGCAGATCGAGCAAGGCGCGCCCGCCGACATCTTCTTCTCGGCGGACCTCGATTGGATGGACTACCTAGAGCAGAAGAAGCTCATCGACACAGCATCGCGGCATACGCTGCTCGGCAATACGCTTGTGCTGATCGCTCCGAAGGACTCGACCGTCTCGCTCACGGTCGGCAAGAACTTTCCACTGCTGCAGGCTCTCGGGCCGGACGACAAGCTTGCGATGGCGAGCGTCGACACCGTGCCTGCCGGGAAGTATGGCAAAGCGGCTCTGACCTATTTCGGCGTGTGGGATCAGGTGGCGCCGCGCGTGGCCCAGGCGGAAAATGTGCGCGCTGCGCTCGCTTTCGTTGCAAGGGGCGAGACGCCACTCGGCATCGTCTATGGCACCGATGCGAGGTCGGAGCCAGCAGTCAAAGTCATCGGTACGTTTCCAGATGATAGCCATCCCAAGATCCTCTATCCGATTGCACTGACTGCCTCGGCAAAGCCTGAGGCGCGCAAGTTTCTCGAATTCCTCATGTCGTCGGAAGTCGCGCCCTCTTTCGAGGCGCAAGGCTTCTCGATCGAAGGCAAGGTCGGCTAGGGAGGTTCGCGCGGAATTCGGCGTCGGAACGAACGATGCGAGGCACACCAGGCTCTTCGCTTGACATTATTTGGCCGCTGTCGCTCGGCTATTTACCGGCGGTCCGCCGCCGCTAATGCCCATTTGGGGGGCGTCAAAACCCTGCCTTCATACGCAATTGGACAGGTTCAGTGACATGAGCATGAAGTCTAGTACCGCCGCAGGTGCGGCACTGTTCGCCTTCGCGTTACTGCTGGTACCGGCCATCGCCGGCACTATCACCGAACGCGAGAAGCGCGATTGCCCAAACGACTATCATAGATACTGCGGCGAATATGGACTCGGCAGTGAGGCGTTGCGAGCCTGCATGTCGCGCAACATCAAGAAGCTGTCGCGTGTCTGCGTCGCCGCGCTCGTCGATGCCGGCGAGCTGAGCCAAGCCCAGGCCGATAAGCTGCACGGAAAGACTGCGACCGTGGCGAAGAAGAAGACCACGGCAAAAAAGGTCACTGGAAAAAAGAAGGTCGCTGCCAAGAGCACGCACAAAACCACGAAGCAGGTCGTTCATAAGAGCAGCACCAAGAAGGTCGCCTCCAAGGGCACGACAAAGAAGAAGCGGCAGTAGATTTCACGTTTCCGCGGACGGGCGCGTCGGGAGGTTGTGCAAGCTAGAGCTTTGCCAGGACCCGTTCGGTGAGCGCCTCGCAGGCCTCACCGGCAAAGGGGAACGCGCCGCTCAGAGCGTCCTGCAAGGTGGGAGCGAGGGCCACCTGCAAGCGTCGCCGCGCCCGCAGGAGGCGGGTCTTCACGGTTTGCGCAGGAACCTGCAAGGCTTCGGCAGTTTCCTCGACGCTCAAACCTTCGACCTCGCGCAACATGAAGACGATCCGAAAGGCTTCCGGCAAATCAGCTATGGCCTGCTCGATAAGCTTGGCCAACTGGCCTCGCGCGGCATCGGCTTCCGGTGACGAAGAAGCAGCAGGCCCTCCCATCAGATTCTCCCGATAGTCATCGAGCAAGGCGATGGAGTGTTCGCGCAACAGGCGGATTCTGCGTTGGGCCGATCGGCGCCTGCCAAGGGCCTCGTTCAACACGATGCGGGTCAGCCATGTACTCAGAGACGACACTCCAGCAAAACTGTCGATCGCGGCGAACCCCTTGAGATATCCTTCCTGGACGGCTTCCTCGGCATCCGGCCGGTCTTTCAGCACGCTCCACGCCGTTCGATAGAGACGTTGATTGTTGCGCCGGGTCACGACGCGCACCGCAAGAGAGTCGCGCTGGGCTATGAGCTTCGCGAGCTCGATATCGGTCAGAGTTTCATAGTCCAGCGCGACGCTTGTCATGCGTCTATTGCGAGGCCGAGGCGGATTGGAGCCGACTGGCGAGCTGCTCGGCGTGCTTTTGGTGCGCCTGGAATAACGCTAGGCCGCTCTGCAGCAACGCTTTGAGCTCGGCGTTCTGCGCGCTCGGAATGAGCGTGTCGCTGAGCGCGTTGTTGACCGTCTTGTGATAAGCCACCTCATTGTCGATGTAAGCCTTGTCGAACGCTGCCCCGTTCAGGCTCGCCAGCTTGTTACGGGTGGCGTCCGCCTCCTTCTTCAGGCTTTGGCTCGTCGGATTGTCTTCCGGCTTGACGTTGAGTTTCTTCACCAGCGCCAATGCTTGATTGTTCACCGTCGTATGATCTCCGACCATCTGTTGGGCAAAGGTGCGGACACCATCGTTTTTCGATTTTTGCAAGGCCTGCTTGGCGGCCTCGATATCGAGAAGGTTCGCCGTATAGACGATATGGGCAATTTGCGGATCGGTTGGTTTTGCGGCCTGCTCGGCCGCACTCGCAGCCATGGTGAGCAGACTAGCGGCCAAAAAGGCAGCAATAACGAGGATCTTCTGCATGACATGTCCTTTCGATCAGGCTCTTCGCTCGCAATTTCGTGCGACCGACAACGAGCCATTAGATGGCATGACACGCGCCGAGGTTCCCGCAATGCCGATGCAGCGCGGGCCAGACCGCACCCGGACGGGCGGCAGCCGTCAGGCTGCTGACTTCTTATACTTCGCCGCCTCTTCCGAGCCCTTTGTTGCGTCACCAGCCGTATAAGAATGCGCGCCGGTGCCGGCGAGCTTGCCTTTGTCCACGATCAGATACTCGGTGCGGATCGGCTTCTTGGCGAAGTAGCTCTCGAGAATTTCGCGCGTGCCGGCGGCGTAGCGTGCCTGCGCGGAGAGCGAACTTCCCGAGATATGCGGTGTCATGCCGTGATGCGGCATGGTGCGCCACGGGTGCTCCTTGGGCGCGGGCTGGGGGAACCAGACGTCACCCGCGTAGCCTGCGAGCTGACCGCTCTCCAGCGCCCGGACAATCGCGTCGCGGTCGCAGATCTTGCCGCGCGCCGTGTTCACGATGTAGCTGCCGCGCTTCATCATGCCGATCAGCTTGTCGTTGAACATGCCCTCGGTCTCGGGGTGCAGCGGCGCGTTGATGGTCACCACATCGCACACCTTGACCAGCGACTCGACGTTGGGATGGAAGGTGAGACCAAGCTCCTTCTCGACCTTCTCAGGCAGGCGGTGTTTGTCGGTATAGTGGAGCTTCACATCGAAAGGCTTTAGCCGGCGGAGCGCCGCAAGGCCGATGCGGCCGGCGGCGACCGTGCCGACATTCATGCCTTCGAGGTCGTAGGAGCGCTCGACGCAGTCGGCGATATTCCAGCCGCCTCTGATCACCCAGCCATAGGACGGGATGTAGTTCCTGACCAGCGCCAGGATCATCATCACGATGTGCTCAGACACGCTGATCGAGTTGCAGTACGTCACCTCGGCGACGGTGACGCCCTTGTCCATGGCGGCCTGGAGGTCAGTGTGGTCCGAGCCGATGCCGGCGGTGATGACGAGCTTGAGTTTCTTCGCCTTGTGGAAGCGTTCCTTGGTCATGTAGGCGGGCCAGAACGGCTGTGAGATCACGACCTCGGCGTCAGGCAGCTCCTTCTCGAAGGTCGAATTCGAACCGTCCTTGTCGGAGGTCACGACCAGTGTATGACCGGCGTCCTCGAGGAACTTGCGAAGCCCGAGCTCACCGGACACGCTGCCCAGAAGCTCGCCCGGCTTGAAGTCGATCTTGCTCGGGGTCGGCGTGGTCATGCCGTCGGGATAGTGGTCGATCTTGGGAATCGAATCCCGGGCATATTCGGGCGGGTAGCCGTCGACCGGGTCGTCATAGAGAACACAGAGGACCTTTGCCATTACTGCCACTCCTTCGGTTGTGGGCAAGCCGATGCTGCTCCACGCAACGCACGGCTGTAGCAACCAGCTGTTGCTGCTTCACTTCGGAAAGCCTTAAGGTGCAATCTCCAGAAGAGGCTTTACCTGTTTTTGCAAAAGTGTCCGGCTAGTTATTTCTTATAGTAGCCGACACCACAGATCTGGTCGCCGGCCTTCGTGTAGAAGACGGTCTTCTCCAGGATCTCGCCTGTGGGATGGCGCGGCCAGACGTAGGTGGTCACTTTTATCGTTCCCTCGGTCGCATTCTGCATCATCGTTTCACCCAACCGAAGGCCGTTCACGCCCACAAGGCCGCTCAGTTGTTTGCCCTTTTCCCCGTAAGGATGCGCCGTTATGATGCCGTCAGAGGCGTTGGCGCAGAACACATAAAGATCGCGGTCCTTGAAGCCGCCTTCGCCCTTGTTGAACATATCAAGCGCCTTCGCTTTGTCCTCTTTCACCGCGGCCACCGCTCTCTCAAGCATAGCTTTGGCTTCCTCTGGAGTGCCGAAGTCAGCTGCCCAGACTGAGGAAGTAGTGAAAAGCACCTGGATCACGGCATAACTGATCACGAAGGCGAGATTGCGTAACATCACTAACCTCCATAAAGCAGCAACCACTCCGGGGTTGTGTGCGTTGCGTTACTAGGCGACACTGAGTCGTCACGAGGTAATCACTTCTTGTATCCGACGAAGTAGGCGCCGATGGTTTGGCCCGAGGCGTTTTTGATAGGCTCGTAGCGAGTAATATATGCCTTGCCATGAACCTCGACTTCGCCAAAGTAGGGATAGCCTGCTTTTATCGAGTCCAGCGCCGGTGACCCCATTACAGTTCCAACTGCTCGCGTACCGTCAGGGAGCGGCACGTTAGTCGCAACGCGGATATATTCTTCGAGCTCATGTTGCTCTAGTCGAACGGCCGCCTTCACGAACAGTGTGACCACCGTTCCTGGGCCGCCTTCGTTTGCGACCTCATCGACT
>Ga0070700_100001805_pt1 | contig 10798 bp, 12 predicted proteins | sample KBSK5101metaG_FD_65456 | JGI IMG/M metagenome (GOLD analysis project Ga0070700, IMG submission 65456) | Corn, switchgrass and miscanthus rhizosphere microbial communities from Kellogg Biological Station, Michigan, USA - KBS K5-10-1 metaG | ecosystem: Host-associated > Plants > Roots >...
ACGATCGGCATCGCAGCGTCCGTGCTGATCGTGGCGCTGCGCATGTGTCAGGGCATCGCCGTCGGCGGCGAGTTCACGGCCTCGATCGTGTTCCTGGCCGAGAACGCGCCGGCGCGGCGGCGCGGCTTCTTCGCGAGCTTCTCGATGTTCGGAGCGACGACCGGCACGATGCTGGGCTCCGCGGTCGGCGGGCTGCTGACGAGCGTGTTGAGCGCCGAGGCGCTCGCGAGCTGGGGCTGGCGCGCGGCATTCATCTCGGGAATCGCCGTGGCGGTGGTAGGAATCGTGATCCGCCGCGGCATGTTCGATAGCCCTAGCAAGACCGCCGTCGCCTCGCCGCTCGCCGTTGCGTTTCGCGACCATCGCTGGCAGGTGCTGCGCGTGCTCGGGCTCAACGTTGCTTCGGCGGCCACCTACTACACGCTGTTCGTCTACGCCGCGACCTGGGTGTCGCAAACCACGACGCTCCCGCGCGCCGTGGCACTGAACATCACGACGGTCACGATCCTGACGTTCCTCGTCGTGCTGCCGATCGCGGCTTGGGTTTCGGACCGGTTCGGCCGCAAGCACATGCTCGTCGTCGGAATGAGCGCGTGCCTGCTGCTGGCCTATCCCCTGCTGACCGCGATGCACACCGGCGTCGTCGCGACGACGGCGCCCGCGCAGATGGCGTTTGGCGCGCTCCTCGCGCTGCAGATGGCGTCGATCCCGGCGGCGATGACGGAAATGTTTCCGCATGGAGTGCGCGTCAGCGCCGTCAGCGTCGGCTACGGGCTCGCGTACGCGCTGTTCGGCGGCACGGCACCGGCGGTGGCGACCTGGCTCATCAACCGGACCGGGAACGACACGGTGTTCGCGTGGTACCTGATGGCGCTCACGGCCGTCTCGCTCGTGCTGGCTCTGACCATCACGGATCGGCGCGGCCAGCCACTATCCTGAGAAAGGCCCGCTCTTCAGAACCGGCCGACGATCCTGAATGCGGTCGCGTCACTGTCGTAGCGGTTGTTGAGGAATCCACCGTGTGAGCGCTGCTGCGAGAACGCCAGCGTGAGGCCTATTTTGTGCGTCGCAAACCACGTCGCAGACAGGTCGTACGCGTCCGCGTGCGGCGTGGTGGTTGCGTCCAACCGCGAGTAGCCCAAGCGGAAGCCGAGCTTCTGCGTCGGGAAAATCTCCCCGGCCACGGAGTATTGGTCCCAATGCCGGAAATCCGATTCGACCGTTGACGGGGGAAACAATGTCTCGAACGCGACGGACCCGTCGGTCCTCGCAACGCGCCCCCAAAGCGATTAGGCGACGGCGCCGCCGTGCCAGACATGCTGCGCGGCGAGACTCCACGCTTCGTTCTGCGTTTCGATAGCGTACACAGAACAAGGCGCGACCGAGCAGAACGGATTGAGCTCGGTTCGCACGTCGGACCAGTCGAGCGCGAGCTCGAGCGTCGTATCGGCCCCCAGGTACTTGCCGACGACCAATCCGTTGCCCTCGATATCGCCGTCGATGGGCTGGGTGCGCGGCGGCGGATCGAGGTCACCATGCGTGTAGCCGCCGCCGAAATACCACTTCGACGCCGGCAGCACGTAGCGTCCGGCGACCGAATACTCGTCAGTCGTGTTGTCGGCGAAGGTCGGGAAGACCGGGAAAGTGAAAGGCGTCAGCAACGAGCCGTTCTCACGGTCGAAGGATACCGAGACCCAGGTGGCCGGGTCGATGAACGCGGCGAGCGCCAGCGGCCCCCGGGTATCGTCGACCGAGTCGAAGTAGTACCTAATCCCGAACGACAACCGGTCGGCGTCTGCCGAGTTTTGCTCGACTTCGTTCGTGACTCCTGACGGCTCCCAGGAGAACTCGGCCGCCTGCACCGCGACGGCGGTGAAACAAGCTGCCAAAGAAGCGAGTAGCTGGCATCTCATGTCGTGAAACATGGCCGAGACCCTCCTTCTATAGGAACACCCCGCAGATCGATGACATTGTCAGCATGCGTTGCGAAAAGTTCCTAGCCGCCGAACGCGTAGACTGGCGCGCGGCGCCCCTCGCACTGGATTCCGCTTTGGCCCTCACCGCGACGATCTACACGTTCGACATCGACCTCGCGAACGCCGACCGCGGTGTCTACGAGAAGCTCGCGCTGCGCGTCGCGCGCCACCCGTCCGAGAGTGAGGACTACCTCGTCACCCGCGTGCTCGCCTACTGCCTCGAGCACACCGAGGGGATCGCGTTCTCCACAGGCGGCCTCTCCAACCCCGACGAGCCGGCGCTCGCCATTCGCGACCTCACGGGCGCCATCACCGCCTGGATCGAGATCGGCGCGCCGGACGCGGCGCGCGTGCACAAGGCCGGCAAGGCCGCCGCGAGGGTCGCCGTCTACACGCACAAAGATCCGGACAAGGTGCTCGCGCAGTGGAAAGGCGAGCGCATGCATCGCGCGCCCGAGCTCTACGTCGTCGACCGCCCGCTGCTCGATGCTCTCGTCGCACGGCTCGCGCGACGCATGACGTTCGCCTTGTCGGTTACGGGCGCGCACTTGTATCTGACACTCGGCGACACGGTGCTCGAGGGCGCGGTCGAGCGGCTGCGCTGACGCGCTGAACAAAGAACGACCCAAAGCAAAGAGACGGCTTTCGTCGTTCTTAAGTGAACGGCTCGTGATGGTCACGCTTGCGAGGGGCAGCGTTTTCGGGCGGGCAGGCTCGCCGCAGGATTGGCCGCCTACTTCGTGGACCCCAATCCTTCCGCGCACGAGAACTCGCGCAACTCGTCGTTCGGCGGAGACGCCTTCGTGTACGTACGAACCGAGGTGAAGGGCTCGAGCAGCGCTTTTGGATCCGTCGACGTGATCCGATTCTCGAGAACGCCAGGGGAAATAAACCGGATGCGCTCGGTCACGGTGAACTGATCGCTGTGGGGCGAGAAACTGTCGAACAGCGCGTCCTCGCGAATGGCGACGGTTTCCACAACGAGCGTGTCCCCTTCCCAGTGCCCGGTGGAATAGCCGGCGAACGTCGGATCATCGAGCACTCTCTGCGACGGCTGTCGACCGTCTAGCCAAATCCGGCGGTACACGTCGTTCAGCTCGCCGTACATCGTGATCTTGTCTTTGGTGTGCTGAAGTTCCATGCCGTAGGTCATCGACATCATGCTGGGCATGCCAGCGGAAATACACCTGACGTTCGGATCGAATTCGTCCGATCCGGCGATGCGCGACTGTCGAATGACTTCCCATTTGGCCAGGTACTCCGGCGTGAGCTTCGGCGCATTGTCGGGCCGGCCTTCGCGCCCATCGAGCACCAACACGGGCCGCGGCGGCGGCAACGCCCCGTCGCTCGTCACCGCGGGCGACGGCGCCGCGGGACGTCTGAACTGGCCAAACGGATCGACCGGCATGTACACGCCCGTGAAGTCCGGCGGGGGCGGCCCTTGCGCGCGCAGCGACGACGTTGTTACGAACAGCAGGCACAGGAACGCCGAAAACAAAACAACTATCGCCTTCGACATGATGTCTCCCTCCAGCTGTGATTACCGAGCCGCCGGTGGCGGCGGCGCCCCGACCACGCTGCCGTCGGCGCGTCTGACGCGCGTGAGGAGGCCGGTGTGGGTGCCGTCCTTCGCCGGGCTGAAATCCACAGTCACCGTCTCGCCAACGGTTAGGGTTGTCTTCGACCAACCGGCGCGAACCAACTGGCCGGGCGTACGGCCCTCGATCTCCCACTGCACCTTGCCACCGTTGCTGTCGTTAACCGACAGAAAGATCCACACGTGCGGGTTCGTCCACTTCCACTCGGTGATCGTTCCTGTGAGCACCACCACCTTGTCGCCGTCGAACGCCGAGTTGCTGTGGTGCGCCAGAGCGGACGTTGCCGCCAGCAGCCCCGCGATGGCACAGGTACCGATCCTCATATCAGGTCCTCCCCCGAAGACACCGTGACATTAGCATGCCCAAATCGAACGGCCGCAAATTGCTCCCTGCATTTGCGGCACTTCCGCCATCCATGGCGGTCGCAAGGCACTGCGCGTCAGGGCGCTGCTGCGAACACAGCCGCTGTACTGCGGAGAGCCGCGCTAGTGCGCCGTCTCGGCCGCCGGCCGATCTTCCTGCGCGAGCGGAGCGCGCCAGCGCGCGAGCAGCGGTGCGGCGACGAGAGCGACGGCGGTCAGCGTCCACACGATCACTGCGCCCGTCGGTAGATCGTAGACGACCGAGAGCAGCAGCCCGATCAGATAACCGAGCAGCCCGATCGCGTAGCCGAACGCGAGCGCGTACGAGCGCACCGTGCGCGTCGCAAGCGCGGGCACCATGAGGCTCGCGAACACGAGGTACACGCCCACGAGCTGCACGGACGCGGTCACGCTCACGGCGAACAGCAGATAGAAGCCGGCGCGGCCAAGCTTGCGCATCACGAGAGTCCAGCTCGCGAGCACGAGCGCCGCGAGCACCGCCGCGGGCGCGAGCGTGTGCACGTCGGCCCAAAGGATCTGCCCGACGAGCAGATCGCGCAGCTCCTCACTGCCGTGCGGGTTGTTCGCGAGCAGCAAGAGACCACCGGTCGCCGCGAGCACGAACGACACGCCGATGATGGCTTCCTGCACGCGGCCGAAGAGCCGGTCGGTCCACGACAGCAGCAGGCCACCCGCGAGCGCCGACGCGAACGCCGCCACCTGCGCGGCGACGCCGTGCGTCTCGAACCCGAAGCCGCCCGCCGCGATCACTCCGAGCCCCGCCATCTGCGCGACTGCGAGGTCGATGAAGATGATGCCGCGCTTCAGCACTTCGCGGCCGAGCGGCACGTGGGTCGCGAGCACGAGCACGCCGGCGAGCAGCGCGGGACCCACGATGCTCAAGCTCGTCCAGTCGATGTTCACTTGCGCGCCTCCAGCAGGGTCTTGACGAGCGTGTCGAACAAGCCGAACAGATCGTCCGTGCCCGGCACGCTGCCGACGGTGTGCGGCAACACGACGAACGGCACTTGCGTGCGCGCGGCGAGCCACTCCGACGCTTTGCCATCCTCGTAGGTCGAACGAATGATGAACGCCACGTTCTGCGACTTGATCTGATCGAGCAGCTCCGCGAGGTGCCCAGCGCTCGGCGGCAAGCCCGGCTTCGGCTCGAGGTTGCCCACCTCGGCGAGCCCGGCCCAGCTCTCGAGATACACCCAGCCCTTGTGATGAGTGACGACCTGCGCGCCCTCGAGCGGCGCGACCGCGGCGGTCCAGCGCTCCACTGCCGCCTGCCAGCGCGACGCAAAGTCCTTGTAGCGCTGCTGGTACGTGGCCGCGTTCGCCTTGTCGAGCATCGCGAGGCGGTCGGCGAGCGCCGCGCCGACCTTCGCGATGTTGCGCGGGTCCATCTGAACGTGGGGATTACCGTACGGGTGCACGTCGCCCTGCGAGCGGTCCACGCTCGCAGGCTTGTCGAGCATCTCGACGAAGTCGGACGCGTTCAGATACCCGGGCTGGCCCGGCTGCACCGCCGGGTTGCCGGCCTGGCGCAATAGCAACGGCAGCCAGCCGACCTCGAGGTCCGCGCCCGTGCAGACGACGAGCGCGGCTTTGCGGACTTTCGCGATGAGGCTCGGCCGGGCCTGGATGTAGTGCGGATCCTGCTCCGGCGTCGTTGCGGACTCGGCGCTCACGAGCGTGCCGCCGATTTCCGTTGCGAGCGCGGCCCACTCGGGCTCGCACGCGAGCACGGCAACCGCCGCATGCGCGGGTGCGGACCACCACGCGAGTGCGACGACGATCACGGCTATCGAAGATTTCATGTCTCGTCTCCTTCAGAACCGATGCGCGCCGTGCGCGCCAAGGCTCATCGTGTACTGCAAGATGATCTGGTCGTCCGTTTGCCGGCGCGAGTCGTCGCGGTTGTATTGCATGCGGAAGCGGCTGAACTCGCTGTTCGAAAAGTCCACCATCGTGCTCGCGCGGCTCGGCGTGTGATCGTCCAAGAGCGTGATGGGCGCGGCGACGCCGGAGAGCCCGACCGCGTTGCTCGCGTCGAGACGGTCGTATCGCAGGCCTGCACGCCAGCGCGGCTTGAACTGATAGACGCCCTGCACATAGAAACCCGACTGCGTGCCGGCGTAGTCGAAGACAGCCGGCACCGGCAGCGTGAGCTCTACCGCGCCGTCCTCCTTGCGATGAAGGTATTCGACCTGCACGACGTAGTAGCGGTCGCGGGGATTGCCGTTCTTCGCCCACTTCCAGACGAAGTCGGCAATCGTGAGCTCGCTGCTGCCCGTGAACACCGTGGTGCTGACATCGGGATCGACACCGAACGACGACACGCGCCCGTTCGCGTCGGCTTCTTGATACGAAAGCCCCGCGCGCCAGCTGCTCGTCGAGCCGACGTCGCCGCCGATATGCGCGAACGCTGCCCAAGCGCCCGTGCCACTGCTGTCGGCGCCGTTCGCGGCCGGGAACGTGTCGCCGCTGAAGAGCTCGGCGCCGGCTTCGAAGAACAGCGTCGTGGGCGCCACAAAACGCGCCTGCACACCGGTGTCTGCATACCCGCCGTCGAGCATCGCGACGTACGCGAGCGGCGCGTCTGCGAAGTCCCACGCATGCGCGTGGATGGGGTTCAAGTAGCCGATGTCGGACAAAAACCGTCCGGCCTTGATTTTGAAGCCTTTCGGCAGCGCGAGCGTTTCGAAGAACGCCTCCTCGAGGTCCACGGACGTTTCACCGTTCGTCTGCTCGATCGACGCGCTGATCGACCCGTAGAACTTGTCGTCGACGTTGGCGCTGATCGCGAGCTCGGTCTCGTCGAGCGATAAGCCCTCGCTCGGCAACCCGGCTTCCTCCGCGAGCAGGAAACCCGGCAGCCGGTAGCCTGCCGGATCGAGCGAGTAGCTCGTGTAGCGACCGTTCAGAATCAAGCTGATCGCGGGATTGAATGCGTTGCTGCTCACTTGCGCCTGCCCGGACGCGAGTGGCGTCATCCCAATGAGCAACGGCACGGCGAATGCCGCGCGCTTGTCGAGTCTCATAGCTCCCTCGTTACTTGGAGTCGTCGTTTGCGGGCCGTGAGCCCGCGCCCGTCGTCAAGCTAGGAGGTGCGAGGGTGGCGCGCGTGAGCGGTAGGCGACGATGAGCGCCGAGCGCGTCGCGTCGGCGACGGCGAACGAGACGTGCTCCGGCGGTGAGAAAGCGGCCGCGTGGACCGCGGCTCCAGGCGCTGTGGCGGCATGATCGGCCGCGACGCAGAGCGCGCAGGCGTTGTGCTGGGCGTTGTTGTTGTGGTCGATGCGGTGAACGACCAGCAACGTCTGCGCGAGGAACAGGAATGCAAGCAGCGCGAGCACCGCGGGCCGCCGGCGTCGCGTGCGGAGCGACGCGGCGAGCACTGATACTGCGTTGCGCGGGGATCTCGGCATTCGGGCCCTGAGCGAACCGGACGGCCTAGGCTATCAGGATCGTTCGACCGCGGACACTCTGCAGCGTTCGGCCCTCACTGCGGCGCCAGCACCGAGTCGAAGTCGAAATTCCTGTCCTCTTCCGTGACGACGGGCGGCGTGTAGGGCTTCATGAACGCAGCGTGGCACGCGTCGCACGACGCGCGCAGCCGCGCGCTCGCGTCGCGCAGCGGCTGCTCGCCGTCCTCGGACTTCGCGAGCGCTGCGGCCGCGCGCTCCGCCGATTCTGCGAACGTTTGAAACGCAGGGAATCGTTGCCAGATCGTGGGCAACGCGGTCGTCGGCGGATCGTGCGCCTCCGGGTCGAAAAGATTCGTCGTCGACGGGAACAGGTGCGGCAGCGCGAGCAGCATCGGCTCGATCGTCGTAGCGTTCGTGCGCAGCGTCGCAGCGTCGGCCGGCTCGCCGACGATGAAGCTGTCGATGGGCTTCATCAGAGTCTCGACCTGGGTCATCAACGCACGGCGCGCTTCTATGACTTCGTTGGGCTCCGTGATGCCGGTCCAGCCAGGCTCGGAGCCGGGCGCGGCCGCCGCGCCGGCTGTGGGCGCGACCGACGCCACCGGCGTCCCCGGCGGTGGGCCCGAGCACGAGGCGGCGCCGATCGCCGCAGCGACCCACAAGAGCGTGCTTCCTTTCTTCATGACGGCACCTCCGCGCTACGCTTGCTGTCATAGTCTTGCGAAAGGCGAGGCGCCGCAACGTGGGCCGATTACGGGAACCCGCAATTGACGCCGCGTACGCGTCTCGAGCAGGAGGAATGCCGGATGTTGCGACTCCTTACCGTTGTCGCGCCGATCGCTGCGCTGTCCCCGGTGTACGCCGAGGCGCCCCTGCACGCGACGAAGCTGACGAGCGTCTCTCCGGCGCACTGTGTGGCCGCGGTCGAGCGCGGCGAAGGCGCCGATCTCCTGCGTTGCCCGACGCCGCTGCGGCTCGCGATCGCCGACGCGCAAGTCATGTGCCGCGAAGCCGGCGGCAAGCTCACGGGCGCCGCCGAAGGCGACGTCTGGGTCATCGACGTCAATGCCGACCGTCGCAACGAGCTCATGTTCGCGCTCGACGGCAACGTCACGTGCACGGAGGCGTGGAACCTGTTCGCGTGCGGCACCGTGCGGTGCCCGCGATCGCTCTACGAGCTGCGCGACGGGATGTGGACCGTCGTCGGCAGTATCTCCGCGGAGTCGCCCGAGCAAGTCACGCTCGGGACGACCCAAGCCGCCGACGGCCACCGCTCGCTCGAAGTGTGCGCCCGCGCCCGCTGCGCCGAGCGCTCGGTCTACGAGTGGGTGGGCTCTCGCTACGAAGCCAAGCCCTGAGGGCGAGATCAGTTCGCCGGCTCGATGCGCAGCACGGCGCCGTCGGGAGATTCCGCCGTCAGCACGTAGAGGAGCCCGTCGGGTCCCTCGCGCACGTCGCGAATGCGTTGCCCGAGCTCGCGCAGCAACGACTCGCGGCGAATCTCTTCCCACTTGTCGTTGAACTCGATGCGGTTGATCTGTCCCGAGCGCGGCACCTCGCCCTCGCGCAACCCGCCGACGAACGCGTTGCGCTTCCAGCCCGTGAACACGTCGCCCTGATAGAACGTCATGCCGGTGACGGCGATCGAAGGTACCCAGAACACGATCGGCGCGATCGCGCCTTCGAGCGTCGGGTTCGATGACACGCGCGGTCCGCTGTAGACGCGCCCGTAGCTCACGAGCGGCCAGCCGTAGTTGCCGCCCTTCTGCAGGATGTTGATCTCGTCGCCGCCGTTCGGGCCTTGCTCCGTCGCCCATAGCTCGCCGGTCCACGGGTTCAAGACCATCGAATGCCCGTTGCGATGGCCGAGCGTATAGATCGCTGGCAAGTAGCTCTTGTCGTTCGCGAACGGATTGTCGGGCGGAATGCTGCCGTCGTCACGCAGCCGAATGGTTTTTCCGGCGTAGTCCTTCGGGTTCTGGGAGCGCACGACGTCGGGACCGACGCCCGGCGCGCTGATCGTCATGTGCAGCATGCCGTCCTTGGCGAAGCCGATGCGCGAGCCTTCCGTCCCCGTCGTGCCGCTCGTGAAGATGTCGCGCACGTCGACGAGGCCGCCGTTCTCCCAGCGGCCGCGCGCCAGCATCGTTTCGCCGGCGTTCTCTCCGGCCGGCCGGTGATATGAGAGATACACGAAGTGGTTCTGCGCAAACTGCGGATGCAGCACGACGTCCATGAGGCCTTGCAAGCCGCCCGTACGCACCGTGGGAACGCCGCGCACGGGATTCGGATCGAGCGCGCCGTTCTTGATCAGCCGCAACCGCCCCACTCTCTCGGTGACGAGCATGTCACCGCCCGGCAGGAACGCGATCGACCACGGTTGCTCGAGCCCGCGCGCCACGACGACGACGCGGAGGTTGCGGTGCTCGGGCCGCACGGACTCGACGAGGAACGGCCCGGCCCCGAGCGGCGGCGACGGCCAACCGGTGCCGGGCGGAATGCCCGTGATCGCGCCGGGCAGCGTCGCGGGATCGAGCGGCCACACCTTCGGCGGTTGGGCTTGCGCGGTCGCGAGTGCAAACAAGAGCAGACTGGCCGCGCTTGCGCGGCGGACTTGAACGTGACGCATCAGATACCCCCTTACCGGAGCTGCTCCGGTGCGCTTCGGTTTACCATACCTGCCCCGCGTTGCACACCGCCTCGCGAGCTACTTCAAAGGAACCGCTATGAATAAGGACCTCTTCGAGAAAGGCCTCGCCATTCGCAAGTCGGTGATCGGCGCCGAGTTCGTCGACAAGGCGCTTGCGACCGCCGACGACTTCAACATGCCGCTCCAGGAGCTCGTCACCGAGTACTGCTGGGGCGCGGTCTGGGGCCGCGAAGGTCTCGAGAAGAAAACTCGCAGCCTGCTCAACATCGCGATGCTGAGCACGCTGAATCGCCCGCACGAGCTGAAAGTCCACGTCAAAGGCGCGATCCGCAACGGCGCGACGAAGACGGAGATTCGCGAGGTGCTGCTGCAAGTCGCGATCTATGCCGGCGTGCCCGCGGCGGTCGACTCGTTCCGCGTCGCCAGAGAAGCGCTCGGCGAGCTCGAGAAGAAGTGAAGCGCGCTCACGAGACGTGGAGCGGCGCGCATTACCGAAGCGAAGGCGGCACGGAGGCGTACCGACAGTCGTCGACGTCCGCCTTGCCGCCGCGGGGGAACGCCACGCAGGCGACCCGGCGGTAGCTGGTCGGTGATGTCAGGGCAAGGAGCTCGACGATGCCATTCAAGCGCGCGAGCTCATGTTCGAAGTCGTAGTTGCGGGCGCGTCCTCGACGCGCCCGTCGGCATGCCGCGCGAACCGGCCGCGCTCGCGCGGATGCACCGGGTCGTTCGCCTGAAACGGCCAACCGCCGAATTGCGTGCGCTGATAGTCGTTGAA
>Ga0070700_100001812_pt1 | contig 10776 bp, 9 predicted proteins | sample KBSK5101metaG_FD_65456 | JGI IMG/M metagenome (GOLD analysis project Ga0070700, IMG submission 65456) | Corn, switchgrass and miscanthus rhizosphere microbial communities from Kellogg Biological Station, Michigan, USA - KBS K5-10-1 metaG | ecosystem: Host-associated > Plants > Roots >...
GTCTACGCCTCGCTCGAGCGCATGGACGTCTCCCTGATCGAGGCCGGCAAGGACCTCTACCACGGGCCGCTGCGCACGTTCGTCACCGTCACGATCCCGGCCACACGCGCAGGGCTGTACGGCGGGATGCTTCTGGTGTTCCTGCCCGCGCTCGGCGACTTCGTGAGCGCGCAGCTGCTCGGCGGCCCGCGCACGTACATGATCGGCAACCTGATCCAGCAGCAGTTCGCCGAGGGCCAGAACTGGCCGCTGGGCTCTGCGATGACCGTGGCGATGATGGGTGCGCTGACCCTGCTGATGGTGGTCTACCTACGCGCCACGACCACCCGCACCAGGGAGCACTCGTGAGCGCCGGCCGGCTGGAGCGCAAGCCGTTCCTCGCGGTCGCGGTCACCGTCGCGTTCTTCGCCTGGCTCTACCTGCCGATCGTCGCCGTGGCCCTGTTCAGCTTCAACTCCGCGAAGTCGCTGTCGGTGTTCTCCGGCTTCAGCACCCGGTGGTACTCCGACTTCTTCAGCAACAGCGCGCTGCTCGAGTCTCTCAGCGCGAGCCTGCGGATCGCGACCGTCGCGGCGCTCGGCTCGCTCGTCCTCGGCACCATGCTCGCCCTCGGCCTGGAGCGGATCACGTCCCGACCGGCCCGCGCGGTGGGCGCGGTGACCCTGATGCCGCTGGTCACCCCGGAGATCGTCACCGGCGTGGCCGCGCTGCTGCTCTTCACCGGTGTCGGCCTCAAGCTGTCGCTGAGCACCGTGACGCTCGCGGAGATCACGTTCTCGATCGCCTACGTGACCGTGATCGTGCGCGGGCGGCTGGGCAGCATGTCCCCCGAGGTTGAGGAGGCCGCCCGCGACCTCGGCTGCACCCCGTGGCAGGCGCTGCGGCTGGTCACTCTCCCCGCGCTCTTCCCCGCACTGCTCGGGTCCGGGCTGCTGGTCTTCGCGCTGGTCTTCGACGACTTCGTGCTCGCGTTCTTCACGACCGGTGTCGACCCGCAGCCGCTGCCGGTGCGGATCTACTCCTCGATCCGGTTCGGCATCTCACCGGCGATCAACGCGGTCGGCACCCTGATGCTGCTGGTCTCGGGACTGCTGATCGTGGCGGCGCTGCTGCTCCCGCGCCTGTTCAACCGCAAGACGTCCAGCCTGGACCTGATCACCGGAGGCGAACGCCGATGACCACCCCCGTGACCCCAGCGGAGACGCGCGCCGTCGCCGTACCTCCTGCGGCGAGCTCCGCGGTGTCGCTCCGTGGACTCACCAAGGAGTTCGGCGGCACCCGGGTCGTGGACCGCATCGACCTCGACGTCGCGGCCGGCGAGTTCTTCTCCCTGCTCGGGCCCTCCGGCTGCGGCAAGACCACCACGCTCCGGATGATCGCCGGCTTCAACGACCCCACCTCCGGCACCGTGCTGGTGGGTGGTGAGGACGTCACCAGCACGCCGCCGCACAAGCGCGACGTCAACACGGTCTTCCAGAGCTACGCGCTCTTCGAGCACCTCGACGTGCGCGGCAACGTCGGCTTCGGCCTGCGGCGCAAGGGCGTCGACCGATCCACCATCGACGAGCGGGTGAGCGAGATGCTCGAGCTGGTGGAGCTCGGCCCGCGCGCGAAGGACCGCCCCGCCCAGCTCTCCGGCGGCCAGCGGCAGCGCGTCGCCCTGGCCCGCGCGCTGATCAACCGGCCGAAGGTGCTGCTCCTCGACGAGCCGCTCGCGGCGCTCGACCTCAAGCTCCGGCGGGCGATGCAGGTCGAGCTGAAGACGATCCAGCGCGAGGTCGGGATCACGTTCCTGTTCGTCACCCACGACCAGGACGAGGCGCTCAGCATGAGCGACCGGGTCGCGATCATGAACGACGGGGTGATCGAGCAGTGCGGCACCCCCGAGGACGTCTACGAGAACCCGACCTCGGTCTTCGCCGCCAGCTTCATCGGCACCAGCAACCTGATGCAGGGCACGTACGCCGGCGGCGAGGTGCGCGTCGCGCCCGGGCTGGCGGTCCCGGTGCCCGGCCTCACGGGATCGGCCGAAGGCGACCGGCTGAGCGTCGCGATCCGGCCGGAGAAGATCTGGATGAGCGACTTCGCGCCGTCGATGGTGCAGGTGCCGGGCACGATCGTGTCCACCAGCTACCACGGAGCGACCACCCAGTACCTGGTCTCGGTGGCCACCGGCATCACGCTGACGGTGCTGGAGCAGAACCTCCCCCGGATGCGCGCCGACGACCGCTGGGCCCCCGGCGACCGGGTGCGGATCGGCTGGCACCCCGAGCACGCCGTCGTGCTGCGATGAGCGCCACGCCCATGAGGTCCGACGTCGTGGTCGTCGGCGCCGGGCTGGCCGGTCTCAGCGCAGCCCGCGACCTGGCCGCCGGCGGAGCGTCTGTGACCGTGCTCGAGGCCCGCGGCCGCGTCGGCGGTCGGGTGGAGCAGGTGCCGCTTCCCGACGGGCGCCTTGTGCAGCTCGGCGGCGAGGTCGTGGGCACCGGCCACACCGCCTATCTCGATCTGGTCGCGGAGCTCGGCCTCACCGTGGTGCCGTCGTACGTCGCGGAGCCGGGCGAGATCACCCGTCACGTGCCCGGCTCGGTCGACGTCGGCGACTGGCCGTCGTGGACCACGGACGCCGACCGCGCGTCCGCCGAGAAAGTCGAGGACGCCCTGGCCCAGGTCGTGCGCGGGATCGACCCCGGCAACGTGCACGCGCACCCCGAGCTGCGACGGCTCGACCGGCTCAGCGTCGGCGACTGGCTGCGCGAGGTCGGTGCGACCCCGGCCGTGATCCGGCTCAAGGAGCTCGCCGCGCTCGGCCTCGCGGACGGGTCGGTCGAGCGCACCAGCCTGTTCGCGTACGCGCGCAAGATCGCGGTAGGCGGCGGTGACGGCTCCTACGACTACGAGGTCTGGGAGAACCAGCGCGTGGCCGAGGGGTCTGCCACGGTCGCGCTCAGGATGGCCGACGAGCTGTCCCACGTGCGGCTGTCCACGCCCGTCGCCGAGATCGCGGTGACCGGGTCCGGCGTGCGCGTGCGTGCCCAATCGGGCGAGCTGTTCCAGGCCGACGCCGTAGTGCTCGCAGTCCCCGCCGGCCCGGCCCGCGACCTCGCGATCACCGGCGTCAGCGAGGCCCGGCTCACCTCGCTGCGCCGGCAGCGGCACGCGTGGGCGGCCAAGTTCGTGGCGGCGTACGACGAGCCGTTCTGGCGGGCCACCGGGCAGAACGCGCTCTCGGAGTGCGAGGGCGTGATCGGCTCGACCTGGCCGCAGCAGGAGGGCGTGCTGTCCGCGCTGGTGCCGCCCGAGCGCTACGCGGCGTTTGCGGCGACCGAGCCGGGGACGCGCACCCGCGAGGCGCTGTCGGACATCGCGGCGCTCTACGGACCTCGCGCGAACAGCCCGCTCGCCACCTGGACCCGGCTCTGGGGCACCGACCCGTGGACCCAGGGCTACGTGACGAACTGGCGGCCCGGCGACGTGGAGGCGGTCGGGCCGCTGCATGGCACCCACGAGCCCCCGTTCTACGTCTGCGGCTCCGACCAGTGGGTCGCCGGCTACATGGAAGGCGCGGTCCGCACCGGGCGGGCCGCGGCCGCAGCCGCACTGCACCAGGAGGCACCCTGATGGACTTCGGACTGACCGACGAGCAGCGAAGCATCGTGCAGGTGACCCGCGCCTTCGTCGAGCGCGAGCTCTACCCGCACGAGGAGGAGGTCGAGCAGACCGGCGTCCTCCGCCCCGCACTCCGCGACGAGATCGCACAGAAGGCGATCCGGGCCGGGCTGTACGCCGCCAACATGCCCGACGAGGTCGGCGGCGCCGGGCTCGACACGGTGACGTGGGTGCTGTTCGAGAAGGAGCTCGGCCGGGCCAACTACGCGCTGCACTCGGCCGTGGGCAGGCCCTCGAACATCCTGCTCGCTGGCACGGACGCGCAGAAGGAGAGGTACCTCCTCCCCTGTGTCCGCGGCGAGCGGCGCGACTGCATGGCGATGACCGAGCCCGGCGCGGGCTCCGACCTGCGCGGGATGCGCACGAAGGCAACCCGCGACGGTGACGGCTGGCGGATCAAGGGCACCAAGCACTTCATCAGCCACGCCGACGAGTCCGACTTCGTGATCATGTACGCCCGCACCGACGACACCCCCGACGGCAAGGCGATCTCGACCTTCCTCGTCGACTTCGACACCCCGGGCGTGGAGGTGCACGACGGTTACCGGAACGTCTCGCACCGCGGCTACACCAACTCGATCATCGACTTCGACTGCCACGTGCCCGGCGACGCGTTGCTCGGCGAGGAGGGCACCGGCTTCGACCTGGCCGGCACGTGGCTCGGCAGCACGCGGCTGCAGGTCGCGGCCAGCTGTCTCGGTCGCGCGGAGCGGGCACTCGGCCTCGCCGTACGCCATGCCGCGGAACGGGAGCAGTTCGGCCAGAAGATCGGGCGGTTCCAGGGCATCTCCTTCAAGCTCGCCGACATGGCGGTCGAGCTGAAGGCCGCCGAGCTGATGACGCTCGAGGCCGCGTGGAAGTACGACGAGGGCCTGGCCACCGACTCAGACATCGCGATGGCGAAGCTGAAGGCGACCGAGATGCTGGCGATGGTGGCCGACGAGGCGATCCAGATCCACGGTGGGATGGGGCTGATGGACGAGCTGCCGCTGGAGCGGATCTGGCGCGACGCACGGATCGAGCGGATCTGGGACGGTACGTCGGAGATCCAGCGGCACATCATCTCGCGGGCGCTGCTGCGCCCGCTCGGAGCCTGAGAGGTGAGCGAGGCCATGCCCGACAGCCCAGTGCGCACGCGGCGCGAAGGAGCGATCCTGGAGGTGACGCTCGACCGGCCCAAGGCCAACGCGATCGACCTGTCGACCAGCCGGCTGATGGGCGAGGTCTTCGCGCGCTTCCGCGACGATGACGCGCTACGGGTGGCGGTGCTTCGCACCGCCGGCGACAAGTTCTTCAGTGCCGGCTGGGACCTCAAGGCCGCGGCCGCGGGCGACGCGGTCGATGGAGACTACGGCGTGGGCGGGTTCGGTGGACTCCAGGAGCTGGCGGGGCTGGACAAGCCGGTGATCGCGGCCGTGCACGGGCTGGCGATGGGCGGTGGCTTCGAGCTGGCGCTGTCCTGCGACCTGATCTACGCCTCGGCCGCCACCCAGTTCGGGCTGCCGGAGATCAACGCCGGGACGCTCGCCGACGCGGCCACGATCAAGCTGCCGAAGCGGATGCCCTACCACGTGGCGATGGAGCTGCTCCTGACCGGGCGCTGGATGGATGCCGCCGAGGCGTGCCGTTGGGGCGTCGTCAACGAGGTCCTGGATCACGAGGACGCGCTGATGGCGCGGGTGTGGGAGGTGGCCCGGCTGCTGGAGTCGGGGCCACCGCTGGTGTTCGCCGCGATCAAGGAGACCGCCCGGGTGGCGGAGGCCAAGCCGTTCCAGGAGGTGCTGGACCTGGTGACCAGCCGCAGCCTGCCGACCGTCGACGCGCTCTACGGATCCGAGGACGGGCTGGAGGGCTTCAAGGCGTTCGCCGAGAAACGCGCTCCGGTGTGGAAGGGGCGCTGACCGGTCCGGCTCCGCCGTTGGGCGAGGATGGACCCATGGAGTACGTCGAGGTGGCTCGGGCCGACGACGCGCGGGGGGAGCTCGTGCTGCGGCGGCGTACCGACGACAACGCGGTCGACGTCCTCGAGCTGAGGGTCAACGGGGTCTTCGTGATGGACACGCTGGAGACCAGCACCGAGCACGCGCTGGCCGAAGTGGCGCTCGCGCAGGTGGCCGACCCGCGCAACGTGCTGGTGGGCGGCCTCGGACTCGGCTACACCATGCATGCGGTGCTCGAGGACGTGCGGGTAGAGAAGGTTGTCGTGGTCGAGATCGAGGGAGCGCTGATCGACTGGATGCGCGACGGCACCGTGCCGCACGGCCCGGAGTACCTCGCCGACGCGCGGCTGAGAATCGTCAACCTCGACGTGGCGATGGCGGTCGAGGAGCTGATCCCGGGCGGCTACGACCTGGTGCTGCTCGACGTCGACAACGGTCCGGGCCACCTGGTGCACGACAGCAACGCCCGGCTCTACGGGCACGACTTCCTGGCCGCCGTCCGAGGTGCGCTGGCGCCGGAGGGTGCCCTCGCGATCTGGTCGGCCGACGAGTCGCCGGACCTCGAGGCCGCGATGCGTGACGTGTACGGCGACGTGTCCGCGCTGACCTACGACGTCGACCTCCAGGGTCGACCGGAGCACTACTGGCTCTACGTCGCGTCTAACGTGGCCCCATGAGAACCACCACGATGAGAATCACCCAATGAGCGGGGACTACCGCGTCGAGCACGACAGCATGGGCGAGGTCCGCGTGCCGAAGGACGCGCTCTGGCGGGCGCAGACCCAGCGGGCGGTCGAGAACTTCCCGATCTCGGGCACCCCGATCGAGCCTGCGCTGATCAGCGCGATGGCCCGGGTCAAGGCTGCGGCCGCGACCGCCAACGAGCAGCTCAAGGTCCTCACATCCGAGCAGGCACAGGCGATCCGTGACGCCGCGGCCACGATCGTGGAGGGTCAGCACGTCGACGCGTTCCCGATCGACGTCTTCCAGACCGGCTCCGGCACCTCGTCCAACATGAACATGAACGAGGTGCTCGCCACTCTCGCCGCGCAGGCCGGGGTCGACATCCACCCCAACGACCAGGTCAACGCCAGCCAGTCCAGCAACGACACCTTCCCGACCTCGATCCACGTGGCCGCCGCGGTCGCGGCAACCAGCGACCTGGTGCCGGCGCTGGAACAGCTCGCGTCGTCGCTGGAGGCCAAGGCCACCGAGTTCCACGACCTCGTGAAGTCCGGCCGCACGCACCTGATGGACGCCACCCCGGTGGCGCTCGGCCAGGAGTTCGGCGGCTACGCGGCCGTCGTGCGACGCGGGATCGAGCGGCTCGAGGCCACCCTCCCCCGGGTCCTCGAGCTGCCCCTCGGCGGCACCGCGGTCGGCACCGGCATCAACACGCCCGACGGCTTCGCGGAGCGCGCGATCACGGCTCTCGCCGACGACACCGGGCTGGCGTTCACCGAGGCCCGCAACCACTTCGAGGCGCAGGGCGGCCGCGACGGCCTGGTCGAGCTGAGCGGCCAGCTCCGCACCATCGCGGTCGGTCTCACCAAGATCTGCAACGACCTGCGCTGGATGGGCAGCGGCCCGACCGCCGGCCTCGGCGAGATCGCGCTCCCCGACCTGCAGCCGGGCTCGAGCATCATGCCCGGCAAGGTCAACCCGGTGCTCCCCGAGGCCACCCTGATGGTGTGCGCCCAGGTGATCGGCAACGACGTCACCGTCACCACGGCCGGCGCCAGCGGCATCTTCGAGCTCAACGTGATGATGCCGGTGATCGCCCGCAACGTGCTGGAGTCCACCCGGATGCTCGCGAACGCCTCGCGCCTGCTTGCGTCCCGCTGCGTCGACGGGATCACCGCTCACGAGGACCGGATGCGGGCCTATGCCGAGTCCTCCCCGTCGATCGTCACCCCCCTCAACTCCGCGATCGGCTACGAGGAGGCAGCCAAGGTCGCCAAGCAGGCGCTCAAGGACGGCACCACGATCCGCGAGACCGTCATCGCGATGGGCTTCGTCGAGCGCGGCGACCTCACCGAGGAGCAGCTCGACGCTGCGCTCGATGTCGATGCGATGACACGCAAGGACTGACGCAGGTCGTCCGTCGCCGGCCGCAGGGCGAAGCAGCTATGCCGCCGTTCACGGAGCCCGAACCCCTCCAGCGCCCAGCCAGCAGACGTTTCCACTGCACCTGACAACCCGGACCTCGGTTCGCTTCGCGGGTCCGCCTCGACCGGCCTGACGCGGCCACGAACGGTGAAAGTGAGATCCCAGTAGCCCGACACGCGGCCGGTCGGCGGGGGATGACCGAACCCCGGGGGTGGGGCTGACCGCACGGCATGCGACGCGAACGTGTCGGTCACCGCTACCACTCGTGCGCCAGGCCCCCTCGTCGGTGGTCGCGAAGCGCGGTGTGCTGGAGGCATCCGCAAACGCAGCGAGAGGCGAGACAATGGACCGGATCATCGAGGAAGAGAGCGGCACCTTCACACCCCGGGCCGTGCACCCGCACAACGGCTACTACGCCGGCGACTTCTCCTCGGTTCCGTTCCGGCAGCCCGACCTGCGCACCCTGCTCGCGCTCGGCCGAGGAGCGACGGGACATTCACCCCGAACTCAGGCATGAGCGGGCGGTCAGGGTCATCCAGGCGATGGCGACATACGCTCCCCATGTGATCAACGGCAGTCACTTCATCCTGTTCAGCGACGATCCGGAAGCCGATCGCGCATTCTTCGCAGACGTCCTCGGGCAACCGCATGTCGACGCCGGTGGCGGATGGTTGATCTTCAAGATCCCACCGGCGGAACTGGCCGTGCACCCGGCCGACCGTCCGGCCGGGCACGAGCTGTATTTCATGTGCGACGACCTGGAAGCCACCGTGAGTGACCTGCAGGCCAAGGGCGTCGAGTTCGTCGAGGACGTATCCGAAGAGCGGTGGGGGAGGCTCACCCGTTTCCGGTTGCCCGGTGGCGGCGGGGTCGGACTGTACGAGCCGCGCCATCCACTCGCGACTGACCTGTGAGCAGTCCAGCCGATCCGCTCTGAACGAGACCGGTCACCGCGCGCACCTCCTTCCCGAGGAACAGAACACCGCGAGACCGACGCGGCCGGGACGGCCGTCGAGGACCTCCCTTGGTCGCCCGCGCCTCGGCGGCTCGCGACGCTACATGAGCAAGACATGACGGCCGCATGAGTTGTCGTTCACATAGCTCAGTCCTGGCTCCGATCCGTTGTCCACTCGCCTCAGTCGGGTGCCATGGGGGCTCCCTGACGTTGTCGCCAGGTGCGGCGGAATGGCGGGAGGCAGGAATCATGAGAAGCAAGTGGAACAGGCGTCCGATCACGGCGCTGGTGGGGGCGACGGCGCTGCTCCTATCAGGGCTCGCGGCCAACACGACTATCGCGCTGACGGCAACACCTGCGGCCGCGGCGAGCGCGCCGACCTCGGCGACCGACGAGACCAAGATCCCGCACTACTTCGGGCCCAGCCCGAACTGGGCGAACAGTCCCCTGACCATGGCCACGGCGGACGTGAAGATCGCCGGCGCCGGCAAGGGCGCTACAGCGATCGCCCAGGTCGACCCGAGCACGGGCGGCATCACGAAGATCGACGTCACCTCACCGGGCCACGACTACGCAGCCGACACCACCGTGACCGTCGAGGGCGCCGCCGGCACCCCGGCCACGGCGTCCGCGACCATCACGACCACCGGCGGCGTCGTCGCCGCGACGGTCGACAACGGCGGCTCGGGCTATGCCAAGTTCAAGGTCGACGTCACCGGTGGCGGAGGGACCGGCGCGTCGATGACACCCTCGGGAGGCGTCGACGCGGTCAAGCTCGCCGACGGCGGCTCCGGCTACACCATGCCGACCGTGAGCTTCGACCTGCCCGACGACCCCGACGGCACCATCGCCACGGGCCATGTGGAGCCGGCTGACCTGACCGCCGAGGGCGTGGTCAGCAAGGTCACGATCGACCGCCCGGGCTCCGGTTACGCGACGCCGCCGGCCGTTCACATCTACAACGGCACGCCGTACGACCCGATCTCCGGCAACACGCCGGCCCAGGCCAGTACCACCCTGCAGCTCATCGGCCTCACGGTCACCGACCCCGGCTCCGGCTACACCTCGACGCCGGTCGTTGATGTCACTGACCCGACTGGGACCGGCACTGGTGCGACGGTCTCCGTCACGACCGACGTGGGCGCGATCTCGGGCATCACCGTCGACTCGCCGGGTGACGGCTACCTGACCAAGGGCATCAAGAAGTTCCAGGACTCCCTGCCGATGCCCTGCAACCCCGGCGTCACCGGCACCGGCTGCCCGGATGTCCCGCAGAACGCCGACCCGACCATGGCCGACAAGTTCGTGCCGCTCGCCGTACCTGAGTCGCAGACCTACAGCGGCGAGCAAGCCGACCAGTACGTCATCGGCCTGGTGCAGTACCGCACCCGGTTCAGCTCGGACCTGCCGCCCACCCTGGTGCGCGGCTACGTCCAGCTCTCGACACCGGACACCCCTGGCCAGAAGGTCCCGCTGTACAACGAGCTGCTCAACGGCGACCGGCAAGCGCTGCCCTACACGGGCGTGACGTCGCCGCAGTGGCTCGGCCCGATCATCGCGGCAACGAAGGACCGCCCGGTGCGGATCGTGTTCCGCAACCTGCTGCCGACCAACGCCGACGGCGACCTGTTCCTGCCGACAGACAGCTCCATGATGGGCTCCGGCATGGCCCCGATGAAGGGCATGGCGGACCCGACCGACCAGAACTCGGTGCTCGACGAGGTCCGCAACCCGAGGTGCAGCCAGTCCCCCAAGGACGCGATGTGCTTCAAGGACAACCGTGCGACCCTGCACCTGCACGGTGGGATCACCCCGTGGATCAGCGACGGCACCCCGCACCAATGGATCACGCCCGCCGGGGAGAAGACTGACTGGCCGCAGGGCGTCAGCGTCCAGAACGTCCCCGACATGCCCGACCCGAACGGCGGCGCGGAGGTCTGCGCAGCCAAGGACGACGGCTGCTCGACGTTCTACTACAGCAACCAGCAGAGCGCGCGGCTGATGTTCTACCACGATCACTCGTGGGGCATCACCAGACTCAACGTGTACGCCGGTGAGGCCGCTGGATACACCATCACCGACGACACCGAGAAGAAGCTCGTC
>Ga0070700_100001815_pt1 | contig 10771 bp, 8 predicted proteins | sample KBSK5101metaG_FD_65456 | JGI IMG/M metagenome (GOLD analysis project Ga0070700, IMG submission 65456) | Corn, switchgrass and miscanthus rhizosphere microbial communities from Kellogg Biological Station, Michigan, USA - KBS K5-10-1 metaG | ecosystem: Host-associated > Plants > Roots >...
GCCGACGGTCCCGCCACCGGTCCGCGGGATGTGCGTCGTGGTGGCCCGTGCGGTGGCGGCTGGCTTCGTGGCCGCCGCGGGCTTCGGCACGACCGTGAAGGTGCCCTTCGCGGCGGCTCCGATGGGGATGTCGCTCTTGCTCGCGGCGGTCGCGGCGACCGTGGCGACCACGGACGCTCCGTACGGAAGGTTCGAGGACGGATCGAACACGAGGACGTGGTCGTCCTCGAGGAACTGGATCGTGCCCGCGACCCGCTTCCCATCGGCGGTGACGGTGAAGGCGGCACGCGTCGAGGCGTGATCCATCTGGTCGGTGAAGCGGACCGAGATCAGCGAGTCGCGCAGGATCTCGCTCGATCCATCGCGCGGCCGGAAGCGCACGACACCCGGTGCGGCCACGGTCCGCATCGCCAGCGTGAGCGGTGCGATCGCAAGGCCAGAGGCGTCCTTCACGCCATCGACCACGAGACGGTACTTCGTGTCCGGCGCGAGCGGCTGGCTGGGGATGAACGTGTAGGTCGATGCGCCTCCCGCAGCGGTCGAGCGGGTCAACGCGCCTGGAATCGGCGGATCGATCTTGATGGCCGGACCGACCGTGGCCAGGTCCACCGGCTGATCGAACGCGATGGTGAACGACGAATCGATGGTCGCTCGCTTGTCCAGCATGCCGGTCGCGGCAAGCAGGCCGGTCGCCGTGTCACGGGTCAGGAAGGCGGCACGGGCCGGCTTGGTCATGGGCCGCCCGCTCGTCGCCAGGGCACCGGCACCGACCGTTACGGTGTAGTAGGTCGACGGCTGCCAGGCGCCCGTCGGGACGATCGAGACGCGCGTGTCGTCCGCGCTCCACTCAAGCTGGAACGGCACCGCCGGCTGGATCGAGACGCTCGATCCGACGGAGTCGCGCTGCATCGGCGCGCTGAACAGGATGCTGGCGGGCGCGCGCAGATCGATGTTCGTCGCGACCGCCATCCGGAAGGCGGCCTGCGTCAGAGGAACGATGTCGCTCGCCGGTGACGCGTTCGTGACGGCCGGACGGGCGGACGCGATCGCGCCGAGTGCCACGATGCCGCCAAGGGCGATCGCGACGCCGCCGCGGATGAACCTGGACCGGCCAAGGACTGTCGACGCGTACACGCCGAGCAGCACAGGCACGGCCAGGATCGGGATGAGGTACTTCCGCAATACAGGACCCGGCTGCGTGGGCGGGGGCGATCTGGATGGGGGTTCCTAGATACGCCCGCATCACCTGGGGGGCAGATGCGCCCGTCAGGGTAGCAAAGGCTGTCCAGAGTGGGCAACCACCCGTCTCCGACCCTCATCGGCCCCTTCCCAGAAGGATGTCTGAAAACCGAGCATCGTGCCGGCCGGCCGATACCGTCCGTGAGCACCCGTGACAAGTCCTTTCCGCTGGAGCAGGGTGAGCGCAGCAAGCACGGTCGCGATCGGCAGATCGGTCGTCGCGACCAGCTCGTCGACCGTCGCGAAGCCCCCGAGCAGCGCCGACGCGATGACCGCCTCGGTCCGACCCAGCTCCTGGAGGGACGCGCCCGTGAGTGTGTCACCGGCGGGTCTCGCGATCCCTGCATATCCGAGGTCGGCGACGAGCTGGGGGATCCCGGTCACGATCTGCGCGACCGGCGAGAACTCGCGCAGGAACGCCAGGCAGCCGGCCGAGGCGCGTCCATCGAGTGCCCCCGGGACCAGGAAGCAACCCCTGCCCTGCTCGAGGGCCCACGACGCTGTGATCAGCGCGCCCGACCTGGCCGGTGCCTCGACAACGACCGTCGCGTCACTCAGCCCGCTGATGATCCGGTTGCGCTGCGGGAACGTGCCCTGTGTCGGGGCGACGTCCGGCGCGAGCTCGGAGACGATCGATCCGCCACGAGCGACGATCGCGTCACCAAGTCGCCGATGTGCGGCGGGCCCGAGTGATGCGTGGCCTCCGCCGATGACCGCAACGGTCGTGCCACCCGCCCGGAGGGTCGCGGCGTGAGCTGCACCGTCGATGCCGAACGCGAGCCCTGACACCACCGTGGCATCGGCCGCCGCGAGCGCGGTGGCGATCCGCGCCGCGATGTCCCGCCCCGTACCCGTCGCGCGCCTCGTTCCGACGACAGCGACGGAGCGGTCGCGTGACAGCGTGGCGAGCGGCCCTCGGACGTACAGGACGTGGGGAGGCATCGCGATCGCGGCCAGTCGGACGGGGTAGCTCGGTTCCTCGACGGTGATCACGCGGACATCGAGCGCGCGCAGGCGAGCGAGGATCCGTGCCGCAGCCTCGGCCGCCTCGACCACACGCTGAGCGACGTCGTCATCGATCGGGCGTTTGCGCACACCGATGTCGGCCCCGGGCGTGTCGGTCAGGCGGCCTGCCGCTCCCGGACGCGAGGCGTCGGCGAGGACATCCCGCGCTGATCCGTAGCGCTGGAGGAGCGCGGCGAACCCGATCGGACCGAGCCCGTGAACGTTGGCCAGGACGGCCCAGGCGTCGCGCTCCGGGGCATAGGGATCGACCTCGCTCGTGACGGATCCATCCGGGCCCGTCCCGATGCCGATCACTCAGGACGCCAGCGCGGCATGCTTGAGGATCGGCGAGCGGTACCACCCCGCCTCCTCGATGTGCGCCACGTCGATACCGATCGATCCGTCCAGGTCCGCGATGGTCCGCGCGACGCGCAGCAGCCGCTCCGTCCCGCGTCCGCTGGCGAACTCGGCCTCCGCGAGGTCCGCGACCCGGCGTGACGCGGCCTCGGAGAGGCGGCATGCCCGTCGCAAGGCCTGGCCGCGGAGCCGGCCGTTGATCCGCCCGCGATCCCGCGAGGCGCGCGCCCGCGCGGCCGCGATGCGAGCGCCCACCGTCGCGGTGTCCTCTGGGTCCTGCCCGGTGATGAGCGTCGCCGACGGCACACGCGGCATCGACACCCACAGGTCGATCCGATCCCGGAGCGGACCGGACACCCGACGCCCATACCGTTCGATCTCGGGGATCGTGCAGCGGCAACGGTCCTCCGGATACGAGCCGGCGAAGCCGCACGGGCACGGGTTCATCGCGGCGATCAGCTGGAACCGCGCTGGGAAGGTCATCACTCGCCCGGCGCGGGCGATCAGGACGCGACCCTCCTCGAGAGGCTGGCGGAGCGCCTCGAGGACGTCGCGGTCGAACTCGGGGAGCTCGTCGAGGAAAAGGACGCCGTCATGCGCGCGCGTGATCTCGCCGGGCGACAGGGTCGACCCTCCGCCGACCATGGCCGCGTACGAGAGCGTGTGGTGGGGCGATCTGAAGGGCGGCTGTCGCCGGAGTTCGGTGATCGGCCCCTCCCCTGCCGCCGACGCGACGATGGAGACGGAGAGGGCCGCCGCGTCGTCGAGCGGCGGCAGCAACCCCGGGATCGTCCGGGCAAGCAAGGTCTTGCCGACGCCCGGCGGGCCCGTCATCAGCAAGCCGTGGCCGCCTGCAAGCGCGATCTCGAGTGCGCGGCGGGCACCCGCCTGCCCGCGGACCTCGCGGAGGTCCGGCACGGCCGGGCCTGTCGCGGAGAGCTGCCGCGGCACGGCCTCGCCAGGCGCCGCGATCGTCACGCGCGGCTTCGCGACCGGCGGGCGGTGCTGCTTTCGACGCCTGACGATGGTGGCTGCCGCCGCAAGCGTCGCGGCGCCGATCACCTCGATCCCACCGACGAGCCGCGCTTCGTCGACCCCTGCCGATGCGAGCACGAGGCGCTCGATCCCCCGCTCGGCCAGGGCTGCGGCCATGGGCAGGATCCCCGGGACCGGTCGGACCTCACCATCGAGACCAAGTTCCCCGATGAACGCCACTGCCGCCGGCCCGGCACGGACCTGTTCTGACCCGAGGAGGATGCCGATCGCCATCGCGAGGTCGAGCGAGGCGCCGGTCTTGCGCAGCTCTGCCGGCGCCAGGTTGACCGTCAGGCGCCGCGGCGGAAAGGCGAAGCCGGAATTCCGGATCGCGCCACGGACGCGCTCACGCGCCTCCTGGACGGCCGTGTCGGCGAGGCCGACCACCGTGAATCCGGGCAGCCCCGGCGCGACGTCGACCTCGACCCTGATCGGGCGGCCGTCGAGGCCGAACAGGGTGGCGGAAGGGACGACGGCCAACATGCCGTCACGCTACCGAGGAGCGATCACCCCGGACTTATGTGTGTCTTAGCAGCGACGCTACGGCCGCTTTCCCTAGGGTCAGCGCGCCCCGACCGGCTGCGCCTGTGCGGCCGCGGACGCCTTGTCGACCGAGCGGACGAACTGCAGCACCGACGCGCCGAGCGGCGAATCCGCCTTGGTGAACATGAACGGGGCACCCGAGTTGAGCGCGCTGATCGCGCCGCGATACTCGTTGACGACCTGATGGTCGATGTTCCGGCGCAGCGCGCCTTCGGCGTTCTTCACGTTGATGCCGGTGAACGCGTTCGAGCGGTTGAGGACCAGCTGGACCTTCTCGGGTCCGTAGCCCAGGTGCCCCATCGTCTCGAGGATGAGCCGGACATTCTTGAGACACGAGAGGTCGGCCGTCATCACGACGAACACCGTCTCGGCGGCCTCGAAGACACCGAGGTTGACGTCGTCGAGCCGCTTGTCGACGTCGACCAGGATGTAGTCGTACATCGATGTCAGCTGGTCCGTGATGAACGGCAGGTGCTCGGGTCGGACGAGCTCGGCGGTCTCCGGCGAGGGCGGCGCGAGCAGCAGGTCGATGCCGGAGTCGTGCTTGACGATGACGTTGCGGATCAGGTCCGCATCGATCGAGGGCGCCGTGACGATATCGACGATGCTCTTGCGATCGAGCCCGAGGTCGAGGAAGACGCGGTGGTCGCCGAACTGGAGATTGCCATCGACGAGGCACACCTTGCGCCCAAGCTCACGGTGGAACGCGATCGCCGCGTTGATCGCGATGGTGGTCGTGCCGACGCCACCCTTCGCGCCATAGAAGGCCTGGATCCGCCCCATCGGCGGGCGAGCCAGGAGCGTGTCGCGCGGCGCGAAGCGCGCGAGGAGACTCTTGATACGGGCGAGCAGCTCGGCCGGGTGGAATGGCTTGATGAGGTAGTCGTCGGCCCCGGCACGAAGTCCGCGGACCTTCTGCTCGACCTCGCGCTCGGCCGTGAGCATGATGATCGGCACGTGCGAGGCGCCGGCCTCCTGCTCGCGGATCTTCTGGGCGACCTGATACCCGTCGAGCTTGGGCAGCATGACGTCCAGCAGGACGAGATCGGGGATCTCCTGACCCCACAGTCGGAACCCTTCGGCGCCGTCCCCCGCGATGACGACGTCATAGCCCTCCTGCTTCAGCGTGTACTGGAGCAGTCGCTGGACGTTCGGATCGTCATCGACGACGAGGATCTTGGCTGCCATCTGACCTCCAGGGCATCACCGCGAGGGGCACCGGGGTCGACCCTAGCCACCCCGGAGTCGCGATTATAGGTCGCGTTCCCGGTCGCGCAGATCGTGGTCGCGAGCGGCGCGGAACGCCATCCGTAGATGGTCCGTCACGCGACGCTCATAGTCCTGTGGGGCGGTCGCGTGGGAGCGGCTGTGATCGGCGCCGGCGACGGTCCACAGCTCGGCGGTCGGTCCGCCTGCCGCGGCAAGTCGTCGGGCATCCTCGAGCGGGACCGTCGTGTCCGCCTCGCCCTGGATCAGCAGCAGCGGGACAGGTGCCACGAGACCGATGACACGCATCGGCTCCGTGTCGCGTGGGTCCGCACCGAGCCGTCGCGTCGCGCCGTCGAAGGCGCGGGCGGCGAGGAAGTGCCGCAGCGGGGTGCCCATCCGGTTCGCGACCGCGAGCTCCGCCTCCGGGCTGACCGACTCGGCGACGACCGCGGCGATCACCGGGCGCGGTGCGTCGAGCTCGGCTTGGGTAGCGTCGACGGAGGCATCCGCGGCAGCCAGCGTCCCGTCGCCGAGGACCGCGACGGCGGTGATCGCCGCCATGCCGCCCATCGACGTGCCGAACAGGCCGACGCGCCGGATGCCGCGCTCACCGAGCCAGGCGAGAGCACCGGCGATGTCCTCGACCTCGAGCATGCCGAAGGTCGAGGGACCGGCATCCGAGTCGCCGTGTCCTCGGAAATCGAGGCCGAGGACGTTGGCCGTCCGCCGCAGGAACGGGGCGTACTCGACGAGATCGGGCGCGACGGACCCCGAGTAGCCGTGAAGCACGAGGATCGCCTCATAGGGATCGGGCGTCCAGTCGGTGTCACCGGCCTCGGCCGGGAGCCAGCGAGCGGCGAGCCGGAGGCCGTCGCGGGACCGAAGCCTGATGACCTCCCCACCGAGCGCATCGAGTTGAGCGGTGATCGCGGCTTCTCCCGGTGCCACGCGCGGCGCATCCAGCAATCGATCGCCGGCGCGTCGTCCGAGCGCGCGCAGCCCCACGACCGAAACGGCCGCCGCAGCCGATGCCGCCATCGCTCGCCTGATCATCGACGCGGCGTCGTCCCGGCCGTCTCGAGCGCGTCGAACACGATCCGGCTCCACGTCTCGAGGTGTTCGGCGCCCGCGGCGATCTCCGCCGACGTCGCGAAGGCCCCGGACAGCTTCTCGGTCTCGCGAACGCTGACCGGCCGTCCCTCGGCCTCCGCGAGGATGACGACCCCGAGGTGGACAGCGCCGACCTCGGTCGTGTCGTCGTTCAGCAGCGCATACGGCGTGAATACCGGCTCGAAGTCCGCGACCAGCTCCTCGTGCCACTCGCGCCGGAGACCCCCCGCCAGGCCGTCATCGCCCGGATCCACGTGCCCGCCCACGCCGATCGACCAGCGGTCGTGCAGCCGGGCGTCCCCGCCGGCCTTCGTCCGTCGCATCAGGAAATAGCGTTCGGCGTCGCGCAGCACGAGGTACGGGATGATCTGCTTGAAGCTCGGATCGACCTCCATCGCCGCCCGTGGCTCGTAGCGGCCGTGGTCCGTGACGACCGCGAGGAATGCGTCGATCCCCTCCGTCCGCAGGCCGTACCACGATGCCTGGTCGGGCACGAGGTCGCGCGGCACGACGAGGACATGCTCGACCTCGAGGTCCGTCATCGAGCCATCGAGTCCAGCCGCTCTCGCGCGTCACGCAGGCGCGCCTCGATGGCGGCTGGGTCCGGCCCATCGACCGTGTCGAGGTCGTCGAGCCATGCCTGCAGGATCTCGATCACGTCACGGATCCGCTCCGCGATCGGGCCGGGGTTGGTCGACACGATCCCGCTCCCCATCTCGACGTCGCCCCTGGCAAGGCGTGTCATGTCGCGCCATCCGGTCGCGGCAAGCTCGGCCGCGGCCGGCCATCCAGCGCGGTCCGACCCGGGTCCGCCGGCCACGGCTTCGACCAAGGACACCGCCAGGACGAGCGGCAGATGCGAGATCGCGGCGACGGCGGCGTCATGGTCGGCGGCATCCATCCGCATCGGTCGGGCGCCCACGGCCCGAGCGAGGCCCTCGACGTGCTCGCTCGCGGCATCGTCGGCCGTGCCCGGCACGACGACCCATGGCCGGTCCACGAACAGCCCGGGTTCGGCCGACGCGTACCCGCTCGTCTCTCGGCCGGCCATCGGGTGCCCGCCGACGAACCGCAGCCCGAGCTCGGCCGCGCGGGCGACGATCGCTGATTTGGTACTGGCGACGTCGGTGATCACGACATCCGGTGCGAGGGCCGAGCGCCACGGACCGGCAATCGCGTCGAGCTCCTCGAGCACGGTCGGGGCAGGACCGGCGAGCACGACGAGATGGGCGCCGTCGAGCGCCGCGAGAGCCGTCGGAGCCGCGGCGTCGATGACCCGGTCGCGGACGGCCGCTGCCGGGCCCTCCCCGCTCGGTGACCAGGCCACGAGCTCCATCCCGTCGCCGTCGGAGCCACGCTCACGGAGTCCGCGGGCGATGGATCCGCCGATCAACCCGAAGCCGAGGAACGCGATGCGCATCGGGCCGAGTATCGCAGCCGGGCGGCACGACCGAGACGCGTCGCCGAAGCCGCCGCATCGCCTCTAGCTCGGCGTCGATCGCCTCCTACCGATGCGACGTTCCGCGATGCGCCGTTCGACCCCGTCGGGCGGCCCCGGGCTGTCCGGCGGGTTCTGGCGGCGATTCCGTTCGCGCCGTTCCTCGCCACGCCGTTCCGGGTTGAGGAATGCGCCGCAACGCGGGCAACGGCGCTCCTCAGAGAACAGCGAATCGAGCGGCGAGACGGTATAGATCTGGCGCCCGCATGACCAGCAGGCGAGATGCGGCACGGGTGTCGATCAGCCCTTTCCGTTCAGCCGACGGCAGGCAGGCCGGCGAGCGCGGCCTCGACCTTCTCGCGCGGGTACTCGTAGTCCTCGAGCGTTCCATCGAGATACCGCTCGTACGCCGACAGGTCGAAGTGACCGTGGCCGCATAGGTTGAACAGGATGACGCGGGCCTCGCCGGCTTCCCTGGCCGCGAGGGCCTCGTCGACCGCGGCGCGGATGGCATGCGTCGGCTCGGGCGCGGGCAGGATGCCCTCGGCCCGCGCGAACTGCACACCCACCTCGAACGCCGAGCGCTGGTGGACGGCCTGCGCCTCGATGTGGCCGCCCTCCTTGAGCAGGCTGACCAGTGGGGACATGCCGTGGTAGCGCAGACCGCCGGCATGGATCGGCTCGGGGATGAAGTCGTGGCCGAGCGTGTGCATCTTGATCAGCGGCGTCATCTGCGCCGTGTCACCGAAGTCATACGTGTACGTGCCCCTCGTGAGGCTCGGAGCGGCCTCGGGCTCCGCGGCGATGACGCGGTACTTGCGCCCACCACGGAACGTCCGGCCCAGCCACGGGAATGTCAGCCCGGCGAAGTTGGAGCCACCGCCTGCGCAACCGATGATCACATCCGGCTCCTCGCCGGCCATGCCCATCTGCTCGATCGACTCCTGACCGATCACGGTCTGATGCAGGAGCACGAAATCGAAGACCGAGCCCAACGAGTACTTGGTGCCCGGGTGCGAGACGGTGTCCTCGATCGCCTCACTGATGGCGATACCGAGTGAACCCGTGTTGTCGGGCGTCGCCTCGAGGACCTTCCGGCCGTACTGCGTGTCCGGGCTCGGGCTTGGGACGACCTCCGCGCCGTACGTTTCCATCAGGATCCGCCGGTACGGCTTCTGGTCGTAGCTGGCGCGGACCATGAAGACCTTGACGTCGAGACCGAAGACCGACCCCGCGAAGGCGAGCGCGCTGCCCCACTGGCCGGCACCGGTCTCGGTGGCCATCCGGGTCACGCCCTCGGCCTTGTTGTAGAACGCCTGGGGAAGGGCGGTGTTGGGTTTGTGGCTACCGGACGGGCTTCCGCCCTCGTATTTGTAGTAGATGTGCGCCGGCGTATCGAGCGCCTTCTCGAGCCGGTGCGCGCGGTACAGCGGGCTCGGCCGGTAGAGTGCATAGGCTTCCCGGACCTCATCGGGGATCTCGATCTCCCGTTCGGTCGAGACGACCTGCTTGATCAGCTCCATCGGGAACAGCGGCGCGAGATCGCCCGGGCCGATCGGCTGGCCGGTCCCGGGATGCAGGACGGGCGGCGCCGGCTCCGGCAGGTCCGCCGCGATGTTGTACCAGGACCTCGGGATACGGCTCTCGTCGAGGACGAATTTCGTCTGACGCGGACCAGCGGCGATGGCAGACATCCGTGACCCTCCCGGAGGTCCCGCCGCCGTGAGGTGGAGCGGTCGGGGCCGCGAGCCTAGCGCGAGCGGCGGCGAAGGCGCAACCGCTGGGGTCGGACGGCGTACGCCGCGCTCATCAGCGTCATGGGCAGGACCAGGATGATGCCGCCCTTCGTGCCCTTGCCGGACGTGCTCTGGCCCTTCGCCTTGCCGCACGGATGGTGCTTACCGCCGACCTTCGAATGGCCCGGCGGCGGACCCCACTTGGTCGGGCACGGTGGGTGGTCCCTGTCGGCCTTCGGCGGGTTCACGACGACCTGTGTGGGTCGCGGCGTCGGATCGGCGGTGGGTTTCGGCGTGGGCTTGGGCGTCGGCTGAGCGGTCGGCCGCGGGGTCGGGTTGGGGGTCGGCTGCGCCGTCGGGCGAGGGGTCGGGGCGGGCGTGGGGCGCGCGGTCGGCGCCGCGGTCGGCGCTGGCGTCGGCGTCGCCGGCTGTGCCGGTCGTTCGGTCGAGGTCGGGGTGCCGACCGGCGCCGGTGTGGGCTGGACGCTCGTCGGCGTGCCAGTCGCGATCGGGACGAGCGTCGGGGTGGCCGGGGCAAGAACGCTGCCGGTCGGCGTCGCCGTCGGGCTCGACGACGGTGTGCCGGACGGCGCGGTGATCGGGCCGCCCGAGGGTGCGCTCGTCCCGCCCGGAGTCCCGGATGCGCCGGTCCCGCCCGTCGATGCAGGCGTCGGCGTGGGCACGACGGCGACCGGCGGTGGTGACGGGGACGTCGATCGCTGCGACAGGCCGAGCCCGCCGGCGCCGAGCACGATCGTCGCGAGCACGAGGTTCAGGATGCCGAGGCTCAGGACGAGTCGGGCGCGTTGGGCGGACGTCACGAGTCGATCCGAAACTCCACTTCGGACAGGTCAGGGGCCCGCTGATGGTACACGTCGTCATCCGCTCCGCGCGATCCACCGAGGGCGAAGAGTGCTACTGGGACGTATCGGGCGGGGCCGCCGCCGGTGATGCTTTCGAACAGGCCGAGCCGGTCGATCTCGGCCCGGATCCGGCGATCGGCCATCGCCGTCGCGAGCCGATCGGCGACCATCGCTCCCGCGGCGACGCCGTCGGAACGGGCGACCGTCAGGTGCGGGCGGAACGGACGCTCCTCGGC
>Ga0070700_100001819_pt1 | contig 10763 bp, 8 predicted proteins | sample KBSK5101metaG_FD_65456 | JGI IMG/M metagenome (GOLD analysis project Ga0070700, IMG submission 65456) | Corn, switchgrass and miscanthus rhizosphere microbial communities from Kellogg Biological Station, Michigan, USA - KBS K5-10-1 metaG | ecosystem: Host-associated > Plants > Roots >...
AACAACAACCCGTGTACGTGATTCGCCTGCGGAATACCGCGACGCCCTTCCGCTGTTTCCGATAAAACGTCGCGTTCTATTAGCGTGACTTCGTCAAAGTGATCGGATAAAACTTGCGCGGCCAAAAGCCCCGCAAGACTTCCCCCGAGCACCACGGCGTGGCGGCCCTGGGCGTGGCCGTCGCGATTAGCCTGGCGCTTCGAACTTGTATTCATTGCAACTCCTCCTAAATAATCTCGGCTCAAGTTTGTCGGGGTGTGAGTACGTGGAAGATACGGGCGGCAGGCGCCTCTCGTATTTAGAGAATCATGAAATGCCCATGAGGTTTTTTTCAAAGAGTTCTGAAAACCATGATGAACCAGCCCGGACGCTTCTATCTATTTGACAGCTTTCGAGTTGACGTAACTGAGCGCCTTCTCTTCAAAGAGAATCGCGAGGTGTCGCTCACGCCGAAAGTCTTCGATACGTTGCTCGTGCTGCTCGACAACTCCAGTCACGTGATGACGAAGAAGGAGTTGATGCAGCAGGTGTGGCCTGACAGTTTTGTCGAGGAGAACAACCTCGCGCAGAACATATCGATACTGCGAAAAGCGCTCGGCAAGACGCATGAAGGCGAACACTACATCCAGACTGTGCCGAAGCGCGGTTATCGTTTTGTCGGCGACGTGAGAACGACAGGCGGTGAAGAGGAGAGCGTGATCGTGCGCGAACGCACGCGTGCGCGAATCGTTGTCGAGCGTGACGATGAAGATCCCGCTGCGGGTGCTCGCGTGATCGATGTGTTGCCGGCCGCCGTTACGCCGAAGCAGCTCGAACAGGGGTTACAACGACCACCGGAAACGATGTACGCGCGCAGCGGCGACGTAAACATCGCGTACCAGGTAATCGGCGATGCGCCACTCGATCTCGTTTTCGTGATGGGCTGGGTGTCGCACCTTGAATACTTCTGGCGCGAGCCGAGCTTTGCGCGTTTCCTGCTGCGACTCGCGTCGTTCTCGCGTCTCATACTTTTTGACAAACGAGGTACGGGACTTTCCGATCGCGTTCCCATCAATCAACTGCCGACACTCGAGCAGCGCATGGACGACGTGCGCGCCGTGATGGACGCCGTTGGTTCAGAACACGCGGCGTTGATTGGCGTGTCGGAAGGTGGTCCGATGTGCAGCCTGTTCGCGGCAACGTATCCTGAGAAAACGCTGGCGCTCGTGATGATTGGCACGTACGCTAAGCGGATTCGTGATGCTGAGTATCCGTGGGGACCGACGCCCGAACAACGCGAACAGTTTTTCGAAGTGATGCGCGAGCAGTGGGGTGGACCAGTCGGCATCGACGAGCGCGCGCCGAGTGTGGCGGACGATCCGGAGTTTCGCGACTGGTGGGCCACGTACTTGAGAATGGGTGCGAGTCCCGGCGCGGCGGTCGCGTTGACGCAGATGAATGCAGAGATCGACGTGCGGAACGTGTTGCCATCGATACGCGTGCCGTCGCTCGTGATTCATCGTTCAGACGATCAGTGTTTGAAAGTTGAAGAAGGGCGGTTTGTGGCGCAGCGGATTCCGGATGCGAAGTTTGTCGAGCTTCCGGGAAACGATCATTTACCGTTTGTTGGCGATCAGGACGCGATACTCGATGAAGTGGAAGAGTTTCTGACTGGCGTGCGACACCCAGTCGAGCCCGATACCGTGCTCGCGACGGTGCTCGTGGCGCGGCTGGTTGGTATAAAGGAGCGCGTACAAAATCTTGGGCCAGAGCGCTGGGCGGAATGGTGGCGGCGTTTGCACGCGCACATCACGAAAGAGATCGAGTGGTTTCGCGGGCGCGAGGTCGACATTCTGGAGAATCGTTTACTGGCGATCTTCGACGGCCCGGCACGCGCGATCCGTTGTGCGATTGCGATCACTGAATACACTTCGCGCTTGGGTGTGCAGACGTGCACCGGGCTACACACCGGCGAGTGTGAGATCGTTGACGGGCAGGTCGCAGGCGCCGCGGCACAGATGTGTGTGTGCGTCGCGAACGAAGCCGAGCCGGGCGAGGTGCTGGTGTCGAGCACGGTGAAAGATCTCGTTGCAGGTTCAGGTATCAGTTTTGAAGATCGTGGGGTTCACGACCTCGAAGACTGTGGTGAGTGGCGATTATTCGGGGTTCAGAGAGGCGGTCCGTAGATACGGATGAACTATCCCTTTGCTGATATCGATCTGGCGCGTCGTTTGGAGCGAGCGGAAGCACACGGCAATGTCGAATTTGTCGAGGCTCGGAAGAGAGCATTTCCGGATCGAGACGCGGCGTGGATTGAAGTCGCTGGCACGCATGCGATGTTTGATGGTGTCGGATCGCCGGTTACGCAGACTTTCGGTCTCGGAGTTTTTGAGCCGATCACGCCGGAGCAGTTGAACGAGATAGAAGTGTTCTTTCGATCGCGAGGCTCGGAGGTTTTTCACGAGGTTTGCCCGCTTGCCGATCCGTCAGCGTTTGAGCTGATTCGTGAGCGTGGTTACAAGCCGGTGGAGTTTTCGAACGTGTTGTATCGACCGATCGATCCCGGTCTGCGTCTACCTGCGTCTCGAAACGAGGAGATCAAAGTCAGAGTTGTCGATAAAGACGAAGTGGACATCTGGGCCGAGACGGTGCGTGAAGGTTGGAGTGACGTTCCAGGAGTCGGCGATTTTTTTAAAGAGCTAAATCAGGTTACGGTGCAGTCGAACGGGTTGTCGTTTTTAGCAGAGCTGAATGGACAGGCGATCGCGGCAGGAAGGCTAATCATCGCTGGTGATGTGGCGCTGCTCGCGGGTGCGAGCACAGTGCCGACCGCACGTCGACAAGGCGCGCAGAACGCGTTGCTCGAAGAGCGTTTGCGGTATGCTGCGGCGCAAGGTTGTACGGACGCGATGATGGTGACGTTGCCGGGTAGCGGCTCGCAGCGAAACGCGGAGCGCAATGGATTTCGGATCGCGTATACACGAACCAAATACTTATCCACAGATTACACAGATCCTATAAAGCAATCTGTGTAATCTGTGGATGAAAGGTTTTTAATGGAATCATCATTCGAAAAGCTGGGTGTCTTTTATCTAGGCAAGTCGAAAGCTAACGACGATCTGCTGCTCTACGACTCGAAAGATCTCGTCACGCATGCGGTCTGCGTTGGCATGACTGGCAGTGGCAAGACGGGCCTCTGCATCAATCTTCTCGAAGAAGCCGCGATCGATGGAATACCGGCGATCATCATCGATCCGAAAGGCGATCTGTGTAACTTACTGTTGACGTTTCCGAACCTCGCGCCGGAAGACTTCGCGCCGTGGGTCGAGGAAGGCGTGGACGCTGCACAACAGGCGCAGCTCTGGAAAGATGGACTTACGCAGTGGGGTGAGGATGGCGAGCGAATCAAGCGCCTGAAGGACGCCGCCGACTTCCGCATCTACACGCCCGGCAGCAATGCCGGTCTGCCTGTCTCGATTCTCAAATCATTCGTCGCGCCACCCGAAACGATCAGGCAAGACAACGAAGCACTGTCGGAACGCATTAACACGACCGTCACGAGCTTGCTCGCACTCATCGGTATCGACGCCGATCCGGTGCGCAGTCGCGAGCACATTCTTCTTTCAAACATTCTGAATCACGAGTGGTCCGCCGGAAGAGATCTCGACATCGCAGGACTGATTCAAAAAGTGCAGACGCCGCCGATCACGAAAGTCGGCGTGATGGAGCTTGATTCGTACTTCCCTGCTGACGCGCGTTTCGAGCTCGCGATGTCGTTGAATCACCTGCTCGCGTCGCCGTCGTTTGCAAGCTGGATGGAAGGCGAGTCGCTCGACGTCGCGAAGTTTCTTCACACGGAATCAGGCAAGCCGCGCCACTCGATCTTTTCGATCGCGCACCTTTCCGACGCGGAGCGCATGTTCTTCGTGTCGCTACTCCTGAATCAGGTGCTCGGCTGGATGAGAACGCAATCGGGCACGACGAGCCTGCGCGCGATTCTCTACATGGACGAAATCTTCGGCTACTTTCCCCCGGTGGCAAATCCGCCGTCGAAGTTGCCGCTGCTGACGTTGTTGAAACAGGGACGCGCGTTTGGGTTAGGCGTTGTGCTCGCGACGCAGAACCCGGTCGATCTCGACTACAAAGGACTCGCAAACACGGGCACATGGTTCATCGGTCGCTTGCAAACAGAGCGTGACAAAGCGCGTGTGCTGGAAGGGCTCGAAGGTATCGCGGCCGGCACGGGTCAGAAGTTTGACAGCCAGGCGATGGAGCAACTGCTCGCCGGGCTCGACAGGCGCATCTTCCTGTTGAACAACGTACACGACGACGCGCCTGAGATTTTCGAAACACGCTGGGCGTTGTCGTACCTGCGTGGACCACTGACGCGCGCGCAGATCAAGCTGTTGATGGATCCTCTAAAAGCGACGGCCGCTCCGACGCCTGCTGCAACAGTTTCTGCGCCTGCGCCGGTTGCGAGTGCGCCGCCGAAAAGCGAGCGCGCGATACTGCCGCCGGACGTGAGCCAGTATTACATTCCTGTTCGCTCATCAGGCGGCGCGGGGGCAACGCTGACGTATCATCCAATGCTGCTCGGAACGGCGGAAGTTCGTTACAGCAATTCGAAGACAGTCGAGATGACGCAGCAGTTGAATTTGCTGGCGGCGTTTGCGGAAGGACCAGCGGGTCTCGACTGGAGCCAGGCCACGGCGATCGATCTGCCTGTCGAGGATCTCGAATCTGAGCCGGAAGCCGGCGCGCAGTTCGCTGAAGTGCCTTCTGAAGCGACGAAAGTTAAGAGCTACGCGAGTTGGCGCAAGGATCTCGCGAGCTGGGTCTACCGAAACCAGCGACTCGAATTAATGGAGAGTCCGGCGCTGGAGATCGTCTCGAATCCGGGCGAGAACGAGCGTGACTTTCGTGTGCGCTTGCAACAGCTCGCGCGCGAGCAACGCGACGAGGCGGTGGAGAAGTTGCGACGGAAGTATGCGCCGAAGGTTGAAGTTCTCGAAGATCGAAAGCGCCGTGCTGAGCAGGCGGTCGAGCGCGAGTCGGAACAGGCGAAGGGACAGAAGATGCAGACCGCGATCTCGTTTGGCGCAACCTTGCTGTCGTCGTTTTTAGGTCGAAAGCGAACCAGTATGTCGACGCTAGGCCGAGCCACGACTGCGGCGCGTGGTGTCGGTCGTTCGATGAAAGAATCGCAGGACGTCGAGCGCGCGCAGGACAATGTCGAAGCGCTCTCGCAGAAGCTCTCAGATCTCGAAGCAGACTTTCAGGCCGAGACCAGGGCCCTCGAACAGTCGCTCGATCCACAAACAGAACAGCTCGAGAAAGTCAGTCTCAAACCAACGAAAGCAAACATCGCAGTGAAAGTATTAACCCTGGCGTGGGCGCCTTACTGGGACGACAAGCCTGCATGGGAATAACGATGCTCGATAAAATTTTCACGCAAAGGCGCAAAGAGCGCAAAGACGCAAAGGCGGGTCAAATGCTTCGGGCGCGTCCGTGTCTTTGACCCGCCTTTGCGCCTTTGCGCTCTTTGCGCCTTTGCGTGAAAACTTACTTTGACCACTTATGAAAATACCAATCAAATACGGACTTCTGATCACGCTCGGTGTTATCGCGTGGGTGCTGGTTACGCACTCGCTCATCAGCAACCCACAATCGATCGTCCACACACTCGGCGGCCCGATCTTTTTCAACGTCCTCCAGTTTGCGATGATATATCTCGGACTGAAAGCACTCGAACACGCGAAAGGCGATCGGCCATACTTCAAAGAAGGATTGAAGACCGGCGTCGCCATCTCGTTCGTCTACGCACTCGCAGGATCGCTCTTCTTCATCGCGGTGCTCTCAATATTCGGTACGAAGTGGCTGGCGAGCGAGCCTGGCGCCGCCAACCTACCGATGTCGCGGATCATCCTCGGAGCATTTCTCGGCTTTTTTATCCTCTCTCTGCTTTTTGGCTTGGTCTACTCGACAGTGCTCTCGTTCTTTCTCGCGAAGCGCAGATCCGAGGATGCGTAACGCCTCTTGGAAAGAATAAGTCAGGAAGAGGGGCTTGCCCCCGCCGCTGCTTGGATTGGATGAGCGGGGGCAAGCCCCTCTTCCTGACTTGTTCTTTCCAAGAGAGTTTTAAGGCACCAACACGACCTTTCCGATATTCTTTCGCTCCTCGAGCCGCCGGTGCGCTTTACCGACGTCGTCAAACGAGAAAGCCTGGTCCACGTGCGGATTGATCCACTCTTCATCAACACCGCGCAGGATGTCGCGCATCCACAACGCGACCTTCTCAGGCTCGTGCCACATATGGCCCAGGTTCAACCCAAACACGCCGCGATTCTTGTTCAATAAACCGAGAGGATGGAACCGCGGCATCTGAACCACAGCCTTCAGCATCTTCAGCTTGCCTGAAATCCCATTCGCCGAGGCGGTGGAAACGCCGAACATCCCCAAACGCCCGGTGTGCCGCAACGCGTTGTAACTCTTCTTCCAATGCGCGCCTCCGATCGGATCCATGATCAGATCGACCCCGTGACCATTCGTGAGCTGCATCAACTGCGGCTCCCAGTCCTGGTTGCGATAGTCGATCGGATGATCCAACCCGCGGTCGGTTAGAAACTTGTGCTTCCCGGCGCTCGCCGTGCCGTAAGTCACCGCGCCGATCTTTTTGGCGATGTCGAGCGCTGCGAGTCCGACACCGCCGCCCGCATTGTGGATCAGAACCGATTCGGCCTCGTGCAGCGAACCCATGACGACAAGCAACGCATATGCGGTCAGGTAGTTCACGGGAATCGCCGCCGCCTGTTCGAACGTCAACTTCTCAGGCTTCTCAAACATCTGCGTCGCCTTCACCGCGATCATTTCCGACTGCCCGCCGAAACGCGTCATCGCCACGACCGACTTGCCGACGAACGAGCTGTTCACATCCTTACCCGCACTATCGACGACGCCGCTGACCTCGTAACCCATCACACACGGTTTCGGCGGTCCATCCGGATACAAACCCTGGCGCGCGAGAATGTCTGCGAAGTTCAAGCCGGCAGCGCGCACGCGAATCACGACCTCGTCGTCGCGCGGTGTTGGATCGGGTTTCTCCTGGACCTTGAGCACGTCAATGTCGCCGTTTGCAGTCGTTACGATTTGTCGCATAGACCGATATTATCAGTTCTGATCAGGGCTATCAGTGTTAATCTGTGCCGACAATATGCGCATACTACTTGTCACGTTGCTCTTACTGCTGGCCGTTACCTGCACCGTTAGCTGCAGGAGTCAGCCTTCTCAAAAACAACTGACGGTGGCGGTGATCTCAGGCGCGGAAGGCGAGGCACTCAAACAGGCCGCCCGCGATTACGAGGCGCAAACCGGCACGCACATCGAAATCGCGGAGTTTCCTTATGCAAATCTTTTTGAGAAAGAATTAATAGATCTCAAATCTCACACGGGCGCCTACGACCTGATCATGCTCGACGACCCGTGGTTTCCGCGGTTTGCGAATGAAAACGTGTTGACTGAGCTGACGCCTTTGCTGCAAAAACGCGGGCAATCCGGCCCGGATCCCGACTTTGTCGAGGCGTCGCTGAACGTCTGCAGGTCTCCGTTTCAAACCGGCGCACTCTACGCGCTGCCGTACGTCGGCAACTCGCAATTATTTTTTTATCGCAAAGATCTTTTTGAGAAATATTCTTTGAAGCCACCCGCGACGTGGGACGACGCGCTCGCGGCAGTCAAAACAATCCACGAGAAAGAAACTAAAGGCGCGAACGGTTCGAAGGTTTACGGATACGTCATGCGCGCGGCGCAGGGCAACGCCGCCGTCGCCGACTTCATGCCCATCTTCTGGGCCTTCGGCGGTGAGATGTTTGACGCGAATGGAAAGCCCACGGTCAATAGTCCTGAAGGGATTGCGGCGTTGGAATTTATGCTCGAGCTCGGTAAATACTCGCCGCCCGGTTACGCGAGTTTCAATGCCGATGAAGTTGGTGCACACCTGTTGCAAGGCACGGCGGCGATGTCGATTAACTGGCCCGTGTGGATTAGACCATTCAGCGATCCGTCGCGGTCGAAGGTTGTCGGAAGGATGGAATTCACGACGCTGCCTGGTGCGAAGAAACCCGGCCAGGCTGAAATTGGCAACTGGCTGATCGCGATACCGCGCTATTCGAAAAATGCCGAGGCCGCGATGGACTTTTTACTTTGGGCCACCGCTCCCGAGCAGATGAAAATGTCAACGAGGCGAGGCAATCCACCAACGCGTCGATCGCTTTTCAACGATGCTGAGCTGGTCGCGAAGAATCCCGCGTACCCGGCGCAGTTGCGCTCGCTCGAAAGCTCGAGACCGCGACCGCGCACGCCTTACTGGAACGAAATTGAAAACGCCTTCGGCATCTTTCTTTCGAAAGCGAACAGCGGCGAGCTGTCGGCAACCGAAGCGATGAATCAGGCGAATGCCGAGATCGAGAAGATTCTTCAACGCGCAAAATAAGCGCGAGCTGCTGCTGCCCGCACTCTTTCTCGCGCCGGCGCTCGCGGTGCTTCTCGCGCTCTCAATCTACCCGCTCATCTACTCCGTCACGATCAGTCTGCAACAGGAAACAGCCGCCGGAATTTCGTGGACGCTCGGAAACTTCACGCGCCTCTTCTCAGATGGATTCTTCTGGACCGCGATGGGCCACACGTTTGTCTACGCTGTCGTCGCGCTGACGTGTGAGTTTCTGCTCGGGCTCGGTCTCGCGCTGCTGCTCAACAATCAGATTCGTGGGCGCGGTTTCTTTCGCGCGAGTTTGCTCGTGCCGATGATGCTGCCGACTGTCGTCGTTGGTGTCGTTTGGCGACTGATGCTCAACCCGAACTTCGGCGCTGTGAATGGGACGCTCAAACAGTTTGGAATCGACACGGAGAGTTTGACGTGGACTGCGTCGCCGAAACTCGCGATGTTGTCGGTGATCGCGGTTGATGTCTGGCAATGGACTCCGTTCGTGTTTCTCGTGTTGCTAGCAGGACTACAGGCGATTCCGCAGGAGCCTTACGAGGCGGCACTGATTGATGGGTCGAGCCGGTGGCAAACGTTCTGGCACGTGACGCTGCCGCTGCTCAAGCCGTCAATTCTGATCGTGTTGTTGCTGCGAACGATGGATCTGCTGCGTGTGTTTGATCAGATTTTTATCCTGACTGAAGGCGGGCCCGGTTTTGCGACTGAGACGATCAGTCTTTACATCTATCGCGCGGCGTTTCGGTTTTTTGATTTCGGGTACGCGGCGGCGATGTCGTTCGTGCTGCTCGCGCTGACGAACGTGATCAGCGCCACATACATTCGCCTCCTCCAGGGAAGAAATGCGTAGTACACAAAAAGCACAAAAACCACAAAAAAGATTTTATGTGCCTTTTGGTTCTTCTGTGCGTTTTGTGATCCTGCTGTTGGCGCTGCTGTTTGCGCTCGCGCCGGTTTACTGGATGCTCACTATCTCGTTCAAGACTGAAGGTGAGCAGTTTGCCAGCCCGCCCCCGTGGTTCGTTTTCACGCCGACGCTCGAACACTACTACGACGCATTCGTTACCCGCTCCTTTGGGCAGTATTTACTGACGAGCGCGATCGTGGCCGTCACATCGACTGCCCTTGCCCTCATAATCGGCACGCTTGCGGCATACGCGCTCGCACGCTTCGAGCTGCCGCTCAAACTCAACCGTCGACTTTCTTTGTGGATCCTGTCGACGCGCATGTTTCCCGCAATCGTCACCGCCGTGCCCCTCTTCCTGATGATGCGCGACGTGCAACTGCTCAACACACGCGCCGCGCTGATCATCGTCTACACTGCGTTCAACCTTCCATTCGTGGTCTGGATGATGCGCGGGTTCTTTGCAGACTTGCCGCGCGATCTGGAAGAAGCAGCGCTCGTCGACGGCGACTCGCGCCTCGGCGCGCTCGTGCGCGTCGTCTTGCCGCTCGTGGCTCCGGGTCTCGCCGCGACGGCCGTCTTTTGTTTGATCGTTTCCTGGAACGAGTTTCTGTTTGCGCTCGTGTTGACTCAGACTGACGCAGCGATGACATTGCCGGTCGGAATCGCAGGACGCGTGACGCAGTACGAGATCAAGTGGGGCGTGATGAGCGCTGCCGCATCGGTGGCGATCGTTCCGATTCTGGTGTTCGCACTTGCGCTACAGAAGTATCTGGTGCGCGGACTGTCGATGGGAGCAGTGAAAGGTTAGATGGGTATCGAATTTCGTAATGTGACGAAGACTTTCGGCGGCGCATGCGTCGTTGACGATCTGTCGCTCGAGGTGCGCGATGGTGAGTTCATCGTGCTGCTTGGTCCATCCGGCTGTGGCAAGACGACTACATTGCGTATGCTCGCGGGTCTCGAAACGGCAACGTCGGGCGACATCCTGATTAACAGGCAGCGTGTCAACGATATTCCGACGCAGCATCGCGATCTGGCGATGGTGTTTCAGAGCTACGCGCTTTACCCGCACATGACGATCGCCGAGAACATCGGCTATCCATTGCGCGTCAGAAAACTCGACAAAGCGGATCGTGCGGCGCGTGTACAACGCGTCGCGGCGATGCTGGAGATCGAATCATTACTCGAACGTAAACCACGACAGCTATCAGGCGGCGAGCGACAACGCGTCGCGCTCGCGCGTGCGATCGTGCGTGAGCCGCGGGCGTACTTGATGGACGAGCCGCTTTCGAATCTCGATGCGCGATTGCGCGTGCAGATGCGTGGTGAGCTGAAGCGTCTCCAACATCAGCTCGGAACGACAACGATCTACGTCACACACGA
>Ga0070700_100001825_pt1 | contig 10746 bp, 11 predicted proteins | sample KBSK5101metaG_FD_65456 | JGI IMG/M metagenome (GOLD analysis project Ga0070700, IMG submission 65456) | Corn, switchgrass and miscanthus rhizosphere microbial communities from Kellogg Biological Station, Michigan, USA - KBS K5-10-1 metaG | ecosystem: Host-associated > Plants > Roots >...
AGATGCCGGCAGTGAAAAGGAAGCGCCCGGGACCAACCCGCTGAAATCCATGGTCGGCGGCTATTATGAATCTGCTGACGGAGCCCATTTGCGCGTGACATTGTTCAAGTGGCAAACAGACTCTGCGGCGTATTCCAGCCTGACCACCCTGCGCCAGGGAAGAGGATCAAATTCGGATTCACAAACTGAGACGGTTGGAACCGTCAGCGCCTTAACCGACGATGGTATTGTTTTCTTTGAGGGCCCTACTTCCGTTCAAATTATCAGCGTTGGCGATACACAACGCGGCCGGGCCGTTGAACTCGCGCGCCTGTTAGCGCCTACACTTGAAAAAGGAGAGGGCGACATTCCTGTCCTGGTGAAGCATCTCCCGAATTGGGAGGTTGTCCAACGTCAGGCTGTCTACGCGACAAGTGCGGATGTCCTGGCTCGTGGTGTGCCCAACCAACCTATTGTTGGCGAAATCAGTTTCGATGGCGGAACAGAAGCGGTCATCGCTAACTACGGTCAATCACAACTTGTGATCGTCGAGTTCACCACCCCGCAATTCTCGATCGATAATGACCAAAGAATCTGGACCAGGATCGATGAGCTGAAAAAGAAAGGCGAACCGGTTCCGTCTGCCTATCGCCGGGTCGGCAACTATTCCGTGTTCGTTTTCAATGCTCCGGATGAAAAGACTGCTAATGCTCTGATCGAGCAGGTGAAGTACGAACAGGTCGTGCAATGGCTTGGCGACGACCCGCATTTGTACCAGCGGCTGCAAAGGTACTTTGCCCAGACTTCAGCCGGCGTTCTGGTCGCCGTGCTGAAGAGCTCGGGCCTTTCGCTATTGTTTTGTCTGGCTGCCGGCGCCCTCATCGGTACGATGTTGTTCAGGCGCCGGCGAGCACAACGGGCCGCAGGCTATTCTGACGCCGGCGGATCAATTCGTCTCAACCTGGACGATCTTACCGGACCAGTTGCATCGCGCCGCCTGCTGACCACCAAACAACCTGATCAGGATTCACGCTAGCAGATTTACCCTTCCTCGGCCTCGGGCGTCTGGCGCAGGCTTCGTCTACCTCTGTGGGGTAGTCACGTTCACGTCCACTTTAGTGGTCTTGCCGCCAAACAAGCCGCCCCTCCAGGCAAAGAACGCCGCCACCACCACGATTAAGAAAATCACCAGGACAGCAATTATTCCAACGCTGCCACCTCCGCCACCATTGTCACCCATTTGCGTTTCCTCCCATTAAGATCCCAATGGATTCTTAAGGCGAGCTGCGCGGTGCTGGCTGGCTTTGCTGAGGCGTCGTGACATTGATGTTGACTTGGGTCTTTCTGCCCCCAAACAAACCGCCTCGCCAAGCTAAAAATGCCAGGATAACCACGATCAAAAAGATTACCAGGACAGCTACCACGCCGGTGCTACTGCCACCGCCACCGTTCTCGGCCATAACGATCCCTCCACGGGAAATTCGGTTCTTGATTGTTGAGGGTTACGAGGGAAATATCAGGGGAAGTTACTACACTGAAATTCTTAACACACGTTATGAACGAGGTCAAACGCGTAACGAGAGGGCTCGTGCTCCTCTGCGATTAATGGCTGACATTGGATTAACCGCAGAGGTCACTGAGGATTCCGCAGAGGGCCGCAGAGGAAATCGAAATCAGGCCACCACTCTTGACTCAGTGACAGGCGAGAAGGGTTGGAAGGAAACTTGTGTTGCTTACAAAAAGAAAAAGCAGGTGACAACGAAGGGTGTTGTTGCCACCTGCTCGGTTTGGGCCCAACCTTGTGGGGGCGCTGGCAGTGCCGGCGTTACTCGCTACCGCGCCGGCGCGGCTTTCTGGGCCGAGTGCGTTCCTGCGCAGGCTTTACGTCTCCCGGGTTAACGGTCGGCGTAGGCTGCGGAGTCTTTGCTCCCGGCGGACAGACCCAAATTTCGATGAAGTCGGCGTCGCGATAGCCGCCATTAACAATGACGATCCGGTGCCCATCGACTCCCCGTTGTGTTGTTAAGTAATCGATCGTGCGCTGACCCAGCTTATCCGCCTGACCCGCACGGCTGGTGCGACCGGCGTAGATCATTATGTAGGCAGTGGTGTCAGGCGAGTTCTGCAACTCGATAGCCAGATTATCCAGACGAGCCTTGTCGTCGTCGAAAGCCACCGACGGGAACTGGTCGAACATCTTGCACTCTGGCGGCGGCATTTCTTTCTTCACGACGTTGGTCGCGGCCTGAGCGGTCTGATGACAGTTTGCATCGCCTGATCCATCGTCCACAACTAAGGTCGCCATCACACGTTGATTGCCGAGATTCGTCGAATCAACCGTGATCGTGGCCGTCCCTGCGCCGCTTACGATTCGAGCATCGGCAGGCGAGACGGTCCAGGTGTAAGTCAATGGCGCCGAACCGCCGTAAGAGACGTCGGACGTGAACGTGATCAAATCGCCATCGTTCACGCTAACCGGAGCAGAGATGTTAACTGGATAGGGGCAAGGAGACTTGGTGACCGTGTACTTCTTCGGATGATAGTTGAGATTGACGCAGACTTTGCGACCGCGTTCGATGTCAAAGTCGCGCACCCAGCGACCACCGTTGGGCAGAAGTATTTCGATGTTGTGATGTCCCGGCTGCAGTTCGATCACGCGAACTGTCGTCGATGTGTCGCCCTGGGGCTGACCATCGATACGCAGCGGAAAGCCGCCCGGGTTGGTTGAGATTTCAATCTGGCCGTACTTGACCTTCTTTTTGCCTGCGGCGTTCGCAGTGCTGGAGGTGCAAATCAGCGCGAATGCGACGGCGATCAAAATAGTGATCGCAGCTTTGATAAGAGTTGAGTTTGGGCGCATGGCAACCACGAATGTTTTCAGCTTCATCGATTAGACCTCCGTCATGGCGGCTGCCTGTTTGTTGGTGCGCATTTTAGCGTAACGACGGCGCGCACCCGCAGTCAAAGCTACGATTCCAGTTCCGAACAACAGAAGCGAAGTCGGCTCGGGAATTGGAGGCGTCGGGGTTTCCTCTGGCGGTGGAACCTTGTGCGAGTCATGAGTGCAAACTCCCGTGACACAAACCAGCGGTATCAGCGCCAGGAAAGGCCACCAGGGAATGCCGCCACCTACCGGAGGTATCTCGCCGCAATCGCAAATCGTGCCGTCGACGCTGTCCTGATCGAAAACCTGAACATCGCCCTGGGGCTGCTGCGGGGCGATCGCAGTTCCGGCGTTTAGCGACGGTGCGATGGACTGAGTTCCCGGAGCAGTTGCCGTATTCGCAGCCAACGGGTCAACGTCGGTAGCCGGCGCAACCGTGGAAGCTGTCGAAGCGGACGTGCTGGCGATCGTCTTGGTGGCTGGCTCCTGCAACGCCGCTCGTAATTTGAGCTGCTGGATCTGGCCACCTTTTTGCAGGTCGCCCATGACGTTAATTACATCTGCGAACTTGATCGGGCTGGCTTGTGTTGGCACGGCGACGAGCAACAACAAACTGAGCATGGTTGATAAAGTTCGGAAAATACGAGTCCTCATGTGGTTAGGAACTCCCTCCTCAAGTCTTTCAAAAAGCTGCAATCGGGCTTTTCTTCCGGTGTTCGACACTCGGAACACAATTATTCCCACAGACAGGGCCAGACAATCCGACCTGGGTTCCAGTCTGTAACACGCTTTTAGGCTGTTTTGCCTGAATGGAAAACAGAGCTAATGCGGAGGGTATTCCAGTTTCAGAAAAGGATTTAGCGCGATTTTAAGGCGGGAAAATGAAAGGGAGGCCGGTTTTGAATGACGGCCCCCCCTGACAGAAGTTATGTTCTTATTCAGTGGCTGGTTCGGCTTCGCGGCTCTCGTCCTTTAAGACCGCTTTCCGAGAAAGCTTAATCTTGTTGCCTTCCTTACCGATGCACTTAACCATAATCTGCTGGCCTTCTTTCAGTTCATCGCGGACGTCGCGAATGCGACGATCGGCAATTTCAGAAATATGGAGCAGGCCATCAGTGCCTGGGAAAATTTCAACAAAGGCGCCGAAGTCAACGATCCGGCTCACCGTCCCGACATAGGTTTGGCCAATCTCGGCCTCTGCGGTCAGGCCGCGAATGCGGGCGACTGCCGCTTCGGCGGCAGCGCCGTCAGCAGTGGCAATCGAAACCGTGCCGTCATCTTCGACGTCAATCTTAGCGCCTGTCTCCTCGACCAACGCGCGAATCACCTTGCCGCCTGGTCCAATGACGTCGCGGATCTTATCCGGATTAATCTTGATTTTGATAATGCGCGGTGCGAGTGACGAAATTGCCTCGCGCGCATTCGGCAACGTTTGCTCCATCACATCGAGGATAAACAAACGGCCCTTCTTGGCCTGCTCGAGAGCCTCGGCCATGATTTGAGCGTTGACGCCGGCTATCTTGATATCCATCTGCAGCGCAGTGATGCCTTCACGCGTGCCCGCGACTTTGAAGTCCATGTCGCCATAGTGATCTTCGGCCCCCGCGATGTCGGTGAGAATCGCGTACTTGTTTCCTTCCATCACCAGCCCCATAGCGACGCCGGCAACAGATGCCTTCATCGGAACGCCCGCGTCCAACAATGCCAGGGTGCCGCCGCAAACGCTGGCCATCGATGACGAACCGTTCGATTCCGTGATATCGGAAACGATGCGAAGGGTGTAAGGAAAATCCGCGTCGTCGGGCAGTGCGCCTTCGAGCGCCCGTCGCGCCAGCGCACCGTGTCCAATTTCGCGCCGGGAAGAAGACCCAAAACGTCCGACTTCACCGACCGAGTACTGCGGGAAATTGTAGTGCAACAGGAAGCGACGCTTGACCTCTCCCTTTTCGAGATCGTCCATAAACTGCTCGTCTTCCTTGGTCCCGAGCGTCGCCGTGACCATCGCCTGTGTTTCCCCGCGCGTAAACAGCGCTGACCCGTGCGTCCGCGGCAACCAGCCGACTTCGCAATTGATGGCGCGAATCTCCGAGAAACGACGGCCGTCGGGGCGACGTCGATGATTCAGGATGTCGTCGCGGAAAATCTTTTCCTTCAAATGATCGAAGGCCTTTTTCGCCATCAAACGCTGTTCGGCCTGATCCTCGGGATAGGCTTCGATGACTTCTTTCTTCAGGGCATCGATGGCTGCATAGCTGGCCCGTTTTTCCTGTCCGGTAGTATCCAGCGCGGCGCGCAGACGCTCAGCATAGTTGCGCTCGATTTCGCCGATCATCTCTTCATTCAACGACGGCGGTTCGACCGGACGCTTCTCGATTTCCAGCGCCTTGTAAAGCTCTTTCTGCCAGCGACAAAGCCGGTTAATTTCCTTATGCGCGAGCATCAGGGCCTCAACCATGATCGCCTCGGACACGCCCTGCGCACCCGCTTCAACCATGACGATAGCTTCCTCGGTACCGGCTACAATCAAATTCAGACGCGACTCGCGACTTTCATCGTAGGTCGGATTCACGACATAGCGCCCCTCGATCAACCCAATTCTTACTCCCGCGATTGGAGTCGAGAATGGGATGTCGGAGAGATACAACGCGCACGAGGCGCCGGTAATGGCTACGACATCGGGATTGTTGTCGGGATCGGCCGAAATTACCGTCGCGATAACCTGAGTTTCGTTGCGGTAGCCATCGGTAAACAATGGCCGGCAGGGCCTGTCGATCAAACGGCTGGTGAGAACTTCCTTTTCGTTCGGTCGTCCTTCGCGGCGAAAATAATTTCCCGGGATGCGCCCAGCTGCGTAATTTGCTTCACGATATTCAACGGTCAACGGGAAGAAGTCGATTCCTTCACGGGGACTTGAGGCCCCAACCGCTGCACATAAAACCATGGTATCGCCATAACGGATCACACACGATCCGTCAGCTTGTTTGGCAACGCGTCCGACTTCAACTGTCAGATCGCGGTCGCCGAGTCTGATTGACTCTTTCAAATACTTCTTCACTGTCATCTTTAATCGTCTCCTTTTGACGATGCCGGCGTTAACGCCGACACGCAGCGTCTCATCCGCTGCGATTTTGGGGTGCGGTGGCAAGCGAAGCGCGACACCGCTTTGGTTGTTTGATTACCGATCCAAAGCGCCGTTGTCGCTGCGCTTTGCCGGCGCACTCCATAATAGAAAAGGCGGCAGAGCCTGGCCGTGAGCTCTTGCCGCCTTTTGATTTTGTAAGGCAGCGCGCGTCGCTTGTTACCTGTATCGCCGTCACGTTCGGCTCGGCTCAAGCTCTTCGATAACGCGTGCTTTGTTTTAGAGACTCGAAGATTCTCTGATTGAACTATTTCTGGCTAACTCGTAATCCGAGACGGCCCACCACTTCGTGGTAGCGCTGAATATCAATTCGCTTCAAATAATTAAGCAAACTGCGACGTTGCTGGACCATCATTAGCAGCCCTCGCCGCGAGTGATGATCTTTCTTGTGCGTTTTGAAATGCTCTGTGAGTTCGTTGATTCGCTGGCTCAGGAGCGCGATTTGGACTGGCGCTGAACCGGTATCTGAATCGTGTGCTCGAAAATCACCGACGATTTTTTCTTTTGCTTCTCTTGCTAATGACACTACTAAAAATGGTCCTCCTGGACTGCAGTAAGCGCTTGAAACAAAGGCGACAAACCACAAGAACTTGAATTACGCAACAGAAAGTAACATTTCGGTTGCGCCAGTGTCCAGCGGCGGTAATTTGGTGAATTAGACAGCCTATTGTGCTACCAGGAATACGTCCCAGGCCCAGCGCCCGAGCTGAGCATCATGATTGTCTTTGATTTTCGCCCGATAACGGAACTGGTTGCCGAATTGATCGGTGCATCTTGATAGCTTGTATTCGAGCTCAATCGACTTCAGACCAAGTTCGACCAGGGTGTGCAATTCACCCGGCTCGGATATGCCGTTGTGGTTGGAATCCTGCCAAAGTCGTAAAGAATAGAAGATCGCATCCTTTTTAGTGATCAGTCCGTCTCCGTTTCCTCCCTTAACTGGCTTGTCGAATTCGGCCAATGCCAGGAAGCCGTTGCGCTCTTCGCCGGCCGGTGGATTGGGCTGGAGAGTGAAATTACCGAATAACTCCTGCCCGTTCTCAATCATTCCATTGCCATTTCGGTCGAGCGCCAGCCAGGCGTCATCGGAGTTTCCATTGGTCCATGCGAGTGAATCAGCCGTTCCATCATTGTTAAGATCGAACGGAACTCCGCTGGCCGCATCAGTGAGATTGAAGCCGTTACCACTTACATCGATGAGTATTGGGCTGCCATTCCAGCAACAACCGGAATCCCTGGAAATCCTGGCATACTCGGGCGGACAACCGTGATGAGGCATCTGAGGCCACCTGCACTCGTCGTACGCTACATACCCTCCTTCGCCCTCATGTTCACAGTACTCCGGACAAGAAGAAGGTTCCGGACACGACGTTCCCAAGGTCTGTCCTGCTTGCTTGTCCTTGGCGGCACACGCATCACAGTCATTGGGCCGGGGCGGAGGTGGCAGTGGCAACTGTCCCTTCAATTGTTGGTCAAACACACTAGCATCCGTTGTGAATTGCCGCATAATAGTTTCGACGGATGGACAACCGGAAGGTGGTACGTCACGAAATCCTATGACATGCCCCAACTCGTGCGACAGTATTTAATCTGATTAATAAAGCTTTCAAGGGTCATGCCGCGAACGCTCGATTTCATTTCTTCGGACGAAGCCAGAGACCGCAGACTCGAGTCGAAATTGACGGCTACTACGCCCGAAATATGCCCAGCCAGGTAAAATGTGTTAAATTCCCGACCCCAGTACAGGAAGAAGATGTACTCCTGGCCAGGAGTTATTTCTTCGTAGCCTCTAACTTTCATCGAGGCGCGATGACCATTGACGTAAACAACGCCGCCGTCTCGGGTGATTTCCAAAGGCGTTTTCACTGGCGCGGGCGGCTTGTCAGGTGGAAGCATGGGAATGAGTTCCGGCGTGCGGTCCTTCAATACCTTAAGAACATCGACCGTGTATTTCGTCATGATGATCCTTCCATGCTCGAAGGGAAGGCTGGAGTCGTCAAAATATGAATTTCTTTCCGTGATCCGGCCGTACACAATCACCCTCGCCTCTTTAGCGGCTTCCTTTAGATCTGAAAACTCATAGTATTCCGAGTTTTCCTCGATCCCGGGGACCTCAATATCTCGCTCCTTCGCGATTTCACGCAAAGGTTTTGGTCCCTCTTGGCCGAAATTCAACGAAGCTTTGCCCTGATGCGATCCGCGCGAGATAGCTAAACTAGCAGCAACCGCTGAAATCAATGCCAAACCTATCAGTGAACTTAAAATTTTGGCTCTCATAAATTTCTTCCTTAATTTTCGTTGGGGGCGGACTGACGTAGGAACGACGTCGGGAGTTCTTGTGCAGAGTTATGCTAACACCAGTAAGATTCCTGTCAAGCGTTTTCAAACGCGCCTTTCTACTTCCAAAGAACCGAAGGCGCCTCTGACTTCTTGTCGTGCGCAAGCGCACTTTTCTGATAAGCTACAACACGTAACCGAGACAAAATATTGATCGAGCAATGACCGCAAGAAGCCCAAACATCGTAATAATTGGCGGCGGCTTTGGTGGACTATTCACCGCCCTCGACCTCCAGGACGCGGGTCAGGTGACGCTCATCAACGACGAGGACCACTTTCTCTTTAAGCCAATGCTCTATGAGTATTTGAGCGGCGAGGTGGAAGCTTGGCACATCGCGCCAGATTGCAAGGAACTGCTCGATAATGATGCAAGGTTCATCAAGGGGCGGGTCACAAACATCGATCTGCCATCACAAACCGTCAGTGCCGAAGGACACAAAGAGCCACTCCATTACCACGTTTTAGTCATTTCACCGGGAGCGGTCACGAGTTACGCAGGAGTAACAGGCGCTGAAGAATTCTCTCTGCCATTTCGCACGCTGGATGATGCCAACCACCTGCGCCGGCGCATGACCGAAGCCCTCGACCGAATTCAGCCTGACGCCGCGCCCCAGGATACTCGGGCCGCGCTGACTTTTGCCGTCGTCGGCGGCGGAGCCAGCGGCGTCGAATTATCCACGAAGATGGCTGACCTTCTCCGCGACGCTGTGAAACGACGGGCGCTGCGAGGCGAACCGCGGGTCGTGATCATTGAAATGGCCGATCGGCTGGTGCCGGGCATGGGCCAGGAAATTCGCCAGTACGTTGAAAATGCGCTGGAAGAAAATCGAGTCGAGGTTCACACCGAGACGCGAGTCGTACGCGTGACGGAACAGAGCATCATACTTGAACACAATCACAACCAAAGCGAACTTCAAACTGCCGGTGTCGTTTGGGTCGCGGGAGTACGTCCTAGTCCTTTAATTGAAAGTCTCGCGGTCGAGAGAGATCGCCGCGGACTGATCACGGTCGAACCGACTCTCCAGCTAAGCAGCCATCCCAACGTCTTCGCGTTAGGCGATGCGGCTTTCTATGCCGACGTGGTCCCGACACTTGCCGGCACCGCTCAATTGGCGTTGCAGGAAGCGCATCTTTGCGCACACAACATTCGGGCTTTCAATGAAGGAAGCGATTTGAAGTCAAAGCATTTCGCCGAGTTGGGCGAGGCTTTGAGTCTGGGGACCGAACACGCTGCCGTACTCACCGCCGGCAAAGTCATCGGCGGCCCACTCGCGCGACAGGCGCGCTTCGCCATGTACACGGCGCGGCTGCCAACCTGGCATCACCGTCTGCGCGTGGGAGCAAGTTGGTTCTTCGAAGGCACCCAGCCGCGGCCGTTACAGCCGTTGGGGTTTTGAGGTTCGCTGTTACACGTTCCTTTGCTTCTCTGTCTTTCTTTGCGTTCCTTTGCGACTTCGCGCCTTTGCGTGAGAATTAACCTCAATGAATGAAATGAAGTCGCCACCCAAATTGTTGACGTGGCCTTCAAGATACACACAGCGTACGGACCGGGATTGTTTGAGTCCGTGTACGAGACGATCATGGCTTATGAGCTTGGGAAGCGCGGTCTCCGCGTGCAGCGGCAACAAGCGATACCAGTCATACACGAGACGATTCGAATGGAACTCGGCTTCCGTGCTGATTTGATCGTTGAAAACAAGGTGGTAGTCGAAGTCAAATCGGTTGAGACCATTGCGCCGGTTCACAAGAAACAGTTGCTGACCTACTTAAGGCTCACAGATAAGAGGCTCGGGCTGCTGATTAACTTCAATGTAGACCATTAAGAACGGAATTGCCCGAGTAGTGAATAAACTCGAGGAGTGATCTCACGCAAAGACGCAAAGGATCGCAAAGAGAAATCCGCCGTGAAGACAACTGAGGAAAACTTAAAGCCAGAGACAAACCCACTCGGCGACATGTCCGCTGAAGACTTCCGCCGCTTTGGCCACGAGATTGTCGATTGGATTGCGAACTACTTTGAACGCATCGAAGAACTGCCAGTCCTCGCTCAAATCGAGCCCGGCGACCTCAAAGCGCAGTTGCCCTCGACCCCACCGTCGCAGGGCGAGCCGATGGAAGCTATTCTCACCGACATCGATCGTCTGATAGTCCCGGCGCTCACACATTGGAGTCATCCGTCCTTCTTCGCGTACTTCGCAACTTCAACTTCGGCGCCCGGAATTTTTGGCGAATTGCTCAGCGCCGCCTTCGACGTCAAGTCCATGTTGTGGCGAACTTCACCGGCTTCGACAGAGCTGGAAGAAGTCACACTCGATTGGTTACGGCAGATGTTGGGTCTCGACGCCGGCATGAGCGGTTTTATCTATGACACTGCATCGGTTTCCAGCATGCATGCGATCGCGGCCGC